>Ga0326597_10003368_pt1 | contig 23083 bp, 16 predicted proteins | sample RVTome_12_FD_203789 | JGI IMG/M metagenome (GOLD analysis project Ga0326597, IMG submission 203789) | Soil microbial communities from uranium-contaminated site in the Upper Colorado River Basin, Wyoming, United States - RVT100D185 | ecosystem: Environmental > Terrestrial > Soil > Contaminated >... | reverse complement strand
GCGGTCCTGGCCGCGTTTTCAAGGCAAGGGTTTGCCGCACAACTCGCACTGGCGGGAACGGCCGCGGCCGCGCGCGCACTCGCCCGTTACAGGCCCGGGCACATCGTGCCACCCGGCGCGGAGGCGCAAGCGGTTGCGGATTTGCCCGTCGAAGCCCTGGAGCTCGATCCCGCGATCGCGCATGGGCTGCGCCGAGCCGGCCTCAAGACCATCGGACAGGCCGCGGGCCGCACGCGAGGCGAACTTTCCATCCGCTTCGGCAGCACGCTCGTTTTGACCCTCGACCGGGCATTGGGAAAAGCCGGCGCGCCGATTTCGCCGCGCCGGCTGCTCCCCGATTACAGGATCGAGCATCGCTTCGTCGAACCCGTCGCCACGCAAGACATCATTTCCGCGACGTTGCGTTCGCTCGCGACAAGCCTGGCTCTGGTGATGGAACGCAACGGCGAAGGCGCGCGCGCGATCGAGGCGGCATTCTTCCGCGCCGACGGCGTCGTGTGCCGCATCGCCATCCGCATAGGGCAGCCCACGCGAGACGTGGCCGTCATCGAGCGGCTTTTTCGCGAGAAGCTCGATGCACTCGCCGATCCGCTCGATCCCGGTTTCGGCTTCGATCTCATCCGGCTCGAGGCCAGCCTTGCGGAACGCAAACCGCCGGAGGTCATCGGTCTCGACACCGACGACGACGCGGACAAGGACGTTTCCTTCCTTATCGACCGCCTGACGGCGCGCCTGGGCCCGCATCGCGTTCTGCGCTTCCGGCCGCAGGGCACCCATATCCCGGAGGCGGCATGGGTTGCGCTGCCCGCACAGGAGACCCCGGATTGCAAACGGGATTGGGCGGCAGACGCCACGCCCGGCGAGGTGCCGCGCCGGCCGATCCGCCTGTTCGCCAAGCCCGAGCCCATCGAGGTGATGGCGGAAGTGCCCGACGGACCACCGTTGCGCTTTCGCTGGCGGCGCGCGCTTCACGTCGCGGCACGCGCGGAAGGGCCGGAGCGTATCGCCATGGAATGGTGGCGCCATCAGGAGGCCATGCCGACGCGCGATTATTTCCGCGTCGAGGACGGCGAGGGCCGGCGCTTCTGGCTCTATCGCGAAGGACTCTACGGCCGCGAGACGGAGCGCCCGCGCTGGTTCGTGCACGGAGTCTTCGCATGACACCGGCCTATGCCGAGCTCGCGGTGACGACGAATTTCTCGTTCCTGCGCGGGGCCTCGCATCCGCACGAACTGGTCGCCGCGGCCGCGCAGTGCGGGCTCGCCGCGATCGGCATCGCCGATCGCAACAGCCTCGCCGGCGTCGTTCGCGCCTATGACGCGCTGTCGCAAATCCCGGGAAAGAATCCGAAACTGCTGATCGGCGCGCGGCTCGTCTTCGCGGACGGCACGCCCGACATCCTTGCCTATCCGCAGGACCGCGAAGCCTATGGCCGGCTTTGCCAACTCGTCTCGCGGGGCAAGATGCGCGCGGGGAAGGGCGACTGCGTTCTGCGGTTTGACGATCTTCTCGCCATGCCGGAGGGCCTGCTGCTCGCCCTCGTTCCACCCGCGCGCCTTGGCCCGAAACCGGCGGGCGCGCTCGCGCGTCTCGCGGAAATCGCGCGCGGCCGCCTCTGGCTCGCCTGTGCGATGCCCCATCATGGCGACGATCATCGCAGGCTGAGGAAACTGCAACGCCTGGCACACAGGACCCGCGTTCCGCTCATCGCCGTCAACGACGTCCTCTATCACGCGCCCGAACGCCGTGCGCTGCAGGACGTCGTCACCTGCATCCGCGAGCATGTCACGCTGGATACCGCCGGACGCCTGCTCGAAGCCAATGCCGAGCGCTATCTGAAGCCACCCGCGGAAATGGCGCGCCTGTTCCATGCCGTGCCCGAAGCGATCGCAGAAACCATCCGCTTCGCGGAACGCATCGCGTTTTCGCTCGACGATCTCAGATACAATTATCCGGACGAGCCGGTGCCGCCGGGCAAGACCGCGCAAGCCCATCTCGAGGATCTGACCTGGGATGGCGCCGGCCGGCGCTATCCCCAAGGCGTTCCCGAAAAGATACGCGCGGTGATCGAGAAAGAACTCGCCCTCATCGCTAAGCTGGAATACGCGCCTTATTTCCTCACGGTCCATGACATCGTGGGCTTCGCCAATAAGCGCGAAATCCTCTGCCAGGGGCGCGGTTCGGCCGCCAATTCCGCCGTCTGCTACGCGCTTGGCATCACCAGCGTCGATCCCACCCAAATCGATCTTCTATTCGAGCGCTTCATTTCGCAGGAACGCAAGGAACCGCCCGATATCGACGTCGATTTCGAGCACGAGCGGCGCGAAGAGGTCATCCAGGACGTTTATCGACGTTACGGCCGCGACCGCGCGGCGCTGACCGCGACCGTCATTCATTACCGCCCGCGCAGCGCCATCCGCGAGGTCGGCAAGGCGTTCGGCCTCAGCGAGGACGTCACCGCCGCGATCGCGGGCGGCGTGTGGGGCGGCTGGGGCAGCGGCCTGAAGGAACGCGAAGTCCGTCAAGGCGCCCTCGATCCGTCCAATGCGCTTCTTTCCCGCGTGGTCGCGCTCACCAACGAACTGATAGGTTTCCCGCGCCATCTTTCGCAGCATGTCGGCGGCTTCGTGCTCACCCGCGATCCGCTTAACACGATCGTGCCCATCGGACCGGCCGCGATGGAGGACCGCACCTTCATCGAATGGGACAAGGACGACATCGACCGATTGGGGATGATGAAGGTCGACGTGCTGGCGCTCGGCATGCTGAGCTGCATCCGCAAGGCCTTCTCGCTTATCGCGGAACACGATGGAAAGAGCTTCGCGCTCGCGACCGTGCCGTCCGACGACAAAGCCGTCTACGACATGCTGTGCGAAGCCGACGCCATCGGCGTCTTCCAGGTCGAGAGCCGCGCGCAGATGAACATGCTGCCGCGCCTGAAGCCCAGGACGTTCTACGATCTCGTGATCGAAGTGGCGATCGTGCGGCCGGGGCCCATCCAGGGCGACATGGTGCATCCCTATCTGCGCCGGCGCAGCGGCATCGAAGATGTCGCCTTCCCTGCGCCCTCCGCCGAACACGGCCCGGCGGACGAGCTTGTTCGGGTGCTAGGCCGCACCAAGGGCGTGCCCTTATTCCAGGAGCAGGCGATGAAGCTCGCCATCGTCGCCGCGCGCTTCACGCCGGAGGAAGCCAACGGGCTGCGCCGCGCCATGGCGACGTTTCGCAACATGGGCACGATCCATACCTTCCGCGAGAAGATGGTCGGCAACATGATCGCACGCGGCTATGCACGCGAATTCGCCGAACGCTGTTTCCATCAGATCGAAGGCTTCGGCACGTACGGTTTTCCCGAAAGCCACGCCGCGAGCTTCGCCAAGCTTGCTTATGTGTCGGCCTGGATAAAATGCCATTACCCGGAGGTCTTTGCCTGCGCGCTTCTGAATTCCCAACCCATGGGCTTCTACGCGCCGGCCGAGATCGTGCGCGATGCGCGCGAGCACGGCGTCGAGGTGCGCGGCGCCGACATCAATTCCAGCTCCTGGGACAACACACTGGAGCGCCGCGAGGACGGCGCGCGCGCTCTCCGTCTGGGCTTTCGCCAGCTCGACGGATTCGCGGAAAGCTGGGCCACGCTCTTGACCGAAGCACGCGGGAAAGGTTTTGCAAGCGTCGAGGATTTGGCGCGCCGCGCGCCTATGCAAAAGCGCGCCTTGCTGCTTCTGGCCGAAGCCGATTGTTTTCGCTCGCTCGGGCTCGACCGGCGCGAAGCGCTGTGGGCCGTGCGCCGCCTGCAAGACGCGGCACCCCTTCCCCTTTTCGCGGCGGGCCGCGCGGACGAGCCCATCGCCGAATGCACTGCGCCGTTGCCGTCCATGCCACTTGGCGAGCACGTGCTGGCCGATTACCAGACGATGCGGCTGTCGCTGAAGGGCTATCCGATGCAATTCCTGCGCGATCTGTTCCGCGCGGAAGGCATCCTGAGCTGCGCGGAAATCGCGGCGGCCCGCGACGGGACGCCCGCGCGGTGCGCCGGTATCGTATTGGTGCGCCAGATGCCGGGCGCCAAGGGCGTCGTCTTCGTGACGCTCAGCGACGAAACCGGCGTCGCCAACCTCGTCATATGGCCGTCCGTCTTCAAGCGTTTCCGCAGGGAGGTGATGGGCGCGCGGCTATTGCTGGTGCAAGGGCGCATCCAGAGGAGCCCTGAAGATGTGGTGCATCTCGTCTCCGAGCGTTTCGCCGACCGCACGCGGGAGCTGGACCGCCTTTCGGAGGACGCGCCGCGCACGTCTGCCTTTCCCATGCGTACCGACAACAATATCCATCGCCACCCGCGCAATGTCCGCGTACTGCCGAAATCGCGCGATTTCCATTAGCGCCGCACTTGCGGCGTTCGGGGAGCGGACACCTAGCGGTTCGACTTTTCCGACAGATGAGGGACTCGTCCGTCTGATCCGATCCACTAATGTCGTGATTCCGAAGTTCGCATCATCGTCCGGGCTGGCCGCTTGCAAACTTCGGAAAACGTCAGAAACTTTGAATCCGCCACACTAGATCTTCCGCAAATAGAGCGAGAAAACGTCGCCCGAGCCCACCATCAGCAGCACGCCATACATAAGCAGCGAGAGCGGCGCCAAGACCGGCAACAATACGAGGCTCGCCGCGGCGCCAAGCGCAAAGCGGCCGCGCGGGGTGTGGCCGCGCCCCGCCGCGCCGAGTCCGCGGTTCTTCAGGAACTTGAAAAGGTAGTTTTCGTTGCCCGTAAGCACGTTGAGCAAGGACTGCAGTATGCAATAGGGGCCCATCTCCAGCGAAGCGTGCTCGACCGTCGCGACCGCGAAGCCGCATTCGCGCGCCAGACGCGCGAGATTCACCGGATCGAAATGGAAAAGATGACGGGGCGGATCGAGAAACTGCCAGCGCGAGCCGAACAGACGCGCCTGGACACTCGAAAAATCCTGCTGCGCAAGAACAAGAAGACCGCCCGGCCGCAGAACCCGCCGTGCCTCGGCGAGAAATTCGCGCGGATTTCGCAGATGCTCGAACACGTACCACAATGTGACCACGTCGAAATCCTCGTTCGCCAGCGTCATAGCCCGGCCATCGCCCGCCCGCGATCCGGAATAGGGATCGAAAGGCGTCGCATCCCAACCCACGCGGCGCATGGCAGCGACGAAATGGCCCGAGCCGGCCCCAAAATCGAGCACCCGGCCCGCACCCTTGTGCAGGCGCCGAATAGTCCATCCCCGGAGGCCGGCGATCGCCTGACGCAGCCCTTCGATTGCCGGGCTGAACCGTTCGCCGTCCCCCGTATAGAAAACGTCACGGTAGAATCCCGCGACGTCTTCTTCCGACGGAAATGGATCGAGCCGCCCAAGTCCGCAATCACTGCAACGCAAGACGGTCCAGCGTCCCGCGACGTCTTGATTGGTGTCGCGAACCGTCCGCCAAACTTCGAACCGTGTCTGGCGACACACGGGGCACGGCGCGTCCATGCTCGTCGTCGAGTCCGTCAATATCGCCCGCTCTCAATCGTTGCATCCCATCGATGCGCCATGGGTTCTCGCGAGATTTCAGCCGCCAGGCGCATCGAAAGCAACAAGGACCCATCCGTCGTTCGCAAAAATCACTGCAAAGCCGCCGTCCTTGCGCCGGTTCCAATCGGCGGCCGCAAAAAGAGCGTGGCTCGCCCCCCGCGCGCGGGCAAAGTCGGCGAATGCCGCCGCCCAAGAAGCCGTACTTTCGAACGCGTCGATACGCCGATAGGCCAGCACATCGTCGAGATAGGGGTCGGTATATCGCGTTTGCTTGAGCGCGTGAATCCTGTCGGCGCGCGAAAGCGCAACGGATACATCGCTTTCCGCTTCGAAGAGGTCGGTAGCCGCCCCCTGTCTTTCGAGGGGAGGCATGAGAATGACCGATTCGGCCGGAAGCGTGCGCGAGAAGGCAACGAGTTCTCTCAACGCGCGGTTTCGTTCCGCGTCGCGCTGCGATCCCGACATGGCGTAGCTCATTGCGCCGATCGCGTTGCCGTCCCTGCTCGGCGCCATTATCGCGAACGCAGCCGCAAGCACGATCGCGGCTGCAATGCGGCTCCGCTCGCCCCATTTGCGTCTGGAAAAGATCGGTGCTTCCATGAGCGTCAGGAAGATCAACGCGAGGGCCGGAACATAGGCATAGTTGGATGCCCGCCAGAGCCATAGGCCGCGCAACTGCGAGCTATGGTCGAACAACGCCAAGCTCGCGGAGCTTTCGGCCAGAAGCGACAGATAGACTATCAACAGAAACAAATATATTCGGCCGACTTCCGTGTCGATGCTCAATCGCGTCCGCATTAGGAACAGAGAGCCTATGACCGCGCCAAAGAGGATCATATGTTCGTAGACGTAGAACGCGATCGCGTGGAAATAGTAGTCCGCATAGGCGATCTGTGTTCTTTCCCTTTCGGGGATGCCGTCCTGCGAGTAGTGAGGGGCTATCACGACAAAAACGATCGCCATGATGACAAGAGCAGAAAGGCACAAGGCGGCGGCGGATCTCAGTTTCGAACTTCCGAGGTCGATCCGGCCTTCCGCGAGAACGACGACCATCACGGCGGCGCATAACACCGCCGGCAGAGTATAGATCGCGGTCACCAGATAGGCGGCGCAACTCAGGGCCGTGAGGAGCGCGAAGAGCGGAAGACTGATACGCCAACTGCGCAGATAGTTGACAAACAAGCAGAGCATCAAAGGAAAGAACAAAAAGCCGAATAGCTTCGGTGTCACCACGATATAGGCCAGGAAATGGCCGTATTGCGATTGCAGAATCGCAAGCGCCAAGATGAACGCAAGGAGGTGGTTGCGCAGCACGCTCTGGGCAAAGAGGAATATCGCCACGGCAGCCCCGCAAAATATTGCGCCGGTCAAGATCAAATTGGTCACGTAGAGATCGAGATGGGCAATCCGAGAGGACGCGATCGCGGCCTTCTGAAAGAGCACATCGGATTTGAGGCGAAACGAAAGGCGCGCCTGCAGATCGTCGGGCAGCCGGCCCTCGTGCAAGGCCAGTTTCCGCTGGATCGTCCACCACCAGACATTGTCGCTGCCCAGTGTCCTGAGCGCCGTGAACCGGTCCAGGAAAACGGTATGAAGGCGCCCGAGGAAAAACGCCGCGAAGACGGTCAAGCCGGCGAACAGCGGCGTCTTGTGCGAAGGCTTCATGGGATCGTGCTGCGCGACCGGCTCACGGCCGATCCGATGGGAGAAAGGACGAATCGGGCCTTTTACCATGCCATTGCGGGCCCTCGCACGATCCCAGCGGGCGGGCAAGCCATGGCGCGCGCCCATGCCGCCGCCTGCGAGTGTAATCCCGCGCCACGCATGGCATAGTAATATAATGCCGACTGCCGGGACAACGCTACGAAACGACGGGGCCAATTCGCCGAAGGATCGCCATATCGAGGACAACCCCGCAGGCGCGCACGCCGACGCCTCGGTAGCGGTGATCGTGCCGCCCGTCGTTTGCCACAACCTCGATCCCCATACGGGCATTCCGTTCATGCCTCATATGGCGGCGCATTTCGCCGGCGCCTTGCGTGCACTGGGCTGGCGTCTGCAGGTGATAGACTGTTTTGGCACGGCGCCTCATCGGCGCACGCTGGTCGGCGAGTTCATGCTGATGGGCTCGACGGAAGACGACGTGATCGCACGCCTTTCGGCCGGCATCCGGATCGCCTTCATCTACTGCCGAACCGTCGCCGAATTCATAGCGGTGGAACGCCTGATCGATGCGATCCGCACGCACCGGCCCGACGTGAAGATCGCCCTGTTCGAAAACGTGCAAGCGGTCACGTCCTACGCGCTGAAGCCCGTGGCGTCGCTATTCCTCAAACGGGGATGCGACGCCGTGATCACGGGCGAGCCCGAGACCCGCGCCGGCGCGGTGGCCGAACGCATGATGAACGCTGCGCCGCTCGACGACGTTCCGGGTGTCGTCTGCTGGAAGGACGGCGAGATCGTTGCGACCCAGGACGCGGAATTCTGTCGAGACCTCGATGATTTGCCGCGTCCGGCATGGGAGCTGTTCGATTTGCACGGCTATTGGTCGGCCGGCTTTGCGCACGCGCCGGTGGACGGGCGGCGGCGATTCCTGCCGATCCTGACTTCGCGTGGCTGCCCCTATCGTTGCACCTTTTGCATCGCGCCGACCGTCAACCCGACATGGCGCGCGCATTCGGCCGACCGCGTCGCCGACGACATGCAGTTCTTCTACGAAACGATGGGAATCGAGGAATTCCATGTTTCGGATCTCGACCCGACGGTAAGCGACAAGCGTACGCGCGAGATTAGCCGGGAATTGATCGCACGCGCCCTCCCGGTCCAATGGAAGCTTGCACAAGGCACCAAGATCGAGACCATCAAGAGCGGCGAGACGCTCGAGCTGATGAAACGCGCGGGCTGCACCTTCATCTCGTTCTCGCCTGAGAGCGGCTCGACGCGCATGCTGAAAATCATGAACAAGCCGTTCGATCACGCACATGGACTTCGCATGGCTGAAAAGATGCACGCGCTCGGAATCCGCAGCCAGGCCGTATTTCTGGCCGGCGTGCCGGGCGAGCAGCCGGAGGACAGGCGCATGAGCGCCGACTACGCCCGCAAGCTCGTGCGGGCGGGTGTCGATGAGATTTCGCTCGTCATTTTCACGCCGCTGCCGGGCGCCGCGCTCGCGGACGCGATCACCGGGTACAGCCACTATTCGGCCTGCACGCCGTCGCCCAACTGGCGCGAGGACTATGCCGTGCTGACCCGTTACCGCTATCGGATGTATTGGACGCTATTCTCGGAGAAGCTGCGCGCCCATCCGCGGAAGTTTTTCACCGAAATATTCCGATTGATGATCGGCCGGTTCGAGACGAAGATGGAAATGTCGCTCTTCAAGCAGATCAAACTCTATCTTCTCTATTATGCGCCGTGGCTGTTCCGCTGGAGAGACCGGGCACCGGCCGCGGTCATGAACCCCGGCCGGCTGCACGGCGAAAGCATTTCCTGATGTCGCGAACGGACGAGAAGACCGATCCGGTGCCGGCCCCTGTCGGATGGCGCGCCTATGTGGCGATCGCCCGGCCGGATCACTGGATCAAGCACATCATCATCGTACCCGGCGTCGCCGCGGCATTCATGACGGTGGGCGGCGACTTCGGCGAATGGCTCACCGTGGGTCCTCTTTCCTTCCTTTCCGCCATGGCCGTGAGTTCGGCCAACTACGTCATCAACGAATGGCTCGACGCGGGATCCGACAAACACCACCCGACCAAGAAAGCACGACCCGGCGCCATGGGGCATTTGTCGCGCTCCATCGTCGTGTCCGAATACGTTGTGCTGCTGCTCGTGGGGCTTGCGCTCGCCCGGGTTGTGAATATCGAGACATTCGGCTTCGCTTTCGCGTTTGCGCTGGCGGGCTTCCTCTACAACGTGCCGCCGATCCGCTTGAAGGACCGCCCCTATCTCGACGTGTTGAGCGAGGCGGTCAACAATCCGCTCCGCGTCGCGATCGGCTGGGTCAGCGTTTCGCCCACCCTGCCGCCGCTCAGCCTGTTCGTCATCTTCTGGTTCGGTGCCGCCTTTATCATGGCCGTGAAACGTCTCAGCGAATATCGGTTTATCGTGCGCAAGACGGGCCGCGAAAGCGCGGTTCGCTACCGCTTCTCGTTTAGGGGTTACTCGGAACGATCTCTGCTGCTTAGCAGCTTCGCCTATGCGCTTCTGACGGCGTTCGGGACTGGCGTCTTCCTTATCAAGTACCGCACCGAATACGTCTTCGCGCTTCCGCTCTTCGCCGCGTTGTTCTGTTATTATTTTTGGATCGGGCTTGCGGATCAGGCGATCACGCAAACGCCCGAGAGGCTGCATGGCGACCGCCTTCTGATGCAAATCGTCGGGCTTTTGGTGGTCGTCCTTGCCGCCCTTTCGTTGGTTGATCTACCTTGGATCGACGAGCTGATCCTTAGCGTCCCGCGGCCGTGAACGGGAAATGGACCGGGCAGCAGCCGATGAAGGTGATGATCGAGCCCCCATCCTCCGAGCAAAGCCGGCGCTTCTACGACGGGTTGAGCGCGGGCCGCGAAAAGCGCGGCCTGTGGGGGTTGGAAGCGCGCTTTAACCCATCGGCCATCGCGAACCACCCGACCGCGGGACCCTGGTTCGTCGACATCGTCCGGCCCTACATCGCGCCCGCCGACCGTGTTCTCGATCTCGGATGCGGGGCGGGCGGCTTTCTTCAGCTCATGGCCCCGCTCGCGCGCGAAGCGATCGGGGCCGATCTCTCGCCGGGTTTTGTCGAGGCCGCCCGGGCGATGGTCGCCGAACGCGGCTTCGGCAATGTCCGGGTCGAGCTCGTCGAGGCGGGTAGGTTGCCATTCGCCGACGGATCGATCGACGTCGCCGTGCTGGTCGATGTCATCCATCACCTGGAGGACGTTCCGAGCACGCTCGCCGAGTTGCGGCGCGTGCTGCGCCCCGGCGGGAAACTGCTGGTGTTCGAGCCCAACAAGCGCAACCCGCTGCTCTGGCTGCTTTGCCTGCTCGACCGCAACGAATGGGGTTTGCTGCGCCTGGGCACGCGAGCGGCCTATCGCCGATTGCTGCAACCCGTCTTCCATGTCGAGGCCGCCGAGCCCAACGGCCTTCTGATCGGCCCCAAATCGAGCGTCGCGGTTGCAATTGCCAATCTTGTCTCCGGCCGGCGCTGGCGCGGCCTGCTTGGTTTCCTGAGTCCGAAGATTTTCATCGCCGCCAGGGCATAAGACGTGACAGCGGGCGGCTCTGGCGCGTGCTGGATTTGCGGGGGGGCGACCGAACTCGAATCCCGCGGCCGCGCGGTCACGGCGCTCGCAGTCCAATCCTTCCAGATCACCGATTCCGAATACGGCGAAGCGGCCGACATTCATCGCTGCCGCGATTGCGGATTTCGCATGTGCTTCGGACTGGAGAACGTTCTCGAGTTCTACCGGGACCTGGTCGACCCCGAATACGAAGCGGGCCGTGCCGAGCGCAGCCTGCAGATGCGCCGCCTGCTCCAGACCGTATTAGAGAGAGGCGAATTCGGTCCGCGCGAGCATCCATTGCGGTTGCTCGACGTGGGCGCGGGCTCCGGCATATTGGTAGAGGGAGCCCGCGCCATGGGCCTCGATGCGGACGGCGTTGAGCCCTCGCGCTGGCTGGCCGAGATTGCCGAGGGCCGTGGCCTGCCCGTTCGCCGCGGCGACCTTTCCGTGCTTCCGCCCGATGCGCGCTATGACGTGATCACGCTGATCGACGTGATCGAGCACGTTCCCGATCCCAGGGGTCTCGTCGACGAGGCCGCGCGGCATCTTGCCGACCGCGGCATCCTTGCGATCGTTACGCCGGACCTCGGTTCTGTGCCGGCCCGCATCCTGGGCCGGCGCTGGTGGCACGTGCGGATGGCGCATATCGGGTACTTCTCGAATGCGAGCATGCAGGCGTTGTTGGATCGCACGAATCTGCGCCGTGCCGCGACGCTGCGACCATGGTGGTATTTCCGCTTCCCCTATCTCTTCGAGCGGCTGCAGAAATTCGTCCTGGGCAGAATTGTCGTCCGTTCGCCGCGTGCGTTGGAGAATGTTGTCGTCCCGCTCAACCTGTTGGATTCCATGCTGGTACTGGCGCGGCGCGCCGACTAACGGCCGCTGAAATGGCGCGAGCGGGTTTCGAAACCGATCGCAAACGCGCGCGGTTTCGCCGCGCGGACTTGACCAAACCGCGACGAGCCACGCGCAGCGCGGTCTGGCATCAACCCCACAGATCGGGTACGAAGACATCGATGCGCCCGGCGCTGAGGCGCATGGCGTGTTCGCGGTCCTCAGCCAGCATGCTGGCGCCGTCGAGATCGCGATACTTGCACAGGCTGCCCGCGACGAAGGCCGGGGCCATCGAAAGCGACGTCGCGACCATGCAGCCCATCATCAAGTCGAGACCGACGTCCTGCGCGGCACGAGCGAGCAAAAGCGCCTCGGTCAGGCCGCCCGTCTTGTCGAGCTTGATGTTGATCACGTCATAGCGTCCGGCGACATCGGCTAGATCGGTCCGATCGCGGCACGATTCGTCGGCCGCAAGCGGGATGGGCGAATCGAAGGACGCGAGCGCCGCGTCGGCGCCGCGCGGCAAGGGTTGTTCGATCAGAACGCAGCCGGCTTCGGCGAGGATAGGTGCATAGCGCGCGAGATCGCCAATGCTCCACGCCTCGTTGGCATCGACCAAAAACTTCGCTTCGGGCGCACCGGTGCGCACCGCGCGCATGCGTTCGCCGACAAGCTCGGCGTTCAGCTTGACCTTGATAATTTCGAAATCGGAGAACCGCGCGGCCTGGGTTTCCATCCATTCCGGCGTTCCTAGGCCGATGGATATGACGCTCGAAAGCGACTGCGGCACACGCGCGAGGCCGGCGATCTCCCAAACGGAGTGGCCGGTGCGTTTCGCCTCGAGATCCCAGAGCGCGCAATCGAGCGCGTTGCGCGCGCCGCAGGCCGGAAGGAGCCCGGCTAGGCGGTCCCGCTCGATCCCGCCTTCGATCTTCGCCCATGCGCCGCATAGCCGCTCGATCTCGCCGTCCAGCGATTGGCCCAAAAAGGCCTGCGGCGACGCTTCGCCACGACCGGTCACGCCGTTCTGCTCGACCTCGACAAGCAGGAGATCGACCGCGGCGATCGTCTCGCGCGCGAAGGCGAACGGCCTGACCAGTTTGCGCCGCTCACGGGTTACGGAAAGGCGCATCACGGCGATGCCAGGACATCGATGAGCGGCGCCACACCCGTGCGAACCGGATCGACGCAGGGAAGTCCGGTTTCAGCGGCCGTGCGCAGGAGGAAGGCGCGGGCCGCGCCCTCGCTCAGCGCGGACGTATTGACGCTCACGCCCGCGCAACGGATGGCGGGATTGGTGAGGCGCCCCATACGCAAATTGGTTTCGATGCAAGCCGCGATCCCGGGCAGGTCGTAGCCGTGGACGCCGATGATCGATGGGCGCGCCGCATCGTGGCACATCACGATGAAGTCGGGTTGGCTTCCGTGCAGCAGCCCAAGCGACACTCCGGCATAGGAGGGATGGAAGAGCGAGCCCTGGCCTTCGACGACATCCCAATGATCGTGCGGCGCGTCGGGGCTCAGCGTTTCCGCCGCACCTGCCACGAAGTCCGAAACGACGGCGTCGACGGCAACACCCGACCCGCAGATCAGGATTCCGGTCTGACCGGTCGCGCGGAAGTCCGCGTTCATGCCGCGCGTCCGCATTTCGCGTTCGAGGGCAAGTGCCGTGTACATCTTGCCGACCGCGCAATCGGTGCCGACCGTCAGCAGACGCTTGCCCGCACGCTTGGCCCCCGTGGCGATCGGGGATGCCCGCACGGGAAAGCGCACGTCGTGAATCTTACGCCCATGCTTTGCCGCCGCTTCCTTGAGGGCGGGAATAGCGGCAAGCCTCGTGTGGAGCCCGCTCGCGATATCGAGGCCGAGCGTCAGGCCTTCGGCGAGCGGCTCGACCCAGCTTCGCGGCAACTCGCCGCCATCGGGCGCCACGCCCACGATGATCGTGCGGACGCCCGCCGCGGCCGCGGCGGCCACCGTCATTTCCGGAAGACCGAGGTCGACGGGACAAGATGGCAGACGGAGCTGCGCCTTCGCCGCGTCAGGCCGCCAATAGGCGATACCGGCCGCGGTCTTGGCATGTGGACGATCCTGCACGTCGCCGAGGAACAGCAGATAGGGTTCTTCGATTTGCATGGGTGTAGGTCTCGTGAAACGGATCAAAGGTCCGGCTGATAGGTGGTGAGAAAGCCCAACATCTTGGAAACGGCGATCATGTCTTGGGCTTCGAACCGCACGCCAAGCGTGCCTCTGCGTTCGATCCACGGGAGATAGGAGAGCAACTCCGCCGCCATGCGGCTGCGCATGTCGATGTCGACCGCGACCGGCGTCCCGATCCTGAGCGGACGAAGCGCGCCGGCACGGCCGACGGCCTCGCGTGCCGCGCCCGCGATATCCTCCTGCACGTCCTTCGGCCGACGGCAGCGCGCCGACATGGTGCCCAGCGAATATTTTGTGACGACGCCGCCGACATCGCCGAGCATGGCTTTCGCTTCCTCGACGTAGACATCGTCGCCGGTGACGAGGGCGATCGGCACGCCGAAATGACCGGCGATGGCCGCGCTGATCCAGGTCTCGGACGCGTCGCGTCCGTTCAGGCGTAGCGCCGAGAGCACGCGACTGCTCCAGGTATGGGAAAGACACCCGCGCGGGTTCGATGCGCCTGCGTGGTAGCCGACAAAAAGAGCACACGCATATTCGCCCGCGTCGACGCCTTCCATCATCCCCAGCGGCCGCGGCCAGGAGCGCACCAGCGTCACGTCCGGCTCAAGCCGGTCGGGAAGGATGTTCTGCCCGTTGCCGTGGGAATCGCTGACGACGATCTCGCCGGCGCCGGCCGCGCGCGCGCCGCGGATGGCGGCATTGACCTCTTCGGTCATGGTTGCGCGCGCCCATTCATACTCGAAGCCTTCGGGGCCCAGATGGGCGCGCGTGACCACGCCGGCCACGCCTTCGATATCGGCGGAGATGTAGACTCTCATCGCACGGCTTTCTCCTTCGGCTTTCCGGGGTCGGGCAGAAGATCGGCGACGACGTGCAGAAGCACGAGCGCGGCGAACAGCGGCACGATGGCGCCGACGAGCGCCACGTTGAATTCCAGCGATTCGCTTGTGCGGAACGATTGGCGGGCGAGAAACGGCACGCCGTACCAGAGGATGGGGCCGGTGAAGGCGAGAGCGGCGATCGCACGCACGATCTTCTTGACGGCCCGCAGCCATGCCGGGCCGAGCGTCTTGAGTTCCACCAGCCGGGGATCGAGGTGATGGCGATAGGATACGGTGGCGCCCAGAAGTCCCATCCAGACCATGGCGTACCGCGCGGCCTCCTCGGTCCATGGCGGGGGCGCCGCAAAACCGTAGCGCGCGACCACCTGCAGCCCGACGAAACTCAGCATCAGCATCAGGAAGCCAGCCGCCGCCCACCAGGAAAGCCTTGCCGCGCCATCGCTGGCGGCCCGAATCGCGCGCACGATCGAAGCGCCCATCGTCACGGCACCTTCGCCTGCTCGAGGAGCGCCAGCAGCGCATCGACGATCTCGCGTGGCGCGATCGCGCCGTAGCGCGCGCGGGTCGCCTCGACGAAAGCCAAGCGCGCCCGCGCAGTCGGCGTGGTGATCGTCACGCCGGCGTCTTGCAGAATGGCCAACTCGCGGCGGCGCATGTCGGCCGTCCAGGCGCGGTTGGCGGTACGCGCGGCCAAGACCGCGTCACGGAAGACCCTGCGTTCGCGCGCGTCCATGCGCTCGAGCCAGGCGCGCGAGGCGACGACCACACGCTGAGCCGGCGCCATTTCGAGGGCCGTGAAAAACTTGATCTGGCTGGTATGGCCGAACATCACCGGCACGAGGGGTGGGTTGATGTATCCGTCGGCCACGCCGGTTTGCAGCGCCTGGGGAACTTCCTCCCAGGCGACCTGGGTTCCCGGCACGCCCCAGCTTCGTATGACCTGAAGCTGACTTGCCTCCATCGCGCGCAAGCGCAGGCCCTTCAGGTCGTCCAGTGTGCGAATGGGCCGACGTGTGTTGAACAGCCCACCCATGCCGCCCAGCAGCGCCGCGTCGACGACGGCGAAACCGTGAGGCACGAGCTGTTCGTTCACGCGCGTGAGAAACGGCGTGCGATGGAAGAGATTGTCGAGCTGCTTGTAACCGTCGAATAGGAAAGGCAATTCCAAACCACCGAAAAGCGGGCTGAAGGCGCTGATCTCCTGCCCGCCGGCGACGTTCATCTGGATGAGATTCTGCTGCAGGAGATCGGTGCGTTCCTCTTCCTTGCCGAGCGCGCTGTTCGGAAAGAGCACGATCCGGAAGCCGCCCCGCATCATCGCGTCCGAGAATGCCTTCACCCAGACATAGACGCCGTTTCGCGTCGCGTCCGTGTTGCTGCTGGTCGTGATCCGCACGACGTTTTCGGCCCGCGGAGCCGTCATCGGGACGAACAGCGCGAAAGCGATCAGCAGGATCGAGACACGTCTCATGGCGCTTCACATCAGCCCGAAATAGCGCGGCAGGGAGAGCGAGAGGCCGGGGAATGCGACGAGGGCGCAGAGCAGCGCGAGTTCCACCAGCACGAAGGGAAACGTCGCCTTGATGAGCGCCCAGTAGTTCACGCCCGTTATCGTCGACACGACCAGGACCGCGCCGCCGAGTGGCGGCGTGATCAGCCCCATGGAAAGATTGAGGCAAACCAGGATGCCGAGGTGAACCGGGTCGGCGCCCTGCGCGACCGCGGCCGGAATCAAGAGCGGCGCCGCGACGGCGAGTGCGATTTGCGTTTCCGACAGCATGCCGAAGACGAGGAACACGCCCATCAGAAGGAACAGGAACGCCGGGCCCGTGATGCCCGTGCCGTTCACGTAGGATGCGAGCAGATCGGGAACCTGGTTGACGGCCGCCAGGAAATTGATGGTCGCTGCGGCAGCCAGCATGACGAAGATGGAGCCCGAGAGCGTGATCGTGCGCCACAGGCTTTCACGCAGCATGTCCCGGGACACCGCCCGGAAGAGAAACCCCACGCCTAAGGCCGCGAAGACGGCGACGGCCGCGGCCTCGGTGGGCGTCATCCAGCCGAGCACGATGCCGGCCAGGATAATGACGGGCAGCGCGAGCGCGGGGATGGCGCGCGGGAGTGCTTGCAGGAATCCGGGCTGCGATCCGTCGCCGCCCGGATGATGTCCGCGCCAGGCGAAGACACCGTTGGCGATCAGCAGACACCCGGCCAGCAGCACGCCCGGAACAATGCCGGCCGCGAACAGCGCGGCGACATCGACCCCCATGATGGCACCGTAGAAGATCAGGATGATGCTGGGCGGCACGATCGGCCCGATGATGGAGGAAGCCGCCGTGATCGCCGCGGCATAGCGCGCGTCATAGCCTTTCTCGCGCATGGCAGGCACGAGCGTGCTGCTGAGCGCGGCCGCATCGGCGATGGCGGAGCCCGAGATGCCGGAAAAAAACAGCGAGGTCAGTACGTTCACATGGCCGAGTCCGCCGCGCACGCGCCCGACGAGCGCCAGCGAAAAATCGACGAGGGCCTGGGTGATCCCACCACGATTCATCAACTCGCCGACGAGGATGAAGAAGGGCATCGCCATGAAGGCAAAAACGTCGAGCTGGCTGAAGATGCGCCGCGGATAGGTGGCCAGGAATTCGCCCTGGCCGGTCGTGACATAGAGAAGGCTCGCGACCGCGCCGCTGATATAGGCAAGTGCCGTTTCGCTCAGCAGCAGACCGGCGATGGCGGCGATGACGATGGTGGCGCGTATCATGTCGGCCAATCAGCCCTGACGCGACGATGTGAACCAATCCGTAACGCCGCGAATGCAATGGGCGGAACGGAGCGTCACATCCGTCCCGCCCGGATCACCGCGTCCCGGGGGGTTCAGAACGCGGCCCTCACTTCGACGCCGTAGGTCGCCGGCGGCGCCAGATCCTGCACGACCTGCCCCGGCAGGATCGCGCCGTCGACGATGAAGAACGGATAGTCTTCGTCCGTGACGTTGCGGCCCCACGCGTAAATCCCGTACCGGCCGGCCTCGAATTCGAGGCCGGCACGCAGATGCAGAAGTGTGAGCGCATCGTCCGACTTGCGCGCCGCATTGTCCGACTCGAAGAAGATCGACGCGCGGTGACTGAGATCGGCGCGCGCGAAGAGGTCGACCCCATTCGCGACCGGCGTAACGAGCTGTGCGGACGCGCCGAACATATGCCGTGGCGCGCGCGGCAGACGATTGCCGGTGTAGTCGTCGCCGGCCGCCGTAGCGTTTCGATAGTCCTCGAACGTCGCGTCGAGATAGCCGTAGGAAGCCGTAAAATCGAGGCCCGCCACGGGTTCCCACGCCGCTTCGATTTCCAGGCCTTTGCTTTCGGCCTCCGCCGCGTTGGAAGTCTGGAACACCGGTACGCCGCCGACCAGCACGAGCTGATTGACCTGCAGATCGGTATAGCCGAGCCAGAAGGCCGAGGCGTTCACGACCAGGGCGCCGTCGAGCCCGATCGTCTTCACGCCGAACTCGAACGTATCGACAAATTCCGGCTCGTACTCGGCATCGTCGGCCGGCGTGATGGAGAAGACGTTGTAGCCACCGGTCTTGAAGCCCCGGCTATAAGAGCCATAGGCGGATAGGGTCTCGGAGAATTCGTAGGCCAGCGCGACGGACGGCGACCATTCCCTGTCGCTGCGGCTGAGCGTGCGCGGGGTGGAGGGCGCGGCCAGAATCGCGAACGGATCGCCCGTTACCGCCTGGCTGTGCGTGACGTCCTTGTCCTCGATCGAATAGCGCAGACCCGCCGTCACGCGAAGCGCGTCGGTAAGGTGATAGGTGCCCTGAGCGAAGGCCGCCCAGCTTTGGGTTTCGATGTCGGCCAGGATGCTCGCGTTGATGTCCGCGGTGTAGAGCGCGAGAAAGACGGGAACCAAGGCCGGCGGCAGGCTGCCCGCGATCAGCGGGAAGAAATCCGTGCCGACGGTCGCCGCCGAATTCGTATTGTAGGTCTGCTCGGCGTAGAACGCACCCAGAATATATTCGAAGGCTCCCCCTTCGTCCGACGTGAAGCGCAGCTCTTCCGACCATTCGTCCTGATCCTCGGAAATGCCGGAGGATAGGAAATTGGCCGGCGAATAGTCGTTGTCGTTGAAGTTGAACCAATCGAACTGGCGATAGGCGGCGATCGACGTCAGGGTGCCGCCGGAGACGTCCCAGTTGATCTCGCCGGATATGCCGGAGATTTCGCGGTTGCTCGCCGCTTCGCGATCGTTCGCAATCTTGCGGTCGAAGGGATCGGCATCGGCGAGCGGCGAGCCGGTCAGGATGCCGTTGTCGCGAACTTCGAGCGCACCGTTGGCGGTATCTGCCTTCGATGTGTCGCCGCGCAGGATAATTTCGAGATCGTCCGACGGGTTGAAGACGAGCGCGGCCTTGAGGCCGTGCTCGTCGACGTCGTTCAGATCGTTGCCGGTAACGAGATTCTCGATCAGCCCATCGCGCTGTTGGAGCGTGCCGGACACGCGCAGACCCGCACCCTCGCCGAGGGGCACGTCCACGGCGCCGAAGACATCGCGCGAACCATACGTTCCGAACGATACCGCCCCCTCGACCCGGAATTCGTCTCCGGGATTGCGGCTGATGAAATTTATCGCGCCCGCGATCGTGTTCTTGCCATAGAGCGTTCCCTGCGGGCCGCGGATGACTTCGATGCGCTCGAGGTCGTAGAGGTTGGTGTTGATCGTCGTCGGACGCGACATATACACGCCGTCGACGAACACGCCGACCGCGGGGTCGACGCCGGGATTGTTCGGCTCCGAGGAGATCCCGCGGATGGTGATCGGCGAATTGCGCGACGCGCTCGCCGTGCTGAGCAACACGTTCGGCATCGTGCCGGCGATGTCGTCGAGGCGGTTGACGCCCGCATCGTCCAGCGTGTCGCCGGTCAGCACCGAGACCGAGGCCGACACGTCCTGCAAGGTCTGTTGGCGCTTTTGCGCGGTGACGACGACTTGCTCGACGCCCTGCGCCGCCGCGCTTGGTGCCCACACGCCCAGACCGGCAGCCAAGGCCGTGGTGGGAAAAAGCCCCCGGCGCAGTCCGCTCCGGCGCGCATTGCGATGTTGGACAGTCATGTACGCGACCCCTCGTTTCTTGCCGACCCGCCCCGGCGAGCCCCCTTTCGGCAAGTATCCATTACCGCCCCGTTTGCGCAATGAAAAAATGAAGATGAATTCGGTTTTTTGTAAATTTGCAATATTGTTACAATGGAAACTATTTCCGCGGCCGCCCGGGGGGGCCTCGCAGGCGGGCATTGCAGAGGTCAACCGCGTTCCAGCGGCCAAATCGGACGCCTGAGTTTCCTATAAGGCAGGCGCGCGAGGTCCGTGCCGAGCGCGCCCGGAGAGCCGACATCCAGGATGTCGCGCGCCAGCGGCCCGAAGGCAGCCCGGAAATGGTTGGTCGATTTCACGACGATCACGCGGTAGGCCATCGGATCGAGGCCGAATGCGGTCAGGCACTCCGGCGAGAAGGTCTGCGCGCGCCGCTCGGTGACGACGATGTCGACATCGTGCACGCGCAAGGCCGCCGTGCGCCCCAGAGCGAGAGCGCGAACATCCGTCCCTTCGCCGAAATGCTGGACGGCGTCGTCGCGCAGGCGCAGGACCTCGACGTCCAGATCGAGCGGCGCGCCCGAGAACCGGGAAGCCTTTCCGCCGAGCCTGACCGGCAGGCACGCACGCTCCCCGGACGCGAAGCACTGCTCTATCGTCATCGGATCCCAGATCATCGCTATCGCCGCCGGCGCGATCGCGTTTTCCAGGAGCGCTTGGAGCAGATAGGTCGAGTCGCCCGGCGCGCCACCGCCCGGATTGTCGGAGGAATCGGCCCAGATGATCGGCCCATGCCCCGCGACATTTCGTGCGAGCGCTTCATTGAGCGAAAGGAATTTCTGCGCCGCGCCTTCGCGGATGCTCAAGAACCGCACGCGCAATAGTTCGGCGAGCTCGCCCGCCAAGCCCGGGTCGCCGTCCGTCACGGCCAAGGTGCGCGTACCCGTCGCCGGACAATCGCCCCATGGAAAGCTATGGATCAGACTCAAATCCAGCACGCGGGGATCGCTTTCCATGGCGCGCATTGCATCGACGAAGCCGCGCATCGGGCCCTGAACGGTCGGAAAGCTTCCAAGCGTGCGGCAATCCGCCATCGCCATGATCGGATCGATCGCGCCCTTCGCGGCCCGTTCGACGAGGTCGAAAAGCTTGCGGGCACAGGCGGCGAAGTCCACATGCGGGTATTCCTTGTACGCGACCAGAAGCGTGGCGGCGCGGAGCATTTCGTCGGTCAAATGGCCGTGCGGATCGAGCAGGCCGCCGATCGTGCAACGCGGCCCGACGATGGCGCGCGCGCGGGCAAGAAGGTCGCCCTCGCAATCGTCGTAGCCATCCGCCAGCATCGCGCCGTGCAGATTGAGCAGAACGGCATCGACCGGCGCGGCCGCGCGCAGCTGACCCAGAATTTCGTCGCGAAGCTTTTCGTAACAGCCGCGCGTCAGAGGGCCCGATGGCTGAGCGTAGGCAAGCGTGCCCCGCACGATTTCGTGGCCGCGCGCCTGCGCCCGCCGGAAGAATTCGCTCTGCCCGTCATTGGCGATCGCCACGCCCAGCGGCGCGTCCGGCCGCACGAGGCACAGCCGCGCGAAATCCGCCTCGGTCGTCGGAAACGGCACGAAGGAATTGGTCTCGCTTCCGAACGCGGCGATAAACACCCTCACGGGACGGACCTCGCAGTCCGGCCGAAAGGTATGGTATTGGGCAATTTACGCTCCCGCAGCAAATCGATTGAAAAATGAATTCAGGTTCATATTTTATGAAGTCAGGCGGCTGGCCGTCAAATGCGCGTGCCCGCAAGCGCCGAAACGAAGGAGCCGATGATGACATTTTCCAAAGGCGTGCAGCGCGTGGCGTTTCGCTTGTGGCTTGTGACACTTGGCTTCGTGGCCGTGCTGCCATGGGCGGTGCCGCAGCGCGCCGCAGCCGACGCGCGCTTCGAAGCCCAAGCCGACGCCGTCGTCACGCCGGCCATGCAGGCCGCGGGGTTTCCCGGGCTGGCGATACTGGTATCGAAGAACGGCAGAGTCCTGGTGTCCAAGGGGTACGGGACGGCCGATCTCGAATGGGATGCACCCGCCACCGACGACACGGTCTTCGCGGTCGGTTCGATCACCAAGAGTTTCACCGGCCTTGCCGTCGCGCAACTTGTCGCGGCGGGAAAGCTGTCGCTCGACGACACGCTCGGAAAGTTCCTTCCCGATTTTCCCGCCGACAAGCGCAAGATCACCGTACGCCAGCTGCTCAATCACACATCGGGTCTCTTCAACTACACCGAGACGCCGGAACTCCATGCGGCGGCGGCGCGCACATTCAGCCATGAGGAGATGTTCGCCTGGTTCAAGGACAAGCCGCTCGCTTTCGCGCCCGGCACGCAGTTCAGCTACACAAATTCCGGCGTCTATCTGCTGGGCGTCATCGTCGAGAAGGTAGGCGCCAAGAGCTACGGTGCCTATGTCGCCGAGAACATATTGACGCCGTTCGGAATGACGCGATCGTCCTACGCCGATTTCTCGGAGATCGTGAAGAAGCGCGCCAACGGATATCGGCGCGGACCGGTCGGCCTCGTGAATGCGCCGGGCTACAGCCCGACCGTACCGTTCTCCGCCGGCGCCATGCTCTCCACCGTCGGCGATCTGAATCGCTATGCCCATGCGATTCACCAGAGCGATCTGGTCTCCGACGCGATCCGCACGATCCTCTACCGCCGCGAACCTCTGAACGACGGCAACCCGTCGCAATACGCGCTCGGCTGCTGGATCGTGCGCGACTTCGAAGGCCACAGGAAAATCGCCCATTCGGGCGACATCTACGGCTTCTCGGCCCATTTGGCGCATTATCCGGACGATGACGTGACCGTCGTCGTGCTTTCCAATCTCGATGGGGTCCTGCTCCACCCGTCGAGCATCGAGCACAAATTGGCGCGGCTGGCACTCGGGATTGCGCAGCCCAAGACCGTGAACGCCCCACTCGACGCGGGAACCGCGGCGAAATTCGTGGGCGATTTCGACACCACGCCGGTGCGGTTCGGCAGCTCGCTGCTGGGGTTTCTCTACAAGGACGGCGCGCTGCATATGGCTTTCGGCGGGACCGAGAAGCCCGAATTCGCCTTGCCCCTCGTCTATCAAGACGAGAACAAATTCGTGTCGGCGGCGGACGACGAAACGGTCGTGCTATTCGACGCGGCTGGCGGAACGGCGCAAACGGTCGCGGTCTATTTCTACGACGGCGTCTTCAGGGGACGGCGGGTCCCATGACGGCCGGGCTCTCGCGGCGCCCGGCGAATCTTTCCGCTCGCAGACTCAGCGCCAGACTCAGCGCCGGACTCAGCGATGGACTCGGCGATGGC
>Ga0326597_10003367_pt1 | contig 23087 bp, 22 predicted proteins | sample RVTome_12_FD_203789 | JGI IMG/M metagenome (GOLD analysis project Ga0326597, IMG submission 203789) | Soil microbial communities from uranium-contaminated site in the Upper Colorado River Basin, Wyoming, United States - RVT100D185 | ecosystem: Environmental > Terrestrial > Soil > Contaminated >... | reverse complement strand
CTCCAATGAGGCTCAGGAGAACAATGATGGGGGTTAGGATCGGAGATGGAATGCGCATAATAGCCGCAAAGAAAGGGACAAGAAATAAGCAAAGTAGAACTCCCATGGCATTGCCAATATACATGCTTGCGATTAGCCCCCAAACGAACTCCTTTTGCTCCATAAAAAGCTGAGGCCCTGGCTGAAGGCCCCAGATATACAGGCCACCGAGAATCACCGCGGCCGTTGGAGAGCCCGGGATGCCCAGTGTAATCATAGGTAAAAGAGCACCGATTCCGGCCGCGTGAGCCGCCGTTTCGGTCGCCATCACTCCCTCCGGTATACCGGTGCCGAACTTCTCCGGGTGGCGGGATAATTTTTTTGCCAAGCCATAGCTAAGAAATGAAGCCGGGGTGGCTCCAGTTCCGGGCATAATGCCGATCCAAAAGCCGAGAAGAGTCCCGGTAAAAAAACTAGCAGCGTTGCGCCATATGGTCTGCAAAACCACTGTGAAGTCCTTAAGCCCAACTCTTGCCCGCACTCCTTTGATCTCCAATGTCTCCTCGGCGGAATGAAGGATCTCACCAATGCCGAAAAGGCCGATAGAGGCGGTAATGAAACTAAAACCGCTCAGCATGGTGATGGAGCCAAAGGTAAGCCGGGGCCTTCCAGTCACAAAGTCCAGACCTACAGTGGCAAGCATGAAGCCGATCGCCGTTGCCGCCAACGCCTTTGCTGGCGAGCCGCCGCCAAGGCCTGTAAAAGTACTGAAGGCCAAAAGGAGGACAGCGAAGTTTTCAGGTGGACCAAAGCGTAGCGCAAAATCGGCCAGGGGAGGCGCAAAAAAAGTGAAGAGAAGTACCGCGATCAGAGCGGAAAAAAAACCAGGCACAAAGGCTGATCCCAGGGCTTGTCCGGCGCGGCCCGATATCGCCATGGGGTGACCGTCGAACATGGTAGCCACCGACCAGGGCTCGCCAGGGATGTTGAACAAGATTGAAGTGATTGCGCCCCCAAAAAGAGCGCCCCAATAGATGCAGGAGAGAAAGACAATAGCTGAGGAAGGAGGCATGACAAAAGTCAGAGGTAACAATATGGCTACCCCGCTCGTTCCGCCGAGTCCTGGCAGGATGCCGATAATTACCCCAAACAACACCCCTATGCCTGCAACAAAAAGGTTGTAAGGACTGAAGGCAAGGTGAAAGCCATAAGCCAGATTTGCGAGAGACTCCATGGAGCTATCCCAAATTCCTCCTAAAAGAAGAAGTACGGCTCCATTACTCCCTTAGGCAGAGGGATCAAAAACCATCTTTCAAAAATCAGATAAATGACCGTAGGAAAAAGAACGCTGACAGCCACCGTGGTCAGCCACGGCTGACGTCCGGTCCACCAGATGTACAGAAATAAATAGAGGAAAGCCGTGAGATAAAAGCCAACCGTCTCAACCAGGGGCGCGACAAGCGCAACCGGCACAAGAACCGTAAGCACTGACCGTGTTCGGTCCCAGGTCAAAAACGGCTTCCGAGCTTGGTCCTCCCGCGAAAGAAGAGCCTTGATAATCACTGAAAGGCTCGATGCGGCAAGAAGTATAGCGAGCCAGAACGGGAAAAATCCGCCCTTCGGACCGATATCACCCCAGCCGATATCGAGGCGCACGGCCTCCCACGCGACAACTCCGGAAAGGATCAAAAGCGCGCTCGCACATGCAATTTCCGCCCGCCGCATCTTATAAACGGAATTCGGCTGCCCTTTTGAGCTGGGTTATTACCTGCTCAACCGGGCAGTCGTATCTTTGGCCCAGCCTGCCTTGTTCATGACTTCCACGTGGAGCTTGTTGTACTTTTCGACCCACTTGGCAAAATCGTCGCCTTTAAGATATTTGGCGTCGAGCACGTTTTTTCCCAAAAAAACCTGAAAGTCTTTAAGGTCAAAGACTTTCTTCATAAGGCCGGCGTAAAATTCTCGAGCCTCCTTCGGCATATCGGGCGGGCCGAAGATCCCCCGCATCATCTGATACGAGATGTCGTAGCCCAGCTCTTTCACAGTCGGGAGTTCTTTGAACTGTTTGGAGCCGGTATGCCTGGTTTCCGCGAAGGTAGCCAATGCGCGCAGCTTCGAGGGATAGTGAGGCAGGCCTTCGCTGGGGTTATTCACCGAAGCCTCAATATGTTTGCCAACAAGATTGGCTGCGACGGTACCGCCTCCTTTGAACGGGACATAACTGAAACGCTTAAGGCCCGCCCTCTGTTCAAAGAATGTGAAGATGAGCTCGTCTTCCTGTTTGGAGCCTGTGCCGCCAACCTTGAGAGAGCGCTCCTTAGCCGCGCTAACCACATCAGCGACGCTTTTCCACGGGCTATCTTTGTGGACCCAGAGGAAAAAGTTGTCCAGGGCGAGAAGCGAGCTAGGGGTAAAGGCCTTGTAGTTAAAAGGGAGCTTTTGAGCAATGGGGGTCATAACGAAACTCGATAGGGTGATCATGATTGTATGGTCATCTCCCTTTTTCCCGTGGACATAGTCCATGGCCACCGCTCCAGCGCCACCCACCTTGTTGATCGGCACCATTGGAACAGGCGCCAAATTGTGTTTATCAACCAGACCCGAGATCTGGCGGGCATACTTATCTGCGCCACCTCCCCGCCCGGCCATAATAATAAATTCTACAGGCTTTGTTGGCTCCCAAGCATTCACGTTGCTCGAAGTTTCGAAAAGGACAAAACTAACGCCGAACAGCAATGAAACCAAAAACCTCTTGGTTTCCATGGCGCACCTCCTTTGGGACTAACGAGTGAGCAATTGAGACGCCGCTGGGATTCCTTTTGGAAAGACGTGTACTTACTCTGCAAGGATGTGTTAAAAACCAAGCGGGCAGTTTGCCATGTGCAGGATGGTTACAGTTATCACGATTTTAGTGCTTAAGAGTGCAGATAATTCACACAAGCTTCTACGGCTTACACCGGAAGCTCTTAGTTCCACGCGAAAAGACTATTCGACACAGTTACATCGAGCAACTGTCCTGCTTGTATGCAGATTTTTTTACGCGCTCACAGTAACCCGAACCTGTTCAGTTTGTTGTAGAGGGCTCGCCGGCTGATTCCAAGTATCGAGGCAGCTGTTTTTTTGTTTCCGCCCGTAGAAGCAAGAGTCATCTTAATAAGCTCTTTTTCTGCGGCCGCTAGGGTCATTCCGAGGCGAATAGGGAAAGTTCCTTGACCGGCATCTAGTTTAGCCGCCTCCCTGATTCGTTCAGGTATGAGATCGGGAGTGAGTTCTTCTCCTACGGCCATCAGGACTGCACGTTGAATTACGTTCCTGAGCTCCCGCACGTTGCCAGGCCAGGGGTAACGTCTGAGGCAGCGATAGGTCTCGCGAGAAACGACACGCACCCTCTTATTGTACGCCGCATTAAATAGGGAGACATAGTGATCGGTGAAAAATGTCACCGCGCCCGGCCGATCGCGGAGCGGCGGTAGATGGATGCGAAAAACATCCAGACGGTAGTAAAGGTCTTCCCGAAAGTGTTTTTCTTTGACGGCCTCCTCAATATTTTCGTTGGTTGCGGTGATCACGCGGGCGTCAACAGCAATATCCTTCGTTCCTCCCACCCGGCAAAGCGTTTTTGTTTCCAATACCCGAAGAAGACTAACCTGCGCTTTCTCGCTCATCGTACTGATCTCGTCGAGGAAGATGGTTCCATGATCGGCTCGCTCGAAGAGACCCTGACGTGTTTCAGAGGCCCCTGTGTAGGCTCCTTTTTCATGACCAAATAGTTCGCTGGCTATTAGCTCTGGAGCAATTGCCCCCGTGTTGACTGGTATATAGGGCTCATCTTTCCTTTTGCTTCTTTTGTGAATTGCGGCGGCAACCAGATCTTTCCCTGTGCCCGTTTCGCCGGTTATCAAGACGGGGACTTCTGTGGACGCGGCTTCCATTATCCGTTGGAACACCTCCCGCATGGGCAGGCTGATGGCCAGCATCCCCTCAAACTCAGTTGGGATACGAACTTCGGGATAAGAGACCATCCTTTGCTTGCTAGGGCGCTTTTCCAAAGCCAGCTTCACAAGCGCGCAGAGTTTGTTGGCATCGAGCGGCCGCCGAATGAACTGATACTTTTCGTTTTTGATGCGAGCAGAGGCGGGATCACGCTCGTCCCGGGACACGATGATCATATGAGTCTCAGGGAAACTCCTAGAGAGCGCCTCAAGCGTCTCGACACCCTTCGCTCTCTCCACCTTTGAGACGTCGGCGTCCCAGAAAACGATATCGTACGCGTTTCGTCGCGCCTTATCTAAGATGGTGGCGACACGCGGTACGCTATCTATCGATATCTCGCCTTTTTCAAACCGCCCGCTGAGCAGTGACCGAATATCGCCCTTTTTGTCACAGACTAGGAGTTTAGGCATGGTGAACCACGGCTATTATCATACACCCCCGTTAAGGGATAACCAGACATTACCAGAGCGCGATGCCTGACTGTCTCAGAATGCTTTACCTGCAAAGCCGCAGTGGAAATGTTTTTTCTCCACAAGCTTGGGGTCAAGCTTGGGGTCAGGCGTGCCTATTTGACTTTGTTATTCGCCTTACATAACCTCGCATCGCTATGGCAAGAAAACCGCGGGTGCATTTCACCGGCGCGCTCTATCACGTTATGTGTCGCGGTAATCAGGGGCAGTCGATCTTTACCGACGATCAGGACCGGCGGCGCTATTGGGACTTGCTCAGAGAGAGCCAAAAACGATATGGCTACCGGATGTTTGCTTATGTGCTGATGGACAACCATTTTCATCACCTGATCCAAATCGAGCGCAGGCCGCTGTCCAAGGTGATGCAGAACCTTTTGCTTCGTTACACGCGGTACTGGAACGGCCAGTACAAAAAGACGGGGCATCTGTTTCAGGGCCACTACAAAGCGATCTTGTGTGACAAAGAGAGTTATCTGTTGGAGTTAATCCGTTATCTGCATCTCAATCCGGTGCGCAGCAAGATCGTGGTCGATCCCAGTGCGTACCGGTGGAGTAGCCATAAGGCTTATTTGGCGGGCGAGGCAAACGGTTGGACCGCGGTAGAAGAGGTTTTGCCGCTGTGGGGAAAGAGCCGAGCCCAGGCTATTGCCGGCTACCGGCGCTTCATGCGCGACGGGCTAAAGGACGGGCATCGCGATGACCTCTATGAGGTCGTGGACCAGCGTTACTTAGGCGGCGACGGGTTTGTCGAAAAAGTGGAGCAACGCAAGCCGGACACCGAAGTGCCGCCCGTGGTCGAGATCGGCTGGGCCGAGATAAGAGAGCGTGTGTGTAAGCACTACGGTTTACCGCCTTCAGTGGTATTGCGCCGGGGGCGTGGGAGAGCGAATGCCAGGATCAAACGGGTGATGGCATGGTTAGGCCGAGAGGTGGGTGGCTTGACCAATCAAGAGATGGCGAAGGAGTTGGCGCAGGATCCAGCGGCATTGAGCAGGGGGTTAGGGAAACTGGCCAATGAGTTGGCGCAGGGCGCTAAGTTGCGCAGGTTGGCACAACTCCTCTGACGGCTTGAGAAAAGAAACGCGCGTAAAAAATTCAATTAGGCACGCCTGACCTTCCCCCGAATGCTGCGCAGATGACAAGATGAAAACTCTATTGTCCACGGGTGTCGCACTGTTATCTTTCTTGTGTCTAAATCCTTCGCTCTCGATGGCGGCGGCGCCGCTCCCAAGAGTCGTCACCGCTGCCTCGAAAATGGAGCGCCAGGGATTTCGGATTCTCGCCGATCTGGAAAAGCTTCCTATCCCGTACCAGAACACGGGGGTCATCGCTCGCCGCAGCTTTGTCAACGCATCCCCGGACATCGTGGAACGATTTCTCAGAGGCTTGACCGACGGTGTTGCGTTCGCCATGGACCCCGCCAACAAAACTGCGGTGATGAGGAGCCTGGCCAAGGGGCTTCGGCTACCGCGAACGGAAGACGCGCTGGAGGGGTACGAGGGGATGCTAACTCTGTATCAGCGGCGGATCTATCCCACGACGGAAGGAATACGTAACGCCATCCAAATCCTAGGGACAACGAACGAACGGATTCGTTCCTTGAAGGCGGAAAATCTGATCGATGATAGATTTGTAAAGAAACTGGAACAGGAGGGACGTTTCTGAGTTGCTATATTCGCGCCGCGCAACACGACGCCCCCCGATTCGCCGGCGAAGCGAGAAGGGCAGGGCGCGGCGATGAGTTCCGTATCCGAGCGTAGCTTGTGTTAAATTCTCCGACGATTTGAAACAATCGCCCTCACGCCGGTTTTGGAAATCCACTCGATGCAATCCGCCTTAGGCCCGGGTCTTTGCGGCCTATCGTCAGGGAAAATTCCGGGCGGCGAATATAGACCCGGCCAAAAGCCTTGTTGCCCACCAGTTGTTTAACCAGATGCAGTAACGGTTGCTCGGCGCTGGGATATTCCCGACGCGGCCCCGCGCCTTTCATCGCGTCGAAAAACTCCGGGCTGGCGAAATAACGTGATAGCAGATCCTCATCGGAGATTCCCGGATAGCCATATTTTTGTTTGATCTCGTTCAGCGTCGGCTGCGGCATGCGCCAATCTTCGAACTCACGCGCCCGCGGCCGATCCAAGACCTTGACCTTGATTTCCGGGTCCATCACCTCCGGTCCTTCTTTTCCCCAGATGCCGAGCGCGTACTGGATCACCTGGTCGGTAACTTGTTTGTAGCGTTCACCGGTGATGACGTTGATCGCCGCCTGGCTGCCAACGAACTGGGCAAATGGCGTCACCATGATTGGATAACCCAAGTCGGCCCGCACCTGGGCGATCTCTTCGATCACTTCATCGATGCGCTCCTCCTGGCCGATGGTCCTCAGTTGATGCCGCAAATTCGAAGTCATGCCGCCAGGGATTTGATGGCGGGACAAACCTTCATCGTACTCGCGCGGCGTGCCGACTGGCAGTCCCTCTTGTTGAGCAACCCAGCGAAAATGTTTTTCCACCGGCTCCAAGAGTTTTTCATCGATCACCGGACGATAGCCAAGAGCGCGCAGATTGGCCGCGACAATTGAAAGTATCGAGACATAGCGTGGTCCGACCCATAGCTCGCCCCCATAGCTCGCCCCAGCGGTTTCGCGCGGCTCTTACGATTGGGCTACAAATCTCGCCGTCGCCCGGCAGGGCTTACCTCGCGGAGGTTGAATAAACCGCGCTAGTACGCGTTGCAGGTCCAGGTCTCCTGGCCCCAATTATCGACGCCGCCGACGATCATGTCGCGCGCGTCGAGGGTCAGGGCGCCGCGGGCGGACACCAGCGGCGCGCCCGGATAGCTTAGTATCTGGATTTCCTCATAGGGGCCGATCAATTTTTCCGCCGGCGGCAACTCAATCCAGCGATCGCGGCTGCCGGTGCTGGTAACCCGGTCCGCTTCCGGCACGTAGAACAGCAAAGGCGAATCGATGCCGTCTTTGCCGCCGTATTCATAGGTGACCAGGACGGTTTTGATGTTTTGCCGCTCGCAGGCACGCACCGTCAGCATCACATCGACGAAGGCGTTGCCCGAACCAACCCAAGCGACCAACGCAGCGTCGGCGCCAAGCTGGGATGCCAACCTCGCCGTATGTTGCGCGATCACTTCCTTGCCATGGAAAGTTTCATAACGAATGCGCTCGAGGATGACGCCGGCAAAGTTAAGCCGTTTGCGGTGCTCGCGGTAGAGTCCCAGCACCAAGGGATGGTTCTGCCAGTCCCAGGTGATCGGGAAGTAACCGATGCAGCGCGTTGCATTGACGCTGAACGCGCCGTCGAAAAATTCATTGGGGTGGATCAGGGTGGCGAGCGAGTCGCGGATCGGCAAGTTGTAATAGCTCACGCCGGTATGCGGATTGTGACTATCGGTGAGACAGCCCTGGATCAAAAACACTTTCGGCAAAGCCGGATCCGCGCCGCCGAGCGCGAAAGTCTCTACTTGGCGCGCCGCTTCTCCAATCGTCGTCTCCGCGAGCTTTTTGGCCGTCTCATAGGCCGCGCGCTGGATGATCGTGTGCGCCTGCAATTCCGAGAGCCCCTTCGCCAAGCGCAGGTTTACGACTAAGCCGTGGAGACGGCTGTAACGCGACGCCTCTGCGCCGACACCCCACATGTCGAGAATCGCGTGGCGCTGTACCGCAAGCCCGGCGCGCACCGTGCCTTCATACTCCGCCGTGACGAAGACCGCCATGCCCGAGAGACGATGGGTCCGCCCTTCGCCGACCGGCTCCACCGCGCCGAGCACGCCGGGAAAAATCTGTCCGGCGCCGCTCACTTTGACGCGCGGCTCGACGACGTCGCGAATGCCGGTGATGCGCACATGCTCGGCCGGCGCGACGATCTCCAGCCACGCCGCTTCGATGCGCGTTTCCTGCAAGATCGAGTCGACAATCTCTTGGCGATCGACCCGGAGTGTACCGGCCTCGTAAACGGTCTTGGCCCCGGGCTGGATACTGGCCACGGGGAATTCCGCCATTTCGAGAACCATCGCCGCGCCTGGGCTCACGAGCTCACCGCCATCTTCGGAGCGAAAAGCGTGGATGTTTCGACCTCGGTTTCGAGCGCCCTCAACGCCGTGGTCACGATCTCGCGCCGCAGCGCGCGGTCCATGTCCGCCGGCAGGCTGGGGTCGCCGCAGGGATGAGGAATGGCAACCGCTTTGACGATTCGGCTCGCGCCGATCTGTTCCGCCACCGGATACATCGCGCTGATGAGCGCCACCGGAAATCCGGCTCGATCCAACTCCTTGCTGATCACAGCGCCGCTGCGACTACAGGTTCCTCAGGTGGCGACCAGCAAGACACCGTCGACGCCTTCCTTACGCAGATCGGCGGCGATCTCTTGGCCGACCCGGCGCATGACCGCAGGCGAGCCTTGGTTGCCGGGAATCATATAGTAGGCGGGGTAGAGCTTGCCGCGGCCGATCTTTCCTTCGGCCTCCAAAGCGCGCAACGCGTCGAGCGGCACGCCATAGTGCGGATTTCGATTCATCTCGGCGACATTGTAGCCGCCGTGCACCGCTTCCCACTTCCCCGCCTCCAAAGATTTCAACTCAGCAAAACTGTATTTTCGCCAATGGGTGTTTCGATAGGTCTTGAAGCGGTCCGGATTACCCCATGGCACGACCCCGCTGGTGGATACAAGCGCCAGCTTCGCCCCGGCGACACCTTTGAGCGGCGCCGCTGGCGCGACCTTGTCCCAGACCTCCATCGCCAATTCGGTGGCGAAAGGCCGGCCTTCGGCTTTCGCCAGCAACATGTCGATGGCGCGCTCGACGCCGCTACGCTCGCCACGCTCGAGACGCCGGATGCCGCGCGGCAGATAACCTTCGCGATCCGCCGGGCCGATCACCGAGCCCGCCGCCAAGCGACAGGCAAATGCAGCCATCGTGGCTAAGGCTCGGCCCATTCCCGCGGCGCTCTCGCTGATCGGCAAAAGAAAAACTTTCTCGTTATGATTCTCGCGATAGAAACCGACTCCGGGATTTTCCGGCTCCATGCCGGTGACGCACGGCAGGCCCAAGCGCTCGGCGATCGTCTGGCAGATTTCCACCGCGGCGAGGCCGTAGCGACCGGCGTTGAATGCCGGTCCGACGACAACGACGTCCGGATGGACCTTGTCCACTTCACGGACGATCGCTTCCTTCGCATTGTCCTTGTGCTCGTGAAAATAGTTGTCGCCAAAATAGATGGTCGCGGCGACCGTTGCCCGCTCACGAAGCTCGGCTGCCAATCCGCGCGCCGCGCCGGCCGCTCCTTCGAGCACCCCGACCGGCAGATTCGTCTTGTCCTCGCCGCCAACGCCGGCAAAAAACTGGTTTACTACATGTACGACGGTCGCCATTGGCATTCCCTCCTTTGCTCGGAGTTATTTGGAAATCGTTTGAGTGTGCGACATGGGCGCAAAAAATCGGATGCGATCATTCTATTGAAACCAATCAACCTGCATCTCAATTGTTTTTGACAACAAGGTGGAACAGCTTCAAGGTGGCGGCGCCGGCGTGGCTGATGCTCGCCGTCTCAGACGGACCGAGGTAGATCCCCGCGCCCTTGGAAACGGGATAACTTTTCTGCTCCAGGGTAATCACTCCCTCGCCTTCCATCAGGTAAATGAGCTGGTGTCGGTCGCGCAGGGTCTCGGTCTCGAAACGTTCTCCCTCAACCAGCCAGCGCAGCATGCCAACAACTTTTTCCGCGCCGCAGAGCGCCCGATTGACGATTTCAGCAACCAAACCCTGGTGTCCGGGGAGCTTGACTCGGGCGCATTGGTTAGTGTCGATGTAGGTTGTGGCCATGACTTAATTTTCCTTTCGATCCTAACCCTTGTCTTGGCAACGTCGCCCCTGAGTTCCCTCAGCTTTGCACCCAAATCTTGCCGTCTACCCGCTCCCACCGAAGGTCGTCCTCGGTGCCCTCCAGAATTACGGTTTTGAACCGATTGGGAGCCTGGAACTCGAAATAGAACAAGGGCTCCGTGGCGCGCAGGCGATGTTTGTCTTCGGCGGGAATAAAGACGAGATCGCCGCCTTTGACGTTTCTAACACCCTCCGGTGTTTCCACCGTGGCGCTGCCCTCGATTATAAAATAGAAGTGCTCGCAGTTTTCATGCAAGTGATAAGGAGACGCAGCCCCTTTCGCGTACCGCATGATGCCGGCGAGCATATCGTCCATACCGGCCAGCTCCTTGTTGACGAAGAAGACCCGCTCGCGGCCAGGCACGACCGAAATTAGTTTTGGCAGTTCGTCTTGATGAAATAGGTAGGCCATGGATGTTTCTCCTTATGCGATTCAAAAGTGAGCAGCCAGCTTCGGAAACTATCCTAGTATTTCGACGCTTTCAACGCACATGTAGGCGTCTCGGTCTGACGCCACAACCTGAATAACTAATCTCACACTCCCCCGAATCCTTCGTCCCGCGCTTCTTCCAGGAGCCACGGGTCTTTGATCTCGGTCGTCGGGCCTTTGCCGCTGAGGACGTTTGCGACTTCGCGCACGGGGCCGGTGTTGCCAACGTCATTACCGAAAAGACGCTGGCCGAATTCGAAGAGGGGTTCTTGCGCGCTTTGAAGGGTAACGATCTCTATTTCATCGTGGCGAAGGTCAAGGGGGAAGCGGGCGATGTGCCCGCAGCTACTAGAGACTCACAGGAGAACCAATACCTGTTCGCGCGCTACATCTAGTAGATAAGCGAGAACCTGAAAATCCTGACTTCGACTCTTTCGCGCGCCAGCGAGCCGCGCGCTAAGCGAGATTGAAACAACAATCTGCGGGTAGAATAAGGAACAGGCTCATCATTAGTAGACCGGTCCTTGTCTGTGCCAGTTGTTTCCGACTTCGTTCCAGTTTAGAACCGTCCGGAGGAACCCAGAGGGCCGGGCCTGGCACGTAGGTCGAGGCTCATCCCGCCGCGCCGTTCTTCGCCTTGTCCGGCCCTTTAACGACTGCGAACTTGGCGGTCTCCGGCTCGCTCCAACCAAACTCAACATGACCGCGCATCCGCGATCCCGCCGCCACCGTGAGCGAGCTTCCCTTGAGATCCCCTACCAATTGCGCGGTCTCCAAAAGTTCGACGTGGGAGCTGGCAAGCACATTGCCTTCGACTTCCCCGCCGATGGTAACCGTATCGGCATTGATCTTCGCGGCAATCCGCGCTCCCTTCTCGATCGTCAAGTCACCCTTGATCTGAATCTCTCCTTTGAACTTTCCGGCAATCCGCACGTCGCCGTCGCCTTCAATCTTGCCGTCGATCGAGACACCGGCGCCGAAAACGGACTCCCTGTGATTTTTCACCGCGAACTCCTTCCGCGGCGATACTGGGCTTATCGGCGCAACAATTGGTGGCTGCTCCACGGGCGGTTTCTCAAGCGGCGGCTTTCCACCTGTCTCCGGTTGCGTCGGCTGGTTCCAAATTGCCATAAACACCTCCTTCGAAGGTTTAACTTTCCGCAGTTCCGCATGCGCTTCTGGGACGCGGCTCGAAGCGTAAATAGGTTAAAAACACGCAAGGCGGATGCCAGTTAAGCTCTAAGCATCAGCCCTGAATTGTCGAAGCGGCAAAACTAGCTCGCCTCGATCAGGCCGCGGCACAGGCGTGGTTATTAAGGAGTTTTGGGGTTCATCGTGTCCTTTTGTTCCCACGCCAACCTGCTCCTCATCTTCGCCAAAGGAATCAGTGCGGTCAAAGTTCATTCAGGTCTGTCGGTCTAAGGATACACTGATAACGTAGGGAAATACAGTCACAAGTCGAATTTTTGGTGAGCGGCACTCACTGGATATCGCGAGTTCTCAACCCGTGTCAGTCAAATGGAGGGGAAAATTACTGTCCATTGGCGACCGGAGCCTGACGCGCAAACCTTTGCTCTCACACCCCTCCAAACCCTTCATCCTGCGCTTCTTCTAAGAGCCACGGGTCTTTGATCTCCGTCGTCGGGCCTTTGCCGCTTAGCACGTAAATCACTTCCCGCGCGGCGTGGGTTTGGCAGTCGATGTAGGACTCGTCGGAGTTCGCCGCCGTGTGGCAGGTGACGATGACGTTGGGGAGCGTGAGGATTTTATGGTCCGCGGGCAGCGGCTCCGGTTCGGTGACGTCGAGGGCGGCGCCGGCAAGCTCGCCGGCAACCAGCGCGTCGTAGAGTGCCTCGGTATCTACCAGCCCGCCGCGCGCGCAGTTGATAAGATAGGCCGTGTTCTTCATCGCCTTGAACTGCGCCGCGCCGAACATCTTGCGCGTCTGTTTCGTCAGGGGCGCGTGCAGGCTAATGAAGTCGGAGGTTTTTACCAACTCATCGAACGAAACCATCTTCACGCCCATGTCCTGGGCGATCTTCGGGTCGAGATAGGGATCGTAGGTTTGCACGTAGAGCTTCATGCCCTGAGCGCGCGGCACGACCTCTTTGCCGACGTGGCCAAGGCCGACGATGCCGATGGTTCGTCCCTGTATGCGATAGACGCGGCCGCGGTATGCGTGCAGCTCGGCGGTGTGGCGCCGCCATTTACCATCGCGCACGTACTGGTTCATGCGCACGAGCTTGCGCGAGATGGCGATCAGGAGACCGATCGCCTGCTCCGAGACTTCGATGGAGTTACAGCCGGCGGCGTTGCAAATGATCAAACCGTGATCTTTGGCGGCCTTGAGATCCATCCGATCGACGCCGACGCCGGTGCGGCAGACAACCTTGCAGCGCTTGAGTTGAGAAATGCTCTCTCGTGTCAGGGGAACCGAACCGTGCATGATGATGCCGTCGGCGTCTTTGCCCATCTCGACGACTTCCGCGTCGTTCCTGGGGCGGCGGATCGTCAGGTCGGCGTCGATCTCGTCGAGGATCGGCTTGATCAGGGCGACCGGCACATCGTTGCTGCCGAAGTAAACTACGTGAAACTTACCCATGGGACGTAGCCCCCCAGTCCATACAGGCGCGTCTCTGATGACCTCTCTACTCCTCACGATTCACGGCACTTACTGAAATCCAGCGAAGTAGTTAGCTCGCCGCAGCGATTTTACCAAAGCAAAATAGGACGAGTCGAGGAGGCGAGTCAAGGCGACATCGACGAAACGATTCGAGCGAGACGGGCGGTTGCCCGGCGGATAATGACCGGCAACTTAGGATGGCGTCGATTCTTTCTGCCATGGTTGGAGATTTGAGCTCATCTTGCTAGAATTAAATGGATGTCCGGAGACATATTTCTAGAGGGCAAAAACTGCTGGAAAATCGCCCGCTCGTCGCGCGTGAAGTTTTTGATCGACGGCGCGTCCTATTTCTCGGTACTCGCCGACGCGCTGGAACAGGCGCGCGAATCGATATTCATTCTCGGATGGGATTTCGACAGCCGCATTCCCCTGAAACCGAATCAGGAAGACGGCGCGCCACAGACCCTCGGCGCATTCCTTAACTCACTCGTCGCTCGCCGCCACAGTCTCCACGTGCATATTCTGGTTTGGGACTGCGCCCTGATCCTCGGCCTGGACCGCGAACAAATTCCTTTATTCGGCTCCGGTTGGCGCCGTCACAGCCGTGTCCACTTCCAAATGGACGGAGTCCACCCCATCGGCGCCTCGCACCACTCCAAGATCGTAGTGATCGATGACGCCGTTGCATTTATCGGCGGTATCGACATGGCAAAAGGACGTTGGGACACTCCGGAGCATCGACCCCATGAGCCATGGCGCACAAATCTTAATGGCACCGTTCTCCCGCCACACCACGATGTGCAGCTAGCGGTGGATCGCGACGCGGCGGCGGCTCTGGCGGAACTGGCGCGGACACGTTGGCGCCGTGCCACCGGCCGGCGGCCGCCGGCCCCGTCCAAGACCTACGACCCCTGGCCGCCTGGGCTGGCACCGGATCTTAGCGCTATCGATGTCGCCATCGCGCGCACCGAGCCCAAATATGCCGGCAACAAGCAAGTCCGGGAAATCGAAGCTCTCTATCAGGACGCCATCGCGGCGGCGCGGCAATCGATCTTTTTGGAGAACCAGTATCTTAGTTCAGCGGCTATCGGCGAGGCTTTGGCGACTCGTTTACGCGAACCGGTGGGTCCAGAAATCGTGTTGTTGATATCCCGCAAGAGCAGCGGTTGGTTGGAAGAATCGATCATGGATGTGTTGCGCGCGCGCATTCTGGGAAAACTCTTTGAGGCGGACAAATATGGGCGGCTGCGGGTATATTATCCGCGGCTGGAAGGCTTGGATAACGGCTGCATTTCCATCCATTCGAAACTTTTGATTGTGGATAACGGTTTGGTGTTTGCCGGCTCGGCAAATTTAAGCAATCGCTCCATGGGATTCGATACCGAATGCAACATCGCCTTCGATGTCCGGGGTCGGAGAGATATGGAGCCGTCGGTGGCTCTTTTTTGCGCCACCCTCTTGGCCGAGCACCTCGGTGTTTCCGTCAAAACGGCCCGTAGTACACTGGAAAAAACCGGTTCGTTGAACCAAACCATCGACGCCCTGCGAGGAGCAACTGGCCGCACTTTGGAACTTGTTGACGCCACGGCGCCGCAATGGTTCGAACAAACCGTCCCGCCATCAACCCTTGTCGATCCGGAGTCGCCCATAGCGAGTGAAAGGTTGCTGGTCGATTTTATTTCATCCGATGAGCGGCGTCCGGCGGGTGGGCCTTGGCTCCGTGGTGTCGTTATCCTGGTCGTTATCTTTATCCTCGCCGGCATGTGGCGCTTCACGGCACTGGGCCAATGGTTCGACGTAGAGAACATCTCCCGCTGGGAGGCGTCCCTGCGCCAAAGCGAAACCGCGCCTCTTTGGGTTATCGGCGCGTATCTATTGGGAGGCATCACGGCGTTTCCGGTTATTATCCTCATCATGGCAACTGCTTTTGCATTCGGTCCGTGGACTGCATTGGCGTATTCAATGGCGGGGTGTATCGCCAGCGCGACGTTAACCTATGTCATCGGCTACAGCCTGGGCCGGAAAACAGTCGCACGCCTGGCTGGCCGACGATTAAACCGCGTCAATCGCCTGGTTTCAAGACAAGGGGTTCTTGCGGTGGTCGCCGTCCGCCTCCTGCCTGTGGCCCCCTATTCGTTGGTCAATTTAGCGGCCGGAGCAGTGCGTCTTCGATTTCGGGATTTCATTCTAGGAACCGCCATCGGCCTGACTCCGGGAATCGTTGGCATCACTTTTTTCGAGGAGCAGATGCTGCAGTGGATTCGTTCGCCCAGCCTTTTGACCTTCGCTATCATGGGCGGAATACTTGCGCTCATGGTTCTCTGCGTAACGGCGCTTCGCCGCTGGTTCAGGGCCAAGTCTATGCCCCGTCCGGAGGGGAATGCCGATATCCCGTGATGCTCGACGAAAGGCCTTGCAGCGCCGGCAAGAAGATCTTCACTGCGTTGTCCTACAATATTCACGAGTGCGTGGGAGCGGATGGCCGACGAGATCCGTCTCGAATCGCCGAGGTTCTCAAGGAGAGCGACGCCGCGGTCATTGGGCTTCAGGAAGTGCACTGCGATACCGCGGGCATCGATGAGTCCCATCAGATGAACTATCTGGCAAAGTCTACCGGTTTCCAGGCGATCGCGGGACCCGCCTTGCAGCGCCGAAACGGCGAATACGGAAATGCTCTGCTGACAAACCAAACGATCTTGCAGGTAAACCAGCTGGATCTCAGTATACCGGGAAGGGAGCCGCGCGGCGCCATTGACGCGGTGCTCGACGTCGAGGGTACGGCCGTCCGCGTCATCGTTACCCATCTCGGGCTGCGAGCCTGGGAACGACGCTTACAGGTCGCGCGCCTGTTGGTGACATTAGCCGAGAGACGCGCTGACATGTTGGCGATCCTCAGCGATATCAACGAGTGGCTGCCCGCGAGTCGCCCGCTGCGCTCGATCCAAAGATATTTAGGGAAAACTCGGCGCCTGCGTACTTTCCCATCGTATTTTCCGGTTTTTTGCCTGGATCGCATTTGGGTTTCGCCGGCGTCATCGCTGGTGGACCTGTCGATTATCAACTCCGCGCTCACCCGCGTGGCTTCGGACCATCTACCGGTAAGAGCGATCATCGAAACTCCTCCACCGAATTTCCTTCACTGATGGACCGGCCGATGGAGCCGTGGAGCCACGCGAAGATGACGCACACACGGTGACAAGACAAGATGGACCAATTTTCGGGGAGGACGTTAACGTAAACTCAGACGCTGTGAAGAATCCAAAGCGACCCGCGACACCGCCGGGGGTCAAATCATAGGCGCGGGACCGCTCAAGCGGTCATCCCGCGCGGGAGCACGCCGCCGCTTTGTACCCCGGCGCTTTTGGTTGCTGGACGGTAGACGCACCAGGGATCGCTTTCGAGATAATCACCCGTCAAGGCAAACGCCCGCGAACGCGATCCGCCGCAGATCTTGTTGAACTCGCAGATGCCGCACACCCCTTTGAATTCATGCGGTCGGCGCAGTTGTCTAAACAGCTCCGAATCCTGATACATCGACTTCAGGCGGTGTTCGCGCAGATTCCCGGCGCTGGCGGGTAGAAAGCCGCTTGGATAGACATCTCCCGTGTGGGAGACAAAGGCGAACCCCTGGCCGGAATTAACCCCTTGCACCGCCAGTCCGATGCTGTGGCCCGGTCCTTCCGTGCGGATGAGCTGGCTCGGTAGATCGTCAACCGCCCCGTGCGGCCGCCGCGGCTCCGCTCTTTCTTCCATCTCGCATTGCGCCACATAGCGGCGGTAGTGCGGCGCTTCGGTTATCTTGACCAAAAAGCGCGATTGCTTCTGCACGCGGTAGAGCACCGCGAAAATTTCCTCGCACTGCGCCGCGGTCAAGCCGCCGAGATCGACGCCACGTCCCATCGGCACGAGAAAAAATACCTCCCAGAAAACAATGCCCAGGCGCTGCACTAAATCCACCATGTCTTCCAAATAGGGCGCCGATTGGCCGCACAGCGTGGTATTGATCTGCGCCGGCAGATTGTACTTGTGTGCCCATTCGATGGCTTGCATGCTCTTGGCAAAGGCGCCGGGGACGCCGCGAAAACTGTCGTGCAACTCGGCCCGCGGGAAGTCAACGCTCTGGGCCATCTGGCTCAAGCCGGACTCCTTGAGCCTGCGTACCACGTCCTCGGTGAGCAGCGGGGTCGCCGCCGGAACGGTCGCCATGCGCATTTTTAGATCAGCGCCATAGCGGATCAGATGAAATAAATCGGCGCGCTTGAGCGGGTCACCGCCGCTCAGTATAAAAATCGGCGTGCCCAGATCGGCGGCTTGGCTGAGTAAATCTTCCCCTTCTTGGGTGGTCAGCTCGCCCGGATGGTGATTTGGCTGCGCCGCGGCACGGCAGTGCCGACAGGTCAGGTCGCAAGCCTGGGTCGTCTCCCAGATAAGAACGAAAGGGGTTTTGTTGTAATCGATTCGCGGCATTCCATTCATAGTCATAGTCGTTCCTTTCGCATTTGCGCTTTCTGCAAAACCCAAGGCCGGCCAAGGATTTCGTCACAGGCTGGTCGCTCGTCGGTTCATTGATTAGGTTACTTCGTTTACCCTCACAACACAAAACCCTAACCGCCTTTTTTCTCATCCGGCTGGCAAGTTGGAGTGCCTTTGCCTGGGAAATAAGAAGGCGTGACCGACAGGCGAAAGACGCGAGGATTAGAAACCGTTCGTGATCGCGCCCGATGGGTTCCTTCAAGGCGCCCGTTTAGGAGTCGTCATCCCCCTTCGCGCCAACTGAATCAACCCCACGGCTGCAAAAGCCAACCCAAACCCTTGCGCTTCCGTCAAACCGAAACCTACCGCCGGATTGATGCGCCAGAATTCCACCACGAAGCGCGCCAGCCCGGTGAGAATTAAACAGAGCCAAAACATCGTCCCGGCGCGATAGTCCTTCTTTCTGAGCGACCAGAGTATTGCAAAAATAATTACCGACCCAATGAACTCATAGATCGGTGTCGGATGGACGCGCACCCCGGGCGGATACGGGATACCCGTCGTCGGGTCGACCCAACCGATGATCGCCTTGGTGTAGGCCACGCCCCAGGGTACGTTCGTCACTCTGCCCCAGTCGCCGTCGCCCGCCACATGGCAGCCGATCCGTCCGACTCCGTAGGCGATCGCGGCTGCGGGCGCAATGATATCCGCCGCCCTGTGCCAGGGGATCTTGTTTTTGACGACCACCCAACTGGCCCCCAGGGCGCCGCCGAAGAAGCCCCCGTACCAAGTGAAACCGGCGCCGGTGAATATATAGTCCCAAGGCGAGCGCAAGAAGTTAGACCATTCCTCGAAAATAAACAGCACGCGGGCGCCGACCAGTCCGGCCAAGACGGCGGTGAAGACAATCGACGAAGTCAACTCGGGATTGTAGCCATTTCGTTTGAGCTCCAGTTGGACAACCCAGGCTCCCGTAAGCGCCGCCAGCGCCATGAACGCCCCGAAGCTATAGATCGTAATCGGTCCGAATTGGAGAATAATCGGGTACATCGCGCGCAGAAACCTCCTCTGGCCAGTGACCCAACCCTAACAGAATGAAGGGCGGAATTCACGCCGAGCGCTTTCATTCTTGTCTCCTCCGCCCTTCTCTGTTAGTTAGAAATGGTTTTCACTTCACTGGCCACAAGATATCAGGCCATGCGTCTTGTCATCCAAAGAGTCTCTAATGCTCGCGTCAAAGTAGCCGATGAAATTGCCGGCCAAATCGGCGCCGGTCTTTGCGTCTTTCTTGGTGTCGGCAAAGCGGATGACAAAAGCAAGGCGGGTCTTCTGGCCAAGAAAATGGGCAACCTGCGTATTTTTGAAGACGATCAGGGCACGATGAATCGCTCCGTCAAGGATGTCGGCGGGGAGATCCTCGTCGTCTCGCAGTTCACGCTCTACGGCGACTGCACCAGAGGCAACCGCCCTTCTTTTTCCGACGCCGCCCCCGCCGCCGAAGCGCAACGGCTTTACGAAATCTTCGTCGCTCACCTGAAAGCGCTGGGCCTGCGCGTCTCCACCGGGCGATTCCAGGCGAAGATGGCTGTATCGCTGACCAATGACGGGCCGGTCACTTTCATCTTGGAAGCATGACCCATGCACATCGTCCTTTTCGAACCGGAGATCCCGCCGAACACCGGTAGCATAGCGCGGCTCTGCGCCGCCACGTTGACGCCCCTGCACCTGATCGAGCCGCTGGGCTTTGAGATCGACGACAAACATCTCAAACGCGCCGGGCTCGATTATTGGGAATTTGTCGATCTGCGGGTGCATAGATCATGGGAGGCGTTCTTAGCCGACAACCGAAATAATAACCTGCTTTATTTTTCCAAACGGGCGAACCGTTCTTACACCCAGGCCCGGTTCCAGGAAAACGATTATCTCGTCTTTGGCCCGGAAACTCGCGGCCTGCCCCAGGGGTGGCTGGAGGCCAACGAGGACCGCGCGTATTGTATTCCCATGATGGGAAAAGGTGTAAGAAGCCTAAACCTCTCTAATGCGGTATCCATCGTCCTCTACGAAGGTCTCCGCCAATTGGGCAAGGCATAATTCTGTTACGGCCCTTGACGCTGAAAAATGATTATGGTTATTAATCACCAACCTAATACTTTAGCCTGAGGGGGTAGCTATGAGGGTCGGGGTCACAGCAATTCGCCGGCGGATATCTTACTATTCACTTCTTTGGTTATTCTTGTTCGCCAGTGCCGCGGTTTCCGTAGGACTCGGCGCGGAGTCGACACCCGCTCCGGAATCTAAAGAGTCGTTTAATTTGATTCTGCCGTTTAAAGATCTCACCGTCGGCCAGGGACAGGAAGTCACCATGGACACCGAAGTCGTCAATCGGCGGCGCTTTCCGGTGGAAGTGGGCCTGACCCTTGAAGGGGTGCCGCAGGGTTGGGACGTGAACTTCAACTCGCGGTATCCGAGTTACCCGATCCGCTCCGTCACGGTGGCGGGGGGCGACCAAAATACGAGCAAATCCACGACAATCGAATTCAAAGCCAAGGTTCCCGACAAAACCAAGCCCGGCAACTACCAGATCAAAGTTACCGCAAAAGACGCCGCCGGCCCGACTCAATACGCGCAAACTCTAAATCTCCGCGTGACCTCGAAAAAAGTCGAAACCGGCGGATTGAAACTCACCAGTCAGTACCCCGTCCTGAGCACGCCTTCCGGCCAGACCCTGAAATTTACCATCGACCTCAAGAATGAAACCAACAAACCGCTTACGACATCGTTGAGCGCGCAGGCGCCCACCGGTTGGACGGTACGCTTCAAGCCTCAATTCGGCGACACGCAGATTTCATCGATCCAATTGAAGGAGAACGCTTCGGAGACTCTCAGCGTCGAAATCGACTCGCCGGGCCGCGCGGATGCGGCGGAGCACCCGATAACCGTTCGCGCCCGCGCCGGCGCCTTCGAAGCCGCGGCTAATTTGAAGGTGACTCTCAAGGGACAACAAGATCTTAGAATGGGCACCACGGCCGGCACGTTGAGCACGTCGGTTACCGCGGGCAAGAAAACTCCGGTTGACTTCGTCGTCTTAAACGCCGGCACCGCGGCCATTCGCAACCTTGCATTCATTACCAAGAAACCAAGCGATAAATGGACGGTGGAGTTCAAGCCGGATAAGTTGGACGCCCTCAACCCAGGGGAAGCGCGCGAGATCAAGATGGAAATTCTGGCGTGGGAGAGGGCCATCGCGGGCGATTACGCGCTGACGGTAACCGCCAACTCCGCCGATATTACCAAATCGGCGGAGTTCAGAATTACGGTTTCCACCCCGACGATCTGGGGCTGGGTCGGTTTCGGTATCGTCGGTTTGGTGGTGATCGGATTGGCGGCGGTCTTTTTCCGGTTGGGACGCAGATGAGCGCCGTCGTCCAAACCAATAGTCTAACGAAGCGCTACCACGAAAAGCTTGCCGTCAACGCGCTCAATCTCACCATTGAAGAGGGTGAAATATTCGGCTTCCTCGGTCCGAATGGGGCTGGGAAGACGACCACCATTCTGATGCTGTTGGGTTTGACCGAGCCGACATCGGGCCGCGCGTCCGTTTGCGGCTTTGACCCCATGCATGAACCTTTAGAAGTTAAGAAACGCGTCGGCTACCTGCCGGAGAGTCCGGGATTCTATGAAGACTTGAGCGCCCGGGAGAACCTTCTCTACATGGCCCGGCTCAACCGTATTCCCGAGGACGACGCGCGACAGAGAACGACGGAATTGTTGGACCAGGTCGAATTGAGCGACGATGGCCGGCGCCTGGTCAGGGAATTTTCCCGCGGCATGAAGCAGCGCCTTGGCATCGCCGAAGTTCTGGTCAAAAATCCAGTGGCCGTCATCCTCGATGAGCCGACCTTGGGCATCGACCCCGACGGCGCCATCCGCATTCTCGAACTAATCAGGAGCTTGAATCGTGACAGAAATTTAACCGTGATGCTTTCCTCTCACGCGCTGCAGCAAGTGCAGGAGATCTGCAGCCGCATCGGGATCATCGTCAAAGGCCGGCTGATCGTACAGGGGCAAATGGACGAACTGGGGCGGGCGATTCTCAAAGAACGCCAATGGAACTTTCTCCTGGAAGTCGGCGGCGGCGCCAATGGTCTGGAAAATGACCTGCGCGCCATCAGCGGCATCGATGAAATCGAGAAACGCCCCCACGGCGTGTTTCTCCGTTGCACGCGCGACGTGCGCGCGGAGGTGATGGCGCTGATCGCGCGCAGGAATTTGCCTTTGTTGCAATTGCGCTCCGAAGACCCGACCCTGGAAGAAATCTATCTCAAATATTTTCGCGAGGCGTAAAGATGACCGTCGTTTTTTGGAAAGAATTGGCCGACCATTTTAGCAGCCGCCGTTTCATGATCCTTTTGCTGCTCATCCTCCTCATCGGGCTTTGGGCCACCTACGCCTCCGGCCAGGCAATCCGTCAGAATTCCGACACTACCCCGGCGCAGTATGTTTTTCTGCTTTTGCTGACCTCCAGCGAGACGGTCTTTTCACTGGTGACCTTTCTAGGCTTCTTTGGGCCTCTGGTCGGCATCACCCTGGGGTTCGATTCCATCAGCGGCGAATACGCCCGCGGCACGCTCAGCCGGGTCCTCTCCCAGCCGATCTATCGCGATGGTTTGATCAACGGCAAGTTTTTTGCCGGCCTGACCACGGTCGCGGTTCTCTGGGGATCGATCCTGTTGCTTGTGATCGGCTTGGGAATCACGCTGCTCGGTTTCCCGCCCAATGCTGAAGAACTTTGGCGCATGTTGATCTTCACGGCGGTGGGCGTCTTCTACGTCGGATTCTGGCTCGCTCTCGCGATGCTTTTTTCTCTGCTTTTTCAAAAAACCGTCACGGCGGCGCTCGCCTCCATGGCCGTCTGGCTGTTTATGTCTCTCTTCGTTTCCATCTTCAGCCAGGCCATTGCCGGAATCGTCGTGCCCGATCCTTCGACGCCTGAGCAACTTGCCCATCAAGCCGATGTTGCCAACGTCATCAACCGTATTTCTCCGAGCACGCTCTATTCCGAGAGCGTCAGCATCTTGCTCAACCCTGCGGCGCGCGTGTTTGGGTTGGCCCTGGAGAGTCAGGCGCAAGGAATTCTGCCCACGCCGCTCGCGCTGGATCAAAGTTTGAACTTGATCTGGCCCCATATCACGACCCTCTTCGGCCTAGTCGCCGTCTGTTTCGGCATCTC
>Ga0326597_10003366_pt1 | contig 23088 bp, 20 predicted proteins | sample RVTome_12_FD_203789 | JGI IMG/M metagenome (GOLD analysis project Ga0326597, IMG submission 203789) | Soil microbial communities from uranium-contaminated site in the Upper Colorado River Basin, Wyoming, United States - RVT100D185 | ecosystem: Environmental > Terrestrial > Soil > Contaminated >... | reverse complement strand
GGGCCACCGCGCCTACCCGGCCATCACGGCCGTGCCGGAGCCGGTGGACCTGGCCTTCATCGTCCTGCCGCGCGAGGTAGTGGCGGAGACCATCCGGGCCTGTCAGGCCAAGGGCGTGGGCGCGGCCGTGATCATCACGGCCGGATTCCGCGAGGCGGGGGGCGACGGGCCGCGCTATCAGGACGCGCTGGCCGCCGTGATCCGGGCCGGGCAGACGCGCGTGATCGGGCCCAATACCATCGGCATGGTCACCATGGCCAGCCGCCTGATCGGCACCTTCGTGCCGTACCGGCACTGGAAGGACGGCGGCGTCTCCCTCATGTCCCAGACCGGCCTGATGGCGGGCGCCTTCATGAACGAGCTGATGCGGGCCGAGGTGCAGCGACTGGGCATCGGCAAGAGCCTCCCGGTGGGGAACAAGATCGACGTGGACGAGGTCGACTTCCTGGCCTACTGCCGGCGGGACCCGGCGACCCGCGTCGTCGGCCTCCACCTGGAGGGCATCCCCGACCTGCCCGCCTTCCTGCGCGAGCTGCGGGCGACGAGCCGCGAGAAGCCGGTGGTCGTCTTGAAGACGGCGCGGACCGCGGCGGGGCAGCGCACGGCGGCGGCGCACACGGGGGCGGACCCGGTGGACATGGGGGCGCTGGACGAGGGGCTGAAGGCCTGCGGCGTGCCGCGCGCGGGGGACCTGGAGGACTTCATGTCCACCCTCAAGGCCTTCGCGTGGCAGCCGCTGCCGCGGGGCCCGCGGGTGGGCGTGGTCACGTGGACGGGCGCCCAGGGCGTGCTGGCCATGGACGAGGTGGTGGAGGCGGGCCTGGAGCCGGCGACGTTCACCGCCGAGACGGGGCGCCGGCTGGCGGCGCTGCTACCCGCGTGGCAGGCGGCGGACGTGAACCCGGTGGATGTGTGGGCCGCCGCCGAGCGCGCGGCCCGCGCGGTGACCGAGGGCACGCTGGACTCCGTATTGTCCGATCCCAACACGGACGGCGCGCTGGCCCTCATCCTGGCCATCGAGGGCGTGGACTTTTCGGAGGTGCGCCAGGTCTTCCAGGGCCTGAAGGAACGCCATCCCACCAAGCCGCTGTATCTGGTGATCTACGGCAGCGGCGTCAAGACCCGCTGGCTCCATGACCTCGAAGGCCTCGACATCCCTGTATTCTTCAACTCCCGCCTCGCCGTCAGCGCCCTGGCCGCCGCCACCCGGTACGCCCAGGCGCGCGGTGCACGATGAGCATGGAGGCTGGGTCCATGGCGGAGACCTATTCGACATCCGAGGCCAAGGCGAAGTTCAGCGAAGTCCTTCGGAAGGTTCGGGCAGGGCAGCGGATTCTGATTGCCCATCATGGGAAACCGATCGCAGAGATCCGGCCGTTGCGGGGCGCGGACGCCAGCCTGGAGGGGTCAATGAGGCGCCTAGAGGACGAGGGCATCCTGAGCCGAGGGGCCAAACCTGGGATGAGGCCTCGGCCCCTCGCGAAGAAGCCGGGTGCCCTCGCGCGATTCCTGGCGTCACGCGATTGAGGCTCGCCTCCGTGGACACCTCGTGCCTCGTCAAGGTACCCGGTACCTTCAGGGGAGTCATCCTCAATCTTGCGCTATCGCGTGCGGATTCGCGGAGGAAATCGGCCATCTGTGAGAGGGAAGAGCGCACGGCCATGCAACCCAAACGTCGTGTCCATAAAGCGGCTCCTCCCGTGCGGGAGCTCCCTACGAGGGCGTCACGACTGATCGCCCCCCCGTGGGCGAGCGCGTTACTTGGCGAGGCGTTGGAGCGCGACGGGCCGTCGTGGGCGGCGTACTTGTATGCGGCGGCGGGGGTGGGTCATTGGAGGCGGCATCGATCGAGCCATGCGCGCGCGAGGCGTCAGAGGTCGAGGTAGGCGAGGTTCGCGGGATAGTCGCAGTGAAGGGTGGCTCGAGTCAAGACATCCTCGAAACCGATGAGCAGTGGGGCCGCGTCGTTGTCAAGCAGGAATGCGCTCACCTCGACAGGTTCGGAGGTGTTTCGATCGTCGTGAAAGAGCATGTGGACACGGCCAAGCGCTCCGGAAACGGCGGCCTCCTCCGAGGTCCCGATTCCCCGCAGGTAGCGCCGAAGGCCTGTGATCGGAAGTGGGGCCAGCCCCCTCCAGATGCTGTGGGGCAGGATGGAGACGGGGTTTCCTGTATCCACGATTGCGGTGCGGCTTCGGGACCAACCTTCTGCGATGGGGAACCGGACCTGAGCCAGTAGGCGAATGAGTCGCAGGGGCTGCCGGGCGAGGGCTGCCTCGGCGTCGATCTTAGTTTGGAAGTGAAGCTTGATGCGCATATACGCGGATGCCGGCCTCGGCGTATAGGACGGGAAACTCGGCCCTCCCTGTGAGGGCCAAGGCCCGCGATTCCACGTCGGCCAGCACCGGTCCGCTGGCCACCACCCTGCGACTCACAATGGCCACCCACTGGTCCGGATACGCGGCGCTAATTTCATCCATGTGGGCGTTCGCCCACTCGAAATCGTCCCAAAATTCCATTGGAGGTGGCGGGGGCAGAGGCGGTATTTGGGGGTGCGACATTGTGCCCTCCTTCGCTTCACACCCTCGGCAGCCTACCCGGCTACTCCTGCCATGTCAAACGACACGGCGATACTCAACAACGTTCTGTCGCCCGCGGGCATCCCGCCGCGAGGGAGTTCGAGGCCCCGGTCCCGTCTTTCTCGGTGGTGGAGCGAGGGCGGGGGATCGCCGGATGCCGGTGGCTGCTGGTCGGGCGCGCGGCTGCCGCGCCATCGCGCCATGATGCGGGGCGTTCCCCGGCTCGCACGGCCGCGGAACGGCGGCTTCACGCCAGGCGCTTGGCGCCTTCGCCTGGCGTCCACGCCCTCCGTCGTGCGAAGGCGCCTCCCTTGCTCGCTGGCGTGCCGTGCCCGCGCTTGACATGGGGATTGGCCGCGTGATAGGCGTACCACGCTGTACGGGCCGCGCTTCGATGGCGTCGGCCGACCGGCCGACCCAAGCGATATTCGCCACCGCCTCTCCACACGCCGTCAGATCTCCACAGGGGGAAGGCCTTTCCATGCGAGATATCGCGCCGCTGCTTGAACCGGCTTCGGTGGCCGTGGTGGGGGCCTCCACGAACCCGAACAAGTCGGGGGGTCTGCTACTCAAGAACATCATCCAGGGCGGGTACCAGGGCCGCATCTACCCGATCAACCCCCGCGCCACGGAGATCCTGGGGCACCGGGCATACCCGAGCGTCGAGGCGCTCCCCGAGCAGGTCGACGCGGCCTTCATCGTGTTGCCGCGCCACGCCGTCCGCGCGGCGCTGGAGGCCTGCGCCCGCAAGGGGGTGCGATCGGCGATCATCATCACCGCGGGCTACCGGGAGGTCGGCGGCGAGGGGGCCATCGAGCAGGAGGCGATCGCGGCGATTGCCCGCCGGAGTGGCATCCGGGTCATCGGCCCCAACACCATAGGGATGGTCTGCCTGCAAGCGCGCCTCCTGGCCAGCTTCGTCCCTTTCGAGGACTGGCAGGACGGTCCGATCGCGGTCTTCGCGCAGACCGGCATCTTCGCGGGGGCTCCGATGCTCGGGGTGATGTCCCAGCCGTACCAGCGCCTGGGCGTCCGCATGAGCATCAACGCGGGCAACAAGCCGGACGTGGATGAGGTGGACTTCCTGGGCTATGTGGCGGACCGGGACGACGTGAAGGTGGTGGGCCTGCACCTCGAGTCGATCAACGACCTGGACGCGTTCCTTCGGGCAGCCCGCCGGGTCACGCCGGGAAAGCCGGTGGTGATCTTCAAGCCGGGTCGGACGGCGGCGGGCGCCGCCGCCTCCGCCGCCCACACAGGTTCCGCGCCCGGCGACGACCGCCTGTTGGACGCCGGGCTCCGGCAGGCCGGCCTGATCCGTGCGTACGACTTCGAGGAGTTCATCGCCTTCCTGAGGGCGTTTTCCACCCAGCCGATCCCGCAGGGGGAACGCCTCGGCATCGTCACCTACAGCGGCGCCCTGGGAGTCGTCGCCAGCGACGAAGCGGTCGAGCACGGCCTGGCCCTGGCCCGGTGGGCGCCCGAGACCCAGGCGCGCCTGCAGGGCCTGGTCCCGGAGTGGCAGCCGGTCGGGAATCCCGCCGACCTGTGGGTGGCCGTGGACACGGTAGACCCGCGAAAGGCGCAGGCGGGGGCCCTGGACGCCGTGCTCGCCGATCCCAACACCGACGCCGTGCTCGCCATCATCCTGGCGGTCCCCGCCGCGGACTTCGAGGGCGTCCGCGACGCCTTCGCCGTCCTGCGCGCGGCGCATCCCGACAAACCCCTCTTCTTGGTCCTCTATGGCGGCTCGGTCCGCGAGCGGTGGCTCCGGGAGATCGAAGGGCTGAACATCCCCGTCTTCCCCGGCAGCGGTCTGGCGATCCGTGCCCTGGGGGCGATGTGCCGCTACGCCGCCAGCCGCCCGGCCCAGTGATTCCCCGTCGGGCTTCTGGTGTGCTTTTTCCCCATCGTCATCGGGACGGCGGCCAGGCTCAATTCGGCCCCCCGGACATGCTGGACCTCGTCCGCGCCCTGTCGGCCAGCCGGGCACAGACCTTCGTGAAGGTCCGTTTCCCGTAGGCCATGCCCCAAAGTGTCGTGGGGCTGAAGGTGGCCATCATGCTGGCGGTCATCGGCGCGGTGATCGGGGAATTCGTCGGGGCCGACGCGGGGCTGGGCTACCTCATCATGGTCAGCTCCCAGCAGATCAACACGGCGCTGGCCTTCGCCTTGATGACCCTGCTCAGCCTCATGAGCATCGTGCTCTTCTACATCATGGAGTGGCTGGAGCGGCTCGTCAGCCCATGGGCCGAGGAGCAGCCGTAGCCGGACCGACCGGAGGGAAACGTCCCCATGCCAATCGCTCGTTCGCTCGACGCGTACCCGCAGTCCCGCGGCAACCTGGCGGTCGTCGCCCTCGTCGATTCGAGCCAGCCCGAATTCGCGTTGCAGTTCGAGAGCGCCTTCGGGGCGCTGGCGCACTTCGGGATCCCCTTTCGCGTCCTGGATTTGGCGCGGCAGCGGGTGACCGATGAGGTGCTCCGCGGGTGCCGCGCGGCCATCATCTTCCAGGAGCATCTCGGCGGCCGCCTTGGCGCTGCGGGCACCGCGGCCCTCCTGCGAGCGACCCAGGATGGGATGGGCCTGGTGAATTTCGACAACGACCTGGGGCCCTATGGGGATGAGCTCCTCCGGGCGGCGGGGCTGTCCGGCGCCGGCCTCCGCAGCGAGGTGGTGGGCGGCGGGACGCAGGTCCTGCATGTGCGCGACAACAACCACCCGATTACTTGGTGGCAGGACGGCGACTTTGGGAAGGTTCTCAAGGTGCCGGTCCCCACGGTCTTGACCCGCGCCGGCGCCCCCGACGCCACGGCGCTCCTGGAGGACGGGCAGGGGGCCCCGATGCTGGTGGCGCGGCCGGTGGGGCGCGGCCGGCTCGTCCAGTGGCTCGTCTCGCCCAAGGTCTGGCTGCGCCAGTACTTCGGGCACACCTTCGGGCTGGATGACGTGTGGCTGCACGGGATCACCTGGGCGGCACGCAAGCCGTTCGTCATGAAGGCCATGCCGCCCTTCGTTCGTCTCCGCTTCGACGACTGCCAGGGCCTCTGGCGGGACGCCAAGGACTTCGCCTTCATCGACGTGCTCAACGAGGCCGGCCACGTGCCCAGCACGTGCTTCTGCATCCGCGCCGTGACGCCCGACGGCGCCGCCAAGGTGAACGCGCTCTACCGGGCGGGGAAGGCCGAGTTCGCGCCGCATACCCTCGCTCCCATGACGAGCCTCTTCTACGGCGACGACCGGGGCGAGTACGGCCCGGACCGGTTCGCCGAGATCTTCCGCGAGATAGACGAGACCCTGGCGCGGCTCGGCATCAAGCCGTCGCGCGTTCTGAGCGACCACGACCACGGCTGGAGCGCCAACGCCATCCCCGGCCTGCTGCAGCGCGGCATCACCTACAAGATGAACATCACCATGCCCGGCGAGCCGTGGGAGGCCGTCCACCAGGACTGGCACCCCGCCCCCTACGGCTCCATGGACTATGCCTTCGACTTCCTGCCGGCCCCGGCCGACCGCTTCTTCGCCGTGTTCAACCACTACCCGCCGGCCTTCGAGTACGCCCGCGCCTCCATCGACGAGGACCACTTCCTCTACCACCGCGCGGGCGGCTACGGCCCCTACAAGTGGGACATGCTGAACGGCCTCACGCGCGGCCCCGTCTACGCCGAGAACCAGATCGAGGCTGCCGCGCGGCGCCTGGCCGACCACACGCGGCTCGGGCTCGATTCCATGTTCTTCGGGGGCAGCATCACGCACTCCCACTTCATCCAGCACCTGAATCCCCAGGAGTGGCGGGCCCTCCTGCGGCGGGCCGACGCCCTGATGCCCCGCCACCGCTACGAGACCGCGCCCTACGATTTCATCGCGGACTACGCCCGGAGCAAGGTGCAGACTGCCATCGTGTCGGCCGAGGAGGCGGGGGGGAGCGTGGCCGTGGAGCTGGCGGGCGAGGCGACGGTGCCGCTGCGATTGTGCGTCTTCACGGACCTGGAGGGCGGGGATCACCGCTTTGAGGCCACCGAGCCGTTCCAGGGCCAGGCCACCGTGCGGTTCTCGGTGCGGCCGTGAACGGGGTGGCCGCCGGCGCCGTCCAGACGGTCCTGGGTCCGGCGCGGCCCGAGGCCCTGGGCGTGACTCTGATGCACGAGCACGTGCTGGCCTCCATGGCCTCGCACTGGAGCGAGCCGTCCGCCCCCGAGGATCGGGCGATCTGCCGCCAGCCGCTGACCCTGGAGCGCCTCTGGCGGGCGCGCGCGAACCCGAACCTGCTGCTGGATAACTGCGAGCTCCTCGACCAGGAGTTGGCCGTCCGGGAGCTGGACCTGTTCAAGGGTGCCGGCGGCGGCGCGGTCCTCGAGATGTCCACCATCGGGCTGGCCCGGGACCCTCGGGGGCTGGCCGAGATCTCGCGGCGCACCGGCCTGCACATCGTCTGCGGCGCCGGATACTACGTGGCGGCGTCCCATCCCCCGGGGACCGACCGCCGGCCCGCGGACGACCTTGCCGGCGAGATGATCGCGGAGATCCGCGTCGGCATCGCAGGCACCGGCGTTCGGGCGGGCGTCATCGGCGAGATCGGTGTGTCCGAACCCATGGCCCCCATCGAGCGGACGATGCTGCGCGCGGCCGCGCGCGCTCAGGCGGCCACCGGCGCGCTCCTGGTGATCCACCCGGGCCCCGGGAAGGGGTCCATCCTCGCCGTCGCCGATCTGCTGGACGCGGAGGGTGTCGCTCCATCGCGCGTGGTCCTGGGCCACGCCGACGAGCGGCTGCGGGGCGACAGGGAGGCGCTCCTGGCGCTCCTGCGCAGGGGATTCACCCTCGGCTTCGATACCTTCGGGCGGGACCTGTTCATGCCCTGGCGCAGGCGCCAGCACCCTTCGGACGCGCAGCGCATCGAGGCCCTCGCTCCGCTGGTTCAGGCAGGCTTCGTCTGCCAGGTCGTCCTCTCGCAGGACCTCGCCTGGAAGCACGAGTTGACCGCCTTCGGCGGCTATGGATATGCCCACGTCCTGCGGAACATCGTCCCCCGGCTGCGCGACGCCGGCCTGACGGCGGAGGACGTGGACGAGATGTTGATCGGGAACCCACGGCGCCTGCTCCCGCTACCGCCGGACTCGGCAGGCGCCACGCCATGAGACGGTTCACCCGAGCCGTTGGAGGCCCAAGAAGGAGACTGGCCATACACGCCTTCTGGGGGGCCGGCTGGGCCCGCCGCGGCCACGGGCCCAAGGATGGACGGTCATGAGCGATAGGATGATGATGGCGGCCGTGTATCATGGATACGGCCCGCCGGAGGTGCTCCGTTACGAGGCCATCGCCAGGCCCGCCTCCAGCCCCGGCGAGGTAGTCGTCAAGGTCCGCGCGGTCTCGATCAACGCGTTCGACCTGATGGCCCGCGAGGGGCGCTACCAGCCGAACAAGGGCAGGTTTCCGCACATCCTCGGGTCGGACTTCGGCGGCGAGATCGCGGCCATCGGCCCGGGCGTGGCGCGCCCACTGGAGATCGGGCAGCGCGTGACGGCCTGGTGGGTCGTGCCGTGCGGCTATTGCGAGCAGTGCCTGACGGCCCATTGGAACCGTTGCGCCCTCGACTACAAATACCTGGGCGCCCACCTCCACGGGGCCTACGCGCAGTACGTCAAGCTGCCGGCCATCAACCTGGTGCCGATGCCCCCAGAGATGTCGTTCGAGGAGGCGGCGGCGTTTCCCTCGGCGTACGGCACCGCGTGGCATATGCTGGTGACGCGCGCGCACGTGGCCCCGGGCGAGACGGTGCTCATCCACGCGGCCAGCGCCGGAGTCAGCGTGGCGGGCATCCAGATCGCCAAGCTCGCCGGCGCGCGCGTCTTCGCCACCTCCAGCACGACCGAGAAGCTCGAGCGGGCACGCCGGCTCGGCGCCGATGTGGTGATCAATTACCGCGAGCAGGACTTCCAGGCCGAGGTGATGCGGCTCACAGGCAAGCGCGGCGTCGACTTGGTGTTCGAGCACGTGGGCGGCGATGTCCTCGAGGCCAGCATCCGCTCCCTGACGCGCGGCGGGCGCCTGGTGACGTGCGGCGGCACGGCGGGCTACACCGTGCCCATCAACATCGCGCACGTCTTCCACAAGGAGCTGACCATCATCGGGTCGAACAGCGCGATCCGCCAGGAGCTCGACCAGATGATGCCCCTCATCAAGGCCGGGCGCCTGAGGCCGGTCATCGACCGCAGCTTCCCGCTGGAGGCGGCCGCGGACGCGCACCGGTACGTGGAGGGGCAGAACCATTTCGGGAAGGTCGTTCTCATTCCGGAGCATCCGGCGTGAGCGTGTTGGGCGCCGGTCCGAGCGCCCGCCCACCCCTCCATGTGGTCATCAACACGCGGCGCGACCCCGGGTTCGTCGCGCCGCCCTTCCTCGGTCCAGCCCCCATCGAGTTCCACCGCTCGTGTCCGGGCTACGCGCGCACCCCGGTCGTCTCCCTGGAACCGCTCGCGCGCGCGATCGGCGTTGGCGGCATCGTCGTCAAGAACGAGCAGGAGCGGCTCGGCTTGCTCGCGTACAAAGTCCTCGGGAGCTCCTGGGCCCTGCACCAGGAGATCAGGCGGCGCCTGGGCCTGACGTCGCCGCCCGTCGTCCCGTTCGCGGACCTCCGAGAGATGGCGGCCCGCCTCGGTGAGATCACCCTCTGCGCCGCGTCGGCCGGCAACCACGGGCTGGGGGTCGCGGCCATGGCGGGAGCGTTGGGCTTTCACTGTGCGATCTTCGTCCCCGCGGGTACGGCCAGCGGACGGATTGAGGCCATCGCTCGCCGTGGGGCCACCGTGCATTGCAGCAACGGCACCTACGATGAGACCTTCGCGGCGGCGGAGCGAGTCGCCGCCGGAACCGGCTACTGGTTCTGTCCGGATACGTCCTACGGGGCCAGCACCGAGTTCGTCATGGATGTGGAGGACGGCTACGACACGCTCTTCCGGGAGATGCTCGCCCAGATGGATCGCGTGCCGGACGTGTTCTTCGTGCAGGTGGGAGCGGGGGTGTTGGCCGCCGCGGCCGTCAAGTTCATCCGCCGCCGGTCACCGGCGGCCCGGATCATCTCCGTGGAGCCCCACGGCTCCAACTGCCTGCAGGCCTCTATCGCCGCGGGCAGCCCGGCCACCGTCCAAGATCATGACACCATCATGGCCGGATTGCGCTGCCAGAGCGTGTCCGTGACCGCGTGGCCCACGCTCTCAGGCGGGGTGGATGCCGCGCTATCGATCGGGGACGAGCGCGCGCGTGAGGCCATGCGTTTGCTGGCCCGCGCGGGGGTGGTGGCTGGGGCCTCGGGCGCCGCGGGCCTGGGCGGCCTGCTCGCCATCGCCTCCGATGGCGCCCTCCGCTCTCTCTTGAAGATCGATCGGTCTGCCACCGTCGGAGTCATCAATACCGAAGGGGCGGCGGATCCCGCCAACTACGACGCGGTGATCACGAACGCCGCGCAGGACCCCTGAGTCCGGCCCGGCGCGCCGTGATCCGCAGGAAGGATCATCCTCCTTCTTTCATGGCACATCCCGTGAGATCTGAAAACCTGCGGGAATCACAAACCGCGGGCGATGGTGGGCGGGATAGGTCAGGCGACGAGGTCTTCGGGGCGGGACCAGGGGACGAGCACGCGCTCCAGCCACTCCACCAAGTAGAAGAGGACGATGCTGAGGATGGCCAGGAGAGCCATGGCGCCGAAGGCCAGGGACGTGTTCACCTGGGACATGGAGACCACGATGATGTAGCCCAGGCCCTTATTGGAACCCACGAACTCGCCGATCACTGCCCCGATGACGGCCAGCGTGATGGCGACCTTGAGCCCCACGAAGATCTGGGGCATGGCGCTGGGGAAGCGGACCTTGACGAAGATCTGGGCCGGCGTGGCACAGAGCGATCGCACGAGGTTCAGCATCTCCGCAGGCGCCGAGTTCAGGCCGGCGGCCGTGCCGATCACAATGGGAAAGAAGCAGACGAGGAAGACGATCAGGATCTTGGGCAACTGGCCGTAACCCACCCACACCAGCAGGATGGGAGCCACGGCCACCTTGGGGACCGATTGCAGGACCAGCAGGATGGGAAACACGGTGCGTTCCAGGAATCGCGAGGAGACGATGATGATCGCGATGGGCACCCCGACGAGGATGGACAGGCCGTAGCCGGCCAGGGTCGCGCCCAGCGTGGCCAGGGTGTGGCCGGGTAAGTGCGGGTGCCAGGCCCACGTGGCGGTGACGATGGCCGACGGGGAGGGGAGCAGCCAAGCTGGCAGCGGCACGACCGTAAGGACCGCCTGCCACACTACCAGCAGGCCCGCCAGCGTGGCCGTGGGCCAGATCCAGGCGGGCGCTCCGCCCGTCTCGCGATCCTTGGGCGCGCTCACGGAGCCGTCCCTGCGCCATCCGCCGGCAGGCGCCGGGCAAAGATGTGGCGCCGGATGCGCTCCGAGCATTCCTTGAAGGTGTCGGTGTACGTCATCTCCATCGTCCGCGGCCGGGGGAGGTTCACCGGGATAACCTCGGCGATGCGGCCGGGGCGCGCCGTCATGGCCACCACCCGGTCGGCCAGCAGCACGGCCTCGGGAATGCTGTGGGTGACGAAGAGGACCGTCTTCTGGCGCTCGTCCCAGAGGCGCAGCACCTCCATGCCCATCTCCTCCCGCGTCATGGCGTCCAGGGCGGCGAAGGGCTCGTCCATCAGGAGGACCCGCGGGTTGTGGATGAGGGCGCGACAGATGGCCGCGCGCTGCTGCATCCCCCCGCTTAGCTCGCGCGGCGTCGCGTGCTCGAACCCCTCGAGGCCCACCAGGGCCAGCAACTCGCGGGCCTGCGGGCGGTAGGCCGCGACGTCGCGCCGGAGGATCTCGATGGGCAGCAGGACATTCTGCAGGACGGTGCGCCAGGGCATCAGGACGGAATTCTGGAAGACGAGCCCCACGTCCGGATGGGGCGCCTTCACGACGGTGCCATCGAACTCGATGGCGCCGTCGCTGGGCAGGATGAGGCCGCTCACCATCATGAGCAGGGTACTCTTGCCGCATCCGCTGGGCCCCACCAGCGTGACGAACTCCTTGTCACGGATACCCAGGTCCACGTCCTGCACCGCCACGATCCCGTCGCCCCGCCGCGAGCGGTACGTCTTGTGGACGCCGCGCAGACTGATCAACGGGCCGCTGGGGGAGGGGGCAGCCGCCGGGGGCGGAACAGGCGCGGACATGGCGTCGGGTTCGGGTACGGGAATGGGTCCGGGAACCGGAACGATGGTGGTTGCCTACTTGCCGGCGAAGCCGGGGGCGTAGAGATCCTCCACCGGGATACGACGGGGTAGGTTGAAGGCCTCAGCCACAACGTCCCGCGTCAGCTCCATCCGCTTCGGGTCGATGTAGCCCAGTCCCCGGGCGCGGGTGACTGGGGTGACGGCCAGCTCGCGCACGGCCTCGGTCTCGCCCTGGCCGATGGCCGCCTCGATCTGAGGATGCACCTTGTTCGTGATGCGGCCGGCTTCGGCCGGATCGGCGAAGGCCGCCTCCATGCCCCGCACCGTGGCGGCCACGAACCGGCGGACCAGGTCCGGCTGGTCCTTGAGCACGGCCTCGCTGGCGATGACGGCGCTGCCATATAAGTCGAGCCCGGCCTCCGCGTAGGTGAGGCGCACGAGCTTCTTGGGGGCGGCGCGGCGGGCCAGCAACGGCTCGCCAACGGTGAACTGGCCCACGCAGTCCACCTGCCGACTCACCAGCATGGCGGGCAGCGAGGCCGAGTCGGCCACCACCCATTTCACCTTCTCCTTGTCCACCCCGGCGGGTCGGGCGACGGCCGGGAACAGCAGGGGAACGGCGCTGCCTGCCGTGTCGGCGACGGTCTTTCCCTCCAGGTCCTTGAGGGTTCGAATGCCCGATTCCTCGAGGCAGTAGATGGCGTGCGGCGGCCGGTTGTAGACGATGGCTACCGCCTTCACCGGGAGCGGCTGGTTGGTGCGCGAGATGACGAGCGTCCCCGTGTCGGCGAAGCCAAGCTGGGCGCGGCCGGCCGCCACCGTGCGGATGGCGTCGGCCGAACCTGTCCCGCGGATCCATTCCACCTCCAGCCCGGCCTCACGATAGTAGCCCTTCTCCTGTGCCACGAAATAGTAGGAGTGCCGTCCGTTGAATCCGAAGTCGGTAGTGAAGGTGATCTTTTGCGCTGCGGCCGCGGGGACAACGCATTCGGCACCGAGGAGGAAGACCCCGGCGGCCAGCAGCAGCAGGGCGCGGAGGGTGAGGCCGAGGGACCCGGGACTACGACGGGACGTAGACATGGCGAATGCTCCTTCCATTCAGTCGTGCTCCGGCACCAGAACGACCTTGCCAAAAACCCTGCGGTCCTGGATGTATTCGTGGGCGGCGCGGGCGTCTTTCAAGGGGAAGACCTTGTCCACGATCGGACGCAACTTGCCGGCCGCCAGCAGGGGGAGCATGGCCAGCAGCTCGCGCTTGGTGCCGTGGTTCGAGCCGATGATGATCAGTTCCTTGTGGAAGACGTGCGCCACGTTCATGGTGACGTCGTAGCCGGCGGTGCCGCCGCACGTCACCAGGCGGCCGCCCCGCGTGAGGCTGCGCACGCTCTGGTCCCAGGTGGTGCTCCCCACGTTCTCGAAGACCACGTCCACGCCCCGCTTGCCGGTGAGCCGCATGACCTCCTTCTGGAAGTCCTGCTCCCGGTAGTTGATGTGGTCGTCGGCCCCCAGCGCCTTCGCCCGCCGCAGCTTGTCCTCCGTGCTGGCCGTGGCGATGACGCGGCAGCCCACCAGCTTCAGGATCTGGATGGCGGCGATGCCGATGCCGCTGCCCGCGGCCAGTACCAGGACGGTCTCGCCCGGCCGCACCTGCGCGCGCGTCACCAGTTCGTGCCAGGAGGTGAGGAAGTTGAGCACGAAGGCCGCGCCCTCCTCGAACGAGATGGTGTCCGGCATGGAGACGACGTTGAAGGAGGGGACGGTCACGTACTGGGCGTAGCCGCCGGGCAGGTGCGCGCCGAAGTACTGATAATGCACGCACACGTTGGGGGACCCCGCCAGGCACATCTCGCACCGGCCGCAGCCCACCGCCGCATAGACGAACACCCGCTGGCCGGGCCGGAAGGGTTCCCGCACCTCCGGGCCGACCCCGGCTACCACGCCGGCGATGTCCTCCCCCAGGATGTGGGGGAACGTCTTGTTGGGCTTGTAGCTGCCCTCGCGCACCATGATGTCGAAGGCGTTCACGCCGGTGGCCTGGACCTGGATGAGCACATCATCGCGGCCCACGGCCGGGCGCGGGATCCGCTCGTACCGGAGCTTCTCCAGCCCGCCGTATTCGTGAAATACGCTGGCCCACATCAGGCCGTCGTGCACCCGATCGCTCACTGTCATCTCCGTGGGTCGAACAACGCTATGCTCATAACATACGGTTCGTCGGGGTGTCAAACACGCACCACGCTGCTCAACCCCGCCGTCAACGCGCTCCGCCGTTCCTCCCAGGGGGGAATGCGGCGAGAAGGACGATGGCCAGGTAGCTGAGGAGGGAGAGCATGCCGAAGCCGGGGCCGAAGGAGCCCGTGTGGTCCACGAACCAGCCCATCAGGGCCGGTAGGATGGACCCGCCCAGGCCGGCCAGGAAGCTGACGGCGGAGACGGCCACGGCCGCCTCGGCTGGGGGGCGCCGCCCCAGGGCCATGGCGAAGATGGATCCGTAGGTCAGGGAGCAGCAGGCCAGCACCACGAAGGCCAGGACGGGCGCCACGGGAAACGCCGGCGATGCGGCGAGGCCGGCCAGAGCGGCGCCCGAAAGGGCAAGGGCGAGCATGACCAGCGCCCGGTCGGGGATCCGCCCGAGGAAGGCGCCGCCCGCGAAGCGGCCCATGGCTCCCGCCCCCAGCACGGCCGCGCTGACGTAGAGGCTGGCCGTGAGGCTCAGGCCGCCCTCGCGCATGAAGTAGGCCGTCAGCCAGGCGGCCACCATCACGAAGATGCCGAAGGAGCAGAGGTGGGCCAGCGCCAGCACCGGGATGCGGCCGGACCACACCACGCGGACGGCCTCGCCCAGGGGGAGCCGGATCACCACTTGGGGGCGCGGCGGGGCGGCGGGTCCCGCGTGGGCCAGGACCAGCGCGGAGAGGATGAAGAGGAGGGCCGGCATGTAGCCCGCGCGCCAGCCGGCGGCGCCCAGTGCCAGGGGGATCAGGGCGTAGGCGGCGGCGCCGCTCCCGTGGCTCAGGGAACCCACCAGCGCCTGGTCGCGCCGGTGCGCCGTGGGGTCCGAGTGGGCGGCGGCGTAGAGGATGGCCAGCACGAAGGAGGACCCGGTGCAGACCCCCGTGAGCATGCGTAGGACCATCAGGACGGGATAGCTGGGGGCCAGCAGGGAGGCCGCCACCAGGATCGCGAGGACCGCCAGCGTCCACCGGAGCAGGCGCTGCACCCCCAGGGTCTCGGCGACCCAGCCGGTCGCGGCCTGGGTGATGGCGTGGGGGATCCAGAGGGCCGTGACGATGAGGCCGCCCTGCCCGTGGGAGATCCCGAAGGCGCCCAGCAGGAGGGGCATCACGGCCGGCAACCCGAGGATGGTGGCGTTGGCCGAGGCGGCGGCCAGGGCCGCGCCCACGATCACGGCCCGCCCCCGGGATGTGCCGTGGCCCCGCCCGCGGGACGCCGGCTGCATGTCCGCCGCCTTTCCCGGTGCGCCCGACCCGTCGTCGCCGGCGTGTGAGACCACCGGTCCCCTCCGCCGTCATCCTCTGGGGGGGAGGATCCCCAGCAGGATGGTGGTGAGGCCGCTCAGCCCCGCCAGCAGCGCGAAGCCCGGGCCGAAGGATCCGGTGGCGTCGACCATCCATCCCATCAGGGCCGGCAGGATCGCGGCACCCACCCCGGCCACCAGACTCACCCCGGCGATGGCCACGCCGGCCTCGTTGGGCGGCCGGCGCCCGAAGGCCATGGCGAAAATCGAGCCGTACGTCATGGTGCAGCAGAGGAGCACCGCGAAGGCGAGCACCGGCGTGAGGGGGAACGGCGGCGACAGGGCGAGGAGGCCGAGGCCCACCCCCGACACGGCGAGCGCCGTCATCACCAGGCGGCGGTCCGCGATGCGCCCCAGCGCCGCGCCGCCGGCGAAGCGCCCCACGGCCCCGGCCGCCAGGACGCCGGCGCTGACCAGGAGGCTCGCCACGGGATCCAGGCCGTGCTGCTCGACGAAGTACGCGGTCAGCCAGCTGCCCACCACCATGAAGAACCCGAAGGAGCACAGATGCGCCAGGGCCAGGACGGGGATCCGCCCCCGCCACACGACCCCCACCGCGACGCGCAGGGCGAGGGCCGCGCGCTCCGGCTCCGGCCGCGCCGGCACGCCGGGGCCCAGGCAGGCCAGGACGAGGGCGGCGAGGGTGCAGAGGAGCGCCGGGAAGTAGCCGGCCCGCCATCCGGCAGCCGCCAGCCCCCAGGGGATTATCACGTAGGCCGCGGTGCTGCTCAGATATCCGATGGATCCCACGACCGCCTGGTGGCGGCGGTGCAAGGCGGGGTCGGAGTGGGCGGCGGCGTAGAGCGTGCCCAGGAGGAAGACCGCCCCCGTGCCCACACCGACGAGCATCCGCAGCCCAAGAAGCGCCCGATAGCTGGGGGCCGCCAGCGAGGCTGCCACCACCGCGGCCATGCCGAGGAGGGTCCAGCGCAGCAGGCGCTGGACGCCGAGGGCGGCGGCCCCCCACCCGCTGAAGGCCTGCGCGACGGCATGCGGGATCCAGAGGGCGCTGATCAGGAGCCCCCCCTGGCCGTGGGTGAGATGGAATCCCTCCATCAGGTAGGGCAAGACGGCCGGGAGGCCCAGCATGGTGGTGTTGGCCGCCGCCGCCGCGATCCCTGCGGCCGCGATGGGGAGCCCCTGCGGCCTCGGGGGAGCGGGTGGGGATGCTTCGCGTGGGGGATCGAAGGCGGTGAGCGGCATCATGGGCCCTTGCCGTGTATCCCGGGTCGGTCGGCCTGTCAAGACTTTTCCGCGGTGCGATTCCTCGTTGGGAATCCGGCCGGGGGGTGATACGCTTGTGGCGCGAGGGGAGGAGGCGAGGGGCCATGTCGCAGCGGCTCGGCCAGGGGAAGGCCATTTTCTTCGATGCGGGCAACACCCTGGTGCACCTGGATTACGCCTTCATCGCGCGGACGTTCCAGGAACACGGCCTGGCGGTCACGCCCGGGCAGGTGCGCCGGGGCGAGCAGCGGGCCCGCGTCCCCATCGACCGCCTCATCGCCGGCATCGGCGGGGCCGAGCGCCACGAGCGGAGCATCATGCACGCCTACTTCCGGTACGCCCTGGAGGCCCTCGGGATCCCCCTCACCCCGGCGGCGGAGAGGGCCCTGGAGCCCCTGGCCCTCCGGACGCGCGAGGGCCGCCTGTGGACGGTGGTGGAGCCGGGGACGGAGGCGCTGCTGGCGGACCTGGCGCGGTGCGGCTACGTGCTGGGCGTGGTCTCGAACTCCAACGGCACCATCGAAGGGTTCCTGGAAGAGGCCGGGCTGCGGCGCCACCTGGCCTTCGTCATTGATTCCGCGGTGGTGGGCGTAGAGAAGCCGGACCCGAGGATCTTCCGCCTGGCCGTGGAACGGGGCGACGTGGCGCCGGCCGACGCGACCTACGTCGGCGATCTCTACCATATAGACGTGGGCGGGGCCCGGGGGGCCGGGCTGGATGCCGTGCTCCTCGACCCCGCCGGCGCCTGGGACGGCGTCACCTGTCGCAAGGCGCCCGACGTCTTCGCCGCCGCCGCCATGGTTCGCGCCGGGGAGGGCCGGGACCCCTAGGCGCGGGCCGGCCTTCCCGGGCGCGGTTCGAATAGAAGCGGCGGCGCGCTCGTCCGTTTGACAATGGGCGGGCGTTTGGGTACGCTCTGGTCATCCTACGGCCGTCCCCTCGGCGGGGCGGCGCGTCCCGCCTCCGGCGTGTTCCGCGAAGAACAGCCCGCCAGGGTCCACCGATCCGTAAGGCGTTCCGCTCCGGCCGGTCGGCCCGGGGCGCATACCGGCACTCACAAGGAGGGTATCCATGCGGAGAAGAGAGTTCCTTGTCGGGGTTGGTGCGGCGGCCGCCGCCGGGCTGGCAGCCCGGCCGTTGCGCGCGCGCGCCGCGGAGCGCGGACCCATCCGGATCGGCTACTTTGGGCCGATCACGGGTATGTTCGCCCAAACGGGCAAGGACATGGTCGATGGATTCATGATGTTCTGGGACGAGGTGGGGAACCAGGTGGCCGGGCGGAAGGTGGAGATCATCGTGGAGGACAACGAGGGCGTGCCGGCCAATGCCCTCACCAAGGTGCGCCGGCTGGTGGAACAGGCCAAGGCCCACACGGTGGCCGGCGGCCTGCTGGCGGCCACCGGGTACGCCATCGCCCCGTACCTGGAGCAGAACAAGATTCCCGCCATCTACCCCGTGATGGCCCCCGACGACATCACGCAGCGGAAGCCCACGCGGTGGATCGTCCGGACGGCCTTTACGAGCAGCCAGGCCACCCACGCCCTGGGGGATTATGCCTACAAGACCATGGGCCTCCGCCGCGTGGCCACCGTGAGCATGGATTACGCCTTCGGCTGGGAGTCCAACGGGGGATTCCAGCGGGTGTTCGAGGAGCTTGGGGGAAAGGTCGTCCAAAAGATCTGGACGCCGCTGAACGTCCAGGACTACGCACCGTACATGGCCTCCCTGAAGAAAGACATCGACGGCGTCTATGCCTGCCACACCGGGGGCCTCTCCCCGCGCTTCATCAAGACCTGGAACGATTTCGGCCTGAAGGGGAAGATCGCCCTCACCGGGGTCGGGACCCTCACGGACGAGAACATCCTGAAGGGGATGGGCGACGAGGCCCTCGGCACCATCACCGGCCTCATCTACAGCGCGGTGGTGGACAACCCCGCCAACAAGAAATTCTCGGCGGCCTACGAGAAGAAGTTCAGCCGCTCCACTTCCCTCTACTCCATGGAAGGGTACACGGCCGGCCGGTGGTATTATGAGGCCATGAAGGCCATCAACGGGGATGTGGAGGACAAGGAGAAGTTCATCACCGCGCTCCGCAGGGTCGAGATCGCCGACGACCCGCGGGGGCCCATGAAGATGGACGAGCTGGGGAACCCCATCCAGAACGTCTACATCCGCAAGGTGGAGCGCGTGGGGGGCAAGCTCCAGAACAGCGTCGTGCACACCTATCCCAACGTCTCCCAGTTCTGGACCTACAAGAAGGACGACTACCTGAAGCAGCCCCTGTACGACCGCAACTATCCCCCCTGCAAGTTCTGCGAGTAGCAGACGGCCCGCGGCCGCCCGTGGACGATGGACGGGCGGCCGCGGGCGTTCCCTGTTCCCGGTTCCCGCTTCCCTGTTCCCGGTGGGTCGAGTGCCGCCCCGAGATCCAACCGGGAACCGAGAACTGCGAACCGAGAACCCACCTGTGAGGAGTCCCCATGAAAGCCGCGGTGTTGGAGCGGTTCAACGAGCCGCTGGCCATCCGGGACGTGCCCGCCCCGGTGGCCGGCCCCGGCGAGGCGCTGGTGCGCACGCGCGCCTCGTCGCTGTGCCAGACCGACCTGAAGGTGATGCGGGGGGTGATCCCCACCGTGAAGGCGCCGCGGATCATCGGCCATGAGCTGTGCGGCGAGGTGGCGGCCCTGGGCCCCGGCGTGGCAGGCCTGCCCGGGGGGGCGGGGGGGCTGAAAGAGGGCGACCGCGTGGTGGCCGCCCTGGACATCTCGTGCATGGCCTGTCCCTACTGCCAGACGGGCCACCCTGACTACTGCCTGGAGCTCCGGCGCATGGGCTTCGAGCACGACGGGGCCCACGCCGAGTACGTGCGCCTGCCGGCGCGGAACCTGGTGCCGCTGCCGGCTGGCGTGAGCTTCGAACAGGGCGCCTCCATCCCGGATGCCATGGGGGCCGTCTATCACGGCCTGAAGGTGCGGGGAGAAGTTCGGCCCGGACAGACGGTGGCCATCTACGGGTTGGGCGGCCTGGGCCTGAGCGCCGTCCAGATCGCCGTGCTGGCGGGGGCGCGTGCCATCGCCATCGCCCGCACGCCGGCGCGGCGGAAGCTGGCCCTGGAGCTGGGGGCGGCGGCGGCCGTCGATCCCCAGGCCGGGGACCTGGTGGAGGCCGTGCGGCAGGCCTCGGGGGGCCTCGGGGTGGACTGCTTCGTGGACCTGGTGGGGATCGAGGGTTCCATCGAGCAGGGCGTGCGCGCCTGCCGGAAGGGGGGGCGCGTGGTCATCGTGGGATACACGGTGCCCACCTTCCAGGTGACCACCATGTACATGGTCTACAACGAGGTCCAGATCCTCGGATCGCGCAGCACCACCCGGGCCGACTTCCTGGAGGTGGCCCAACTGGTGGCGGACGGCCGGCTCAAGCCCGTGATCGACAACCGCATCCGCCTCGAGGACGTGAACGCGGAATACGCCCGCCTGCAGGAGGGCAAGATCATCGGCCGATCCGTCGTCATGTTTCCGTAGCCCACGAGGATGCCCTCTCCCCATCGAGGGAGAGGGGCGAAACGAGACGTGGGATGGGTGCACGGCGCAGGGCCTGATGGTCCTGGGGGCGCAGGCCTGGAGCGCCGCCCGCCGGGACGGGGAGAACGGTCATGACGCTGGGGACCCTTGCGGTGGACCGGGAACAGCGGGTGGACTTCGAGCGGATGCGCCGGTACCGCGTGGATCGGGTGCGGCAGCAGCTCGCGCAGTACCGGATGGGGGCCGTCCTGTGCTTCGACATGAACAACATCCGCTACATCACCTCCACGACCCTCGGCACCTGGGCCAAGGACAAGATGGCGCGCTATTGCCTCCAGCCGCGCGTCGGTGAGCCCTATCACTGGGACATGGGGAGCGCGGCCAAGGTCAAGGACATGCTTTGCCCATGGCTCCGGGGACGCGTGCGCCCGGCCATCAGTTCCATGCGCGGTGCCGTCCCCGTGGAGATCCCGGCGGCCAAGATGTTCGCCGGCGAGATCTACGAACTCCTGAAGAGCCTCAACCTGCACAGGGAGCCTCTGGGCGTCGATGTCATGGACGTGCAGTGCCTGCGCGCCTTGGAGGCCCTGGGGCTGAACGTGGTGGACGGCACCCAGGTCATCCAGGACGCCAAGATGATCAAGAACCCGGACGAGATCTCCATGCTCGAGCACGCCGCGTCTCTGGTGGACGCCGCCTACTTCGAGGTCCACAAGATGCTCCGCCCGGGCGTGCGTGAGTGCGAGCTGGTGGGGATGGTCCACAAGGTCCTCTATGACCTGGGCTCGGATGACGTGGAGGCCGTGAACTGCCTCTCGGGCCCGCGCACCAACCCGCACGCCCACGACTTCAGCGACCGGATCATCCGGCCCGGCGACATGGTGTTCATGGACATCGTCCATTCGTACAACGGCTACCGGACCTGCTACTACCGGACCTTCGTGGTGGGGAAGGCCACGCAGAAGCAGAAGGAGATCTACAGGCAGTGCTACGACTGGCTGCAGGCCTCCATCCAGGCGGTGCGCCCCGGGATCGCCACGATTGACATCGCCGCCAGGTGGCCGCGGGCCCAGGATTTCGGCTACAAGGACGAACGGGAGGCCTTCGCCCTCCAGTTCGGCCACGGCATCGGGACCGGGGTGTGGGAGAAGCCGGTGATCACGCGACTCTTCTCCATGGACAACCCCTACCCCATCGAGGAGCACATGGTCTTCGCCCTGGAGACCTGGTTCGGCGAGAGCGATGGGTACGACGGGGCCCGCATCGAAGAGGAGTGCGTGGTGACGCAGAACGGCTGCGAGGTGATCACCAAGTACCCGTGCCACGATCTGGTGGAGGCGGCCGTCTAACCACGCAAGGGCGTGCGACCGTTCGGCTGTTCGGCCGTTCACAAGGATGACCCAGGGGAGGCACCTCGGGTGCCCCCGACCTATTTCCAGGCCAAACGGGGGGGAGATGGCGCAGACGGTGGGGATGGTGGGGCTCGGGCTGATGGGCACCGCCATGTACGGCAATCTCTTGCCGGCCGGTTTTCAGGTCATCGGGTACGACGTGCTGCCGGAGAAGGTGGCGGCGCTGGTGGCGGCGGGCGGGAAGGGCGCGGGCTCGGCCGCCGAGGTGGCCCGGGGGGCGGACCTGGTCATCAGTTCGCTCCCGCACGGCGGCATCGTGGAAGAGGCGATGCTCGGGCCGGGGGGAGCTGCGGAAGGGGGCAGACCGGGGCTCACCGTCATCGAGACGAGCACGGTGGCGCCCGAGCTGGCCCGGGAGGTGGCGCGGCGCCTCGCGGAGCGCGAAATCATCCTGCTGGACGCGACCATCAGCGGCATCAGCCACATGGTGGCCCGGAAGGACTGCATCTTCATGGTGGGGGGCGACCGCGGCGCCTATGAACGCTGCGAACCCATCTGGGATGCCCTGGCCCGGCGGGCCTACTACCTGGGGCCAAACGGCGCCGGCGCCATGATGAAGCTGGTGGCGAACCTCGTCACCGGGGTCAACAGCGTCGTGGTGGCCGAGGGCCTTGCGCTGGGCATGAAGGCGGGGCTCGATGCCGCGCAGATGCGGGAGATCCTGATGGACAGCGCGGCGGCCTCCCGCATGGTGGACATCCGCGGCCAGTTCATGGTGGAGCGGAAGTACACGCCGCCCGTGGCCACCATCGAGATCTTCATGAAGGACGCCGAGCTGATGCTGGATGCCGGCCGGCGGCTTGGCCTGCCGCTGCCGTTCGTGGAGACGATGCAGCGCGTCTTCCAGGCGACGAAGTCCGACGGCCACGGCCAGCACGAGGTGGCCTCGGTCTTCGAAACCTACCTGCGTCCCGGAGGCGTCCGATGAGCGGTTCCGGTGGCCGGAGACCCTCTCGGAGGAGCTCCGGGCCCCTCCCGCCACGCGTGGTACCATAGACAGGCCCTGCCCCCCAGGTAGGCGCCGACCCCCAGGATCATCACGTCGGTGACGCTGGGCGTCCGCGCGGTCGTCAGGATCTGCGCGCATTCCAGGAGACCCCCCGCCCAGAGGCCGGCGACGGCGGCCGAGGACGCCGGGCCGTGCCGTCCCCGCGCGGCGAGGAGCGCGAACCCCAGGAACCCCGACAGGAGCAGCTTGTTCCAGAGGTCGAAGACGGCGCTCTGTGCGTCGGCGCCGTAATAGGACCACAGGGGAAGCCACTCGATGCGCTGCGCCTTGGCCGTGATGGCGGCGGCCGAGAGCGCGAAGTGGAATGGCGTGAGTTCGGCGTAGGTCAGGAGGAAAAGGGCCAGCGCCAGCAACGCGCCCCCCCGCCTGCGCCGCACGGGTCCACACCGGGCCAGCCATGGAATGGCCGTGACACCGGCGATCCCGCCCACGCCCGCCAGGATGACGTTGTCCACGTTGGGGCTCCGTCCCTGGAAGAAGAGCTTGCCGACCTCCAGCGCTCCCGCGAACAGGACCGTTCCCGCCCAGGCCCCCGGGCCGGCTGCCGCGGGGCGCCCGGCCCGTTCCAGGGCGTTCCTGAGCAGGCCCG
>Ga0326597_10003365_pt1 | contig 23088 bp, 15 predicted proteins | sample RVTome_12_FD_203789 | JGI IMG/M metagenome (GOLD analysis project Ga0326597, IMG submission 203789) | Soil microbial communities from uranium-contaminated site in the Upper Colorado River Basin, Wyoming, United States - RVT100D185 | ecosystem: Environmental > Terrestrial > Soil > Contaminated >... | reverse complement strand
GCGCGACCACCGGTGGTGCGGCACCTGCCGACAAGTCGCCGATCAAGGTGGGTGTCGTCATCAGCGGCGGCAACCCCGGAGCCGCCGTCGGCGCCCAGGGGTTTGGGGGCAACGAGGATCGGATCGAGGCCGAGGTCCGCGCGGTGGTCGAGCACATCAACGCCAACGGCGGCTACGGCCAGCACCCGGTGGAGATGGTGTTCGCGGCGGTGGATCAGACCGACCAGTCCGAGAGCAACCAGGAGCGTCTGGCGGCTGAGATGTGCGAGCGGATGACTCGCGACGAGAACGTCCATCTTGTCATCAGCACGGGCCTTGGCACAGTTCGGGCGCAGGAGTGCTACGCGGAGCGACAGACCGCCCTCTTCGAGCTCACGAACCCGACGCGCGCAACAGCACGGCCCTGGGCCGTCCCCAGCACGTGGCTCGGGCCCGAGCGGATGGCCGCGCTCATGGCTCACGGCTACGACGAACTGGGCTTTCTGTCGCCGACCATGGGCGTCATAGCGTTCGACGACCCACCCGAGCGAGCCGCGGTCACGGACGTGCTGATCCCCGGCATCGAGGCCCGTGGCGGCAAGGTGCTCGACGTCGCATACGTCAACCGGTCGTCGTACGGCGACATCGCGGCCAACATCTCGTCCGCCGTACTGCGCTTCAACGGCCGGATCGATCGGGTCATCATGTTTGCCAAGGGAGGCGGTACTTGGCTCCTGTTCACCAGGGCTGCCGAGAGCCAGAACTACCGGCCGCGCTACGGCCTCAGCTCGTGGGACTTCCCGAGCGCCATTGGGCCGCTGATCACCGAATCCCAGCACGAGGGAGCGGTCGGCGTCGGCTTCCTGCCGCTGGTCGACAACTACCTCGAGGCGCTACCCGAACCCGACGCGCGGCAGCGGGCGTGCTGGCAGATCATCAACGAAGGCACCGGCAGTGACTACCAGGACTTCTCGTCCAGCAACGCGGTGGCCGCGCTCGGGGTCTGCGAGGCGCTGTTCATCGGAAAGGCCGCGCTCGACCGGGCACCGGGAGCACCGATCGTGCGCGAGAAGATCCCGGCTCAGTACCGCGACATCGAGGATCGGTTCGACGCCTTCGCTTTCGAGCGGCTGCGGTTCAGCGACCGTTCGCCCGATGCGATCACCGTGTGGTCCCCGTTCTCCTACGACCGCCAGGGCTGTGCCTGTTTCCGGTACACGGACGGCCCTAGAAACATCCCCGAATAGCTGACCCGCGTGCCCGAGTAGGGGGAGACCATGGACGACGAAGCGCTGACCGAACTGGTCAATCGACAGGCCGCGCAACACGACGTCGTGGGCGCCTCCGTCGCGGTGCTCGAAGATGGCGCGATCGCCGCAGTCGCGGCCACTGGCACCGCGAACCTCCGGACCGGGGTGCCAGTCACGCCCGAAACGATCTTCCAGATCGGCTCTGTGACGAAGGTGTACACGGCCACGCTTGCGATGCAGCTCGTGGGCGAGGGTGTCCTGGATCTGGACGAGCCCGTGGCCTCCTATGTCCCCGGGCTGCGCTTGGGTCCCGACGGTGCGGAGGGCGAGGTCACCGTTGCCCATTTGCTCAGCCACAGCAGCGGCCTGTTCGGGGACCTGTTCCTCGACTTCGGCCGAGGGGATGATGCGGCGCGCGCGCTGATCGAGCGCTTCGCCGAACTCGAGCCGCTCGCACCGCCGGGCCGGCTCATGAGCTACTGCAATGCTGGGTACGTCGTGCTGGGCCGGATCATCGAGCTGCTGACCGGCTGCCCGTACCACGTGGCTTGGCGAGAACGGCTCGCAGATCCCATCGGTGCCCACGACACCGTCGTGCTGCCCGAGGACGCGATTCTCAGGGCCGTAGCCGTTGGACATCTCGCAAGTCCTTCGCAGCCGCAGACGAGTCCCCAGCCGGCATCGGTTTGGAGTCTGACGGCGTCCCAGGCCGCGGCCGGCGCCCTGCCGTGCGCCACCGCGATCGACCTCCTACGGTTCGCGCGGCTCCACCTCGATGATGGAGCGGCGGAGGACGGCCGGCAGCTTCTCAGCCCGTCTGCCGCGCGAGAGATGCGTGAACCGACCGCTTCTCTCCCGCTGCCGGTTGGCGACCTCAACGGCTGGGGCCTCGGCTGGATGCTGATGGATCACGATGGCGTGCCTGCGTACGGCCACCAAGGGGCCACCATCGGGAACAACGCCCTCCTGCACGTGCTACCCGACCAACGGGCAGCCATCGCAGTCCTGACGAACGGTGGCCGAGGCTCAGGTGCGTTCCACCACGGCGTCGTCACGGAACTGCTCGACGCGCTCGCGGGGGTGTCGCTCCGGGTGGCGCCGGAACCTCACCCCAATCCCGATGACGTGGACGTCGAGTCCCTGCTCGGCACGTACCGAAACCAACTCTTCGCCCACACGATCCGGCGCGGAGAGGACGGCGGTGTGGTCTGCGACACCGAGCAGGTCATGTCCGTGCCGGGCGCTCCCGACCGCAGTGCCCGCGACAAGCCAGTGCGCGTGCTCGATGAGCAGCGGTTTGTGGTGAGCCAACCCGGACGCGACGGCCCTGGTGACCTTGCCACCGCGTTCGATCCCGATGCCGACGGCCGGTTCACCCGGCTGCACCTCGACCTCCGCGTGCTCAACAGGGTGTGACCGAAGACCAGCCACAGAGGGGCGTTGACATGCTCGCGCGTAGAAACGACGGACCGCACCGGATGCGTCGCCAGACGGCCATTGCGTTGGTGACCATCGCGTTGGCGGCTGCGCCTCTGGCCGCATCCGTGGCACTTCCTGCCGCGTCGGCTGGTGCGGGACCGGTCGAAGTCTTGGGTCCCATCACGACGGACGACACGGTCGCCCCAGAGTCGGGGTCCACCGTGGTCGACAACGGCGCGCTGGCGGTGGAGGATGGCGAGCAACAGGCCGAGTTCCCGACCGGCGTCTCCAACGTGACCGTGCGGTCGGATGGGACCGAGCGTGGTCGTTGGCTCGAATTCGATAGCGCACTGCTCGGCTTGCGTGCGGTCAACCATGTCACGCTCCCACCGAATTACGGTGCGGACGCGCCGCCGTACGGCACGCTGTACCGGCTGCACGGCACGCGCGGTGAGGCCGGCTCGCTCGTCGAGCCGCCTCCGGCCCCGCCGGCGTCTTCGACGAGCGGTGCGGCGGCCAGCGGCGGCGTGACGGGTCAGGCGACCTCGAACGCCGACACGGCGAGTGGCTCGACCGAGCAGTTCCTCGTGGTCGCCCTGGACGAGGGCGCCGGGTGGTGCGACCGCTGCTGGTGGGTGGACGGCCGGAACGGTCAGGGCGTCCTGGCCGAGTCGCACCTGCTCCACGAGGTCATCCCGGTCGTCGAGGCGACGTTCAACGTCCGCACCGACCGTGGTGGCCGAGCGGTCTACGGCACGTCCATGGGCGGCATCGGGGCGCTCATCCAGGCCTTCCGGCACCCCGACGTGTTCGCCTACGTCGCGTCCCAGAGCGGCTCGCCGTCGCAGGGCGAGCACCGCGACGAGAGCCAGGTCCACCAGGACAACCTCTACTACGTGTCCTACCTCCGGTTCCAGGGCTACCCGGATCCCGTCACCGAACCGATCGCGTACCGCAACATCGACGTGGTCACCCTGGCACCTCAGGTGATCGGCACGGACCTCGAGATCGTGTTGTGGGCCAACGATGGCTGCATGCCGCCCTACGACCCGCAACCCCAGCCGGTCGGCGACCCGGACTGCATCCGTACCAGCCGGCTGGAGCCCATGGACGGGTTCCACATGGTCAACGAGCGTGGCATCCGTAACCAGAACGAAGTTCTCGCTGCCCGGCTCGCCGATGTCGGCGTGCCATTCCGCCTGGAGACCGGGCACGGGCGCCATGGGGTGAGTTCGATGTACCCAGATCACGTCATCCCAGACCTGAACCGCTTGTTCAGCACGTCACCGGTCGACCCGGCCGTGTTCAGTTACAAGACGACCGACCGCTTGTTCTCGATCTGGGGGTACGACGTGGAAGTACTCGAGCGGCCCAACGAAGAGTTCCTGCACCTGCTCGGCGCGCAACGCGACGGACGAGAACTGACGCTTGCGGGGACCGGCCAGGCGCGGCTTCGGACGCCCGAACTGGCGCGACCCGGCACCGCCGTGCAGATCACGGTCGTGCGCGAGAACGCCGGCTCGATGTCGTTCACGGTGACCGCTGGCGCCGACTGTCGAGTCGCGCTCGAACTCGATCTCGGCCCGGTCCGTGAGCTTGACCAGCGGCAGGACCTCTCCAGGGCAGGCTCGTTCGACTTCCCGCGAACGCGGGTGGAGTTGGCGCCCGACGCGCCGCTGCCAACTGCGCTTGCGAGCCGCTCGGCGTGCCGATGACCCATCCATGAATGTGGTCACGACACTTCGCCGACGCCTGCCGGCGATCCTGGAGGATCTCGAACAGCTCGTGACCTGCGAGTCCCCGTCCGACGACCTCCAGGCGACCGCTCGGTGCGCACAGGAGGTCAGTGACCTCGGTGAGCGCCTGTTGGGCGAGGCGCCGGAGGTCGTGACCAGTGGGGACCGTGCGCACCTGCGGTGGCGCTTCGGGGCCGGGGACCAGGTCGGCCTGATCGGTCACCTCGACACCGTCTGGCCTGTGGGGACGATCGAGCGGTGGCCGTTCGACGTCGGCAGCGAGCGAGCCACCGGCCCCGGGGTCTTCGACATGAAGGCCGGCCTGGTGATCGGTCTGCACGCGCTCTCGCTCCTCGATGATCTCGAGGGGGTGACGTTCCTCATCACCTCCGACGAAGAGTTGGGTTCACCCAGTTCACGCGCGCTGGTCGAGGATCTCGGCCGCTCATGCAAAGCGGCATTCGTCCTGGAGCCTCCCGCTGGCACAGCAGTCAAGACGGTGCGCAAAGGAGTTTCCCAGTACCGCGTGACGATCGAGGGTCGCGCTGCCCATGCGGGGCTCGAACCTGAACGCGGAGCGAACGCGCTGACCGAGTTGGCCCACCAGGTGTTGGCCATCGAGAAGATCGCCCGACCGTCCGTCGGGACGACCGTCACAGCCACGTTGGCATCAGCCGGGTCCGCTCGCAACGTGGTCCCGGCCACCGCGAGCATCGATGTGGACGTGCGCGCCCGGACGAGCGCCGAGCAACTGCGGGTCCACGACGAGATGTCGAGCCTGCGGCCCGCCATCCCGGGGACCAGCCTCTCGGTCACGGGTGGCCAGAACCGTCCACCCCTGCCAGAGACGGCATCGGCACGGCTGTTCGGCCGGGCACGCGAACTCGCCAACGTACTCCACCTCCCCGATCTCCACGGTGTGGCTGTCGGTGGCGGGTCCGACGGCAACTTCACGGCGGGGGTCGGGTGCGAGACGCTGGACGGTTTGGGTGCCGTGGGCGACGGCGCGCACGCCGAGGGCGAGCACGTGATCATCGACAGCATCCCCGAGCGCGGCGCGCTGGTCAGCGAGCTGGTTGCCGATGCTCTGGCCCGCGGGTGACCGGCGATCCATCAGACAGCGGCGCACGCCCAAGCCGAAGCTGCAGTTCGATGATGAACCGCTCGTCGGGGTCCTTGAGGTCGAGCTCCGCAACTTCGCAAAGGCGTCGCACGCGGTAGCGGAACGTGTTGGGGTGCACGTCCAACGAGCGAGCCGCGCCCGGTACATCGCCGAAGTGATCAAGGTACGCGTGCAGGGTTTCAACGTAGGAACCGTCGTTCTCTTCGTCGTGCTGGACCAGCACGTCGAGTCTTCCTGCGAGTAGGTCCGGGTTGCTGGCGACGTAGTCGCGGAGTTGGAGCAACAACACCTGAGCTCGCACGTCGTCGATCGTGGCCACGCGCCGCTCGGGCGTCGTGGCGGACAGCACACGCAATACCTGATCGGCCTCGCCGCGCGATCGGGGGACCTCGCGCAGGCTCGGGACGACTGACCCGATCCCCACCAACACCTCGACCGACAGGACGTCCGAGCTGCGCTGAAGCACACCGTGGACCAGCCGGTGCACACCTTCGAGCGACGGTGCCCGATCGAGTGGCAGCAGGGCATAGATGGTGCGACCGATTGCGACCTGCGCAGCACGTCGCCGGTAGGCCTCGCAATACAGTGACACCAGTTCCAGCGCACGCTCGCGTTGGAGCGCGATCTCGGCGTCCTCGTGCGACTGCAGTTCGAACGCCGTCACGAGGCAGGGCGCGTCCGGATCCAGACCCAGCCGGTCGGCGAGGTGGGGCAAGGGCCCCCGCCCGTCCAGCACGCGTCGCAGCAGGTCTCCACGCATCCGTCGCTCCACGTCCTCGCCGTACCGGCTCCGAACAAGGTGAAGCGCCGCGATCTTGGCGGCCTGACGTAACGCCTCCTCGGCATGACCATCCAGCGGAGCATCGCCCTCAGCGACCCAGATCGAGCCCACGATCTCTTCGCCCGCGCGCACGGCGGTTGCGATGCGGGGGCGCAGTTCGCCGGGGCCTGCAAGGCCGTCGACATGGATGACGTCGTCACTCGACCAGAGTCGGCGGAAGATTCCGGCCTCGTTCAGGGCCGTGACCCACTCCTCCGGCACCTGTCGCCCCAGGATCGTGCGCCTGCGCGGCTCATCGATCTCGGTGTCCAGGCTGGAGTACGCCAGCACCCGAGACCGCACGTCCTCGATCGTCACCGGCCCCCCCACCATGGCGGCTACGGCGTTGGCCAGCCCGAAGAGGTCTCCCAGTGCGACCCCGCCGTTGGCGTGCGCTTCGGACGACTGTCCCGCACTGGCCATCGTCGTGCGGACGAGCCGGTGGAACTGCGTCCACGTCATCTCCGGCGTGACCCGGACAAGCGCGATCCCGGCTGCCTGGGCGATGTCGATCATAAGTTGGGACGGCTGCTGGTGCGTCTTGAAGAAGATCGCTGCCGCGCGCTCGCTGGCAGCGTGACGGATGAGATCCACGGCGGCCGGATCCTCGACTGAGAGCCCGACCGCCAGCACAAGCTCGCCCGCGTGAAGCGTCAGCGGTTCGGCAGCGTCGTGGATCACCGGGTCGGCGATAGCCACGTCGAGCCCACCGGGTGCTGTCACCAGTTCGACGATGCCGCTGCCGAGGTCGTCTACCAGCCGTTCCAGACGCGAACCGCGCTGCGGGGCGCTCGCGACTTCGGACGTCGTCACACTTGCCTCCCGAGGAACCCCGGCGGCACGGGATGTGGCCGAGCGCCACTCCAGCGTACAGAAGCACGTCGCGAGGAAGAAGTGCCAGCGCACTAGTTGGAGCCCCCAAGTTTGTACTCCTGAACGAAGTGCCGGCGCGATTGTCCCAACTTCGTCGGTGCGCACCGAGTTCTTGCGCCGCATTGGGACCGGGCCACCAGCAAGACCGTTCGGCTACCAATTAGGTTCGTGCCCGGGACTCGGCCCAGGTGGCTCAGCCCAGGTTGGAAGACGCGCGCATGAGCACGGCATCGGTGACCTCGGCCGTCGGCACGTTGAGCGAGCGGTTCGGCGACCGGCTCGTCACGAACGCCGCGATCAGGGAGCAACACGGCCGAGATGAAGGCTGGCACGACGCCATCGCCCCCGACGCTGTCGTCTTCGCCGAATCCACCGACGAGGTGGCAGAGGTCGTGCGCACGTGCGCCGAGCACCGCGTGCCAGTGATCCCCTTCGGGGCGGGCACATCTCTCGAAGGCCACGTAGCTGCAGTGCGGGGAGGCATCAGCCTGGACCTGACCGGACTGAACCGCATCATCGAGGTGAACATCGAGGATCTCGACTGCACCGTCGAGGCGGGTGTCCGACGCAAGCAACTCAACGACCGCATGACTCGCGAAGGCCTCTTCTTCCCCATCGATCCCGGAGCTGACGCCACCATCGGAGGCATGGCCAGCACCCGGGCCTCGGGCACCAACGCGGTCCGATACGGGACCATGCGCGACAACGTCCTGGCAGTCACCGCGGTGCTCCCCTCCGGGGAGGTGGTACGTACCGGCACGCGCGCCCGCAAGTCCTCCGCTGGATATGACCTCACCCGGCTGCTGGTCGGCAGCGAAGGCACGCTCGCGGTCATCACCGAGGTCACCCTGCGGCTATACGGCATCCCGGCGGTCATCGGGGGCGCCGTCTGCAGCTTCGAGACACTCGGCGGCGCCGTGAACACCGTGATTCAAACCATCCAGCTTGGCGTGCCGGTGGCACGCATCGAGCTGCTGGACGAGGCGATGGTGGGAGCCGTCAACGACTTCAGTGGAGTTCAGCTACCGGTGGCGCCGCTGCTCCTGCTCGAGTTCCACGGCACCGAGACGAGCGTGGGCGATGAGGCCGGGACCGTCGAGCAGCTCGCCAGTGCCAACGGCGGCACCGGCTGGCAGTGGTCCACCGGCACCGAGGAGCGCACCCGCCTGTGGCAGGCGCGCCACGACGCGTACTACGCCGCGAAGGCGCTGCGCCCCGGGACGAAGGCGTTCCCGACCGATGTCTGCGTACCCATCTCGCGGCTCACCGAATGCATCCTCGAAACCCGTGCCGACATCGAACGGTCCGGATTGGTCGCTCCGCTGGTCGGTCACGTCGGAGACGGCAACTTCCATCTGCTCGTGCTGTTCGATGAAGACGACGCAGACGAGCGCGAACGGGCGATAGGGCTCAATCAGCGGTTGATCGAGCGAGCGCTCGCGGTCGGTGGCACCTGTACCGGAGAGCACGGCATCGGCTATGGCAAGCTCGAGTTCATGCGAATCGAGCACGGCGCCGCCGAGCTGGCCATGATGCGGACCATCAAGTCAGCCATTGATCCGCACGGCATCATGAACCCCGGCAAGGTCGTCCCCGGTCGGTGACGGGTCAGAGTTGGCTTCGGTGTGCGAGCAGATACCAGCCATCTCGGGTGATGCCGTGCACCCGGTAGCCGTCGGCCAGCCTCGGTGACATGGCGTCGCGTAGTGAGACACGCCACCGTTCGGCGGCGTCCGCGTCCGACCGTCGCATCTCGACGATGTCCGCTGGTACCTGGCATCGCACGAAGCCGTCGTCGCCATCACGGAGGCTGGGTATGCCCTCCTGGTCCACGAGTAGCGCGAGGGCGCGATCGACCAATTCCTGCGGAGGAGCGAGCCGCTCGAACCGCGCACCCGCGTCAGCGCGCTCTGACAGAAGGTCCCACCGGACGAGCAGACGATCCGAGTCCCCGCCGTTGATCCCGTCGTGCATTTCGCCATAGAAGTGCGGAAGGTACGCGGCGATCTCGGCACCGAGACGAGTCAAGTTGAAGTACGCGTTGTGGCGCACCAGCGGATCGAACGTCCAGGTCATCTTTGACAGCCCATGCTCGAGACACCAGACCCGTTGATGCTGTTTGAGGGCGAACCCCACGCCGCGCGACCGGGTTGATCGCACCACGCCTAGCACGTGGGAGTGCAGGACAGGCTCGCCGTCGTACTCGGCACGGAAGCCGAACGCGGCACCGACGATGTCCCCGCCAACCGAGGCGGAAGCCACGTAGTTGCCCCCGTGGCTCATGGCGCGGAGTAGCTCGAATGGGACCAAACTCGACTCGCCGCTGCGCCGCCAGATGTGATCGAGAACCCTGGAAACCGACCGCAACCCATCCAGGTCGCTGACCTCATGGATCTCGGCGCCCGATCGTGCGGCGGCTGCGGCTGAGTCACGGCGGGCACGGTCCAGAGTCGAGGACAGGGTCACCCTGGTCATCGAAACACCTTTCCGTGTGCCCGCGCCATCGCGGTCGTCGGTCATCGTTCCGCCACCGCTTGTCCCATGGAACCTGGCCAGTACTGGTTCCGTTTGGTGCGCTCGACGCATCCAGCCCCTCGAAGGCTGTTCCACGCGACGAACCGTTGACACGACGTCGGCATGGCGATCACTCACGTGCGGGCGGCGTTACGCGCCGTGGTCGAGACTCGATCGGCCAGCGCGGTCCCGATACCGTCGATACGGGTGAGTTGCTGCATCTCGGCGTCGGCCAGCGCACCGACGGACTCGAACGCTGCCAGCACACGACCCTGCTTCACCGGCCCGAGCCCCGGCACCCCAGCGAGCAGTTCACGCAACTCGTCTTGGCCTCCTGCCAGTGTCCGGTCGCTGTCCACGCTCGGGGGGTCGTCGTTCCCACGGTTCGTCGCCGCCTTCCCTGGCCGTACGTCGCCCGAGCGGTAGATCGCCGTCATATCGCCACCCAGGTACGACTCGATGACCTGCGGGTCCTCCGCGACCGCCCGCGGTGTCCCGACCGCTATGACCTTGCCGGTGTCCATGGCCACGATGCGGTCAGCCAGCCCCATGATGAGCGGGATGTCGTGTTCGATCACAACCAGGGTCAGGTCGAGGCGCTGCTTGATCTCGCGAAGCAGCGTTCCCAGCACCTCGGTCTCGCGCTGGGCAATGCCGGACGACGGCTCGTCGAGTAACAGCACCGTGGGCTGGAGGGCTACCAAGCAGGCGATCTCAGCGATGCGCCGCGTCCCGGTGGAGAGCTCCTGGATCTGCCTGTTCCGGTACCGGTCCAGCCCCATCGCGTGAACGATCGCGCGTGCCGAGGAATCCTTGTCGCGCTCGTCGACCTGGAGGCCAAGCAGGCCCTTCCAGAGCCGCGTCGGCTGCGCCCGCTCGAACGCCAGCTGGACGGTTTCGAGCACGGTCATCGTGGGGAACAGACCTGCGTCCTGGAACGACCGGACCAGGCCCAGCTTGCCGCGTGTCTCGGGGCCGAGACCCGTGACGTCGTGCCCTGCGTACACCACCTTCCCTTCGTCGGGTTCGGTGAACCCGCCCAGCAGTTCGAACAGGGTGGTCTTGCCCGCGCCGTTCGGACCGATCAGACCGACGATTTCGCCCTTGTTGATTTCGATGTCGACGCAGTCCACGGCCCGGACGCCCCCGAAGTGCTTGCGCAGGCCTTCGGTCGTGAGGATCGGGGTGCCCTCCGCGACGTCGACCGCGACTGTCTGCGGCGCGATCAGTCGCTCACTGCCGAGCGCCGTGATGTCCGTGTCATCCTCGCTCGGTGCGCCGTTCGTGTCCGCCTCGACGACGTCGGGGTCCAGCCCGGCTCGCCGCGCGAGGAACCGGACGACTCGCATGCGCAAGGGCTCGAAGCCCTGCGCGAGTCCGCCTGGCAGGTACAGGATGAGCAGTAGCAGACCAAACCTCTGGGCGAACACGCCCAGGTTGTCCAGGGGGACGAACTCAGGCACCGCGATCACCAGTAACGCCCCGAGCAGCGGCCCAGCCAGGACGCCGAGACCCCCCACCACAGCCATGACAGCGATGTCGATCGAGGCCGAGACCGGGAAGGTCCCATTGCCGACGCGACTGAACATGTGGGCGAAAACGCTGCCGCCGATGCCGGCCAGGAAGCCGGACAGCGCGAACGCCTCAAGCTTGACCGCTGTTGCGTTCACCGTGAACGCACGGGCGTTGTCTTCGTTGTCGCGAACCGCGACCAGCCGTCGGCCGATCCCGCCGCGGCGCACATTGCGTGCGAACACCCAGGCGATCAGGAACCAGATCAGGGCGAAGTAGTAGTACTCCTTCGCAGAGGCCAACTCGCCGATGCCCGCGAACGGGATGATCGGCCGCCCCGGGTCGACGCCGGACCCGAACGCCCACGACTGCTGGAGCAGCCAAGCGGGGACCATCAGGCCGAACGACAGCGTCGTAACCGTCAGCATCAGGCCACGGATGCGCAGCGCCGGGAAGCCGAGAACCAGCGACGCGGCCGCCGCAACCAGACCGGCGAAGACAAAGCCGAACTCGAACCCGGCCACGTTGGTGGTGAACCAGATCGACGCCAGCGCACCGATACCGGCAAGGGCGAACTGGCCAAGGGTGAGTTGCCCGCCCAACCCGGTGACCACGAGTACCGACAGACCGACGATCGTGAATGCCATGATGGCGGTGAACGTGATCGCGTTCTCGTTGGAGGTGAAGCTCGGCAGCAGGACCAGCAGCGCGACCCCGGCGATCATGACCGCGCGGCGCAGGGCACGGACGCTGACGAGCTGCTCGTAGGCCTCGGGCAGCCGTCGCCAGGCCTGCACGGCGGTCCAGCTTCCCCGCTCCTCCTCACGGGAGCTGGTCGCGCCGCGCCGCTGGAGCAGCAGGGCCACCACGATGATGGCGAAAATGGTCGCCTCGACCGCGCCGCCCGACGGGTTGTTCCAGAGGAGGAGCTGTTCGATGATCCCGAGCCCCACCCCGGCACCCAGGGCGATCGGGAGGTTGGCCATCCGCCCGATCACGGCCGCGGCCAATGCCCGGAGCAGCAGCCCAGGACCGAACGAACTGGTGGTCACGATCGTGGCGGTCGGAGTGAACAGGATCGCGGTGAAGGCCGAGACCGCACCGGCGATGGCCCACGCCAGCGTGGACATCCGGCTGGCGAAGATTCCCGACAGCCGGGCCGCCACCGGGTTGGCTGACGACCCTCGCATCGCCTTGCCGATCGGGTGGGTCCGCAGGAACCACGCCAGCCCGATGACGAGCAGCGGCGTGAGAAACAGCATCCCTGAGTGCGCTGAGGTCACGTTCAGCACCCCGATGCCGAACTCAGGCAGCCACGGCGGCTTGGGAAACAGCGTGCCAGAGACCGACTGCTCGTTGATGACGAGGGCCAACACGCTGAGGATCTGCCCGACACCCAGGGTCGCGACGATCGACATCAGCTTGGGGGCATGGCGCAAGCGACGGATCACCGCCACCTCGGCCAAGGCACCGATGCCGGCGGACAGCGCCATGCCGGCGGGAAACATCAACCAGTAAGGCACGCCGAACTTGGTGACCATCACCCCGAGGGTCGCCGCGCCGAAGGCCCCGACCTCGCCGTGGGCGAAGTTGATGATCTTGTTCTGTCGGTACACGAGCACGAGTCCGACGGCCAGGATCCCGTAGGTCATTCCGAAGATCGTCCCGAGCGCGATGACGGGGAGGGTGATCTCGAACCCGAGGAGCGTGAAGCCGATGTCCAGGCCCATCAGTGCCCCCCTGCGGCTGCGCCCTGGAGGAACACCGAACGAAGCAGGTCCTTGCGCTCGAGCAGTTCGAGCGCGGGGCCGTCGAAGCGGATCTCGCCCTTCTCCATGAAGTAGGCGTGGTCGACAAGCGACAGCGCCACGTTGACCGACTGTTCAACGAGCACGACCGCCGTACCGGAGTCGTTGATGCGCCGGACCATGTCGAGGAGCTGCGAGACGATCACCGGGGCGAGCCCCAACGACAGTTCGTCGATCAACAGCAGCCGCGGTTGCAGCATCAGAGCCTTGGACAGCGCAAGCATCTGCTGCTCGCCGCCCGACAAGGTCTGGGCCATCTGGTTGCGCCGCTCGGCCAGCCGCGGGAACGCCTCGAACGCGGTCTCGATGGCCTCGTTCGCCGCGCGGCCGTCCTTGCGCAGCGTGTAGCCGTACAACTCGAGGTTGTCGACGACAGACATCGGCCCGAACACCGCGTGCCCACCGGGGACCTGCTGGATCCCGAGGCCCACGCGCCGCTCGGCGTCGAGGTAGGTGATGTCCACTCCCCGCATCCGCACACTGCCACGGTCGGGCAATCCGAGGCCCGAGATCACCTTCAGCAGGGTCGACTTGCCGGCGCCGTTGACGCCAAGCAACGCGACCATCTCGCCGTCGTCCACCGTGAAGTCGACGTCGAACAGCACCTGGAGCTGCCCGTAACTGAAGTCGATGCCGCGGCATGCCAGCATCGGCAGGTGCGTACCCGAGCGCGCGAGCTCCTTGACCTCTTCGTCCTCGATGACCTCGTTGATCATCCGGTCGAGGTCGCCGGTCACGGTCCGCCCTGCGCTGCGGAGGATGAGCGCACCGACGATGCCCGGGATGGTCGTGGCCACCAGCGCCCACTCCAGACCGAACCGGCGGTCCAGCGACCCCAGCAACACCAGGCCGGCCGGCCCACCGACGCCAGTGATGAAGATGGTGATGAGCGCCATCGTGTGCGGCCGCATGTTGGGCGGCACGATCGACAGCGACGACATGAAGAACGACGGCAGCATCGCCGGCAGCAGCGACGACGCCACGACGAAGAAGCCCATCATGAGGAGGAACACAGGCATCAACGAGCCGAGTGCGATCGCCGCGAGCGCCCCTACGAGCAGCCAGCCCGTCAGCACGATGGAACGGCTCGGGTCGCGACGGAACGTGTCCTCGGCACGCTTCGAGAACAGCCCGAGCGCGATGACCGCGCCGGTCGCGGCGATCACGCTGAACAGCGCGCGTCCCTGGGCGTCCAGGCCCCACTGCTCGTCGAGGAAGAACGAAATGTAGGTCTGGAACGGGATCACGAACACGCCGTACACGGCAAATGCCGCCAGCAGCCGGCGTTGGGTCGGGATCAGGAAGAGCCGGCGAACGATCTCGAAGAACCCGAGCTCGGTGTGCTCCTCGAGTTCGGAGCGCTCCTCGACCTCGCCGTGCGTGCGCACCAGTTCACGGATACGACCGGTGTCGAAGTGCCCGAAGCCTGGATCGCGCAGGCGAAGCGCGATCATCGTGGCACCCACCGACACGATCCCCAAGCCGACGAAGACCCCCCGCCACGTGAACCCGGCCAGCGCGAGGAGGAAGATCACCAGCGGCGCCAGGATCTTGCCGAACTGATCCGCCGCCCGGTACCCGGTCAGCATCCGTACCCGCGTCTCGGGCGGGTAGCGATCCATCAGCAACGGCTGGTGCACGGCCTGCGTGCTGCCGGTCGTGGCACCGTCGAGCAACATCACGACGAACAGGCCGATCAGCCCCGTGACAAGGCCCGCCCAGAGTGTCGTGAGACTCCAGACGATGGCAGTCACGATCGCGATCAACGCCCGCCGGGGACGGTTCTGGACGTACGCCGCCATCGGCAGGGTGGCTAGGCCGACCGCGAGCAGCGACAGGGTGAGCAGGGCACCGATCGCGGCCTTGCTGATCCCGAGCGCGCCCGCGATGTCGGGCGCCAAGATGACGAACGCGGTGCGCTGGAACTCGTCGACGACGACCAGCGCGCCGAGGGCAACCAGCGGGTACCAGCCCACGTTGCTGGCACGTAGCACCTTGCGCAGCGGGGGGGCCTCGCTGTCGTCGCTGCCCGTGACGCCCAGGACCTGGCGGGCGCGGTCGCGCAGGGCGTCGCGCTCGCGGACGACGGCGTCGAGGGCATCCTCGGTGTGGTGGATCGGTCCAGTCGGTCGGCTCATCCTTCGCGCACCACCTCGAACGGTTGAGTCCAGACGCTCTCGCCGATCCGCCGCCCTTGCCCGTCGAGGAGGATGATTGTCACGTCGTGACGATCGGGTTCACCTCTGCTGACGTTGATCCCTGGCGTGGGGGCGAGCCGTTCGACGTGAAACTCGGTCTGCGTCGTGATGTACACGCCGCGCGCGGCGAGGTAGTCCTCGTCGGGGCACCCTGCCTCGGGCCGACAGCTCGTGTCATCGCGAGCGAAGTAGGCCAGGCTCTCCCCCGGGGGCGGCGGCTCTGCGTCGAACAGGACTGCGAAGTACCCCGCGTCGTCGCGAGGCTGTCCGGTCGGGCCGGACACCTCGAACCCATGTACCTCCCACTCGATCGTCAGTGGGAGTTCCACCTTCTCCCGATAACTCGGTGCGTTGATGCGGACCCGGTCGTCCTCGCGAAACTGCAGCCCGGACGTCGAGCACCCGGTGGCGAGAATCGCAAGCATCACCACTAGGCCACCTACCCATCGGCCGGCGGCACATCTCACGTTGGCTTCCTCCCCGCGTGTCGCGCCATCGAACTCCTTCGCGTGATGACATGTTCTGTGCTCCCGTGCAACTGTCCTGCCCGTCTTCGGTGGTCACGCACAATGATGAACCGCATGACGCCGCCACGAATGCAAACGGGGCGGGTGCGTCATGCCGCGTCCTTGGCAGATCGCACCATCGGTGGGTCCTGATTCGTCGTGGCGCTCCACCACGGGCAGCTCCGCCGGGAGCAGACTCAGCCCTGCGGCTGTCGCCGTGCAACCGGCCACAGGGAGGGAACCGGTGGAGCTCCAAACACAGACTCGGCACACACAACGGCGGGGGTCGGCCAGGCCCGTAGTGGCTCTGGCCGCGATCCTGAGCCTCGCGGCGACCGCGACCATCGCCTTACCTCGTCCCGCACTCGCCACGTCCGGCTGCAACACCACGGCCGACTCGACTTCCGGCGACTTCACCGTGACTGCCACCGACTCGACTCCGATCAAGGCGAGGATCATCCTCCCAGTCGACAATGCGCAGTGCTCCGAGCCGACGGCTGGCTGGCCCATGGTGCTGTTCATGCAGGGCTCCTCGTCCACGCGATGCTCGGACATGGCCTGGATCACACGAACGCAGCTTGCCCAGTTTGGGTATGCCACCGTGAGTTTCAACGGGCGCGGCTTCCCGGGCGGGGCCGGTGCCGATGGCTGTGGGAACGAAAGCGCCGAGATGGCGGACACCATCGACGACAGCGGCTTCGATGCAGGAGGTCCGAACGACATCCAGGACGCGAAGGACGTCATCAGCCATGCGCTCTCAAACTATGACATCGACACGGGCAACATCGCGGTCCTCGGCAACTCGTACAACGGAGCGCGCACCTGGCTTTTGGCTGCTGCCGACACGCGGGTGACGGCCATTGTCCCTGTTGCTGCGCCCGTGAGATCGCTGATAGGCAGCTTGGACGACATCAGCAACAAGAGTCTCGCGGAACCGTCGTCGGGCCTGCTGGATGCCTACTTCCATGCCTCAGCCGGCTTCTATGGAAATGCCGACCCGTCCGTGGCCGAGAGTCTCTTGTCCGCCGTCCGCTCGAGCTACTTGGGGGAAACCCTGCCGACGGCCACGCGGACGTGGTTCGAGGATCGAACCATCCTGGACGACAACGCCACCCTCGACATCGTCGGCGACACGACCATCCCGACGTTCATCGTCAACGGCTTCCTCGATGATCGCATCGACCCGTCGACGGCGGTCGAGGCCTGGCAAGCCCTGCCTTCAGGTGACCGTTACCTGTATCTGGGTGCCTGCGGCCATAACGCCCCGTGCGCGACCAACAACGCCTCGACGCTTCGCGGCAAGGTCCACGACTTCTTGGACAAGTACCTGCAAGGGTCGTCCGTCTCCTTAGGGGGCCCGATCTTCTTCGCAGTGCCGCCAGCCAACCAGGCAAGCGACTCCTGGACCCTGCAGACGGCCTCCAGCTGGCCACCACCCCAGGTCGCTGGGAGCCCGTTGACGTTCTACCTGCGCAGCGGAGGCGCCCTGAACACGACGGCGCCATCGACGAGCGAGGCGGCGGACACCATCAGCAACCCGGTCTGGGAGAACTCCCTTGTCGACTTGTGCGCGGGCACGACCTACGGGACCGGTGAGCACAAGTCGTACACGACCACAGTCGGTGCCGCGCTCGACCTGAAACTGGTCGAAACATCGGTGAACCTCTACCTGTCATCCTCCACGACTCGACTGCAGGTCGTGGCGGACCTGTTCGAGGTAAACGCGTCGACCGGCATCGAGACACGGGTCTGGCGCGGTGTCGCTCACAACGTGCCGACGTCGCGCTCCCAGACTGCCGGAACCCACGTCCAGTTCCAGTTCCGCCCCAGCGGCGCCGGCTACACGGTCAAGCAAGGCAACAAGCTTCGACTCAAGATCGCCAGCAACATCCGGGGACAGTACGCGCCGGAACCGCTGCCAGGCACCTACTCGATCTACCACACCAACACGGAGCCATCTTCGGTGACCTTCACATTCGCATCGTGAGCCGCGCTCTACGAGCAGGCGCCCCGGCTGCCATCTTGGCAATCGTGATCGCGGGCGCCTGCTCGGCCCCACCAGAGACCTCAACCTCGGCGTCTCCAGACTCAGGACCTGCGTCCGCTGTCGCTGCCACGCCTGTCCTCGACGACGTCGACGAGAGTGACGCGGCGCGTCCGGTGCTTCCCGACAGTGGATGCGGCCACCTGGTCCATCGGCCCGACCCGGACAGGCGACACCTCAAAGTCGACGAAACGTGGGACTACGCGACGTTCCCACCCACCGCCGGTCCTCACGATGCCGACTCGCTGCCCTCTGGGACCTACCACGCGGCACCAACGGAGGCCGCCGCGGGTACCGGTGGGGTGACCTGGACGCGGATCGTGCACTCGCTCGAACACGGCTACGTCGTGATCGTGCACGAGGACGACACGGCTCCCGATGAAGTCGCCGATTGGGTTCAGCGGCACCTACCCGATGGCAAGCTGATCTCGGTCCCTGCGGGACGGGGCATGGAACGGCCGATCGCTCTCTTGGCTTGGGAGCGGCTCATGTGGTGCGCGGACGCCGAGCATCCCGTCATGGATGCCTTCTTGAACGCCTACCGGGCCGGCCCAACAGCGCCGGAGCCCGAAGGACCCTGACCGGCCTGGACCGCGACCTAGGGCACGTGACAAGCCGACTCGTCCGCTGTCCTCGGTCGAACCTGGACAGCAGAAGCGAACATGGAGCGGTGGGCCCGGCAGGGGTCGAACCTGCACCCTTCGGATTATGAGTACACCCGGAGCGCCATAACTGGTCGAATTGAGGTGAACTGAGGACGTCGGGAGCCGTGGTGGCAGTAGTGATTTGGCATGATTTGGCACGGCCGTCCCCTGACGGCGGCAGCGCCAACGAGCGTGCTTCGGCGGCGAGCTCGACGCCAGTCGAAGAAGTGATCGCGTTCACCGACGCGCACCGCGACAACGTCAGTGCTCGACTGAAGTGGGGGTCGAGCCGATCTGCAACGCACTGCAGCCCCTTCGACGGTTTTCGCCGCCCGCAGCGCCTGCGTCGGCACGCGCGTTGCGTGACGCCGAGTTACGGTCGAGATCCGCCCGGTGTACGACGCCAACCTGCAGGTCCACGGCACCACTCTGCGTCGCCTCAACCGCTGCATCGCCTGAGAAATCTATGAGCTCCCGGCCGACCTTGGAGCAGCAACCAGGCCCCGGTAGCAGCTTGACAGACGTAGGAGCTTCCCCTTCTTTCGTTGGCCACCAGTGGGGACATCGAGATGGCCGTTGACACGAACCAGCCATCCGGTGAAGCCTTCTCTGTTGATCATTGGAGACCGAGCGCGTAGTTTCTTGGAGACCGAAGCGAGGTCGCGACGCGGTGCGGGTTTCCATATTGGTCATCGGCGATGAGATCCTTGATGGTTTCGTCGAGGACACGAACTCTTCGTGGCTCGCGCGCCAACTTCAGCCGACCGCGGTGGCCCTCGACCGCATCGCGACCATTCGAGACGAGATCTCGGAAATCGGTGAGGTGCTTCAAAGCGAATTGCTCCGGACGCGACCACGTGTGGTCGTAACAACTGGAGGCGTCGGGTCTACGCCCGATGATATGACGTACGAGGCCGTGGCGACTGCCCTCAATCGCCCCTTGGTCGAACATCCAGTTATCGCTGAACGGATTGAGGCATCGCTTGTTTCACAGGCGGAGTTCGGCGGCACCGTGTCTGAGGAGCAGCGGTGGCACATGATGCGCATGGCGCGAGTCCCCGCCGGTAGCCAGCTCTTGGATGAGAAGGGCGAGCATCCGGGGGTGCGCTTGGACATCGAGGGAGGCATCGACGCAGGCGGTGCGGCGATCATGATCCTCCCAGGGGTCCCATCGCAGTTCCGGCTCGTTGTCCAGGAGCTCGTCATTCCCGAGCTAATAGATCGACGCGGTGTTGCTTCCACGGTCGTTGAGATCCAGCATGGTCTGCCGGAGTCGGTGCTCAATCCCATATTCGCCCGCGCCGGCGAGAACTACCCCGAGGTTAAGTTGGGGTCATATCCCGGCCTCCCGATGCGGATCCGCCTATCCGGCCCCCCGGATCTCGTGGAAGAAGCCGCCACCTTCGTGCGCGGCGAACTCGCCGGCCTGATGGCGACCGACGCTGGCGCCCAGCTCGCCGCGGACTGGACCCGGCGACTCGCTGCAGATGAGGAACACTTGCGGTCAGCTCGGTGAAGCCTCGAGCCGCCCACGACCTTTCCGGACTCACCCTACGAGGCCGCCTACTACCGTTCCAGGTGACGTGCTCGGCCTTCGGGTTGTGTTCGTACGCCTGAAGTCGCACCTATCCTGTCGAAGTGACCCTCAGCCCCGCCGGAGGCCTCTCAGTGCGACCGCCATGGCTCGTGTCGGGCGACGTGACCTTGATGTCGGTCATCAATATCAACCCCGACTCTTTCTCCGACCCTCGATGTGAGACCGACCTCTCGGAACGTATCGCCGTTGCCCAGGAGTCGGTGGCGGCTGGCGCGCGTATCGTTGATCTCGGTGCTCAGTCTGCTGCGGTAGAGGCGCGGATCGTGCCGCCGTCGGAGCAAGCTGCCCTTCTTGTGCCCATCGTCGCGGCATTGCACGAGGTTGGAGTTCCGGTATCGGTAGACACGTATGAGCCTGACGTGGCCGAGTCTGTGCTGGCTGCTGGCGCCGACGTCGTGAACGACTTCTCCGGGCGGTTGTCGCCTGAATTGGTGGAGGTGGTTACTGATTCGGATGCTCTGTACGTCTTAACGCATAATCCTAAGGGGCCACGAAGGCGGCAGATGGACCCGTGGTTCTACGACGATGTCATGAGTGCAGTATTGCGTTACTTCGATGAGCAACTTGCTTACTTGGAGCACCTCGGATTATCGCGCGAGCGGGTGATTCTGGATCCAGGTATCGATGCAGGAAAGACGCCTAGTCAGACCCTGGCTCTCTTGCGTGATCGATTTCGGATCCGCGAAGCCTTTGAGCTCCCGATTCTCTGGGCGATTTCTCGCAAGGACATTATCGGAGTGCTGACGGGAAGACAGCCTGTCGAACGTGATGCCGGCACGCTTGCCCTCCTGGATTCCGTCGCGGAGATTTCAGACAGCATCGTGCGCGTGCATGCCATCGCAGCTGCTTACGACTTCATGACGATCAAGGCAGCGCTTGGCGGGGGGCTGACGATTCCGCCTGGGAAGATGCTCGCTGAGGATCTTCGTCGTCAGCCGGGTGTCCCGGAGGAACCGTCGGCGTAGATCCTTACGTCGGCAGAGGAATTGCGTCGCGGTTGGCTGTGTCGGCCTCGACCTGGGGCCCCGGAACCTCCTCGAGTGTCCAGCGTAGGGTCTCCGCGATCGTGCGGCCCAACGCTGATAGGTCGACGACCTACCGGCGGTACTCGGGCGAACAGCCGGAAGGAAGCGACACAAGAGCTTCAAATGACGGGGAGTAGGGCGGGGGCTCGGTGGGGTTCGGGGACCTTGTCGGCTGGCCAGCGTTTGCGGGACACGGTCGACAGTTTGGTGAGCAGGTTCATGGCGACGGGGTCGTCTTCGCCTGGGCGGGCTTCGATGAGGCCGGCGTCGATGACCCCCTTCATCCATTCCTCACCCCGCTCGGTGCGGATGATCGTGAGGGTCCAGTTGTCGTCGGCGCCGATGCCTCCGGTGGAGATGTCGGCGTGTTCGGCGGAAAAGTCCGGGCACAGCTTGCAGCCCGGCCGCGTGTAGGGGTGGAACAGCTTCAGCGGTAGTTCGTGGTAGCTGCCACGCAGCCACACCATGTAGCGGCCCTTGATGTTGACCTTGACCACGTCCTCGATGGCGATGGCGTGCTCGGCCAGCACCTGCTTCTGCCCGTCGTAGGTGAACGTCTTGGAGCACAGCAGCCCGATCGTCAACGCGATCTTGCGCTTGTACTTGTTCACCCCGTACGCCCCAACCGTCCCGTTGATCGATGCCTGACAAGACATCCCCACCAGCGCGATCGCCTTCAGCTTCTGCTCGTCGGCAGCTTTCATCGCCAGCGGGTTGGCCGAGTACGTGTACCGGGACCCGGCCGTCGCGAGCACACCCTCGCGGTCGGTGACCAACGTCGGCTCGGAGTCGAACGGGCCCCGCTTGTCCACGATCGCCGAGGTCAACGCCCCGTCGATCATCTCGTTCTCCAGCCCCCAGATCAGCAGCGTGGACACCAACCCGCCGTCCTGCCCGGCCTCATGCACCCCCTTGTCGGTTGCCCTGGTCAGCAGGATCGACCGGTACATCCCGAACACCTCGTCACGCTCGCGCGGACGACCGAACAGATGCTCGTCAAGATCCGACTCCCAGCTGCGGAACCGCGGACACGCACGCGTACAGATGTCACAACCCCGATCACCGATCACACACTGATCGGTGGCCATCCCCTCGCCGATCTGCACCGGGAAGTAGTCGTCCGTGTAACCCAACACGTCCCGCGGACACGCCATCACACACGCCGCACACCCCGTGCACAACCCGGTGTCGACAACCTCGCGGTACAACTCCCGCCAATGCACATCACCCACGGTTGGTCCAATCGGGATGACCGCCGTTGAGCCCCGCTAGTTCCCCATGTCGCTGTTCCCAGTGGGTGATGGGCCTCCAGTCGGTCCCCGACCGGCGACCGGCCGTCCAGCGCCAATCGCTAGCGCATGGTGCAGTCGTCGATGGGGTGGGGTCGTCTCGGCCCGGCGCGGGCGGGAGCCGCCGGGAGCGGGGACGCGCGGGCCGAGACGACGTTGTGAAGATCACACCGAGATGCCTCCATCAACGGGTAGCACCACACCCGTGATGTAGGCCGCCTCCTCAGAGGCAAGGAACGCAAACGCGGGGACCATCTCATCGGGATCGCCGAATCGTCCCATCGGAATGGCTTCCGTGAGGCTGCGAAGCTTTTCCTCCGGAACGGCCTCGACCATACGGGTCAGCGCGTTTGGAGAGATCGCATTCACGGTGATGCCGAATCTCGCAACTTCCTTCGCCACAGTCTTGGTGAAACCGACGATGGCTGACTTGGCGGCGGCATAGTTCGCTTGCCCGATGTTCCCGCGCAGTCCGCTATACGAAGTCACGTTGATGATTCGGCCGAAACCAGCTGCTCGCATGGGTGGTACTGCGGCGCGGGTGAAGTTGAACGTCCCCTTGAGATGAACGTTCAGGACCGCATCCCAGTCTGCGTCGGAGAGTTTCCATACAACGCCGTCGCGTTGTCAGGCGCCACGTGAGATGAGCATCGCGACGACGTAGAGCGACAGCGACGTTGAGGATGGCGGGGTGGCCGTGAGCTTGCCCTGTTGCTGGTGTCGGGGCAGGGTTGGGGGTCCGGAAGAAGAG
>Ga0326597_10003363_pt1 | contig 23107 bp, 20 predicted proteins | sample RVTome_12_FD_203789 | JGI IMG/M metagenome (GOLD analysis project Ga0326597, IMG submission 203789) | Soil microbial communities from uranium-contaminated site in the Upper Colorado River Basin, Wyoming, United States - RVT100D185 | ecosystem: Environmental > Terrestrial > Soil > Contaminated >... | reverse complement strand
CAAAGCGCACCCGGTTTTCCCCCGCTCTACCGATGGCAGCGACCCGTACTGCGGAAGAGTTGAGCTGGGTCCGAATCAACGCTTCGGTCTCGCCGGGACTCTTCCCTCGCAACTGTTCGGCCTCTCTGATCTCCACCTTTTGATCATTGATATGAATGTACGCGGTGGAGGAAGCCTGCCCGGTGATGACCAGTGCATCCAGGCCAAGTCGTTTAAGCTCCAGGGCGAAGTGGCTGGAGGAGAGGGAGTCGGCGATGAAGCCGGTAAGCGGTGACTTTGTGACCACGGCGAATTTTGCCGTGGTCGTGAGGCCGGTGCCGACCAAGGGCGCGCTCGTGAGGATCAATGGATTAGCCGGCGCAAAGGGATCGACTCCCGGCGGGGCAAATTCGTAGAGCAGGCTCGTGCCGAGGCCGATGCCGCCGAGGAATGCGCGCAGGCGCGCCTCCTCAAGCTCGCGCCACGAGCTTTGCCCGGTGCTCAAATCGATATGCAGGAGGCGACCGTGAAAGCCGTACATCGCTTAGCCTCCCGCGTCCGCCGAAAGAATAAAAATCTTATCTCCGGAATGAATCTTCGCGCTCGGAGCGCGCACGAAGTCCAGGCCGTTGATGTTGCAGGTATAGCCGCTAAGCAGACTGCCGCCATCGGAATGGATCACGCGACCGACCAAGACCGGCACTCGCTCCGCAAGGGCGGAAAGGACATGGGAAAGAGTCGCTTCTTGCGGCAGCGCCAGCGAGACCTCTCGGGTCTTCGCCAAGAGGCGGGCCGCTCCGAAGAGCTCTACGGTGCAAGTGAGAGAAAGTTTCATTCTTTCCCAGCGCTTCAACGCCTCCTCATAGTCTTCCGGTGTGTTCATATTAAGAAAGCTCAAGCCATCGGGGTCAAGGCAGCGGATCTCGTCCTCGCCGATTTTGCGGGTTCGCACCTTGTCATAGAGAAAAATCGGGCGCAGCTCACCGCCCTCGAGCTGCTCTTTGAGGAGCGGCAGCACGCTTCTTCGATAGACCGCATGCAGGGGCTGAAAACGATCCTGCCAGTAGGGAACGACAACGTCGTAATTTGAGATATGAGATATGAAATATGAGATTAGGGAAAGGTTGGTGAAAGCAACATCGCAAGAAGTCACGAAACAGAATTCGCCGCCGGCCGCTTTGAGCCCGTAATAGATTCCACCCACCGGCCCCTGATAAGCGACCTCGTCGCGCACCAGAAGCGCCGGCAACGGCGGCAGCTCCTGATCCGGCGCGGCCACGACGACCGCATCGGCAAACATGGATTTGAGCGCTCTCACGATGTGGACGATGAGTGGATCGTTATCGAACGGGAGCAGCGCCTTGGGCCGGCCCATGCGCGAGCTTTTGCCACCGGCGAGAATTACGGCTGTGGCGTTGTTCTTTGACGGTTCACCTATCACCGCACTCAATCATATCGTCAAGCACCCGATAGTCAATCAGGGAGGCCAATGGAACCTGGTCAATTGAGCGCCGCGCCTTGCCGGCTGCCTCTGAACCGATATATCTTAGTGGTGATTAGGACGAAAACCGTGGCCGATGCAACGTCTATGCTGGCGTGGATGAAGACTGTATTCTTCTAAGCATATGGGTGGTCCAGTGCCGCCTGTTTCATCTGGGCGTGCAGTTCGACCATGGTGACTGCACAGTATTCCATCGAATAGCCGGTCCGGAATTCCACGCTTTCCTGCAGCGCGCGGGTGAGCACGGTGCGGTTGAAGGCGCCGTGGCCCATGGCCACTTCATCGCCTTGGCCCAGCTTGTGGGTGTCCCTATTGGCTTCCTCGTGGGTGGAAAAATAAATCGCGTCTTGTTTTGTAAACCCGTACTGCGTGGTCAGCGCGGTGAACCACTCGCCCGACCATTGCGAGAGCGACTCCTCGAAGACATGCAGCCCCCAAAGCTCGACGATGGAGCCGTCGATGAAAATCTTGTGGCAAAAGTCGTTGATCGCGCGGGCGGCCGGCAGGTAGGGATCGACCAACACCTCTTTCTTGCTCAAGCCCATCTTCTCAGCGGTCTGCAGCAGCACCAAGACATGTCCGGGCGATTTGGGTGAAATCAATTCATCGGCGATCTTGGCGCAAAAGGGTCCCAAGAGATCGAAGTTGCGAACGAAGAACGGCAGGTGGGTGTAATAAGAAACCGCGTTGAGAGCGTTTACTTCGAGCGAGAAGTGCCCCCAGTTCTTGAAAAACTGCCGGATCACCGGCATCGGCAGCTTGCCCTCGCGCAGTTGGGTCATAAAAGAGCCTTTGTGGATCTTTTCATAGGCGATCTTGTAGAGCGTCGAGTATAAATATTCGACGTAGGCTTTGGCCTCCTGCTCGGTTAACTTTTCTCCGGCCCTCGGCTCTTTCGGTTTACTCACATTCAACCTCCGGAAAAATTACCCTCTTGTTTGTTTAGCCGTTATCATCGCCCCCCCAACCCTGTCAAGTTTGCGTCTCCATTTGTGTCTCCATTTGGAATCGCGACCACACTACGTTAAGGTGTTTGTATGGCGACGGCGCCGAGCAAAAACTTGGAAACCTTTGCCAACCCCAAGCCGGGGCGGGATTACGAGATCGACATGGAATGCCCGGAGTTCACCTGCGTCTGCCCGCGCACCGGCCAGCCGGATTTCGCGACGATCCGTATCCGCTACGTGCCGGCGGAACTTTGCGTCGAGCTTAAATCGCTCAAGCTCTATCTTTGGTCCTACCGCAATGAAGGCGCATTTCACGAAGCCGTGATCAATCGAATTCTCGACGACCTCGTTCAAGCCGTCCAGCCGAAAGCCATGACGGTAGTCGGCGACTTTAACGTGCGTGGCGGTATCCACACGACGGTTACGGCGTCCCACGATGCCGGGAAAAGCTCCGAACGTTGAGTCGGCGGCGATTCGGGTTTCAGGATTCCAAGCTTCCGCGTGAACGGGTTGTCCAGCGCGCGAGTTTTGGTGGGGTAAGATTTCGCTGTGCATAACCATGTGCATAAGCTGTGATTGCCGATGCGGAACTGCTCGCGGGCAATCGACATTCTTCACTGGCCCGGCGCGAGCGATTTCTCCATCAGACAAATCGTGCCGCGGAAAAAAGTTCCAAAAGCGCAAATTTTTCTTGCTTTTTGATGAACTTTGGTTACAGTTTCTTAAACAAAAATTGTTGCATGAATCTCTGGGCGAGTTATTTCTCTTCGCCTCCGCAAAACGCACCGCACGATCATGGCCGGCATAGACGACAACCTGCGTAAGGTTCCACCGCAAAACCTCGAGGCCGAGTCCTCGGTCTTGGGCGGTATTTTGCTCGAAAACGAAGCGGTCAATCAGGTGCTGGAGCTATTGCGCCCGGAGGATTTTTACCGCGAGTCGCACCGCAAAGTGTTCCGCGCCATCGTCGAACTCTCCGACCGCAGCGAGCCGGTGGACTTGATCACCCTCAGCGATTTTCTCAAAAACCGCGGCGAGCTCGAGGCTGTCGGCGGCACCGCGTACCTGGCGTCCCTCGCCGACTTCGTGCCCACCGCGGCGAATATCACCCACTATGCGCGGATCGTGCGGGAGAAATCGATCCTGCGCAGCCTGATCAGCACGGCTACGGAAATCGCCACCCGAGGTTACGAAGAGCAGGGCAACGTCGAAGAGTTTCTCGACAGCGCCGAGAAAGTGATCTTCGATATCTCCGAGAAAAAGATCAAGGCTTCGTTCGTCGCCGTCGGCGACATGATCAAAGACACGCTCAAGACGGTCGAGAAACTCTACGATCGCAAAGAGATGGTGACTGGCGTGCCCACCGGCTACAACGATTTGGACAAGCTCACCGCCGGTCTTCAGCCCGCCGAATTGATCATCGTCGCGGGCCGGCCCGGCATGGGCAAAACTGCTTTTGCGCTTAATATCGCGGCCAACGCGGCGTTCACCGGAGCCGGCGTGGCGGTATTCTCCCTGGAGATGGCCAAGGAGCAACTGGTGTTGCGCATGCTGTGCTCGGAGGCGCGGGTCGACAGCTCCAAGGTTCGCTCCGGCTATCTGGGCGAGCGCGATTTTCCGCAGTTGGCGAAAGCCGCCGGGCGGCTCCACGAAGCGCCCATCTATATCGACGACACGCCGGCGATTTCCGTGCTGGAACTGCGCGCCAAGGCGAGACGCTTGGTGCGCGACCGCTCGAAAAAAATCGGGCTGATCATCGTCGATTATCTCCAACTGATGCGCGGCATGGGGACGGCGAGCAACCGCGAACAGGAGATCTCGGAAATCTCCCGCTCCCTAAAGGCGCTGGCCAAGGAACTGAGCGTGCCGGTGATCGCGCTGTCGCAGCTCAACCGGCGGGTGGAAGACCGCAGCGACCGCCGCCCGATGATGTCCGATCTGCGCGAGTCCGGCGCCATCGAGCAAGACTCCGATGTCATCATCTTCATCTACCGCGACGAGGTTTACAACAAATCCGACGAAAGCAAAAAAGGACTCGCGGAAATTATCGTCGCCAAGCAAAGAAATGGACCGATCGACACGGTCACTCTGACGTTTCTCAACGAGTACACTCGCTTCGAAAACTACACCGAGCGCGACGACTTGGAATACAGCTATGACGAAGCAGAAGAGGGAGCTTGAACCCAACCGTCGGCTGGCTGATGGGGCGGCGGTTCCTCCTCAGACGCATCTGAAATTTTCCGCATCCGGCTCTTCCCTTGTCGTCGCAACCCGCCCGCGACAACCGATTCAGTCGTTCTTGACAAGATTGTCCACTTTTTGCAGCAGATGCGTTTGGACATGCAGGGACAATCGGGGACAAATCACCACGAAGAATACCACAATTTCAAGAGTCCGTTTCTTGGCACCTGCCTTGCTCATAGGCCTACTCAAGGCCGATGACCCAGCACCTTGATCTTAGCCCGGCGCGGTTTCTTGAGTGATGACCGTAGGCAGTTCGCCGCACGGGTTGACTCGGGACCGGTTTCAGAGCTCAAAACGGATCGCCGCACAAATGGTCAGGTTGATGGTGCTTGGCCGTGATGGAGAACCGAATGAACATACCTAAACCGATAGATTTTAACCCGTCTGTTGCGTCAAGAGCCGCGACACATTTTGGTTTGCCACTTAAGGCCAGCATCATTCTCCTTCGTTGGCCCGTTGTGCTGATATGTTCCTATCTGTTTTTGTTCCCGTCGGGGGAATATCTTCCCGCGATGATTCTCAATACGTTCGTTGTTCTTTTTGTGGTTTCCAATGTCGCGATCAATTTTTTAGACGATTCCTGGTTCACGTCCTGGTCGTTCTACTATCCTCTGGTCATTGCGGACACCATCGTTCTGACTCTCTCGCTCATGATTAATGGTGCCGCCGACAACGAGTTTTACTTGACTTTCTTCCTCGTCATTCTCGCCAGTTGTATTGTGGACGACGCCAAATTGCGCACCGTGGTCTCCATTTTCGCTACGATTCTCTATACTAGCTTCTTACTTATTGCACCCCAGGCGGTGCAACCGGGTGAGTTCTTGCGGGTTCCATTTCTGTTCGTCGTTTCGTTGTTCTATGGCTACTTTACGCAGTTTATCCGGATGGAGAAGGGGCAAAGAGAACAAGCGGAGTTCACGAGCCGCGCCAGGAAAGAAGCGGTCGATATCGTATCTCACGAGCTGCGTACGCCGTTAAACCTGATCGGAGGCTACGCCCAGGTGCTCAAGGACAAGACTTTAGGAGAAATAAACACCAAACAGGAGGCAGCGTTAGATAAGATTTTGCATCAATCGGAGAACTTGCTTTCCACGATCAACAGTGTTTTGGATATGGCCCGCATCGAGGCCGGGGAATTAACGGTCACGCGGGAAGAGATCAGACTGCCCGATTTTTTTCAGGGGCTGCGCTTCTATTATGACGCCTCTTTGGGCAAACCTCTGTCGATGCGCTGGTTGATACCGTCGGAACTACCGACGCTACAGTCGGACAAAGCTAGGCTGACGATCGTCGTGCAAAATCTAATCAACAACGCCATAAAATTTACCGAGCGCGGTGAAATCCAAGTTTCAGCCCGACACTTGCGCGAAAAAAATCGCGTGGAGATTGAAGTTAAGGACTCCGGTATCGGAATTCCGAAAGACGCGTTGCCCATCATATTCGAGAAGTTTCGCCAAGTAGACAATTCCTCAACCCGAGGCTATGGCGGTGTCGGACTCGGTCTGCACGTCGTAAAAGTGTACACTGAGGCGTTGGGCGGGTCCGTGGCGGTCGAGAGCCAACCCGGCAAGGGATCGACCTTCACTTTGTCGTTGCCCGTTTTGCCTACCCCAAGCGCGGCGGGAAATACGACTCCGCGCGACCGCCTCGAATCACCTTCCGGTCGTTGGCTTTGGATTCGAAAGGCTCTGCGGGTGGGGGCGCTGCGGACGGTGCTTTGGCCGGTTCCTGAAAAACCCTCTGTTCGCCCTTCGCCCCACTGACGCTGAAGGCCTTCCTGGCAGCGACGACTTCACGTTCATACAGCTCGTCGAACCATCTCCAATTCAGGCTCGTCCGGCTTTACCCTCCTTCGCAGAAAGCCATGGGTGTAAACTCGTGGATAAATGCGAGGTCGGAACCCTCCGTAGCCTTGGCGCCCGGCCTGCGCAGCCGAAGCGACTACTTCAGCGGAGGCGGTGAAAGCAGAGCTGTTCATAATTTTCGAACTACGCTTTATTTCATACAGGGTTACATTCACCGCAATGGGCCACGAGTGACGGCCAACTCAATCATCGAGCAGCAGGTAGTCGGCGAAAAAAGATCGCCCGGCGTTCGGTCGCCGGAAAAAATTTGTGCAAAAGCTTGTGTTCCTCAATTGACGGAATATAAATAGCACCAGCGAGGCGTTATGCAGTGTCACCTTCTTTCCTTTGAAGGTCCCGACGTGTACGCCGAAGCTGGTGGCCTTGCCAGCCGCATCAAAGGTTTAAGCAGCGCTCTGGTTCACGCCGGCTTCGAAACGCATCTCTGGTTTGTCGGCGATCCACAGCTTCCCGGTTACGAAAACCGCGCCGGACTTCATCTCCATCGCTGGTGCCAGTGGATCAGTCAATATCATCCCATCGGAGTTTATGACGGCGAAGATGGGAAGCGCTCCGACTACGCTTCTTCTCTGCCGCCGTACTTGTTCACGCGAATCCTCGGCGGCGCGCTCATAGAGGATGAACCCGTCCTCGTCATGGCGGAGGAATGGCATACGGTGGATGCGATTCTCCATCTCGATTGGCTGCTCCGGCAGCGGGGGCTGCGCGAGCAGGCGACGCTCCTTTGGAACGCCAATAACACCTTTGGTTTTGAGCGGATCGATTGGGAACGGCTCAATAAAGCCGCGGTCATCACCACGGTCAGCCGGTACATGAAGGGTTTGATGCACCACTGGGGCGTAGATGCGACCGTCATCTCCAACGGACTTCCCGACGACGCGTTTCTGCTGCCTGAGGAGGAGGCTCTCAGAAAGCTGCGCGAGAAGCTTCCGGGACGAACCTTGATCGCGAAGATGGCCCGCTGGGATTCGGCGAAGCGCTGGCTCGCCGCCATCCGCACTGTCGCGGTGATGAAGAGCGAGGGGTGGCACCCCCTGCTGATTGCCCGCGGCGGCAGGGAACCCTACGGGAACGAGATCCTAAGAACGGCTGCGACATTGGGTCTGCGCGTGCGTGAAGGGGCGTTGTTCTCTGCCGACGAGCGCGGCTTTCTCAGCATTCTCGACGATGCGAACGACGTCGATGTTTTGAATCTTTTGACGCCGGTGGAACCGAAAGTCCGCGGGCTTTTATTCGCCGGCGCGGATGCCGTGTTAGCGAACAGCAGCCACGAGCCCTTCGGCCTCGTCGGATTGGAGACGATGGCCGTGAAGGGCGTCGCGTGCATCGGCAATACCGGCGAGGACTATGCCATTGCGGGGTATAACGCGATCGTCATGGAGGGCGACGACCCGCGGGAATTCATCCGCCTCTATGCGGCACTGAAAGCCAGTCCCGCCAGAGAACGGACGCTAAAAAACGCCGCGCGGCGAACCGCCCAACAGTATGCCTGGATGAAAATCATCAGGCGAGTCCTGTTACCCAAGTTCAGCGTATTAGCGGGAGACCAATCCGTGCCGCTCAAACACGCTGCACCGCGCCGACTCGCGCCGGCGGTATAATTTATTTACCACACCACGCTGCGCTTCGACTCATTCGCGCCGAAATCCGTATCTACGCCGTGAACGGTGAGAAGAGAACGGTTAAAATGCTAAGTCAGAAATGGTTTGCTAAGGAGGCGTTAAAAAAGCTCCACCCGAGTCGACCTTTGCAACCGTTAGATCGAAAATTATGTATTCTTCCGTGTCTCTCACACGGCGGTACCTTGAACTAAGATATCGCTCAAAATCTTTATAGACGTCCAACCACCAGAACGTGTCCCTGACAAAGACCAGATAACCTGCTCCGTCGTTTTTCAGCCTTTCAAGTTCACTGATTGCTTGCTGGCTATCTCTCGGAGGACTTCCGAAATCCTCGAGAAAATGCCAGCCCTTGCGCTTGCTATAATACAGGCATGTCGGATCTCCACCATCCGCTACGGCAACGAGAGAGTGACGCGGCGCAATGCGGTTCAACTCAGTTCCCGCATTGAAGGAAGGCATGCCCCATGGTTCATAAAGGGGTTTAATATAAACAAGGGAGAGGTAAAATAGATAAGACAAAAAAATCACCGCAAGAATAGTAACGCTTTTTGAATTGGCCGGTCGGGCTCTGGACAGTGCGTCGCATCCTTCACCGACGAAACCAGCCGCCACGGCGACCGCTGGTAAAAGATACCAGGGATGTCTGTGTCCCCGACCCGCGACAAACATGAAGAACAAAATAGCCAACAACCACCAATGGAATAGCCGACCAAACTTTGCTCGAGGCGGCAAAAAGACGGCGATGACCATGGCGGCGGATAGGATTGGCGTTAGCCCAGAAGTCACCGCTTGGTAACCTATCGTCATGTACCAATTAAGATTCTCGATGGCGATTCCCCCGCTGCCGAACATATGGTGAGGGGAATGTGAGATAGAGATAAAATAAGCATGAGAATACCAAGCCAATGGAAAAACGAGAGACAAAACAGCAAAAGCCCACAGATCTCTTCGGAACAAAATTTTTGCACCATCCTGTTGCCAGGCCATATAAGTTAGAGGCAAACCCACCATGATCGCGGGCAATTTGACGCAAATCGCAAGACTTATTGCGACGGCTGCTGCTACTAACGGTTTTCTGTCCCCTCGGTGCTCCAGTGATTCCGAAAAAAAATAAAGCCCGGCAATCGAAAAGCTAAGTGAAGCCATGTCCGGCATAAACGACCGGCTGCTGAAGATGCTGAGCGGGGCGAGTATATAAGTAGCCGCGGCAACAAAGCTGCTTGTCTCATTGAGAAATTTCCTGACAAGGAAATAAAAAAAAGGTACGGAGACCGCAAAAAACAAGACGGACACGGATCTGCCAATCCAGTCCTGTACCCCAAAGAAGATATAGAGCAGTGATGCGATGAAGGGAACCAGTTGGAACTCCGTGCCGACATAGCCTGGCGAAGCGCCTGCCCAGTTGATTTGCGGATACAAGATATTGAAGCCATGGAGATAGAAATTCTCAGCGATCATCGCCACGTCTGTCTGCCGCCAGCTCCACGAATCCACATAGGGCTGGGAGATCTTTATCAACCGCACGGCTAACGCTAGAACGAACAATCCGGCCAGCGGAAGAATCTCGTGGGATTGAAAGAACTTGTTTCTCGAACCCATGTGAATATCCCGGCAGTCGATGTTATCGAGGCACTTCGCGTTCCACAACCGAGTTGTCCTCTAGGAGGAACCACTGGTTGGGATTGGGAGTAAAGTCGAGCCTGTAAAATAGGAAGAGGGAGAGCGCTTGAAGTTCTTTGATGAACGGCGGGTGCTTGGGATCGAAACGAAAATCTCTTTTGGGCAAGGTAGGAACAACCCCCAGCAAGATGTTCAGCCTCGTCAATCATTGGACAGTTGGCGCGGATGAAAAAAAGCGCCTGAATAATAAAAGGGAGAAAAAGAATTAAGCCTGGATCAGGAACCGCTCCCGCAGGCATCATATTCGCGCAAGCCTGAGGAGCCTTGGCAAGACCACGTTCGAATCAAGAAATTCGCGCGCGAAAGCAGCCGCGGCGGCTGCGTGCCGAGTATAATTGCTCTCAACTTGCTCGACCGCATCAATCGCGCTATCAAGACCGCTGAATGTCAGCAACCCAGTCCCGGTTGGGACATACCGGCCGATGCCGGTGTCCTGCATAATCACCGGCCGGCCGGCAGCGAAATAACAAGCGCTCCGATCACTGAACCAGGCGGTTCGCCCGGCGGCATAGCCGGGCTTTACAGCAGTAAACTCGCCGCGCGAGACAAGGATGTAGTCGCGATATTCATCGGGACTAGCGGCATGATCGGTGGGGCGGACGAGTCTCCAGCTGTGCCGCTCAAGCTCAATGCGGTCCGGATCATCGGGATGAATGGAAAGACAAAGCTCCAGGGGAACCGACACTCGGTGCGGAAGATCGATGATACGTTTGAATTCATCCGCCTTTTGGTTGTACCACACGCCGCGCCATTCAACGGGACTAAAACCGCGCCAGTCGGCGACGGTGGAATAGCTCTTTCCAGGGGGTTGGGACGTCGCCCATTCCTCGATGACCACAGGCGGCAGGGTTTTCTCCCACCGAATGCCGCAGGTCGGCAGCGGACAATCCGGATGGCCCAAATTCAAGCCAACGGTGACGTAGACGTCATGATTATACAGGTTCATGTCGACCCCGTATTGCTCTTGCCAGATCTGCGTGTATCCAGGGTCCATATCGACATACATCCGACGGCGTACCGCACTGAGAACGGATGTGAAGCGCAAACGCCCCGACGGGTTGATCAGCAGCTCGACATCCGGCGCGATTTTCCGGAGTTCAGCATGAGAGAAACCAACATAGCCCGGGCCCTCCGATTCCAGAAGCGCTGCGCGACCGTTCAAATCGAATCGGTCCACTAGGCTGCGGAAGTAGCGCGCGTTCGCGCTCGACCTGAAATCAGCCGGCTTCTGTTCATCGTTCACGCAGTCTTCAGGATTCAGCTGCTCCACATAATAAACGTCAAAACCGAGATTGCGGAAGCCCAGGACATATTGCAAAAAGGCCCAGCTGTTGCCGCCACCGTAAAGTGGATGGCGGGCGATGGCACCCGAGATCATGATGCGCGTAGCCATGGGTCCGATTTTCGGCCGGCTAAAAGTTGCCAGCCATTCCTGCCCGGTCCATCTTATTCCTTGTGAGATGAGCCTGCGCGGGTCGAGCGGTGGGCATTGCAGCCAAATGAGCGTTAGGCACCAACTGAGTGCTCCGCGTGGTCTTTCAGATGCGTCCAGTTGTTGAATGAGCAAAGGCTGATCCCAAGACTGGTGATCGCGGTTTTAACACGAGGATCACAGAGCACCCTTACTTCCTCGCGACGTTCCATTTGATATGTAGTTTTGTTGACGATAAGGTATTTTACAGCGTTACTCACAGTCCTATATCCTCGATGAGTTTTTTCAAAACAGTTTCGGCTCTAAAGCATTCCTCCGCAATCGCCTGCGCCGCACGCCGATGCCGTTCATAATCGGCGTTGACGGCTTCGATAGCGGCCAAGATTTCCTCGATCGTGTTGAACGTAAAGAGACCCTCGCCGGTGGGGAGAAATTTCCCGAATGCCGTATCCTGTGTAATTACGGGACGTCCTCCTGACAGGTAGCAGGCGCTCCGGTCGCTGAACCAGCCGCTGCGGAGACGGACATTTTGATCTTTCGCAACGGTAAACTCCCCGCGCGACCACAAAATGTAATCCCGATACGTTGAGGTTTTTCTGGAGAGAGTCATCCCGCTCAGCGTGCGCCAGCCGTGCGTCATCAGTACTTGGATGGTCTCCGCGTCCTCTTGGTTGAGAGTCGCCCACGTTTCATTGCCGCCACCGTTATCGCTTTTTAATGCAAGGGCCAACTCCAGCGGCTGTGCGGTGCGGCGTGGAAGCTCGATAAATTTGAGGAACTCGTGGTGTTTGCTCCAGGTGTAAGTCTCGCCTTTCCATTCAACATCTTTGCCGGACTGCAACCAATTAGCGACGGTTGTGAAGCAACGGCCTGAAAGTGAGGAAGCATGGTTGTCCATTGACGGGGCTGGCTCCCACCAATCCATCACGATGGGTTGGCGGGTCGGACGGTACAGGAAACCCTCGACCGGCACGCCGCAGTCAGGCGCACCGAGATTTTCTCCGTACGTGAAGTGGTGCGTATGAGCGCTGAGCAAGTCGATAAAAGAACGGTTGCCTTTGGCTACTTCGATCTGAGGTAGAACCGGATCGGTCTCGAGATAAATGCGTACGGGCACGCGCAAATGGTCGGCGCGCAATACAGTCGAGCCCGTGATATTGACAAGGATGTCGGCTCGTCTAAATAGTCGCAGCACCTGGAATTCGGAAAGACCGAATGTTCGGCCGCCAGGTGCTGCCGCGCAATAGGCCCACCGATCCGTGAAATCATGTGCCGCCATGAGCTGGCCGATGAAGTTGACGGTGTACGCGGGATTTTCGCTGACTGTATTCTGCTCTGGGTCGTAGGGCCAAGTACCCGTATCTTCGATATAGTAAACGTCGAAACCCAGTCGGCGGAAACCCTCCAGATAATGCAACGCCTGCCAAGCCACACCCGCGAGCGGCATGCGCCCTATGATGCCGAATACGAGCAGGCATAAATTTTTACTAGTCATCGGTTTGCCTGTAAGTCAGTCGGGCCGCTTCCATCAAGGTCGCGCCGGCGAGAAACTACTTGAGGCGCGCTTCATACACCCGGAGAATCTGTTCCTTGTTGATTGACTGGTCCACGCGCCGCCTCTTGCGCGCGACCAGTCGCACGCTGCCTAACCGACCGACGCTGTGCGGCGGATAGCTGTCCACATATTTGGTTACTTCAAACTCGTCCGCCAACAATTCGCGCAGGCTTTCTACGGAAAACACGGTCGGCTCATCAGGAGTCGGCACGCCCCCAATATCGACGCTTACAAAGAGCGCGCCGTCTTGCCGCAAAACTCTCCACAACTCTGCCAGCGTCACGGCCGGATCGGGCATATGATCGAGGGCGTTGCGGCATAGAACCAAATCGGCGCAGTTGTCCAACAAGGGAAGATTTTCAGCCCCGATGGACAAATAGATGGTGCGGCCGCCGACTTCGTCGTCAAGTAACATTCCCAGCTTTTGATAGACGTCGAGCAGTGGATCAATCGCTATTTTGGCCGCTGCCGGAAAGGCGGCGAGATCACCGGTGCAGCCACAGCCGATGCTCACGACGGTTTTATCCCGGAACCAGCTTACATCTCGCTCCAAATAGTCGGCGACCTCATTCAGCAAGAGCCCAGAGTAGGCGAGCCGCTCGGTATCGTAGGAGCCGCCGAACTGATCGCGCCTATACTTCTCATGGTAGAGGAACCAACCAACCTCGTCTAGATATCTCGGGTCTGCGAAATTGGGTATGCGCGTCATCTTGTCAGACCTCCTCAGGAGCAATCGTCGAGAACGTTACTGGCAAGCGGATTGTACGGTGCAGCACCGGAATCCTCGATGTAATGGACATCATGTCCCAGCCGGGCGAGACCGGCGACGTAGTGCCAGGCCTGAAATGCAACTCCAGCCAGAGGATACTGTTCGGCCAGATGAAGCACAAAAATTTTTTGCCGGCAGCCATGTCTCATACGCGGGTGTTATTCAATTCGGACTCGACAAAAATCTATTGCATCAGGCTTCAACGGGGTCGGGCTCCGCCGTGTAATTCATCGAACCGGTCTTGCCGTTAGTCCGTATCCCTTGCCGTCTTGTAAATTGAGCTTTGTAAAGGGAAGCAAACACCCCCTGCTTTCGAAGCAGCCCGGCATAGGTCCCTTGCTCAACAATCTGACCGTCGTGCAGAACCAGGATCAGGTCGGCTTGCCGAACGGTGGATAGACGGTGGGCGATAATGAACGTGGTCCGGCCAGCCATGAGACGCTCCAGCCCCTCCATAATGAGCGACTCGGTTTCTAAGTCCACGGAGGAAGTGGGTTCGTCCAGAATCAAGATGGGCGCATTGAGCAAGATCCCGCGGGCGATCGTGAGCCGCAACTTCTGTCCTTCGGATACAGTACAACCTTGCTCGCCGATGATGGTGTCATACCCTCGCGGAAGCTGCTCGACAAAATCGTGGATGTGAGCCACGCGGGCGGCGGAGACAACCTCGTCCATGCTTGCTTCAGGACGCCCGTATGCGATGTTCTCGCGAACGGAGACGGGAAAGACCAGAGGAGGCTGTAGAACCATTGCAATCTGGCGGCGCAGAGATTTCAACTGGAACTCGCGGATATCGATGCCATCGATCCGGATGCGGCCGGAGTCCGGATCGTAGAAACGCGGCAGGAGACTCACCAAGGTTGATTTTCCCGCTCCCGTTGGCCCCACAATGGCGACCTTCTGCCCCGGCGCGATGTGAAGATGGATGTTTTTGAGAACCGGCTGTGAGGGAACGTAGCCGAAGGAAACTTCCTCGAATGAGATCTCACCCCGTGCGCCGCCGGATGGAAAGAGCCTCTGCCCTTCCTGCACGCTTTGTTCAGATTCCAGGACCTCGAAGGCCCTGCGGACGCCGGCCTTGGCTCTTTGCACGAGACCATAGGTCTCAAAGATGTTGTTGAGAGGCGTGTAAAGCGAGGCCAGGTAAGAAGTAAAGACTATCATTTCCCCCACCGAGAGTTGTCCGGACAGAACATGCCGGGCGCCCAGCCATAAAATGGCGGCCGTTCCAACGGCAATCGTTACGTTCACAACCGCGTAATAAAAGTTTTGCAGGTTATAAAGCCGCAAATCGGCCGCCAGGCTTTCCGTGCTGGCCTTGACGAAATGCCGTTCCTCGTCTTCTTCCTTCGTGAACGCCTGGATGACTCGTATTCCCGAGAGCGTTCGCTGGACCAGAGAATAAACGGCACTTTCTTTCTGCCGAGCCTGAGTGGCCGCCGACAACATTTTTTTATTCAGAAGCGCGATAGCAAGAAAAAGCGGGGGACAGACGGCCATCGCTAGGAGCGTCAGGTGCCAATCCACCCACAGCATGATGATAAACATTCCGACTAGAAGGACGGCGGCTGAGAGTATAGTAAAAAGCCCGTTCATCGTCAGTGTCTGGATACCCAGGGTGTCGGCCGTGAGCCGGTACATCAGATCGCCGATTTGCTGCCGGGTATGGAATGAAAGCGACAGACGCTGGATATGACCGTAGAGATCCCGACGAAAATCATTGACCATCTTTTGCCCAATCCGAATGGTTGTGTAATCGTTGAGGATGTGCAGCCCACCCACAAGCAGGTAGATCAGCACAAGGCTCGCGCACGAAAAGAAAAGGAGTGTAGCTGGCGACGAGTTGGCCGCAAATTCCCATGATAGCGGGTTGCCGCTCAAAACATGGTCAATCGTGATCTTAAGCGGCCAGGGCTTGAGCAGCTCCAACGCGCTGATCACGATAACCTGAGCCAGCGCGAAGATAAATGCGGAGCAGTAAGGCCGGAGGTACGAGCGAACGGTACGTCTCATACGCAAGGATTCCGAAAGTTAATTGGATGAATTTTGAACCGGCATAAACTGAAGCTTGTGCGCTACGGATTCGAGCACATGATACAGCGCACGGCCCAGGTGTAGTTTTTGATACAGCATGGCACCCGCGTGAGCTAATCCGACGACGGTTAGTGCGAGGGCGATTCCGGACATCCCGAAAAACTTCGTAAGCGCTGCAGCGACCGCGTACGTACAAAGACAGGCGAGAGAGATACTAGACAGCCGCAAGGCGCACCGAGCCCTCAAGAGACGCTTTGTGCTGCCATGATTTTCGGTAGCTAGCCTGATTTGAGCCTTGGCCCAGGGCCCCTGGCAGATTTCCAAATCCCAGTGGCTCCAGCCTTCGTCCACCGCGATGAGATATTTACGCGGTAATAGAGATTCCATGACTCCGTGGAGAAGGCTTTCTTTTTCCTGACCCTCTTCGTTCCAGTAGTCGAGGTAAAACGCCCGTTCGAGCCACGAAACGCGGGGAGGTTGCACGGCTCCATTGGGGCTTACGGGTTTGACCTCTTTAAAACGGCGAATTCGCCAGCGATAGCGCTCAAGAGCCCGGACCAGAGGTCCCAAAAACACCAATAGAGTGACCATGAGAGTTGCGCTGGGTCCACGGAAGCGTGAATCCACGCGGGCCTTGAGAGCGCTCGCCAGGCAGCGAGTGAAAGTAAGGCCTGGAGCAATCCATCCCAGCCAGAAATATCCGCCGAACCACAACGAACAGACTACAAGAGCGAGCGAAGCCAAATTCCATTCGAGTGTCAAAGGAATGTATGAAAGCAGAGAGGCAGGTGGTTGGTAGAGTGTTTGGAACAAGCCGCGACCAAAAACCCCGGAATAGATTCTCGGCTGAAGACTTAAGAAAAAAGCAGAGATGTCGCCGTAGATTCTTCCAAACCATCGCGACTGGCCGAGCAGATTGAAACGATAAGGGTGTTTAAAATAAAGCAGAGCTTCGGCTTTGCCGTAACCTCTCTGTTGTTTAATGTAAGCGCCCACGGTGTTGCGGCGAAAATGCCAAACAACTGCCGCCGGACTGAAGCCGATCTTGTATCCTTTATTCTGAAGTCGCCAGCAGAGATCCACGTCGTCTCCAGCAGCGCGAAAAATCGGATCGAACCCGGCGATCGCTTCCAACGCTTCACGGCGAAACGCCATATTGCACCCGGGTATGTGTTCGGCAACTTCGTCGTTTAGCAACACATGCGTCGGCGCGCCGGGGGATACGGCCACGCATGACGGTACCAGAGAATCGTCGGGAGGAGGGAGATTGGGTCCACCCACAGCTGCGAAGCCCGAAGATTGAAACCGCGCCACGAGATATGTGAGCCAGTCCTGATCGGCCATACAATCGGCGTCGGTATACGCAATAATCTCTCCCCTCGCGGCGCTGAGACCAACGTTCCGGGCCGCGCTCAAACCTTGATTGTCTTGGTTGATTAATCGGATGTAGTTATAGCGCTCGCAGATTTCGCGCGTATTGTCGGTGGAGCCATCGTTGACGACGATCACCTCGTAATTTGGATAATTGAGTTTTTCTAAGGATGCGAGACAGGGATCCATCGTGCGCTCTGCATTATAGGCGCAAACGATGACGGAGACCTTCGGGTATGCGGGTAAGGGCGGAAGCAGGGAACCATCGTAACAATTCTTCACCGCCCAGAAAGCAGGCTTGCGCTGGCGTTGCCGATCCACCAAGCCGAAGGCCCAATTTTCAACTTGGAAGCCTTCCGGGCCGGAGAATGCATGCCAGTCATCGGTCCAGGAAAAAATTACCGTGCCTGCGATACCCGTCTCAAAACCAGCACGCACTTGCCAAGAGAGAGTCTTTGCCTGATTATCGCGTCCTTCCCGGATGGCATCGATTCCGATCTCGGTCAGGACAAGGGGACGATCGACCGCCAAGTTATGGAGGTGTAAGAGATAGCGACGAAAGTCCGGCTCCCGATGAAGGTAGACATTGAACGCGAGGAAATCAGTGAAATCGACCTCAAGATATTCAGTAGAAGGAAAATTCGCGTAGCTCACAAATGTAGCGGGGTCGAGGGATTTCGCGGTATCGAACAACTCGTGGAGAAACCTACGAACGCGCTGGGGTCCGTACCATCTCACGATTTCCGGCGGAATCTCATTGCCGACCAAGTACGCAAGAACCGCAGGGTGACCTTTGCACGCTTTTACGGCGCTTTCGATATTGCGACGGATCTCAGCCTGCGTTTGGGGCGAATCGAGAAAACAAAGATGCTGAGCCCAAGGGATGCCCGTGATGACTCTGAGTCCGAAAGACGCCGCCGTATCGAGGAGCCAATTCGGGGGCGGCGTGAACGTACGCAGGCAATTGGCTCCAAGCTCCGTCATCAATTCAAAATCGGCATCGACCACTGCGGAATCTGGAAAAGGCACCCCTTGGCGCGACAGTGCGAAAGGCCCGTAAGTGACCCCCTTCAAAAAAAACTTTTCTTCGTCGACAAAGAAAAATCTGCCCCGCCTAACCACCTGCTCAGACCCGCTCAACGATGCAAGACGCGGCTCGACGAGTGGTGGCATCGGTAGGCTCACGATGGGTCGCTCCTTCTCTCTCTAGGTTACAGACGATGGAACCGATGCGGCACAAAGGGGCCTGCCTGTTCCACATTCACGGCATTTGAGCGCAACTTTGATGCCATACAGGAACAGGAGTGACATTCGCCGATTTTACAGGAGTTTAGTTCTCTCCGAGAGGAAAATGAGGATGGAAAACTGTAGGATTTCACCTGCATTTCGGTAATAATTCTTCCTCAGTTTTCAGACAAGAAATCATGATCTCACGCGGTGATTCGGCTCTCACTAGGCGGGTGAAAATTTGCTTAAGAGGTATGTGTTGCTGCAAGAAGAGCACAATGACTTCTAGCGAACGAACAAACGTCAGCCAAGTGAGACTGATCTAGACGTCATGGTTGTTTGCTTTGGATTTGCTCTTAGATGAATCAATGTGGCCGGTTTTGTTCCATACGGATGGTGGCTCAGGAGCGGACACTGAATCGCGACATCACGATTCGACCGAATGCTTTCCTAGTGGCGTTGACTTAAGCTGCTTTGTCCCACTGGGAGTTACGCAGACGGGCCAAAGCCATCCGCACTGGCAGGATTTCCCGGGTCAATGGATTGAGCATGAGACCGAGGGTATCGAGTGTCACCACTCGCAGCAATGCGCCGTTATGCTCTTCGCCCAACACGACCGGTGATGTGGCTGCCTCGCCCCGGATCTCAAACCGACACTCGGAGACACTCCGCTTGATCGGCGTGCCATCGGCCAGTGTGAATTCCACCTGGCGCTCTGCTTTGAGTCGTAGCGCCTGCTAGATTTCCTCGGGAAGCACCGAGTAGATGGCGCCCGAGTCAACGAGAAACCGTACGTTACGCGTTGGTCCGCGACCGTCAGGCCTTCGCGGCCGCGTTTGTACATAGGTGACACCCATATAATTGCGGAGCGTATAGAACGACGCTTATGCGGTCAACTCGCGCTACCGCGGCTGATGTGGGTCGTTTGAGATGCGAACATCGGCATGATCATCACCGACTCGTCACGCGGAACGTGGAAGTAACCGGCGCTGCGCGGCTCTATCGCGCAGCGTCCGTGTTAACTGCCGGGTTAGAAAACTATTTCGCACGAAGGTACAGAACCTTCTGATTTGACCCCGGCACTTGCCGTTCTTCTGTCACGAAGAGATCTGTCTTTGATTTGACGAGATCAGACAGCTTCTTGTAGCCGTATAGCCGCGAGTCAAAGTCGGGTTGTAGCTTGGTAAGGTAGCTCCCGAAGGTAGCGAGATGTGCCCATCCAGCGTCGTCAATGGACTGCTCAAGTGCAGTTAGGACGAACTTTTTGGGAAATTCAAGCTTTGGCTCTGTTGCCTCGGTAGGTGTCGGAGGTGGAACGGACTTCTGCTCACTCTCAACTCTTAGCGGCGAGCTGACCGGCTCGGCCACTGTGGTTGGACGAAGGACTTCAGTGAACACAAACTTGTGGCAAGCGTTGCGGAACGCTTCCGGTGTTTTCTTTTCGCCAAATCCTAGAACCGTGAGTCCCTCCTCACGCAATCGCATCGCAAGGCCGGTGAAATCGCTGTCACTTGTGATTAAGCAAAAGCCATCGAATTTTCGCGTGTATAGCAAGTCCATCGCATCTATGATCAGCGTGCTGTCCGTGACGTTCTTTCCGGTCGTGTACGCAAACTGTTGAACCGGTTTGATAGCGTATCGTTGCAGCACCTTCTTCCATGAGGAACTTGTTGGGGCAGTGAAATCGCCGTATATGCGCTTCACGGTTGCTTCCCCAAATCTTGCGATTTCCGCGAGAAGACCTTCAATGACGGTTGCTTGAGCGTTGTCAGCGTCAATTAGAACTGCCAATCGAGGCGTCGGTTCTTCGGACTCAATTTTTGCAAGTGGTCGTGGGGATACCAAGATGACTCCAGTTTTCTAACGAGTAAGTGACCCGCATTAGGCGGCAGCAAATGCCGGTCGGCCTATGTCCTAACACGGGTCAACCAATTAAATTCGAATCGGTTGTAATATCCGCCAGCTACTCCAACTTGTCAAGATTCTGCTAGCCGACAAACGCCGCCGGGGTGGGCATCCTATCTCGGTGAGCGCTCGCTTGTGGGACTTCGGGGTCAGGGTACTTTTTCATGACGGCCGTCAACCAAATAGTTCTCCGACCCCATATTTTCCGACCCCATATTTTCACGACCACAGATTTTCGCTCATGACGAGTCACGATGCTTCGTACCTTTTCGCCCGGGCTTCTCTTATCGGAGGATCACAATGATCTTACTTTACGCCCGCACTTTTCCGCGCGCGCACGAAGTTGACCATTTTTATGCTCATGACGACTTCGCGTTTTTGGTTCAAAACTTCGATGAAGGTGCGTACAATGCCGCGGTCCGGGCGGGACTCGGAGCGGCGCGCTTCCAGCACTGTCGCGCGCACTGATAATTCGTCGCCCGGAAAAACCGGCTTGTCCCAGCGCAGCTCGTCGCCGCCCGGCGAGCCTAGATTGGCCACCTGGGAAAGATAATTTTCGCTGTAGATGCGCATCGCGAGAGCCGCGGTGTGCCAGCCGCTGGCGATGAGGCCGCCGTAGATGCTCCGCTTCGCGGCTTCCTTATCTGTATGATAGGAGAGCGGCACGAACCGTTTGCCGAAGTCGAGCACTTCCTGTTCGTCGACCGTTATCGAACCGAACTCGTGCACCGCGCCGGGAGCGTAGTCTTCGAAGTAACGATCGTCGGGAGGGGTGGTGAACGTAGATTTGTTCATTATGGGTTGCCGACGCTGTGTTGTCCGGTTGGTCAATCGGTGGGGAATAGTTTTTTGCCGCTTGCCTCTTCTTCCAGGGCGATCGCTTTGGTCGGGCAGATCTTGGCGGCGAGGAGAATTTTTTCGTCGCTGTCGCCCTTGGCGTCGATCACTTCGGCGATCATTTTGGCGTCGAGCTTGAACACCTTCGGCGACGCCTGAAGGCACTTGGCGTAGCCTTCGCACTTCGTCCTATCGATAGTGATCTTCATACTGTCTCCTCGAATCGGCTGCTAGACCTTTCGTAGAATCTCCTCGGAGAAAAACCGCATCATCTCCGAAAGACGGTCGATCGTCGGATAAATAAACTTGAGCTCAAAGTGCGAGACGCCGGCTTCGCGGTAAGCCGCGACCTGCTCGCGGATCTCTTGTGGCGAACCAATCAGACTTACCTGCTGGAGAAAATCGAGAGACATGTCCCGCTCATAGGTGCCGCGGCTCGCCTGAAAGGTCCCCAGGGCGTATTCTTTGGCTAGGCGCGAATCGTCGTCGATGCTGACGTAGACCTCGATGCCGAGTTCGATCTTTTCCGGGTCGCGGCCGTTCTGCTGGGCCATCTCTTTCACTTTGCGGAAGCAGGCGGCGATATCTTTCGGTTTCAGCCAGGCGGGCAGCCAGCCGTCGCCGAGCCGCGCGGTGCGCGCCATTGCCGCTTCCGTCCAGCCGCCGACCCACAGCGGCGGATGGGGTTTTTGCAACGGCTTGGGGAAAATCTCCGCGTCCTTGAAACTGACAAATCGGCCCTCATATGAGGAAGGGTTTGTCAGCCAGATCGATTTCATCGCGCCGATATAGTCGTCGCATATTTTGCCGCGCAGGCGCCGGTCGACGCCGAGGATTTCATATTCTCGTGAGTGGATCGTCGCCGGCGAGCCAATGCCCACGCCCAGATCGAACCTGCCGCCGGTAAGAACGTCGAGGCTCGCCACCTGTTTAGCCGCATAGATTGGATTTCTGCAGGGCACGACCAAACAGGCCATGCCGATGCGCGCCTTCGTGACGATCCCGGCGAGGAAGGCCATCGTCGTCATCGCTTCGAAAAAGTCGGGGTCGGCGTGGCTCTGCAAAGCTTCGTCGGAACCGGAGGAGATGTGGGTGCGGTGGATCTCGGCGGTCCAGGTAAGATGATCGTGGACCCAAACGGAGTCGAAGCCGAGCGCCTCGGTTTCTTTGGCGACTCTGACGATCGATTCGGGAGAGGCAAGGGGGCCGGAATTGGGAACCCTGTTGCCGAAGGTGATTTTGCTCATAGTTGAGGAAGTCTGCCGCTCGTGATTTTTCCGCGTCAACCACCCGCCAGCGCCGTGGTCGTCAGTAGGATATGGAGAGCTTGATCAGCGCCGATCTCCGTGTCGAGACCGCGCGCATACTGAACGTTCGTGCCGTCGAGCAGAAGAATGGTATTGGCCGTCAAGGTTCCCTCGACGGTGAACAGCACGTCGCGCAGCGCCTCTCCATGTTTTCGGCACAGGATTTCGACTAGCTCTCTGACCGTGGCCCCGGCGGGCAGACTGATATCTTCTTCCGCCTCTTTCACGACGTTACGCACCAGGCCGAAGTAGAGAACGCGGACCGTGGCCTGCCCCACTGTGGAATGTTTTGCGCAGTCTTCGGTTCCGCTCATGCCCCGATAACCCTATCGTGCTCGTGCCCGGTGACGAACACGAGCCACGAACACGAATAACGATATCTGCGATCTGCTACACTTTGGCCACCTTGACCCGCACGCAGGAGTCGAGCGCCGCCGAGAGCGAGTCGATCCGGTCGAGTTTATGCGGCAAAAAGCCGTTGAAGTGAATCCCTTTGCCGCGGGACAGTTTGAGCCCCTCGCCCTTGCGCCCGAAGCAGCCGGCGACGCCGACCACTTCCGGATGGATGCATTCGGTCAGCAGCGCTTCGCCGACGGCTTCGTACCCTTCGGCCGTGCCGAGGCGAATCCGGTCGCCGTCGCCGATCCCCTTCCCTCGCGCCGTCGCCTTGTTGATAAGCACCGAATAGGCGTGGGGGTTTTTTTCGCTAAGCTCGGCGAGCAGCGCGTTGTGCGTCGTGTAGCTCAAGGAGTGAAAGGGCAATTTGAAATTGACCACAATCAAATCGTGGTCGTCTTTCACCTCGAAGGCTTCGCAGGGCTTCCATGCCACC
>Ga0326597_10003362_pt1 | contig 23109 bp, 21 predicted proteins | sample RVTome_12_FD_203789 | JGI IMG/M metagenome (GOLD analysis project Ga0326597, IMG submission 203789) | Soil microbial communities from uranium-contaminated site in the Upper Colorado River Basin, Wyoming, United States - RVT100D185 | ecosystem: Environmental > Terrestrial > Soil > Contaminated >... | reverse complement strand
TGGCGGCGGAGTCGTCGAAGGCGAGGTCGGTGAACAGCGGCCGCATCGGCGGCGTCGACGCGCGGACATAGGCGAACACCGCAAGGCCCAGCACCACGGCCGCCAGGGTTCCGATCGCGCCGACGCGCGCCGGTCCGAGTGTCCTGACAAGGGTGATGAATGCGTTCACCTGCCGGTCCGCTCCCACGCTGAAGTCCCCCGGGGCGATGCGCCCGGGCCGACCGGTCCGCCTGGCATCGCCGCCACTCGGCAAAAAATGCCCACTTGTTTCCTAACAAGTGGTTAACGCCGGCCCGGGATCGGGGATTCAATTGTCGAGCCTGGCGCGGGGGAACGGGCTGGCGCCGTCCAAAAATGAAACGCTTTGCCGGGTGACGGGGTCGGATGGAATCGGATCGCCGCTCCAAGTCCTTGATGTCGCGCGATCCATTCCGAAAATCAGGTCCGATCCGCGATCACCTCGGTGACGGGCATTTTCGGGGTCATGCTTCAGAGCCGCTGGCGCGGAGGTGGATGCAACCGCCCCTCGGCCGCCCCAGCCAGCCCGTTCAGGGGCAGGTCAATCCCGAGGCGAGTCTTGGCCTTATGTCTCCGCCCGCAACAAAGAGGGCGGAGAGGGGGTCGCTTGCAGCGATTCAATCTGATCGCAGACCGCGCTAATGCGTGCGGTAGTCCTGAATCCGGGTTGCGCGCAGGCCGGCCAGCCCGTGGTCGTCGATCGAGCGCTGCCAGCTGAGGAATTCCTCGACCGTCAGGGTATAGCGCTCGCAGGCTTCCTCGAGGCTCAGGAGCCCGCCGCGAACCGCGGCGACGACTTCGGCCTTGCGCCGGATCACCCAGCGCCGGGTAGTGGGCGAGGGCAGGTCGGCGACGGTCAGCGGGCTGCCGTCTGGACCGATCACATAGCTGACGCGCGGCCGGTTCGGGTGAGACATGACACACTCGTTTGATACGCAAACGAGGGCAGTGTACATGTCGCCATTTAAGAAAAGGCTAAAGCGGCGAGGTCAATAAACGGCGGAAATCAGGGCGTTAACGATTGCCGATCGGCGCCGTCCACGGGTCGTGAATCGGCGGCCAGGCTGACCTTGCTGATGGCCGACAGCCGCACCGCGATGCCACCGATGTCGAGCAGCGGCTCGGTGCCGTCGAAGCTCGCGCCGGTGACCTTGCCCGAGATCTCGGTGCCGACCCTGACCGCGCCGCCGGCGCCATTGCGCGCGTCGACGCCGAGGGTATAGAGCCCCGGCGGCGCGGCGCGGCCGGTCGACATGGTGCCGTCCCAGGTGAACAGCGACGGTCCCGACTCGATCAGCTCGCTGACGGTGGCGACGATGGCGCCGCCAGCATCGCGAATGGTGTAGGTCGCGCGCGCGTCCTCGCCCGCATCGAGCGACCAGCTCGCGCCGGCCGGGCCGAGCGGCGTCGTCGCACCGTCGGCGGTGACGATCTTGCCGATATAGCCGACCGCGGTCTGCGATGCCGACAATGTCTGGGTGGCGGCCAGGATCTCCAGCCAGTCGTTGGCCTTGACCGCCTGTTCGACCTGGGAGAACTGGACCAGCTGGCCGGTGAACTCGTTGGTGTCGAGCGGCTCGAGCGGATCCTGGTTGCGGAGCTGGGTGATGAGGAGCTGCAGGAACGTGTCGAGGTTGTCGGCGATCAGCTTGCGGTCGGCGATCGAGCCCGAAACCCCGGAGGCGGAGGCGGAGGCGGCTGCCGTGGCCTGGGCAATGTCCATCCCTGTTTCTCCCGCCGGCTCAGACCGTGATGTCGAGGGCGCCGAGCCGCATGGTGCGCCCGATGGCGGCCTCGGGCTCGGCCCCGGTTTCGCCCGCCTCGCCCGGCGTGCCGTCGCTCCGGTCCGCCTGCTCGCCCTCGCCGCGCGCTCCGTTGCCGCGCAGGTTGAAGCTGAGGTCGCCTTCCTCGAGATCAAGGCCCGCGGCCTGCAGCGCGCGCTCGAGCGCGCGCGCGTCGCGCTGGAGCGCATCCAGCGCCTCGGGCCGGTCGGTGATCAGATGCGCGCTCAGGTGGCCGTCGCGGGTGATCTCCATGCGGATGTCGATCCGGCCGAGCTCCGGCGGATCGAGCCTGATCCGGAATTCGCGCACGCCGTCCGCGAGCCGCTGGGCCATGTGCACGGCGATGGTGCGCAGGGGCAGCGCGACGCCGACGCCCGGTTGGAGAGCGGCCCTGACCACCGACTGCGCCGTCTCTGTGGGGGAAGCGAAGACGGATGGTTCAGAGTTTGCCTGGAACAGTGCGGATGGCGATCCGGACCGCTCTCCAATTTCGCCGCCCGGCGGCCGGGCGGGATGATCTGGTCGCTGACCGGCGAGGCCGGCATCCGCCCCGCGCTGGCGCGCGGCCACAGGCCCGGCATCGTCGGCGCCGCCGGCGAATGGCGCCCGCTCGGCCCGCGCGCCGGGCCCGGGATCGGTGTCGGCCTGCGCGCCCGCGCCGCCGCCGGCGGCGGCGCGCGCCGGCGTGCCGGCCGCCGACGCCGCCAGCCCGAGCGCCGGATCGACGGCCGTCGCCAGGGCGGCGGCCGGGTCCGGCGCGGCATCGGTGCCCCCCGCCGCGGCGGGCCGGGTCTGCTCGTCCGGGTCGGTGCCGCTCCCGGCGATACCCGATGGTGGTTCGGGATCGATGTCCTCCGCGGCAACCGCCGCCGGTTCGGCGATCATCGGGTCCGCCAGGCTGGCCGCCGCCCGAGCGGCGGCGGCCGGGTCCTCATGGTCGGGGTCGGCGACCGCGGCTTCGGTTCCGGCCCCGGCTGGCGCGGCGGCGAGGGTCTGTTCGGCGGCGCCATCGCCGCCGTCGTCCGGCACGCCCGCTCCGGCTCCGTTTTCCGCGCCGGCCGCCACGCCGCGCGCAGCCTCGATGAGATCGAACACCGTCGCCCGGACCGCCTGGCCAACGCGCCCGGGGTTCCCATCCGTCGCGGTGTCCGGGAGCGCCGGAGGCGGCGGATCATCCCCGGCCTGGCCGCCGGACGCGCCATGGCCCGGGGTCCCGGCGGCACCGGCATGGAGGCTGGCCGCGGCCCCGGCGGCAATCGTGATGCCGAGACCGGCCGCGGCGAAGACGCCCGCGAAGGCGCCGGCGTCGGCGCCGCCGGCAGCGCCCTGGGCACCGGACCGCGCCGCCGGCCCGGCGCTCGCCGCGCCGGCGTCGAAGAGATTGAGCACCTGTGCCGCCTCGGACATGGATCAAGCCGTCCACCAATAGGGTCCGGCAGATGGAAGCAACCACGGTGCCAGACAACGAGGAATTGGCAATATTCAATAGAATCAACGATATGAGACGAGGCCCGGGCGCCGGCCGGGCGGGCGCGGCGCGGCCGGGCGGCAAGATTTGCCGGGCCCCGCGCCCGCCGGCCGTCAGCTTCTGCCGCCCGGCGGGCGTTGCCGGGCCCGCCGGCTTGGGATAATCACCAACTGCGCCGCGGCGCCAGCCGGCCGCCGCCGGCCAACCGACGAGACGGCAGACCGCCATGAACACGAGCGCGCGCGACCTCCTCGACATTCCGGGCGATCCGGCATCGACCAGGGTCGCGGTGGCCATGTCCGGCGGGGTCGATTCCTCGCTCGCCGCCGCGCTCTGCGCCGAGGCCGGCTTCGAGACCGTGGGCATCACCCTCCAGCTCTACGATCACGGCGCCGCGGTGGGCCGGACCCGCGCCTGCTGCGCCGGCCAGGACATCCATGATGCCCGCCGCGTCGCGGGCCGCCTCGGCATCGCCCATTACGTTCTGGACTATGAGGCGCGGTTCCGCGCCGCGGTCATCGACGACTTCGCCGGCGCCTATGCCGGCGGCCTCACTCCGGTTCCCTGCGCGCGCTGCAACGAGCGGGTGAAGTTCGCGGACCTGCTCGAGACCGCGCGCTCGCTGGGCGCGGTGGCGCTGGTGACCGGGCATTATGTGGCGAGCCGCCGGTCGGGTTCGGGCCGCACCCTCCACCGCGCCGCCGACGCCGGGCGCGACCAGAGCTACTTCCTGTTCACGGCGACGGCGCGCCAGCTCGAGATGCTGCGCTTTCCGCTGGGCGGGTTCACCAAGGACGAGACCCGCGCCATGGCCCGTTCGCGCGGCCTGAGCGTGGCGGACAAGCCCGACAGCCAGGACATCTGCTTCGTTCCGAGCGGGCACTACGCCGCGCTGGTCGAGCGGCTCAGGCCCGAGGCCGCCGAGCCGGGCGACATCGTCGATCTCGACGGCCGGGTTCTCGCGCGCCACCAGGGCATTATCCGCTTCACCGTCGGCCAGCGCCGCGGTCTCGGCGTCGCCACCGGCGCGCCGCTCTATGTGGTGGCGGTCGATGCGCGGCGCCGGCGCGTCGTGGTCGGGCCGCGCGCCGCGCTCGCGACCGCGGGCTTGCGGCTCTCGGGCGTGAACTGGCTTGGGCGCCAGCCGCCGGCCGGCGATCCGGCGCGGGCAATTCCGGTCCACGTCAAGATCCGCTCGACCCAGGCGCCGGTGCCGGCGCTGCTGGGCCTCGCGCCGGGCGGCACCGCCGAGGTGAGGCTTGCCGAGCCCGAGTTCGGCGTCGCGCCCGGACAGGCCTGCGTCTTTTATGAGAATGACGCGGCGATGGCGCGGGTTCTTGGCGGCGGCTGGATCGGGCAGTCGATCCGGACCGGAGCCGGCGAGCCGGCCATCGCCGCAGAGTTGGCCTGACATGGAGCGGCGGACGGCCCCGTGCCCGACGCCGCGGCCGCGCTGACCATGGCCGCCGGGGCGGGGCCGGCCGCCGGAGCCCGCCGGCCGCCGCAGCGGCCCCGAACCAGGCTGCTCGACAAGGCAGGGCGCTGGCTCGGCGGGTGGCTCGCGGGCGGCGCCCGGCGCGACGCGATCGCGCGGGCCGGACGCGCCGGCGGCAGGATCATCGAGCTCGGCATCGGAACCGGCGCCATGCTGGGCGCGCTGGCCGCCGGCACGAGCCATGTCGGCGTCGACTGGCGCCCGGCCGCGCTCCAGATCGCGGCGGCCCGCGCCGCCCGCCGCGGGCCGGCCGGGTTCTGCGGCCTCGTCCGTGCCGCGCCGGAGCGGCTGCCGTTCGCCGATGGCGTTTTCGACACCGCGCTGGCGTCGATCAGCCTCGCCGAGACCGGCGACCCGGCGGCGGCGCTGGCCGAGCTCGTCCGGGTGGTTCGCGCCCGCGGCGAGATCATCATCGTCGACCGCTTCGCCGGCGACGACGCGGCGGCCAGCCCCGGCGGGCAGGCGGCAAGAGGCGCGGGTGGCGCGGCGGGCGGCGGCCTCGCCGCCCTGGTCGGCCAGCCGGGGGTGACCATGACGGCCATGCGCCGGCTGCCGCCGTTCGGCCTGTTCACGCTGATCTGCCTCAGGGTCGAGACCGCGCCGGCGCGCCGGCCGCGGACGGCGCGCCAGCCGGGCTCCGCCGCCACCGCGCCGGGAGCGCGGAACCGGGCATCGCGGCGCCCGAGGGCCGCCCGGCGCGAGCCGGCCGGCAGCCCGCGCGGGGGGTCGCGGCGTCGCTTGACACGCTAGAGCGTTTCATGTTCTGACCGCGCCAGCCCCCTCCCCCGCCCGGCCGCCCGACAGGCATGCTTCTCAAGGACGGCCGGGCGGGGGAGACGGCGGGCGCAGATTCCGCGCGAAGCGGGAAACGATTGAGGTCGCGCCGCTCAAATCCGCGCCCACGTGGCGGAGTAGCTCAGCTGGTTAGAGCAGCGGAATCATAATCCGCGTGTCGGGGGTTCGAGTCCCTCCTCCGCTACCAAATAAATCAATGACTTACGCAAAAGATGAGGTGATCGGGCCTCCCGCAGAACGTCCGAGGTAACTCCTCGGGTAACACCGGCGCCTGCTTTTGAACCTGACGGTTACCTGGCATGCCATGACGGTCGCGCAGGACCGGTCGTGTGTCTGGGTGATGCCACGTGGCAGCTTGTCTCTTGCGCCAGCCAACCGAAATCCAGGGCCGGGTCCGCATCCGAAACGGTATTGTCCGACGAGGCGTGCCTGGCCTACGCTTGCCAACCGGGCGCCTTCGCGCCCATAACCGAGGGCTTCCGACAATCCAGCTGAACGACCTCGATGGCACCGGCAGGTCTTTATGCGCGCCCAGGCAGAGTCCCCGATCAACTTCTTGACGCTGCACCGCGACGCGGTCCGACATCGGTATTATGTCGAGAATCAGGATCGCGATCCGTTCTATGATTCGACGTGCGGAGCCTGGATTATCGGCAATCCGGCCCACTGCAAACAGATCATCGCCTCCAGCGATGTTCGGCCCGGAACCTCCGATTGCGCTGCCGACTATCTGACCTTGAGCGAGCGGCTGGGGATTGACTTTTCCCCTTTGCTGTTCGCGTTCGGACACATTCCGCTTTGCCTGCACGCCGAGGCTCACCAACGGTCTCGCCGCCAACTGAGCGAGTTTCTCGCTGAACGAAAGGCTGAGCTCACCGCGCGCATCCCCTCCATTATCGCACAGCGGTTCGAGGTGATGCGGCACGAAGGCCGAGTCGAGCTGATGTCGGAAGCTGTCGTTCCCATGGCGCTCGATGTCCTGTCGATCATCAGCGATTTCGGCGTTTCCGCCGCTCAATGCGAAAACGTGTCGGTTGCGTTCGACAAGCTCATTGGAATGAGCAAGCGCCGCCGCGTTTCGGCGGACCTGTCGAAACTCACAGACCTGATTGCCGCCCGGCTTGGCCCCGAGGCGAGTGACACCGACGTCGGATCGCGCCTCGCGCTGCTCGTTCTTGGCAGAGATCCCCTGGTCGGCACCTTCGGCGAGAGTCTCCACCATATCTTCAAGGCCAATTCCGGCTCTTGTCTGAGCGACATCGATTATCCCGATCTCCCGCCTCAAACAGGAGTTCCGGTCGTCGAACGCATCGTGACGAGGCCGTTTCGGATTGGCGAATGCCAGTTCGCCGAGGGCGATCGCCTGCGGGTGCACCTTCAGTCATTCGCGTATGCCGCCGATGCCCGCATCCGATCCAACTTCTTCGGCGGTGGCGCCCACACCTGCCTTGGGCGTCCGCTGTCGATGGACCTCTGGAGAGCCATGACGACGCTGCTGTCCAACAGTCCGTTACGCATCACGCTGCTGTCGTCCTCCAGACGAGAGTCCGACTACGTCTTTACCTGTCCCCAGAGCATCACAGTGGAGTTGGGGCGATGAACGATGCCGACATCCGCCCAATCCTGCTCACGGTGCTCAACAAGGTATCGAATGAGGTGGACCCGGCGCTCGCAGCTCGCCTGCTCGATTCGAGCGACGATCTTCCGCTTTCGGAGCTGGGCATGGACAGCTTGGAAGGCATCGAATGCTGCATGGAGATCGAGACCCTGACGGGCGTGGAGCTTGACCCGGCGGAGCTGGCGATCGTTGACACTTTTGCCGGCCTCGCGGCCCTGGTCGCCGAACGACAACGCGAGGGAGCACGGCGCAAGGACGCGCCAGTCCTCGCCCGGGTTCCCCGCAATGGGCCTTTGGCCGTTTCGTTGGAGCAGGAGGCGATCTGGGATTTTTGCCGGTCGGGCGAGAAGGGCTATACGATTCCCATCATCGACCGCCTGTCCGGCCCGCTTGATGTCGCAGCCCTTCGCCAGAGCCTGACCTGCATCGTCACGCGCCATGAAATCCTGCGGACGGTTTTCGCGGAGGTGGACGGCCAGCCGCGCCAGTTCGCTCAACCCGCCGAGCCCATCGCCCTTGCCGTGCGCCAAATCGAGAACGGATCACACGCCCGGCACGAGATATTGGGTGCCATCAGGGAAGAAAGGGCCCGTGTCGCCGATCCGACCCGAGGGCCCTTGATACGTTTTGCGCTTTTTCGCTTGGCCGAGAACGAGCATTGGCTGCTGACCGTCTGCCACCACCTGCTCTGGGACGCTCACTCGACCCGGTTGTTCCACGAGGAAATGTCCGAGCTCCACCCCGAGTTCGTCGCAGGTCTCGAGCCGCCCTTTCCTGACGCCGAGGAGCTTCAATACGCCGATTTCGCCGTCTGGCAGCGAGAATTGCTCGCCCGGAAGGCTCCGGACGACCAGGAGAATATACAGTGGTGGAAAGAGCGCTTCACCGGTGCGCCCACATCGCTCAGCCTTCCCTGGGAGCGGACCAAGGCATCGGCCGCGACCAATCCTGCCGACGGTTTCATCGATTGGCCTGTCGACGATGCGCTGGACAGGCGCCTGGCCGACCTCGGCCGCGGCGAGGGGGCCAGTCTTTACAATATGTGGCTGGCGGCCTTTGTCGCGGTCTTGGTGGCCGAGACCGGGCAAGGGGACGTCACCGTGGGCAGCTACATGACAAACCGCACGCTACCTGCATTGCGGAACATGATCGGTTACTTCGCCAACCTCGTTCCGATCAGATGCAGGTGCGATCTGGCGCAGCCGTTTTCGGCCTGGTTGGCTGAAGTGCGTTCGGTGGTCACGGACGCCAAGGCGCATAGCGAATTGCCGCTGAACCATCTGCGTCCGGCCCTGGAGAAGCTTGGTGCCGCTCTGCCGGAAATCCAACTGATCTTTGGTGCGAACCTGGCGTACGGGCGGGAGAGTCTCGCGTTCGGCGGCCTTGAGCTTACGAAACCGAACATCGTGGATGTGTCCGAGATGCCATGGGGTTTCAGCCTGAACCTGCTTGAGCTTGACGGCCGGAAAGTCTGCCGAGCCGCCTTTGATGCAGGTCGGTACGATCCTTGCGCAGTGCGCCAGTCCATCGGCCGGATTCCGCACCTTCTGCAGGCAGCCGCGCACCGTCGTGATCTGCCGATGAATGAACTGTTGGGTCTTGCCGCCACGGGATCGACAGCCTTCTGACGACCGTCCGCGGGACGAACTTCTGAACGAGAAGGTGTTCGACAGCCTCGTTCGCGCCCGCCGGGCACTCGCGCGATCGATCGTGTCCCGATCGTGTCCCGGGGCGTGGTGTAGCTGACGGCATCACAAACACGTTCCGGACCGGCGGCCGCAACATGTTCGGCTGACGCGAAATCGGTACCGGCCCGCTCCCGCACAAGGCCGGCCAACGAGGATGATTTAATGGGCGGCGGGTGTGGCGGCGGGGTCGATGGCGGCAAAAGCGAGTTCGGTGACCAAACGCGGTCGTCTTGTCGCCCGGCTGGCGGCCCGCGAGCCGACTTCAAATCCACGCCGCGCCACTCCGCGCGGCTTGCTTTGCCCCGGTCGGCGCCCGTGCCCGGCCCGCCGAAGCGCCGAATTGTGATCTCGATCACAATGCGATGGCCGCCTTCCGCCCATATTTAAGGGTTAGGAAAGCAAGTTGTATCCGCTTTCACCCCCAAGTGTATGGGATCGACTGAAATGAGATACGCCATGCTGCACGAGCTCAACGCCGACGCTCTCCACATGATCAGAGCCGGGCTCAGCGCCCGGCGGGCACTGGAGCCGGAAAGGACACTGGCCAGACCGGTCGGTCACGTTCCCGCCAGTGTCGACGTTCGGGCGCTCCGCCGACGCCTGAAACTCAGTCAGAAGGCGTTCGCGGCCCGATACGGCTTTACCGTCAGGCGCATTCAGGATTGGGAGCAACGGCGAAGCCGGCCCGACAGCGGTGTCCGAGCTTATCTGACGGTCATCGCCAACGATCCGGACGCCGTCGAGCTGGCGCTCGAAGCGAACTGACGGCGCCGGGCGCGCCAGCTCCGGGCGCCGCGCGGCGCCTGGGCCAGCCGGCGAGCGGCATGCGCGAGGCCGGAGGCGAACGGCGCCAGCGCGGACTTCCCACACCCGTCCACCGGCCGGCCCGCCCCATCGGCGCGCGCGCGATCGTCGCTTTGCATTTGCAAATAATTTGCAGTTGCACTAGCTTGTTGCAAACAGTTCGCAACAGGCTGACCGCCATCGCCGGTGCGGGCGGGCGCGTCGCGGGGCAAGGAGAACGCGCGAATGTGGCTTTCGAAGCGGCAGGTTCTGGTCGCGCTGGCCGGACTCGGCATTCCGGTATCGGGCGCCCGCGCGCAGATCATGCCGGCCGGCGGCATCCATGATGCGGGCGGCGTTCACGACCGCCATGGCGGCAACCGGGTCGTCGGCACGGTCGATCATGCCGCCAACGGGTTCGATCCGGTCGCGGTCGCGACCGATTTCGACTTCGGCGAAGTCTCCGCCGGGCCCGGCGGAAGGCGGGTGCGCGAATGGACGATCACGGCGGTCGACAAGGAGGTCGAGATCGCCCCCGGCGTCTATTTCCCGGCCTGGACCTACAATGGCCGGATCCCGGGGCCGACGCTGCGCTGCGTCGAGGGCGACCGGCTGCGGCTCAATTTCGTCAATTCCGGCTCGCACGCGCACACGCTCCATTTCCACGGCATCCATTCGGCGCGCATGGACGGCGTGCCGGGCGCCGGGCAGGTCGATCCGGGCGGCGAGTTCACCTATGAGTTCGACGCCCTGCCGTTCGGCTGCCACCTCTATCACTGCCACTCCGTGCCGCTGAAACGGCACATCCACAAGGGCCTGTACGGCGCGTTTATCGTCGATCCCGACCCCGACCGGCACGAGACCCAGAGCGAGGCCGCGCTCGCCCGCCTCGCCGGCACGCCCGAGAACGCCCGCTGGCAGGAATTCGTGATGGTGATGAACGCGTTCGACACCAACTTCGACGACGAGAACGAGTTCTACTGCGTCAACACCATTCCGTTCGCCTACAACGAGCGCCCGCTGCGGGTGGAGAGGGCGAGGCCGATCCGCATCTATCTCGTCAACGTGACCGAGTTCGACCCGGTCAACTCGCTTCATCTCCACGCGAACTTCTTCGACTACTACGATCACGGCACAACGCTCGCGCCAACCCTGAGGACGGTCGACACGGTGATGCTGTGCCAGGCCCAACGCGGCATCATCGAGATCAGCTTCGCCGACCATGAGCCCGGGCTTTACATGTTCCACGCCCACCAGTCCGAGTTCGCCGAGCTCGGCTGGATGAGCCATTTCGAGGTGGTGTGATGTCGCGGGTTTTCTGGCTTGCGGTTCCGGTTCTGGTTCTGGCCGGCCTGGTCGCCTATGTCCTCATCGGGCGGCCGTTCGAGGCCTTCACCGCCGCGGCGCCGCCGGTCGAGGAGCTGGCGGTCGAACAGGTTCGTCTCGAGCGCGGCGCGATCGCGCTGACCGTGCGCGCGGACGGCTCGATCCCGGTCGAGATCGCCCAGGTCCAGGTCGACGGCGCCTATCGCGAGTTCACGATCGGGCCTTCGGGGGCGATCGGCCGCCTGGCGCGCGCGACGGTCACCATTCCCTATCCGTGGATCGACGGCGAGACCCACCACATATTGCTGCTCACCTCGACCGGCGTCGGCTTCGAGCACACGATCGATGTCGCGATGACGCCGCCGCCGCTGACCGGCTCGTCGCTGTGGACCCTCGCTCTCGTCGGCCTGCTCCTCGGCGTCGCGCCGGTGGCGACGGGGCTGCTCGCCTATCCGGCGATGCGCACCATGGGGCCGGGCGCCATCCGGTTCCTGCTGGCGCTGACGATCGGGCTGCTCGCCTATCTCCTGATCGACACCCTGCGCGAGGGGCTGGAGGCCGGCGCCGAGACCCTCGGCCGGCTGCGCGGGGAGACGCTGGTGTTCGTCGCCGCGGCGCTGACCGCCCTCGTCCTGCTCGCCGTCGGCCGGCGCGGCGGCCGTCCGCCCGAGGGCCTGGCGCTCGCCACCTTCGTCGCGCTCGGCATCGGCTTGCACAATCTCGGCGAGGGGCTGGTGGTCGGGGCCGCGTTCGCGACCGGCGCCGCCGCGCTGGCCACGTTCCTCGTCGTCGGCTTCATTCTCCACAACGTCACCGAGGGGATCGGCATCGCGGCGCCGCTGCTGCGCGCGCGCCCACCCCTGATCGCGTTCGCCGCGCTCGCGGCCCTCGCCGGCCTTCCCGCCGTCCTCGGCGTGTGGGCGGGCTCGCAGGCCGTCAGTCCGTTCCTCGTCGCGCTGTGCTTCGGCGTCGGCGCCGGCGCGATCGTGCAGGTGATCATCGAGATCACCGGCTTTACCCTGCGCGCCGACGGCGCCGCGACGCTGGCAAGGCCCGCCTACGCCGGCGGCATCGTTGCCGGCCTCGCGGTCATGTACACGACGGCGCTGCTCGTCTGAGCCGCGCCAAATCCCGGCGCCACCGGCCCGTTCCCCAACCGGCCGATCCGACAAGGCGGTGCCGCGAACGCCGCGGACGTGGTAATGGGCTCGGAATGTCGCCACGACTCGCGAACCGCACCGTCGGCGCCCGCCTGCGCGTCGTCCTCGAGCCCGAGGTCGCGATCGGCCCCGGCAAGGCCGACCTGTTGCAGGCGATCGATGAGACCGGCTCGATCGCCGCCGGCGGCCGCAGCCTCGGCATGAGCTACCGGCGCGCCTGGTCGCTGGTCGAGGCCATGAACAGCGATTTCGCGACCCCGGTCGTGAATGCGAGGCGCGGCGGTGCGGCCCATGGCGGCGCCGAGCTGACCGCCACCGGCAGGCGGGTCCTCGCGCTCTACCGGCGCATGGAGGAGCGCGCCGGCGCCGCGATCAGGGCCGAGCTCAAAGCGCTGCGCCGGCTGATCGCCGATGGCCCGAGCTGAAACAGCGCGCCCGTGGCGCGAGCGCGCCGGCCCGTCGATCCATCGGTTCGAGACGATCGCTTGCGACGGCGTGGCGCTTGCCGGGACCAATTGATATGTTTGTCGAGACATATCGCAAGGGGTGCCTCCATGCGCCGCGCACGAAACCGTCCTGGCGGCCGCGGCCTGCCGGGCGCCGCCGCCGCGCTCCTGGCGGTGGCGGTCGCCGCGGCGTCGGCGCCGGCGCCGGCCGGGGCCGGTGAGGTCCACGTCGCCGTGGCCGCCAATTTCACCGAAGCCGCGAACGAGATCGGCGCGCTGTTCGCGGCCCGGACCGGCCACAGCGCGGTCTTCAGCTTCGGCTCCAGCGGCCAGCTCTACACCCAGATCACCCAGGGCGCGCCGTTCGAGGTGTTGCTCGCGGCCGACCAGGAACGGCCGCGGCGCGCGGTCGAGGACGGCCATGGCCGCGCCGCCAGCCGGTTCACCTATGCCACCGGCAGGATCGTTCTCTACAGCGCCGACCCGGGCCTGGTGACCGGCGCAGAGACGCTGTCGGAAGGCAATTTTACCAAGATCGCCATCGCCAACCCGCAAACGGCGCCCTACGGCGCGGCGGCGGTCGAGGCGATGCGGGCGCTCGGCGTTCACGACCGGCTTGTGCCGAGGTTCGTCCACGGCAACAACGTCGCCCAGGCCTACCAGTTCGTCGCGACCGGCAATGCCGAACTCGGGTTTGTCGCCCTGTCGCAGGTCGCGACCCGCGCGGGCGGCTCGCGCTGGGTGGTGCCCGAAGACCTCCACGCGACGATCGCGCAGGATGGGGTGCTGCTCGAGGCCGGCGAGGGCAACGAGGCCGCCGCCGCGTTCGTCGCCTTCCTCAAGGGCGAGGAGGCCCGCCGGGTCAAGCAGAAGTTCGGCTACGGCGCCGACGAGTGAGGCATCCCGGCATGTTCGACAGCACCGACATCTGGTCGCCCGTCAGGCTCACCCTCGAGCTCGCCGCCGTCACCACCGTGGTGCTCCTGATCGTCGGCACGCCCGTGGCCTGGTGGCTCGCGCGCACCCGGGCGCGCTGGAAGGAGGCGGTGGCGGCGCTCGTCGCCCTGCCGCTGGTCCTGCCGCCGACGGTGCTGGGCTTTTATCTCCTTATCGCGCTCGGGCCGGACGGACCCGGCGGCTGGATCGCCGGCCTCGGCGGCGGCCGCTCGCTCGCCTTCACCTTCGAGGGGCTGGTGATCGGCTCGGTCATCTATTCGATGCCGTTCGTGGTCCAGCCGATCCGCAACGCCTTCGAGGCGTTCGGCGAGCGCCCGCTCGAGGTCGCGGCGACGCTCCGGGCCGGCCCGTGGGATGCGTTCTGGTCGGTCGCGGTGCCGCTGGCGCGGTCCGGCTTTCTCACCGGGGCGGTCCTCGGCTTTGCCCATACGGTCGGCGAGTTCGGCGTGGTGCTGATGATCGGCGGCAATATTCCGGGCGAGACCCGGGTCCTCTCGGTCGCGGTCTATGACTATGTCGAGACCCTGAGGTGGACCGAGGCGCACATCCTTGCCGGCGGCATGCTCGCCTTCGCCTTCGTCGTGATCGTGTCGATGCTGATGCTCGAGAAGCGGATCGGGCGCGCGGGCGAATGAGCGACGGCGGCGCGCGGATCGGCGCGGCATTTCGTGGCAGCGTCGGCGCATTTTCGCTCGATGTGGCGTTCACCGCGCCGATGCGCGGAGTGACGGCGCTGTTCGGCCCGTCCGGCTGCGGCAAGACCACGGTGCTGCGATGCATCGCCGGCCTGCGGCATCTGGCCGGGACGCTGCGGGTCGGCGGCGAGAGCTGGCAGGACGACCAGGCGGGCGTCTTTCGCCGGCCCCACCGGCGCCCGGTCGGCTACGTGTTTCAGGAGCCGAGCCTGTTCTCCCACCTTTCGGTGCGCCGGAATCTCGCCTATGGAGCCCGCCGCGCCGGCGACGGCGGCCCGCTGGCGGGCCCGGGATTCGACGATGTGGTCGCGCTTCTCGGCATCGCGCCGCTTCTGGAGCGGTCGCCCGCGGCGCTTTCGGGCGGCGAGCGCCAGCGGGTCGCGGTCGGCCGCGCGCTGCTCTCGCGCCCGCGCCTGCTGTTGATGGACGAGCCTCTCGCCGCGCTCGACCGGCCGGCGAGGGAGGAAATCCTGCCCTGTCTCGAGGCGCTGCACGAGCGCCTTGAAATCCCGATCCTCTACGTGAGCCACGACATCGCCGAGGTCGAGCGCCTGGCCGACACCATGGTCCTGATGGACCGGGGCCGGGTGATCGCTTCGGGCGCGCTCACCGATCTGGAGGCCGACCCGACGCTGCCGCTGCTTGCCGCGCCCGAGGCGGCCGTCACCCTCGAGGGCGAGGTGGTCTCGATCGACGAGCCTTACGCGCTGACCGTCGTTTCGGCCGCCGGCGCGCGGCTCGTCGTTCCAGGCCTTCAGGGCGCGCCCGGAGCCCGCCGCAGGCTGCGGATCCGGGCCTCCGACGTCAGCTTCACCAGGGTGCGGCCGGCCGAGACCAGCATTCTCAACTGTCTGGCCGCCCGCATCGTTTCGGTCTCCGCGATGGATGACGGCGGCGCGCAGGTGAACATCGTCGCCGCGCTTGGCGCCGATGGCGCCGGCGCGCGCATCGTCGGGCGGGTCACGCGCAAGTCCCAGGAGATGCTGGACCTGCGGCCGGGCGCGCCGGTGTTCGCCCAGATCAAGAGCGTGGCGCTGCTCGCCTCGGGCGCCGACCGGCGCGGCGGGCGCGGGACCGGCGTCGGCGCGAAGTGACCTGGTTCGCCCGGTCGAGCAGCCGGGCCATGTTGGCGCCGAGAATCAGGTCCTTTTCCCGGTCGGAGAGTCTGGTGCAGGATCCAATGAATTCGACCGGATGGGGCGCGCCCATGTCGGCCGGATCGTCGCTCCCGAGCAGGACCTGGTCGCTCCCGACAACGTCGATGAGGTGACGCAGCGCCCGCTCGCCATGGCTGATCGACTCGACGTGGAAGGCCTTCAAACAGTCGGATGGAAGGTGCGCGAGCCCGTGGCGAGCCTCCGGCCGCGCCCGATAGCCGTGATCGGCCGCCGGCCGCGGACGGGGACGGGGACGGGGACGGGGGCACAATCCGGCGCCCGGCAGGCCGGTTCGCGGCCCAGGGACACCCGCGCCATGACCGGCCCCGGCAGCCGCCGGCTGCGTTGACAGGTCAGGTCGGCGCGTATCATATCATTTTTTCTGACGAGCCGTCTGCCGGGCCGCCAGGGTCCGGCGCAGAGTGAGTCCACATGAACGGCTCCCGGGAGAATCACATGAAAAAGACAGCGATTTCAGCTTTCATTGCCGCTGGCCTGCTGGTCGCGGGCGCGCCGGGAGGCGCGTTGGCGCAGGGCTGGGAGCCGACATTCGTCGATGGCGTGTTGCAGCCGCTCGCCGACGGCTTCCCCGACCGGCCGATCACCCTGATCAACGTCGACGATGCCGGCACTCACAGCGGGCTTTACGTGCGCGCCGTCCAGGAAGCGCTGAGGACCATCTCGCCGGTGGACATCCGCATCTCCGACGAGCCGCGCGCGGCGGGCGGGACGCTCAACACCCTGGCCGAGGTCAGCGTCGACCGCGACGGCGGCAAGGACGGCTACTTTCTCGTCCAGGGCTCGCTGATCGGCTCGTCGACCGACTTTTTGGGTGAGCCGATCACCAAGGAGACCGGGCTCACCATCGACGACGTGAACTTCTTCATCGCGACCGAGCTCGTCCCCTGGCTCGTCGTCCAGCGCGCGGACGCGCCGTGGGGGCCGGGGTTCCGGGCGTTCGTCGACTACGCCAAGGCCCATCCCGGCGAAGTCAAGTACATCTCCGGCGGCGTCGGCAGCGGCCTCGACATTTTCATGACCTGGGTGCTCGACCAGGCCGGCGTCGAGGTCAACAAGATCCCGGCCGCCGACCGCGAGGCCGCGATCGCCGCCGTGGCCGGCGGGGCTGGCGACGTCAACGCCAACAATGTTCCGAACACGCTCGCGGCGGGTGACCGGATCGATGTCATCCTGGTCTCGACCCCGGGCGTGCCCGAGGCGTTCGCCAGCGAAGGAGCCATCAGCGCGGACGATTATGCCACGTTCGGGCTCGGCGATGTGCTGTGGGGCTCGCACCAGGGCTTCCTGGTCTCAGCCGAGGTGCCGGACGAGCACGTCGCCTGGCTCCATGCGCTGCTCGAGGCCGGCACCGAGACCGACATCTATCAGACCCGCAAGCAGACCCAGCCGGGCCTTGTGATCAAGGTCCTTCCGACCGAGGAGGCCAACGCCGCCGCCCGCAAGGCGGTGGCCGCGGCCGAACCGATCATGCGCGCGGCCGGCCTGCTCTGGGACCAGAACCAGTAGGACCGCCGGCAAGCCCAGGGACCGCCAGCAGCGCCCGTGACCGGCGCGGCTGGCGGCGCCCGGCGCGATGGGGACCCACATGGCGATGCAGGCTGAGGGGGCGCGGGGTCCGGACGCCGAATCCGGACCGGGCATCGGTGCGCCGGAGGATACCTCGGGGCTGGTCGATCGCCGGATCGACGTCGCCGTCACCGCCGCCGTTCTCGCTTTCGCGATCGCCGTCATCCTGACCTCGGGCGGGCTTCGCCAGGGCTCGATCCCGGACCCGATCGGACCTGGCGGCTGGCCGCGCCTGCTCGGCGGCGTGCTCGCGGCCGTCGCCGCGGTTCTCATCGTCCGCCGGCTGGCCAACTGGCGCGGGGCGGCCGGCCATCTGGTGCCGGGCGACGGCGGCAAGGACGATGCGCCCAGCATCCCGAGCTCGGGATTGCGGCCGTATTTCCTGCTGGCCGTCGGCATCGGCTGGCTGGCGGGCGTGTCTTCGGCCGGGTTTGTCATCACCACCTTCGCGGCCTCGCTCGCGAGCGTCGCGCTGATGCGGGTGCGCGTCTGGACCAAGCTTTTTCTGACCCCGTTCGTATTCACGGTCGGGATCTGGGCCCTGTTTGGCCAGGTGTTCGGCGTCCGGTTGCCGGCCGGTCCGATCGAGCGGTTCCTACAGGACATCCTTCCGTTTCTGCGCTGAGCCGCGCCACGCCCGCCCAGTCACCGGAGCCGAGGAGACGCCATGGAGATGATGCTGACCTCGCTGACCGAGGGAGTCAGCATCCTGACGCGGCCGGAGGTGCTCCTGTTCCTCGCCGTCGGCGTCGTCTGGGGCTCGTTCTGCGGCGCGCTTCCGGGCGTCGGATCGGGCGTTGCCATCGGGGTGATGGTGCCGCTGACCTTCACCATGGAGCCGGTGGTCGCGGTCCCGTTTCTCGTTTCGATCAGCGTCGCCAACTCGTTCGGCAACGGCCTGCCGGCCGCGATTCTGGGAATTCCCGGCGGTGCCGCCGGGGTGTTGACGGCGATCGAGGGCTTCACCCTGACCAAGCGCGGCCAGGGCGGTCTCGCCGTCGGCACCAACTGGTATGCCTGCGTGTTCGGGCAGATGATCAGCATCCCGTTCTTCCTCCTGCTCGTGGTGCCGCTTTCGGGCATCGCCTATGTGTTTCTCTCGCCCGAGCTCACGGCGCTCTACGCGCTCGGGCTTGCCGCGCTGGTCAGCCTGACCGGCCGGAACATCCTGAAGGGCATCGCCGCCGCGATCATCGGCCTGTCGATCGGTCTCATCGGCCCCGATCCGGTGAGCGCGGTGAGCCGGTTCACTTTCGGTTTCTGGGAGCTGAAGCGGGGCATCCCGACGATTCCCGCAGTCCTCGGCCTCGTCACCATCTCCGAGCTCCTGCGCAGCATGCGCCAGGTCTTCGACTGGCGGGTGATGATGGAGACATCGCAGACCGCGACCAAGTTCCCCGGCTTCAGGGCGATGCGGCGGAGCACCCGTTCGGTCCTGACCGGGAGCCTCATCGGCACCCTGATCGGCGCCATTCCCGGCATGAGCGGCGCCGCGGCCGCGGTCATGTCCTACAACCAGGCAAAGCTCACATCGAAGACGCCGGAAGAATTCGGCAATGGCAGCATCGAGGGTCTCGCCGCCAACGAGTCGGCCGGCAACGCGGCACAGGCCGGCGAAATGATCCCGACCCTCGGCCTCGGCATTCCGGGCAGCGATTCCATGGTGCTGGTCCTCGGCGCGCTGATGCTTCAGGGCTTCGTCCCGGGGCCGCTGATGATGCGCGCGGCGCCCGAGCTTCTCTACGCCACCGTCTCCGGGCTGCTCGGCGCCGCCCTGATGCTGATGCTTTTCGGCTGGCAGCTCGGCAAGCTGATGCTGCTGATCACCAAGATCGACCGCAGCGTCGTCCTGCCGCTCGCGCTGGTGACGACGCTGGTTGGTGTTTTCGCCGTCCGCCAGTCCTTGTTCGACGTCGGGGTGACGCTGTTCTTCGGCTTCATCGGCTACTACATGCTTCGCTACGGCTTCCCGGTTGTCGCCGCCGCGGTCGCGGCCGTTCTGGGAGCCGGCTTTGAGAGCAATCTCAGGCAGGGAATCCTGCTGATGGATTCCGACCCGGTGAAGTTCCTGTCGCGGCCATGGACCGCCGGGATCCTGTTCGTGGCGCTGCTGCTGCTGATCTACGGCACGATCGGCACCATCAGGATGATCCGCCGCGACCGGCAACTGGTCGAGGATGCCGCGGCGCGGCGCCAGTCATCGCGGTGACCGCGTGCGCCCGCGTGGCGCCGGGCGAGCGGTCGCGCATTTGATTGGCAACACGGCATTGCCCGGAGCATGATGCGGCGTGCTGCAACCGCCCCGACGAAATCGCGCATGTCCCGGGTGAAACCAAGCGACCGCGGTGTTCGCCAGCCGCTCGTGGTGAGTCGGCAGGGGCCTAACGGGAGGACGATATGAAAGCTGAAGAGCGAACACTTGCGGGATTTCTGGGCGCGGCGGCCTGCGGCGTGGTCGCGCTCGGCGCCGTTTCCGTGGCCGCGGCGCAGGAGCTGAGAGACATCGATGTCATCATTGCCAATGACACGACCTGTTCACTCTATGCGCCGCACCTGGCCCGCATCACCGGCATGAACGAGGACCTCGGAATCAACGTCAACCTGCTGTCGTCCGAGACCAAGGTTCCCTATGTCGCGTTCCTGTCGACCGGCGATGCCGATTTCGTGATGCTGGATGCCCATGAGACTCTCAACCAGGCCGAAGCCGGCGAGGACAACACGGTCATCTATGTCACCCACCAGTTCGCGCCGGAAGGCATCGTCGTCGCCGCCGACAGCCCGATCGGCGGACTTGCCGACCTCGTGGGCAAGACGATCGGGCTGGCCGACGACGCGGACCTGCTGACGACGCAGATCGCGCTCGACAGCGTCGGCATCGACATCGAGGAGGTCAGAACCGCGGTGGTCGGTGATTCCGGCCCGGTTCTCGCCAAGGCGCTCAGGGAAGGCGCCATCGATGCCTTTGCCGGAGGATCGTCCGATCGCACCGGCATCGAAGCGGCGGGCCTCGCGATCCGCAACATCACGCCGATCGAGGTGTCGGAGAACCCGGGCAACTCGCTCGTCATGGCGAACGCCCGCAAGCAGGACCTGTGGGGCGCGACGCAGGCGTTCCTGAAGGCCTGGGCCATGTCGCAGCATGCCGGCATCATGGACACCAAGGGGACCATGTCGGTGTGCCGGGTCGCCATTCCCGAGCAGTTCGAGAACCTGGTGACGGGTGAGCGGCTGATCACCAATTCGGCGTTCGTGACCCAGCTTCGCCGCACCAAGGACTATGGCGAGCTGGTGCCGGATGTGTGGGCGAGAATCCAGCCGCCGCTGGTGAAGATGGGCGTCATCAAGCAGTTCATCGAGCCGGCGACATTCCTCGACGCCCAGTATCTGCAGGCCGCCAACGCGTGGTCGACCTGGGAAGTCAGGAAATATCTGGACGAGTGGAAGGCGGCGAATCCGGAACTGGTCCTCCGCTAGCGCATGATCGGCGAAAAGTGGGAACGGCTTTTCGGCAAGGATCAGCCGTAATCGAAGGCGTGGAGCGGCGATCCGATCCAATCGAACCGGATCGCGCTCCGGCCCGGACCGCGCCAATTCCCACAAGGCCGTGCCGGGCAGCGCGCTTCCCGCCCGGCACGGACGTTCCCCCCTCCGGGCCGGCGACAGACGTCTGCTGATCGCGGTTGCGGGCAGGCTGGCGGACGGGCGCTCGGGGCGGCGCGCCCGCCGGCCCTTGCCGGGGACGCATTCCGGTCCGGGCGACGGTGAGGCGGAAGCGGCGACGGCGGCAACCGAACTCGGCGCTGTCCGGCCCACGCCGCGCCGCCTATTGGCGCGCGATTTATGGTGCGCTGCAAGAAAATGTTGCAATGCACAATAAACTCCCCTATATAAGGTCCGTACCAGCAAGCCGGGCTTTCGGCCGTGAACAGACGGCGGGCGCCGGCACCGATGATGAAGCCAGACAGAGGATGACCGACGTGACCGAAACCACCGAGACCAAGACCGCCAAGACGGCGAAGAAGACCGAGGAATCCATCGACGAGGCCGTCGACACCGCGACCCGGCAGGCCGAGGAGTTCGTCTCCCGGATGGAGCTGCCCGAGGCGGCGCGCGCGTTCGCCGAACGCTCGATCGAGCAGACCCGCGACGCCTACGGCAAGATGCGTGACGCGGCGCAGCAGGCAACGAGCATGCTGGAAGACTCGACCGCGCGGGCGAGCCAGGCCACCACCGCGATCCAGAAGAAGGCCGTTGACTTCGTCGAGGCCAACTGCGCCGCCGGCTTCAAGCTGACCCGCGACCTGCTCGACACCCGCGATGTGTCGAAGGCCGTCGAACTGCAGCTTGCCTTCGCCCGCAGCCGCACCGAGGCGTTCGCCAACCACATGAAGGAAATGGGCGCGTTCGCCACCAGCGCGGCCCCCGCCGCCAGCGAGGCGATGAGCGCCCAGTTCTCGAAGTATCTGGAACGGATGCGCAGCAGCTTCGCGCACTGACCTTGCGCCGGCGCGGCGCCGGCCGAGCGGCCAGCGAGCCGCGCATGAGGGAGCGTGATTGACTGGAGCATGGTCTCCGGCGGTCGCGCTTCTGTCGTTCACGCGGCGGCGATGAGTTCTTTCAGCTTCGACCACCGCCGGCGCCCGGCAACGTTGTTCACCGCCATGGCGACCGCCCGCTTCTGGCCCACCAGGACGACGAGCTGGCGCGCCCGCGTCAGCGCGGTATAGAGCAGGTTTCGCCGCAGCATCACCGCATGCTGCATCATCACCGGCACGATCACCGCCGGATATTCCGAGCCCTGGGCCTTGTGGATGGTGGTCGCGTAGGCGGGGGTGAGGCTGTCGAGCCCGGCGTTGGAGAAGGCGAGCGGCCGGCCGTCGAACTCCACCGTCACCTCGCCCGCCTCGGGCGCGACATGGGTGATGAAGCCGATATCGCCATTGTAGATGTCGCGGTCGTAGTCGTTCTCGGTCTGCATCACCTTGTCGCCGGTGGCGAAGCTCCAGCCGAAGCGCTCGACCGTGGCTGCGCCGGCCGCGGCCGGGTTGAGCGCCTGTTGCAGCGCGATGTTGAGGGCTCCGACGCCGACGCCGCCGCGGTTCATCGGCGAGAGAACCTGGATGTCGCGCACCGGATCGAGGCCGAAACGCCGGGGAATGCGGTTGCGGGCGAGCTCGACGATGCGCCGGGCGGCGAGCCCGGCCTCGTCCGCGGGAACGAAATAAAAGTCGCTGTCGGGCCCCGCCGGGTCGAGATCGGGCATCTGCCCGGCATTGATCGCGTGGGCGCTGGTGACGATGCGGCTTGTCGCCGCCTGGCGGAACACCTCGGTCAGCCGCACCACCGGCACCACGCCCGCGGCGATGATGTCGGCCAGAACCTGGCCCGGACCGATCGAGGGAAGCTGGTCGATGTCGCCGACCATCACCACCGCGGCCCGGTCCGGGACCGCTTCCAGCAGCGCGCGCATCAGCGGCACGTCGACCATCGAGGTCTCGTCCACCACGAGGAGGTCGGCGGCGAGCGGGTTGGCCGGCCCGCGCCTGAACCCGCCGGTTTGCGGGTCGGCCTCGAGCAGCCGGTGGATGGTGCGCGCCTCGCGGCCGGTGGCCTCGGCGAGCCGCCTGGCGGCGCGCCCGGTCGGCGCGGCGAGCGCGATCTCGAGCTTTCTGGCGGCGAGGATCCTGAGGATCGCATTGACGATGGTGGTCTTGCCGACGCCCGGACCGCCGGTGATGACCGTGAACTTCGAGGAGAGCGCGACCCGCACCGCTTCGCCCTGGCTGTCGGCGAGGGTCATGCCCGCCTTGGCCTCGACCCAGGAAATCGCCTTGTCCGCGTCGATCCCGGCCCAGGCCGGCCCGCCTTTCGCGATGGCGCCGATCCGCCGCGCGATCGCGCGCTCGGCGCCATGCAGAAAGGCGAGGAACACGCACGCGCTGGCCTGGACCGTGTCGGCGACGAGCGCGCCCTCGGCGAGCTCGAGTTCCATCGCCTCGCCGACCAGCGCCGCCGGAACCTCGAGCAGGCGCTCGGTGAGCGCCACCAGCTCGGCCCGCGGCAGCCCGCAATGGCCGTCCGACATCGCCTCGCCGAGCGCATGGGAGATGCCGGCCCTGACCCGCACCATCG
>Ga0326597_10003361_pt1 | contig 23116 bp, 27 predicted proteins | sample RVTome_12_FD_203789 | JGI IMG/M metagenome (GOLD analysis project Ga0326597, IMG submission 203789) | Soil microbial communities from uranium-contaminated site in the Upper Colorado River Basin, Wyoming, United States - RVT100D185 | ecosystem: Environmental > Terrestrial > Soil > Contaminated >... | reverse complement strand
CTGAACCCGCAGCCACCACCGCCAACGCGCCCCCACCACGGTGGGGGCGCACCCCTACCAGCACCCGCGCCTTGACGTCCTCAACCAGCCTGTCGCCGCCATCCCCACCGAACGTGGCGGCTCACAACGCTGGGGCCCTTCCCGGAGCTCTAGTTTCGACCATGTAGACATCTTGACGGCCCCGTAGTGCGCCGAGGCCTGAAGGGTGCTGGCACCTCGAGAACGCGATGTCTGTGCTGTACCGCTCAGGCTCCGCTACCACTGAAGCTGCCGCTAACGGCGGTTTCACACAGCTCAGGATCCAAGCGTCGCGAGATCGACAGCCCCGTCACTGCGCTGCTGAGGACGAGTAGGGTCCAACGGAGTTGACGTCGGGGCACCGCAGGATGACAGAGTCTGAACGGAACACTGAGGTCTTGCGCCGCTATCTCGAAGCGGTGTCAGGCGGCACCATCGACGTCGACGTCCTTGACGAGACACTCGCTGAGGACGTGGTCCATCACGGGTTGCCAGAAGGAGGTCAGTCGGGACGCGCGGGGATGAAAGCGCAGCAAGAGTCGTTCGGCTCTACCTGGGCGGATCGCAACATCGAGATTGAGGACGTGGTCGCTGCGGGGGACAGGGTCGCGGCAAGACTCATTTTGACGGCGCGGCACCTCGGTGAGTTTGGTGGGATCGAAGCCACCGGCAACGGGGTCCGCGTGGACATCATGGCCTTCGCACGCATCGACGACGGCCGTATCGCAGAGTGGTGGGAGGTCGCGGACGTCTTCGGCCTGCTTGAGCAGCTGGGTGTGTCCCCGCTGGAGTAGGACACCAGACGGCAAACGAGACAGCGAAGAACGCCCGGTACAAGCCGGGTCGGAGTTTGCGAACGTGGGGCGTTACATGACGGGCTGAGCTTCGAAGTCAGCACGCTCCGCGAGACGATGCCACGCGCCCCGTGGATGGATTCCTACATGTGACACCTATTCTGGTGTAGAATTTCATTCATGGTATCGACGAGCGTCCTAGAAGAGCTGGGCCAGCTGGGCCCGGTGTTCCGGTCCCGGGATGCAGTGGCGGCCGGGGTGACCTGGCGGGACCTGTACGCCCTGCGGGACGACGGAAGGATCATCGAGCTGTCGCGCGGGCTGTTCCAGCTCGCCGATCAGGGCCTCGAGCACGTGGACTTCGTCGCGGTGTGTGGTCGGGTCCCGGACGGGATGATCTGCCTGGACTCGGCGTTGGCCTACTGGGACCTGACCGACGAGATCCCACGCAAGGTCCACGTGGCGGTGCCGGCGGGAGCGCATCGGCCGACGATCGACTACCCACCCACCAAGGTCCACGTGTTCGCCGCGGACACCTTCAGGCTGGGGCGACAGGAAGTCGTCGGCCAGGCAGGGGAGCGGTTCTGGATCTCCGACCGAGAACGCACGGTTGTGGACGTGTTCCGTCTGCGGCACCGCGTCGGGGAGGACCTGGCGTACGCGGGTCTGCGCCGCTACCTGCAGAGTCGCCCGCAGCTGGCACGGCTGGCCGAGATCGCGCAGACCTTGCGTGCGTGGGGGCCGTTGTCGGAAGCGCTGCAGGTGCTGCAGTCGTGAGCAGACCGACGCGCGAGACCACGGCGGGGCGGGTCTACCTCGACCTTCGCAAGCGTGCCCGTGCCGAAGGCCGCGGGACCGACGAGCTGCTGGTCTTGTACGTGCTGGAGCGGTTCCTCTACCGACTCTCGATCTCTGCGCATCGGGACCGGCTGGTACTCAAGGGCGGGATGCTGCTCGCGGTCTTCGAGGAGCGTCGCCCCACCCGCGATGTCGACCTGCTCGGGATCGCGATCGCCAACGACGCGGAGTCGGTCGCTGCACTGGTCACCGAGATCACGGCAATCGAGGTCGACGACGGCGTCGTGTTCCGGCCCGACCAGCTCACCACGCAGACGATCCGTGAGCAGGACGTCTATGCGGCCGTCCGCGTCGCCATGCCTGCCACGGTCGCGACCGCCGAGGTCGCGCTGAAGGTCGATGTGAACGTGGGCGACCCGGTCACCCCCGCACCCGTCGAGGTCACCTATCCGGCGCTGCTCGACGAGCCGTTCACGATGATCGGCTACCCGCTTGAGACCGTGCTGGCCGAGAAGCTGGTCACCATGATTGCGCGCGGCGACACCACCACCCGCGACCGCGACTTCGCCGACGTATGGCTGCTGACCGGCCGCCACCAGATTGGCTTCCAGCTGTTGGGTGCGGCGATCACCGCCACCGCCGATCACCGAGGCGTGACCCTGGTCCCGCTTGGCGAGGTCCTGTCGCAGTTGGCCACGGACCGTCAGGACAACTGGCGCCGCTACACCGCCCGGACCGGCCTCGACGGTGAGGTGCCCACGACACTGGGTGAGGTGATCGCCGACGTCACCGCCTTCGTAGACCCGGTGCTGGACACCTCCCTCGACATCGTCGCATCCTGGGACCCGGCCACGCGCAGGTGGTCGACGTGACGGCGGCGGAGCGTCGTCGTCTCAGGTGACGGCCAGGTGACGAGTCGCCCGGGATGACCCGGGATGCAGCGGGACGGGCCGGTCTCACGACACGGCGAAGCGACAGGTCAGAGCCCGATTCCGGGACGGGGCGGTACCGAACGGGACGCCACCCGGGGGGCTCATAACCCGGAGGTCGCAGGTTCAAATCCTGCCCCCGCTACCGAATGGGACGGAAACGACACCGTCCGGGACGTGACGGGCCTGGGTCGGTAAGGAATTGCTGCGCGACGCGTACGCGGCCGCAGCCACGGGACGTGACGCGATGCACCGTGCCCTCATCACCTTCTACGACTGGGTCGCTCAAGTCGATGTCCCTGAACGAACCCGACTGGCCGCCACCATCGACCGCTGGCAGAACGAACTGCTCGCCTACGCCGACACCGCCGGAGCCTCCAACGGCAAGATCGAAGCCATCAACGGTGAGATCGACCAGCTCCTGCGCACTGCCCGAGGTTCCGCAACTTCGACCACTTTCGCACCCGGATTCTGCCCAAACTCCGCGTTGACTGGCACACTCCAACGGTCCCAAGGATCCGAGGTCGATCACCTCAAGACCGAACCGCTGCTCCCCCGTTGACCGCGTAACCCCGGCAAACCATCGACCATCGTGGAACGTGGTCGTGGGACGAGGAGACGTTCGTCAGGCTCGCGGCGCGGACAGGCATGTGGTGACGAGGTCCTGCAGTTCCTCGACGACGTCGAGCAGCGGCTCGATGGACCGCTCCGCCCGTGCCATCACGATCGCCCCCTCCATGGCCGCCACGCACATTGTCCCGACCCTGCGGGCCCGGGCATGCTCGACGTGGTTGGACCGGAGCGCCTCCGCGAGATGGTCCTGCCAGCTGCGGAAAGCCTGCGCGGCGGCTCGTCGAGCATCAGGTTCGTCAGACAGGGTCGCCGCCACAACGGGGCAGCCGGCCCGGAAGTCGTACTCCTCGAGCACGGCCTTCCATGTATCACCGAACGTGCCCAGCGCCGTCACCGGGCTCTGTGACCCCAGCGCCGCGGCCAGCCCGGCAGAGATGAGGTCGCCGGCGTAGCGGGTGGCCTCCTCGACAAGCTGCGACTTGCCACCGGGGAAGTGGTGGTAGATCGAACCGCGTGGTGCGCCGCTGAGTTCCAGCACGCGGGAAAACGACGTGCCGTCTACGCCGTGCTCACGCAGCAGCACCGCGGCGCTGCCGATCATGCGGTCTCGCGGTGTTGGCGTTGCCATCGGCGGCCATCCAAGTTGCGATTATGACGTTCGTCATAGTACCGTCCCCGGGCCCGCACCGGCCCCACCCCGCAGCATCGCGTCGGGATCCTCGAGGAGGCAGGCCATGGCACGTCCGAGCCCCGATCTGGAGTGGCACCCGTCGGCCTGCATCCTGTGCGAGTGCAACTGCGGCGTCCAGGTCCAGGTCGAAGACCGTTCCCTGGTGTCAATCCGTGGCGACGAGTCCCATCCGTCCTCGGTCGGCTACACGTGCGAGAAGGCCCTGCGGCTGGACCACTACCAGTCCAACGTGCATCGCCTGACGTCCCCGTTGCGTCGCCGACCGGACGGCACCCACGAGAAGATCGACTGGGACACCGCCATCGTCGAGATCGCGGAGCGGCTGGCCGCGGTGCGCGACGAGCACGGAGGCGAAAGGATCTTCTTCTATGGCGGCGGCGGACAGGGCAACCACCTCGGTGGTGTCTACAACAAGGCGCTGCAGGCCGCGCTCGGAGTGCGCTACATCTCGAACGCGCTCGCCCAGGAGAAGTCCGGCGAGATGTACGTGGACGGGCGCATGTATGGCGGCCACACCAAGGGGGACTTCGAGCACGCCGAGGTGGTCGTGTTCGTTGGCAAGAACCCGTGGCAGTCGCACAGCTTCCCGCGTGCCCGGCCCGTCCTGCGCGAGATCCAGCGCGATCCCGAGCGCACGATGATCGTGATCGACCCGCGCGTCTCCGAGACGGCGAGGATCGCCGACCTCCACCTTCAGGTCAGGCCCGGCACCGACGCGTGGTGCTTGTCCGCGTTGGGCGCGGTGATTGTCCAGGAGGGCCTGGTCGACCACGACTTCCTCGCCGAGCACACCGCCGGTGTCGAGGACGTGCTGGCGGCGCTGTCCGACGTCGACGTTTCCGCACACGCTGAACGCTGCGGCATCGACGAGAAACTGCTCCGCACTGCCGCCCGCCGGATCGGAACCGCCAGCAGTGCCGTCACCTACGAGGACCTCGGGATCCAGCAGGCCCCCAACAGCACGCTGTCGTCGTACCTCAACAAGCTGCTGTGGATCCTCACGGGCAACTTCGGCAAGCCCGGCGCGATGTACCTCCACTCGGTCTTCGCTCCGGTCGCAGGAGGTGGCGGACCGCGCCGGAAAGAGGACTCCGAGGAGGCTTCCGGCGGGGAAGGATCGGGTGCCCGCACGACCCCGGTGACCGGGGCGCGCATCATCGCCGGCCTGGTGCCGTGCAACTCGATCGCGGAGGAGATCCTCACTGACCACCCCGACCGTTTCCGGGCAATGTGGATCGACTCGGTCAACCCGGCGCATTCACTGGCCGACTCCGCCCGGTTCATCGAGGCCATGGAGGCGCTCGACCTCACGGTCGTGGTCGACATCGCCATGACTGAGACCGCCCGGCACGCCGACTACGTGCTGCCGGCCTCGAGCCAGTTCGAAAAGTGGGAGTCGACCTTCTTCAACGTCGAGTTTCCGGAGAACGTCTACCACCTGCGCCGGCCGATGATCGAGCCGTTGGAGGGCACGCTGCCAGAACCCGAGATCTACGCGCGTGTCATTCGGACACTCGCGACGGTGGCCGACGCGGATCTGGACGAGTTGCGGCGCGCTGCCGAGACGGGCCGGTCAACGTTCGCCCCGGCGTTCTTCGCTGCGGTCGCGGCCGATCCGGCGCTGGTGTGGCTCGCGCCGTACCTGCTGTTCGAGACACTTGGCCCGACGTTGCCGGACGGCGCCCGGTCCGCCTCCGCGCTGTGGGCGGTCAGCCACCTGGTGGCGATGACCAACCCGGACGCTGTCGCGCGCGCGGGGTTCACCGGCGATGGCTTCGAGCCGGGCGAGAAGCTGTTCGAACGGATCATGACCGGCGAGGCGGTGGTGTTCACCCGTGACCGCTGGGAAGACGTGTGGAACTACGTCAAGCGACCCGACCGCAGGTTCACCGTCGAGATCCCATCGCTCCTAGACGAACTGCGGGGGCTCGCCGATACCGACGGTCGGTACACCTCGGAGGAGTTCCCGCTGGTGCTGTCGGCAGGGGAGCGAAGGTCGTTCACGGCGAACACGATCTACCGCGATCCCGAGTGGCGGCGCCGTGACGCCCACGGTGCGCTACGGGTCAGCCAGGCCGATGCGGACAGCCTCGGGGTCGAGACCGGAGATCGCGTACGGGTGATGACCGCCGGCGGTTCGGCCGAGGCCACCGTGGAGGTAAGCGACATGATGCGGGCTGGTCACATCTCCCTACCCAACGGCATGGGTGTCGACCATCCCGACGACAACGGCAGGTTGGTTCGTGCCGGCGTCGCACCCAACGAGCTGACCTCCATCGAACACCGCGACCACTTCGCCGGCACGCCCCTGCACAAGCATGTCCCGGCGCGGATCGAACCTTTGAGTGCAGCGGTCAACGAACGATGAGGACCCGACGAGGCCGGCGGCCGCGTCAACGCTGCAGGCTCGCCTGGATGACCAGCCACTGCTGACCTAGCAAGTGGTGCCGTCGGCGGGTCGTGCGCCCGCTGGTCCCGAGATGGCGGAGCGGTCGGGTCCGGCGGCTTCCGGTCATCAGTCTGCGAACCGCTCCACTGGCTGACCGGTGACCTCGGCGATGAGCTCGAAATCCTTGTCAACGTGCAGGACGATCAGCCCGGACAGCTCCGCGGTGGCCGCGATCAACAGATCGGGGACTGTGGGAGCGCGATGCTTTCCACGGTCGGCCAGAAGCGCCTGCACCTCGACCGCACGATCCTCGTCGGTCAGGCGGGGGAGCGGTTCTGGATCTCCGACCGGGAGCGCACGGTCGTGGACGTGTTTCGGCTGCGGCACCGCGTGGGGGAGGATCTGGCGTATGCGGGTCTGCGCCGCTACCTGCAGAGTCGTCCGCAGCTGGCACGGCTGGCCGAGTACGCGCAGACGCTGCGTGCGTGGGGGCCGATGTCGGAGGCGCTGCAGGTGCTGCAGTCATGAGCAGACCGACGCACGAGACCACGGCGGGGCGCGTCCACCTCGACCTTCGCAAGCGTGCCCGTACCGAGGGTCGCGGAACCGACGAGCTGCTGGTGTTGTACGCCTGGAGCGGTTCCTCTACCGGCTCTCGATTCTGCGCACCGCGATCGAGGTCGACGACGGCGTTGTGTTCCGACCCGACCAGCTCACCACTCAGACGATCCGTGAGCAGGACGTCTACGCCCACGTCCGGATCGCCATGCCCGCCACGGTCGCCACCGAGGTCGCGCTGAAGGTCGATGTCAACGTCGGCGACCCGGTCACCCCCGCACCGGTCGAGGTCACCTACCCGGTGCTGCTCGACGAGTCGCCCGGGATGACCTGGGATGCGGCGGGACGGGCCAGCCTTGCGGCACTGCGAACCCGCAGGTCAGAGCCCGATTCCGGGACGGGGCGCCACCGAGCGGGACACCACCCGGTCGGCTCATGACCCGGAGGTCACTGGTTCAAATCCTGCCCCCGCTACTGGAAACGGCCCCTTCGGGGGCCGTTTCGCTGCGCCCAGGGGACATTCAGGGAACGCGTGCCCTCGGGACGGCGCGGGACGATGGCGTCCCCATGGCGATGTCGTCGACGACATTGACACGTCGACGATATTGTCGATGTCGATTGCCCGTGTGGGTGTCCATCGCTGGTAGGGAGAAGAGTTGTCATGGTGTTCCCGGTACTTGACGGCAAAGTCGCGATTGTCACTGGCGCGGCGATGGGTATGGGCGAGGCCACCGCTCGGCTGTTCGCTCAGGCGGGGGCAAAGGTGGTCGTCGCCGACTTCAACGCCGAGAAGGGCCGGCAGGTCGCCAACGCCATCTGCCAGGACGGGGGCGAGGCCCTGTTCGTCGAGGTTGACATCTCCGAGGCCAACCAGGTCGAGCGCATGGTCGCCGAGACGGTCGAGGCCTTCGGACGTTTCGATGCGGCCGTCAACAACGCTGCGCTCACCCCGGACGACAAGGCGGTTGCGGAGTCCGACGAGGACTACTGGGATCGCCTGATGGGGGTCGACCTCAAGGGGACTGCCCTGTGCATGGAGTACGGGGACCTGGACATCCGCGTGAACTCCGTGCCGCCGGGGGCGATCGACACGCCGATGCTGCGCGGGGCCCTCGAGCAGTTCGGCCTGACCGAGGAGGACTACGCCCCCCAGCTCAGCCTGCTCGGCCGGTTCGGTCAGCCAGAGGAGGTCGCGCAAGCCAGCCTGTGGCTGGCGTCCGACCAGTCCTCGTACGTGACGGGGACGACGTTGCACGTGGACGCCGGCTACACCAGCCGGTGACGGCAGCGAATGGAGCGTTCCGATGATGCATCGTGCTTGGCCCGGGTTGCCGCTCGACGAGTGGCGCGAGACCAAGGAGACGTTGCATCGGTACTGCCAGATGGTGGGCAAGGTGCGTCTGGCGTTGGCGCCGTTCCTCAATCATTGGTGGCACGTCACGCTGTATGTGACGGTCGACGGGTTGTCGACGGGGATGCTGCCGGTGTGGGGCGGTCGGACCGTGGAGGTTCGGTTGGATCTGCGGGAGCATGCGGTTCGGATCGTCGACAGCCTCGGCGCGGTCGGGGCCTTCGTCCTGCAGCCGGGGTTCGCGTGCGCGGACTTCCACGACGAGCTGGTGGCCGCGTTGAGGTCGCTGGGGGTCGAGGCCGATGTGGACATGCGGCCGTACGACCTCGACGGGCCGGCGTTCTTCGAGGATCGCGACCACGACACCTACGACGCCGACGCGGTCGGCCGGTACGCCCAGGTGTTGCGGTCGAGCACGGTCGTGCTCGAGGAATTCGCGGGCCGGTTCAACGGCAAGCAGAGCCCCGTGCAACTGTTCTGGCACAGCTTCGACCTTGCCTACGCGCGGTTCTCGGGTCGGCGGGCGCCAGTGCGGGAGGGGGCCGGCATGGTCGAGGCCGAGGCCTACTCGCACGAGGTGATCGCCTTCGGGTTCTGGCCGGGTGACGAGCAGGTGCCCTACCCGGCCTACTACTCCTACACCGCGCCCGCACCGCCGGGGCTGACCGAGCAGCCGCTGAAGGTGCCTGAGGCGTTCTGGAACGACGAGTCGGGCACGGCGATCCTGCCCTACGACGCGGTGCGAACGGCCGAAGATCCGCGCGCGACCCTGCTGGGGTTCTTCGAGGAGGCCTACCGCGCCGGGGGGCGTACGGCAGGCTGGGACCTGGCCGACTTCGCCACGAGCGCCGCGCCCTGACCCGGCCACATCCTGGGCCGCCGCCCCCGGAGGATGTCATGACCTGTGAACACCTGCAACGGCTGAGGCCGGTCGCCCACGAAGCCACGCGGGTGCGAGGAGTGTCCGGCATCCGGCCAGCGGTGGGTCCATCTGCGGCTGTGCATGAGCTGTGGGCACGTCGGCTGCTGCGAATCCTCGCCGGGTCGGCATGCGACGGCGCATGCTCGATCCACCGGCCATCCGGTCGGTCAGTCGTTCGAAGCCGGCGAGGAGTGGGCCTACTGCTCCCCCGATGATGCGTTCGGCATGGGTCACCGGGGTGCGATCTGCTACTTGGGCGAGTTGCCGCCGATCGTCGTCGCGCGTGGCTCGGGTCTCCCGAACGCCGCCCAGTAAGCGCGGTCAGCCGGGGGGTGAGCACGTCGCGGAGGTAGGCGACGATCTCCGGCAGCGGCGCGCGCGACCCAGTCGTGTGCCTCGAGCTGGATCCGTCGCGCTTCGACAACAGCCACGATCACATTCCCTGGCAGAACATGGCCTCAGGAACGGTGTGAGTGGCCAGCGGTTGTCGAGGCTTCTCGTGGACGAAGTGGCGTCAGGTCGTGACGGTTGTGTGGGTGGGGTCCCACGCTCGGTGGAGCGGGTGGATCGTGATCTGAGGTTCGCCGGGTATTTGCAGGTCTCCCTTGACGACAGGGAGCAGGCGCTGCTCGGTGAAGGTGTCGAAGGCGGCCTGGTCGTATGGGCGTTCCTTCCTGTTGTTCTTGTGTGGTCAGGGTTGGCGGCCGAGGTAGCCGACGAGCCGGTCGATGGGTGGGGCGTCGTTCGGGACGGGGACCTCGTCGGCAAACAATTGCCCGCGAAGGCCTGGGACGATCCCGGGCGCGAACGCTGCCACGGTATCGACGGCGTCGGATGGCGGGTCGATGTGGCGGCCGATGCTCGTGGCGATGTCCCAGCCGTGAACGAGCGCGTCGAGGGTGGCGATGCCGAGGAACAACGAGCCGGGGACGTCGCCCACGGGCAGGCTCACGGTGTGCGGTCCATCGCTCCAGGCTCCTGCATCGCGGTGAGCAGGTCGGCGGCGGCTGCGCGGTAGTGCGACGCTGCGTTGGTGGGGACGGCGTCGGGTGGTGGTGTGGGCTGCTGGCCGCGTGCGGTCGCGGCGAACATCTGCATGCCGCCCACGACGTGCAGGACGAGGGTCTCCAGGTCCCACTCCGTGCATGGTGTGGGCGTGTCCATCTTGCCAGTCGGCAGATCCTCGAGGACCCCGGAGGTCCAGGCGGTCGCGGCTTCGAGTGCGGTCAACATCGGGGGCTCCCGTGTCTTTGGGTCAGAAGTCGGTGAGCGTGCCGTCGGCGGTCACGACGCGGACGGCGGGGTGGATTTTCGGCGGGGTGGTGAGCCCGAGTTCCTGCATGGCGGGCCCCAGCACGGCCCCGAACTCGGCGAAGGCATCCTCGGACTCCCACACGTCGATGACGGTGAACCCGTCGCCGTTCTTGTGGGCGACGTGGTGCAGGCGGGCTGGTGGACGATGTCGGCGCCGCCGATCTCGAAGACCTTGCGGTACTCGTCGATGGTGTGGTCGGGGAACTCGAAGATGGCGACGATGGCCATGTGGTTTCTCTCCTGGTCGGCTGGGGCCATCATGTCGCGTCTTGGCGGTGGTGTCATGGGTGGTGTCCACCCATCTTCACGCTCGGGGTGTGGGTGCGTGTTCGGCGCCCACGGCGGCGAGGTCGCGCCGCGACTCCGCCCCGAGCTTCATGAGCAGGCTCGCGACGTGCTTCTCGATCGTGCGCACGGACAGGTGGAGCCGTTCGGCGAGTTCCGCGTTGGTGGGCAGGTCGACCAGCAGCCCGAACACCTCGTACTCCCGTGCCGTGATGCCGGCGCGGCGCAGCTGCTCGGATACCCCCTGGTCGACCGCGCGGGGTCGGGGCAGGTGGACCCCGACCCGGCGTAGCAGGGTCCTGGCCGCGGACGCGACATCATCGAGTTGGAGCGAGCGGGCCCGTTCCTCGGCTTCCCGCAGCCACAGCTCGGGGTGTCCCCAGCCGTCACGAAGGGCCGCCTCGCCGACCAGCCGCAGCGCCAGGGTCCCGTACACCGGGTAGCGGCGGATCGATTCGAGGTTGGCCTCGACGAGCCTGGTCCCTTCGGTGGCATCGTCTCGTGCGGTCGCAATGGCCTGTGCCGTGACAACCCAGATGTCGGTCCAGCGTGATCCTCGGACCGAGTCGGCGAGCAGCGCCTCCACCTCCTGGCGGGTCGCCTTGCCATCCACGCTGCGCAGGAGGACGGCGATCCCGCTCGTGGGGTCTGACATGAGCGGTTGTCCTCGGCGTCGGGACCGTTCGATCGCCGCCAGGGCGCCGGCGCGGTCCTCGGCCAACAGGGCCATGACGCCTCGTCCGAGCATGTCGGTCGCGGCCAGGACGTCCGGGTCGTCTGGTGCCATCGCCTCGGCCTCGCGGAACCGCCGCTCGGCAGTCGCAACGTCGCCCCGGTAGCCGGCCGCGATGCCGCGCCAGCACAAGGCGATCGGGCGCACGGGACCGATCGCGAGCTGCGTCGACAACCGTTCGGCTTCCTCGGCGATCGACTGCCCCTGGTCGAACTCGGCACGCATCAGGTGCGTGGCCGACAGGTTGATGTCCACGGACGCTTGCGTGACGAGCGCTCCGGCGCGTTGTGCCTCATCGCGGGCAAGCTCGAGCCCGACGGTGGCGACGTCCCGGAACATCTCGACCGTGCCCAGCTCGTGCAGCGCCTTGAGCCGTTCGTCGGCGAGGCCGTGGCTGTTGGCCAGCTCCAGGGCACGGTCGAACGCATCTGCGGCCGCGGCGAGATCGCGCATCCGTGCACACCGACCGACCACGAGCCAGGCCTCGCAGGCAGCGACAGGATCGTCGGCGCGGTCGGCCTCTTGGGCACTGCGATGTGCAAGGTGCTCGGCAGCCAGGACTCGGCCGTCGTCGGTGCCGCCAGGGTCACGAGCGCTTCAACAACCCAGGCACGGGCCCACCGCGGATCGTCCTTGACGAGCAGTGTCGTGGCCGCGGCCAGGTGCCGCGCGGAAAGGCCTGTGTCACCCACGGCGACGGCGCCTCGGGCGAGCGCGAGTTCGAGGTCGGCCCGTCGGGAGGGTGGGACGTAGGGGCCGGTGACGCCCGCGACGGATCGGGCCGTGTCAAGGTCGCCCAGCGAGACCAAGGTCTCCACGTGCGCGACGGCCAGGTCGGCCGCCAGCCCAGGGTCCTGCACCAGGTTACGCGCACGCGCGAGCCGGGCGGCTGCCGCGGTGCGTGCCCCCGCCGCCCGGTCGTTGTCCGCAGCCTCCTGAAAGGTGTGCGCTGCCCCGTCTGGATCTCCGGCGGTCGCCCGCAGTTCCGCAACGGTCGGCAGCAGGCCAGCCGGTGGCGTGGGCATCGAGGAGATCGCATTCCGTGCCAGCTCAGCCAGCTCGGACCGGGGCGTTGACGCGAACACCGCGCTGCGAGTCAGCGCATGTCGAAAGCCCAGCCCGTCGGCCGTCAGCAGCTGCGCTCCCGCCGCAGCCGTGACCGCCCGGGCCACGTCTGTGGGGTCGAGACCGGTCGTCGTGGGCAACACGTCTCCTACGAGTGCGTCGCCGAGCAACGCCGCGGCCACCACCACCCGCCGTGCCGAAGGATCCAGCTTGGCCAACCGTCGGCCGACCAGAGCGGCGAACCTGCCCGGCACCGCCAGCGATGGTTCGCCCCCTTCGGTCCCTCCGTCCGCGAAGGCTGTCGCGGTGGGCGCGAGTGCCTCGGCTACCAGGTCCTCCAGCAGCAGCGGAAGCCCGTCCGCCGTGTCCACGAGCCGCTCCACCCGCTCCGACACCTCGGACACCGTCACACCAAGGCAGGCAGCGGCGGCGGCACGAGACGACGCCTTGTCCAGCCGTTCCAGATCCATCACCGGCACCCGGTCGCGCAGCCCCTCGATGGCCGGCAGGTTCGGACCCTCACGTCGCGTCGTGACGACGACTGACACGGCAACGGTGGCCGCCTGTTCCAGCAGGTGCTGGGCGATCGACACGCTGTCGGCGTCCGCATCATGAAGGTCCTCGATCACCAGCACCGCCGGGCCGGCAAGGGCGGCGATGGCCCGCAGCACCGCATGCCCCAGCAAGACCGGCGATGGCTCGAGCGCCCGCGTCGTCTCGATCGGCAGGAGATGGGCGAGCAGCGCGGAAAGCCCGTTCAACTCAGTCAGGTGCGGGATTCGCTGCCAGTCAGGGCACGACAACAGCGCCTGCTGAACGGGCGCCAGGGCAGCGCCCCGATCGGTTGCACCGCCCTGCAACACCGTGCACCCCGCCGCTGTCGCCTGTGCGGCCAGGTGGGCGACCAGGCGGGACTTGCCGATACCCGCCTCTCGGCAGATGACCAGCCCGGTGCCGGTCTGGTCAGACTCGGCCAGCCGGCTCACGATCTCGTCGAGTCGGGCAAGCTCAGCGTCTCGACCGACGATCACCGGACAGATCAGGGTCACCGAGACCGCCCCCTTGCAGTGTCTACGACCAAGGCTGCCACACTTTGGCTTCCTCGGGCTCAGCTGCCCGCTGACGAGTCCTCACCGGACTCCAGCAGCCGCTTGAGCTCCGCCTGCTCGTCCCTCCAGCCCGTGGTGGCCTGCTTCTTGATCAGTGGCAGCAGCAACCGGTTGAGCCCCACGCCGTGCATCTCCGCGGTGAGGCGAACAACCGCGTCGGACCCGGACTCGCGGACCCGCCAGGTGATGCGTGTGCCCCGGATACCGCCGGAGATGGTCTCCTCGGTCCATGTGCGGCCAGCCTCGTCGAACGCCGTGACCTCCTCGGTGAACGCCAGGCGACCCATGGGTGTCTTGCGAACCTTGTGGACCTTGGTGCCGAGAAGGGACGGTCCGGACGGCTCGACCGAGACCTCCAGAACGTTCGGAGCCTGCCACACGATCTGGGTCTCGTGGTTGCGCAGGTAGGCGAACACCTCGTCGGGTGCCCGTTTGATCGTTGTCTCGACCACGATGTTGCCCATCGATCTCCTCCTAGTTCGATCGTGCCTCATCACGAGGCCGGGGCATGTCACCGATTCAGACTACGGTCTGGACGGACCCGGCAACCGAGCAATTTCGATCGACTCCGTACATCGTCGGTCACCGCGGACAGCGGGGACTTCCGGGTGAGTGTTCGGGGTGACACGCCAGCCTGTCCGCCCTTCACGCGAGAGTGCGGCAGCGATCGCGGGGCAGGATGCAGTCGGGTTCGGCCGGCTCTGTTAGGTCGATGTGCCCTCGCAGAACGGGGAGGCGGTCGAGGTGCATCCCGACCCGGGGTGCCGGCCACGGGTGCCCAATGGGTGCCAGGATTCCGGAGACACACCGGCCTGGGGTGGGATGGCGAGGGATACGGGAATTGCGTTTCTGCTGGTCAGCGGCATGTTCTGGGGTCGCTCATGACCCGGAGGTCGCAGCTTCAAATCCTGCCCCCGCTACCAAATCGGACCGCCTTTCGGGGCGGTCCGATTCGTTCTACCGGTTCTTCTACCGGCCGGTTTCTGGTAGAGCGCTCACTCCTTGGGGTGGTCGAGCAGGTTGGCGAACGTGGCGGCGGCCTCGGCCTGCATCCCGGGCAGGACGTGCTGGTGGGTCGCCATTGTGAACGCAGGGGTCGAGTGCCCGAGCCGTTCGGTGACGACCTTCAGCGGCACGCCGGCTTTCAGACTGGTAGTGAGCAATCATCCAGGTGGGGTGAACACCTGCGGGTTGGGGTGCTGGTCCTGTGCTATTCCGCAGGGTTGGTGATGGCCTCGTTGACCAGCGCGGCCTTGTAGCGGGACCAGTCTCCGCCGGCGTTGTTGACCCAGCCGACGGCGGTGCCGGGGGTGAGGCCGAGTAGGTCGGCGAGCACGGCGGCGGGTAGCTGGGCGGCGAGTTGGAGCATGGCGGCGCGGCGGCCGGCGCGGGCGTGGATGCCGAGCTCGTTCAGGCGGGCCCCGAGGCGGGCCGGGGTCAGTGGGCGTGCGGCGTGCTGGCCGGGGAACAGCCAGCGGCTGGTGTCACCAATCAGTTCGGTGGATCGAGGCTGAGGGGACGCCACGACGGAGCGCCGATAAGCCCGTCAACAACGTGGGGCGCACCCCGCTACTCACACGAGGGAGCGGTCTGATCCATATTGCCCATCTGGATCGCCGACGCATGCCCAGATGAGTACGGCGGATCCGGGCAGTCGATATCGCGCGCACTGACAGTCCGGCCTCGAGGATGTCCACCTCGATTGCCAGAAGTGCCCCGGGGTGCGTCGTGGCGTCGGATGCGCTCCCTGGCAGGAATGGGAAGATAGGGCTCCTGAGTCAGGCCCTGCCATCCGGCTGGCGATACGGGCAGAGGCCGTGCCGGACACGTCAAGCCGTGACATCCGCGGTCGGATGAGGTGTCGGCACCGTTGGATGGACTACAGCTGGACGCCCAGGGTCAATCGCCACTCTGGCGGGGCGAAGGGCTCGCCGAAGTACGCCACCTCGCGGTTGATACCGGCTTCGGACAGCCAGTACAGCGCGACCCCCTTCCAAGGTTCCACACCGCTGTAGACCGCATCGAACTCCACGATCACGGAGTCGTCGTCGCCAGCGAAGGCATTCCGGACCACGAAGGTCGGAGGAACCGGAAAGGCCGCCATCATGGCCCGGATGTCCTGGCGTCCCGTGATGCGTTCGCCGGACTGCGGGTACTCGATGACGGCGTCATCGCCGTATGCCGCCACGACGTCGTCCCAGCGGCGTTCGTTGATCGCCGCGAAGACGTCAATCACGGTGGTGACGTGTTGGTCGCTCATGCGCCTGTCCTTCGTGGCCGATTCGGCCGGTTCGTGGTTGACGGGGGACTCAGGTCGTCGTGGTCACGACGGCTTCCGCGTGATCGCGTACTGGACATCGACACGGACCGAGAGTGGGGCCATCGACTCGACGACGGCGCCGTTGGCCTGCTTGAGCCGGCTCGCGGCCGCCGGTGAGAGCTTGCGGATGGTCCCGCGCAGCCCCGTTCCCATCACGATCGCCCACCAGTCATCGGCGCTCGCCACCGCCGTGGGATGGCTTGCCGGCACAATGTCCGGCTCGGGCACGCCGGCCGACACGAACAGGTTCGTCACCTGTTCGGGCTGGTCGATGTCGTCCCACGGGTTGTAACGATCCCGAGCCAGCTCGGGCTGCTCGGAAGCCACCGCTTCCCAGAACGGGGCATACATGGGCTCGAGAACACCCGGGCCGAACGTGGTGACCGCCAGCCGGCCACCGGGCTTGACCATCCGCCACAGCTCGGCGATCCCCTGGGCCATGTCGGGCAGGAAGAAGATCCCGAACACGCAGACGACCGCGTCGAAGGACTCGTCGGGATACCCCAGGTGCATCATGTCGCCGACGACAATCTCGACGTTGTCCAGCCGGCGTTCGGACGCCTTGCGAGCGGCCAGCTCCAAGAGCTTGACAGACAGGTCGGCGGCGATGACGTGTCCGGCTGGTCCGACAGCCTCGGCGGCGGCGAGCGCCGACGATCCGGAGCCGGAGGCCACGTCGAGCACCCGCATTCCCAAGGCCAGATCGAGGCAATCGACCGTGCCGCGACCAGCGGCGTCCCAGAACGTGAGCACGGGATGATCGAACACCTCAGCGGCAGCGTCGTACACCGCAGTGGTCGTCGCCGTGGGATCCAAGTCGCTCATCGACTCACCGCCGCCCCTGCATGGATGGGATGTTGCGGCATTGCTGCTCCTGACCGTCCTCGTGCCACGAGCATGGGCTGCGGAGGCCCCTCCAGATAGTTCAACATCTGCACCACACGCGAGGGCCGGCCACGACCTCGAGCCGCCCGAGCGGGTCGCAGGCTTTCGTTCCGTGACTACCTGTCTTGCGATCTGTGGTCCGAGGCGTTGGGCCTCACCGTGGGCAAAGGCGCCTCGGCGGTCCTCGCGGTCCTCGAAGCCGTAAGGACGGTCGGTCGCGAGCGTCCCGCTGTTCGCGTGCCCGGGGCAGGGCCAGGACTTGACTGGGCACTCGACGCTGGTGCAGATTCTGAACCAGCACAACGCCGCGAATTTCGAGTACGACGACCACGGGATGCACTGGGAGCTCGCGGAGAAGAACGGTTTCTACTCCCCGTTCGACTACGCGGCATGACCAATTCGCTGGCCGATGCCATCGAGGGTGCTCGAGGCGTGGTCGTCGTCGGCTTGGCCCGGATCGTCGTTGCGTCGTGGGCGTATCTGGCCCTGTTGTCGACGCAGATGGCTTCGAGGTCGTCGGCGCTGTCCATGCCCATGGCATCGGCCTGGTCGCTGGGCGAGACCGTCCTGATGGTCACCATGGGGGCGGTCATGATGGCGGCCATGATGCTGCCGTCCGCCGTTCCGATGGTGCTCGCCTACGACCGCATGAATCGCGGGTCGAGCGACGGACCGGGCGGTTCGGCAGCGCTGTTCGTCGCCGGCTACGTCGCGCTGTGGGCAGCGTTCGCCGTCGCTGCCACCGGGCTCCAGCGGGTTCCTCACCACCTGGCGCGCTGATCAACGTCATGGGAGCGGCGACGCAGAGCGCGCTCGCGGGACCGCTACTGATCGTGGCCGGGATCTTCCAGCTCTCTCCGGTCAATGAGCGGAGCCTCGGCGCATGCCGGACACCCTTGGGTTCGTGATGACCTCGTGGCGAGACGGTCGGCGAGGGTGCTGGCGTCGCTGGAGGCTGATCCGAGCCGGCTCTTCCGCGGCCACGCGGGGCCCTTGTGCCCGCTGGTGTTCGACCGCGGGCTATGCGTGGGCAGCGACTCGCGGGACACCCGCGAACATGGACAGCTTCAGCCAGGTCGGAAAGGCCCGTCGCAACGCCCGTGGGCCGTCGATTGAGATCCTGCCCTCGCGCAGCACGTCCGCCCAGACGCGGTCGCCCATCCAGATGGCAGTCAGCGCTCGAAGGTCGGCGGTCACGGTCAGGTCGACGTCGTGGCCTGGGTCGGCGTCGCACACGTCCGCTTCGGCGGCAGTGAGCACCAGCCACCAGTCGCGCAGGTAGGGATCGGCCTCGGGGAAGAAGAATTGCACGACAGTTCGGCCGGGGGGCAGGGCCTCATGGTCGATGTTGTAGTGCACGTCCCACAACAGCACCTGCGGGTCGAGGTCCTTGTCGCCCAGATCCGCGGCCCACCGTGTACCCCACACGCCGATCGCCTCGACGATGGGGAACAACTCCTGACCTGCGGGGGTCAGCGAGTAAATGACGCGATTGCCGTCCTCACGCCGGTCGACGAGCTCATATCTGACGAGCATGCGGAGCCGCTTGGCGAGCAGCGCGGACGACATCTTGGGGTTGCCGCTGCGGATCTCGTTGAAATGGCGGCTCCCGCTCAGCAGTTCGCGGATGATGAGGATTGTCCACCGCTCATCCAGGAGTTCCATGGCCTTGGCGATGGGGCAGAACTGGCTGTACTCGCTCACGAGAGTCTTCCCGTCGAACCCAGCCTACTTCAGATCCTGAACTATCGACGATGCGATCTCGAGCGGATGCTTGGGTTGCTCAGACAGAGCTGGCAGACGCCACCGGCGTGCGGCCACCGACCTGCGAAGTCTTCAGGTCTCAACAACAGGAACAAAGGAGCGCTCATGGCGCTGTTCATGGATGTACACACGCTCGGGGAAGGTCTCTCGGTTGACGACGTGGTCGCAGCTCACAACAAGGATCTGGAGATCCAGACGGCCTACGGCGTCAACTACACCCAGGCCTGGGTTGACCACGCGAAGGGCAAGATCTTCTGCTTGGCGGAGGGGCCTGACGCGGAGACGGTGAGTCGGGTGCACAAGGAGGGCCATGGTTTGGTCGCCGACGAGATCTTCGAGGTCAGCCAGTACTCCTGACGCCACCGTCCGGGGGGGAATTGCTATCGCTATCTCCCCCCGGACGGGAGGCCCCCGGGCTCGGGGTGACAGGGTGCTCGCTCACAATTCTCACGACCGTCCCAGTCCAGAGCAGCAACGCGGCGGGCGGGGAAGGCGCGGCGGCCGGCGCATGTGGGTACCGAAACCCTGAAGTTGGTCATGCGGCTGCCTTGTGCTCGTTTGATCGGACGGTTCGTCGCGACCCACCCGCAGAATATCCATGCATGTCTATGCAGGGTCGCCAGCCCCGCCATGGCCGCCAAATGGCCGCCTCATAACCCGGAGGTCGCAGGTTGAAATCCTGACCCGGCTACCAGCAGAGCCCCCGAATTCGGGGGCTCTCGCCTTTCATGACCACCGAATGACCACCGAGGGCCGGCGGTGCCGCTGGGAGCATGACTCGAACGGATTCTTCAGGAAGGGTCGATTCGCCCCTTCCTGACCGGTCCTCGAGTGCTGGATCGCGGGGTGGCCGAAGATGGTGACCGAGGTCCGCAAGAAGATGAAGCGCCAGATCGACAGGGCGGTCCGCGGCCGTCTCGGCCGCTGACGACCTGGCGGACCCACGAGGCTGGCCGGCCGATCCTTGCTCGTTCCCAGGAGATGCTGCCAGTGGAGATGTTGACACCCGGTCCGGGATGGAGGAGTCCGTCGTTCGGGAAAGGCAGGTATCCGCGGGGAGTCGCTCGACGGCGAGGGGAGGTCGCCCGTGAGCGCCTGGCTCGGACCACGGCACGACCCGAGGCGCCCGGTCCACGGGCGCCGACCCAGAGGAGCAACCATGGCAGAGACACATGAGCACACCAAAGCGGTCGTGGACGCGGCCCGAGGCACGTCGGTGAACGACGCGCTCGACTTCTTCGGGGACCCCTCGAACCACGACAAGGTTCGGGAGCACATGAAGCAGGCCGGCGTCGACCCCGACGAGCAGGGCACGGCACTCACGGTGATCGTCGCGAGTGTGGCGTTCTCCTGCTGACGAGCCTGACATCTCGTTGGGGGTGGGGCGCGGTCCCGCCCCCAATGCTCTCTCGCCCGCGATGACCGGGACTTGGCGACGACCATGAAGCCCACGAGCCCGGTAGCCGTGGACTCTGCCTTCGATCTGCCCTCCCTCGTCCTGCCCCGCGGCCTCGAGCGCGCCGCCGAGGCCGTCCGTGCGGCCGGTCTCGGCCGCACCGTCCGGGTCGAGCCGCGTGGCCGGCGTGGACAGGCCGCCATCGTCCGCCTGGACGACGGCAGCGAGGTGTTCGTCAAGCTCGCCCCGTTGGACGGTGTCGACGCCGGCATGCGGACCGAGCGGGAGGTCGCGGCCGCACGCACGCTCCCCGGCCTGACGCCAGCCGTCCTCGCCGCCGCCGAGGACGGGAGTTGGGTCGTGCTCGAGGGCGTCGAGGGTGAGCCGCTGTCGAGCACGCCGACGGACCTCGACCTCGACACGGGCTTGGCCGCCGACCTCGGCGCGATGCTCGCCGCTGTCCACCGGGCGGGCCACCGTGGCAACCCCGACCGTCTCCGCCGCGAGGCTCCCGTCACCGACCTGCCTTCGGCCGAGGTCCAGCTCCCCCCCATCGACGACGTGACCCCGACCCGGTTCGCCCTTGCCCCCGGATTCGACTACCCGGTCTGGCTCGCGTTCGTCCAGGACGAGCCGCTCGCCGGCGCCATCCGCGACCTCGCCGCCACCTGGACCGTCGCCACGCTGATCCACGGCGACCTCCGCGGCGACAACGTGATCGCCACCCCCACGCGGAGGCTCGTCCCGGTCGACTGGGAGCTCGGAGGGCTCGGCGACCCGCGGGCCGATCTCGGCGCGCTCGTCGCGCTGTACCTCAGCGCCTGGCTGTCCTCGATCCGCGCGACCGAGGACGGCGAGCTGGCCGACTGGCTCGCGACCGCCACGGTCCCGCTCGACGCCATCCGACCGCCGATCGACGCCGCGGTCCGCTCTTATCGTGACGGCGTGACGAGCGTCGCCGACACGCGCGCCGACCTCGAGCTGGCGCTGCGGTGGGCCGGGGCGTGCCTGCTCCGCCAGGCGCTCGCCATCCTCGACCACCGCGGGGGCCATGCGCCGAGTTCCCGCCCGTTGGCGTCGTCATCTCGTTCGCCGTCGCGTACGTCTCCGACGCGGGCCAGCAGCTGCGCGATGATCTGGCGGTCCTCGGCGTGGCTGCCCCGGTGACGAACGACCAGACGCAGCGCGAGCATCCCGCCCGCGACCGCTAGGACGATGGTGACGGCCGCGAGCGGCCAGGATGCCGGGTCATCCATTCCAGTCTCTCCGTCGGAGGGTGCATCGGCGGGCGGTGACCGGGAGCATTGGGGAAAAGTCCTGCGATAGCGCCCAACGCGCCGAGGCCCTCGACCCTAAACGTGCGCTGAACGCACAAACAAATCCAGGTCAGGCTGACCCCGTTGCGTGCCGCCGCCATGGGCAGTGCCGGCAGCCCTGGGTGCAGCATGCCCGCGACGCCAGCTCCACTGCAGTCATCACGAACAGGCCCGACATCGGGTCCAGATAGCCAGGATCGCCAGCGTCGACGGCCGCCTCGTGCGCGGCGATGGCCGCCGCATATCCCGGACGGTTCGGTCCGAACCGGTCTGCGGCGGGCAGCCGCCAGTCGTGACGGAGCTGAGCGGGGTCGCCTGCCATGCATCTGCGATCTGCGAGTCGACGCGCCGTGTGTACCAAAGGCGTCTGGAAGCCCTGGCGGGTGTCCACACCCACCGGAAGCGAACAGGTGAGGAGTGGAGTGCGCAGAGCAGAGGGGTCGCTGCCCACGACCCCGCCAGGGCTTCGCAAAGGCTAGGCAGGCGTTGAACGTGCAACAAAACCCGGTTCGCTACCAGCACCCTGCCGATGCCCCGCACCACTGCCCAAGCCCCACCGCGGCTGGACTGCCCCGTGCCGCCGACACGTACCGCCACAACACAGTACGAGGAGGGCAACCGACCCGAACGGCCGTCACGCCCACCACGAGCACCGGGAGGCTGCTGCTGACAAACCGCCGGTTTGTACTGGACAGCGTCCGGGGCGTCACGTTGACTCGTGTCGCACTCCCTCCTATCGAAGGACTGGTCGTGTTGGATCGTGTCGTCATGCGGGCAGGGGCGGTAGCAGCAATGGTCGGGGCCGCCATCGCGGTGGTGTTCAACGTGCTTCACCCTCGAAGCAGCGACCTGGACCCATCGTCAGTGGTGACTGCGGCTGCTGAGAACTCGATCTGGGCGGTCGATCACTACCTGCTGGGCTGGGCTATCGGTCTGGCGCTGTTCGCGCTGGTGGTGATCACCCATACCTTGACCGGGTCACGATCCCAATCGTGGGGCCGCGTGGCGTTGTGGTTCGCGGTGGGTGGCACCGCGATCGCGTTCGTGACCATCGTGGTCGACGGGTTCGCGCTCAGCCAGGCCGCCCAGCACGGCTCCGCCGAGGTCGCCACCGCCGTGGCCTACGTCGGCGAAGGCCTGTTCGTCGCCACGATCGGGTCGTTCTTTGGGATCACCCCTGTCGTGTACGGGGTTGCGCTGCTGACCGGAGACGACTACCCGTCCTGGCTCGGCTGGACCATCCTGCTGGCCGGCACGCTCGGCGTGGTCACCGGCTCGATCGTGTTCTTCGCGGGCCCGGCCAGCGTCACGATCAACGTCCTATTCCCGATCTCGTCGCTGGTCACAACCCTGTGGATCGGCGTCATGGGCTACAAGATCTGGCAGAAACTGGCTGCCGAACTGCCCCCCGCCCCCTCCGGACAATCGGAGCCTGCACCGTAGTGACCGACGGGTCCGCAGGATCCCGCGCCTCCGCCGCTGGCCCGAAGCCGCACGAGCGACACCCGGCTGCGCCACACCGACCCGACACCGTCCGGCACCAAGGCCGAGAAGGCCGCGATCGCCGAGTCACCGGTCAAGCTGGCGGACAAGGCATCAACCCGCTGCGCCTGTCGGTCCGGTTCCCGGTAGATGGGAGCCCTGACGATCTGCAAGCCGCCCAGGGTGTCTTCCACCGGTTCATCCAGCGCGGCTCGGTGGAAGGACTGATCCTGGACGTGGCCGACTACCGCCACATGCCGGACAGGCCCGGCGTCATGCTGATCGGGCATGACATCGACTGCTCGACAAGCTCGGCGGGTCGCAGGCGCCGGGCCAGAGCCCGTGGGACATCAGCGTCGAGGAGCTCGCCCGGCTGCGGGCCAGTGACGCCGACTTCGTGCTCCTCGACGTCCGCGAGCACAAC
>Ga0326597_10003360_pt1 | contig 23116 bp, 20 predicted proteins | sample RVTome_12_FD_203789 | JGI IMG/M metagenome (GOLD analysis project Ga0326597, IMG submission 203789) | Soil microbial communities from uranium-contaminated site in the Upper Colorado River Basin, Wyoming, United States - RVT100D185 | ecosystem: Environmental > Terrestrial > Soil > Contaminated >... | reverse complement strand
ACTCCACCAGGAATGTGCTTTGCCGGTTGAATGATCAAGAATCGGCGAAGATGTCGTAGGCGATCGGATGGGGCGTGAAGCAGCGCCCACGAAGCAGCAACGAGCACGAGACCGCCTGCGTTCAGTGCAACAGCGCCGACGGACCGCACGGGGTCGAATACGATCTCATTTCGTATCGCCTCCCAATGGCTGGAAACCCCCCACAGAAGTCCGACGACCACGAGCGCGAATGCCACCCACGACAACCGACGGAGGTCAGGCACGGGCGACCGTGGCGAACGTCCACAGGCCCACACCGCGGACTCTTGGAGCGTTGGTCTGCAGCGCCAGCAGCCGAACAAACCCAGTGCGCGTCCAATGCTGAACATGGCCAGGGGTGTTCCCAAAGTCACTCAGGTACTTGCCACGCATCATGTTCGCGAGCCGCCACCAGGGCTCGTGAGGCACTGTGAGGATCACTGCCTTGCGCGCAACCCGCAACAACTCTCGAACCGCCCCACTCGGATCGTGGAGATGTTCCAGGACCTCCGTCGCGACCACGACATCGAAGGCACGGTCCGGGTAAGGCAGTGCGTACACCGAGGCGCAAACGAACCGTGCCTCAGGCACGAGTACCCGCGCTTCGGCCAAAAGGTGACCCTCCAGTTCAGCGCCGTGAATCTCAACGGAGAATCGGTCGGCCACGAACCGCGTGGTCCGGCCCTCACCACAGCCGACGTCAAGAATCGAATCGGGCTCGTGCGCATTGATCTCATCGAAGAGTGCCGAGTGGAACCGCTGCATCAACAACCGGACACCAGGGTTGCGACTGCCGTGCTTGTCGAAGTAGTTACCGGGTACGTTACTGACGACACCTGGTGTATCTAGGTCGGACGAACTCGCAACGACCCGCGGGAGAGGTCGCTGATCCTTGCTTCTCATGGCCGATCCACAGTGGCTGGCATGACATCGACCCGACGCCGATTGAGCTGGACGAGGAGGTCAGCGATGAGACCGACGAGGCCAATTGCCACAGTCAGACCGAATAGCACGATTGTGTTCGTGGCAACTCGGAAGTCCTTTCCGACGAGGTCGTAGACCAGCTTCCCTGCAGAAATCAGACCGAACAGGATTGCCGGCGGTCCGAACACCCGCAAAGGCTCCCACGTGAGCGCCATTCGCACGACTTGGAGCAAGTAGCGTCTCGTATCCGTCCACCAATGGAACTTGGACTCACCAGCCCGGCGTGCGTATTCGATAGGCACATACCGGACCGAGTATCCACTCGTGAGAAACGCAAGGGTGATCGTCGTGACGCACGAGAAGCCAGCGGGGAGCAGGTAGAGGAACGGAAGGGCGACCTCGCGACGAAAGGCTCGAAACCCGGAATTCAGATCGGGAATGCGGGTACCGGTGAGGTAGACGGCGAGCATCCTGATCAGCCACTTCGCGGGGCGTCGGAGGAGCGGCACGGAACCTTGCTCCGATGTACGGGCGCCAACGATCTGGTCGAAGCCATCCAGGCCTGATACGAGACCGGGGATGTCATCATTCGGATAGGTCATGTCCACATCGGTCCACACGACCACGTCGCCTCGAGCAGAGAATGTCCCCCAGCGGCGGGCGGCTCCCGATCCTCGGTTTTGGGCGAAACGGATCAGCCGTATCCCATCGATCTCTTGGAGCTTCTCACCCGACCCGTCGGTCGACCCGTCATCCACCACGATGATCTCGTAGGAGTACTCGGACTCGTCCATCGCCTTGCGGATGCGGTCGATCTCGTCGGTGAGATGTCCCGACTCGTTGTAGACGGGCAGGACGATCGAGACGTCGCATGCATGTTCGGTGGTCACAGTCGGGGCTCCAGGATGTCTGCATCATCGCGGCTGCGGGCGGCGAACGCCATCAACAGGAAACCGGTGATCAGCGGCGCCACCGCCCGAGTGATGTCGAAGTAGTTGAACCACACCTGCCGGGTGAAGAGCAGGGTGAGGGGGACGAAGCCAAACGTCGCCCACCCCACCAGCCAGTTCTTGGTGAGAACCCGCCGGGTGAACAAAAGCAACAACAGCATCACCGCAATGCCGGTCACCATGTTGACGGGGCGACCTCCCCACAGCTCGAAGGCACGCACGAAACCGACAAACGGCAGACCCAGCTCCTGCACCTCTTCGACTCCACCGTTCCAGCCGAGGCGCATCCGCAGATAGACGGCCCAGGCGACGACCGCCACCCCGCAGATCAGCACGAACCGGAACGCCTGCACCCGCTCCCTCCGCCGCCACAACCACCAGCCGAAGCCGACCGCGGCGATGAGCAACACCTCCCGGCTGAGCACGGCGGCGACAGTGGAGGCCAGCGCCCATCCGTTGTGACCCCGCTGGAGGGCGGCGACGGCGAACATGACGAAGGCCGCTCCGACGATGCCCGCCCCACCCACCAGCATCTCGCTGAGCAGCCCGATGTTGAGCCCGAACGCCAGACCCCACCACGACGACCCTCCCATCCCGCGGGAGACCAGGGCCGAGGCGTAGGTCCCGGCTGCCAAACCGAGCACGTTCACCACCACCATCGCCCACACCACGGTGACGGGCCCGAACAATCCGAATCCGCCGGCCAGCACCGGATACAGCATCCGCTGGGCGCGGTAGAGCGGACGATCCAGGTAGACGGCGTGATCGGCGGGTTGCAGATACCACGGGTCGTTGGCCTGAACGAAGAAGAACTTGCCGTCATGACCCAGGTCGGAGCGGGCATCCACCTCCCCCAGCAGCCGTTCGCCGTATTCGAGCGTGGCGGGGGCATCGATGCCGAAGGCGGTGAAGATGGTGGCGTCCCAGTCGGTGACGACCAGGTTGCGGACGATCAGCGCCCCACCCAGCACCAGAGCCACCACCGCCACGATCAGCGGCGCCGGCCCAACCCGGGTTCTCGCTTGGACCTTCGTGGTCGTCACGGGACTCGGGCCACGGCCAGCCAACTCAGCCCCTGGCCGGTGCCGGTGGCGTCGAGCCGGCGGGCGAGCGGGACGAGAAGATCGAAACTGCGGGCCTGCACCGTGGTGATACGACCGGCTCCGAGGGCGTGGTGGCCCCGCCATGCCATCCGGCCGAGACGGTTGAAGGGCCGACACCAGACCAATTCCAAACCGGCAGACCGCACCAGGTCGGTGAGGTCGGTCTCGGAAAAGCGGCGGCGATGGCCGGCGGCGGTGTCGGTGGGGCCGAACAACCCCTGGTCGGCGGGTACGTGGATCAGCACCGAACCGCCGGAGGTCACTGCCCGCGACGCCCGGTCCAGCAGCTCCTTCGGCTCTTCGGCCCGCTGCAACACGTCAAACAGGATCACGGTGTCGAAGGCAGCTGTCAGGTCCTCGGGAAGGTCGTGTTGGTGGATGTCGACGAGGCGGACGTCGAGATTCTCGAGATGACCGAAGCGGCGACGCAGGGTCTCGACGTGAACCGGCTCCTTTTCGACCGAGACGAGCCGCTCACGGTTCAACAGCCAGGTGGTCAGGTGCCCCGGCCCGGCATCCACCTCGAGCACACGCTGACCGAGATGGTCACCGAACTCGGCCAGCAGCCACTTGCGGAAACGAGGGGCCCTCCCCAAGCTCTGCCGGGTCTCCACCGAGGATTCGTCTGTGGCCCGGGTGTCGAGGAAACGGAACTTGAAGATGAGCCACAACGCCTGCACCCCGTCCTTCCAGCCGATGTTCTTGCCTTCGGCGTAGGTGCGGCCGTGATAGCTGATCGGCACTTCGTAGATCCGAGCCCCCCACTGGGCGAGACGGGCGGTGATCTCCGGTTCGATCCCAAAACGCTCCGAGGTGAGGCGAAGCTTCTTCAACACGTCGGCCCGCACCGCCTTGTAACAGGTCTCCATGTCGGTGAGGTTGAGGTTGTTGGCCATGTTGGAGAGGGCGGTCAGCAGCTTGTTGCCCAACGAGTGCCAGAAGAAGAGGACGCGACGTTCGTCCGACGAAGCGAAGCGGGAGCCGTAGACCGCGTCGGCCCGACCGTCCAGGATCGGCTTCAACACCTTGGGATACTCCTGAGGGTCGTATTCGAGGTCGGAGTCCTGGACGATGGCGATGTCGCCGGTCATGTGCTCGATGGCGGTGCGGATCGCCGCCCCCTTCCCCCGGTTCACCGGCTGACGCACCACCCGCACCCGTGGCTCGGCCGCGGCGATGTCCTCCAGGATGGCCGCCGAGTCGTCCTGGCTGGCGTCGTCGACCGCCACGATCTCGATGTCGAGACCCACGGGGGCGGCGAGAACCTGAGTCACAATCGTCCGCAGCGTCCGCGACTCGTTGTACACCGGCATGAGGACAGAGAGCCGCATCGGCTTCATTGGAGGGGGCATGGTTCCTCTATCGGTTGGGCGAAAGGCGGGATTGACGGTTTCTGTTGTAGCAAACTCGTACCGGAATAAACGGACCAACCGAAAACGACAACCGTGTATGCGATGACCCTTCAGTGCTTTCCGTTCAGCGCCGCCGATCGGGTTACCCGCGGCTCCAAGCAACCCGTGGTTCGGATGCGCCCTTCACTGTGACTCAACCGCGTGTGGTCGAAGAAGCGATCAGCGGTCGGAGTCTCGCCCTCGCATTCATCGGGCTCACGGCCTTGTTCGGCTTGACGGCGATCTGGGAGTCGGGCGTCAACGTCGATGCCGTGGCGGCTGCCATCCCAGGATGGAATCTCGTCCATGACGGAACCATCGGCCTTCAGCGCCTCCCTGAACCGTCACCGTGGTTCGTTGAAACCGCAGACGGCCTCGTCAGCAACCGTCCGCCTGGCCTGTGGTTGGCGGCGAGTCTGGCCTACCTGGTAGCTGCTCCGTTCACGGGGAGCGAATACACGAACGTGCCCGCCACCGCCCTGGCGGTACTGGCCACCGCCGGCGCCGTCGTGCTGCTCATCAAGGCACTGGCTGAGATCCTGGGACGCACCGCTGGCTGGGCCGGAGGCACGGCGCTTGTGCTAGCGACTCCGACGTGGACCATCAGCGCAGCACAGCTGTGGCCGCACGGCCTCAACCAACTCCTCATCGGACTCGGGCTGCTGGCGGCCATCCGCGAACGATGGTTGAGGCTCGGCCTCTGCTTCGCCGGACTGATACTCATCCGACCTCCGCTCGCGGTTGCGGGCATGGTCGTCGGTCTCGGTGTCGCCTGGTCCCACCGCAGCTGGAGAACTGTGCTCGCCATCGGGCTTCCACAGATCACCGCAGTCTTCGGCCTGATGCTGTACAACCTGTCGGTGTTCGGCTCGTTCGGACTGGCTGGTGGGTACGCCGAGCTGACCGAGACCTCGGCGCAATACCGAACGGTTGTCGGATACCTGTCGAACCTCGCCGGCACCCTCGTGTCGCCGCAGAGCGGCCTCCTCATATGGGCAGGGTGGACCCTCGCCGCCACATACATCGGCGTGCGCCTACGGTCGACCCTGCCAGCCTTCGTCAGATGGTTCGCGCTCGCAGGAGCTGCCTATCTTCTCGTTCACACGGGCTTCAACCGTTACTGGGGAGGCCTTCCCTACAACTTCCGTTATGCCATCGAGCCGATCACCTTGGCACTCCCTCTCATCGTCGCGGGATTGCTCACTGCCCTACGAGGAACCACGGTCCAACGGGGAGCAGTGTTGGTGACACTCGGGGTCTCGGGGCTCCTGCAGACATCAGATGCGATCTTCGGCGAATGCCAATACGTAGCCGGAGAACCGTTGTGCCGAGTGACCGGATTCTGGTGAGCGAGAATGTATCGATCCACGTTCCGTTCTTCTCCTCGACAGCCAGATGGGAGATGACCCGATGACGACGATGGGCTCCTCCTCCGGCATGACCACGAACGTCTCCGATGGGACTCGGAAGACGACGGTTCTCTTTCTCGCTGTCTTCGTTCCGTTCTTCGCCCTCTACTTCGCAACCGCCAACAAGGATCTTCCGTATCACATCGACGCAATCACCAACGTCTACTCGGCCTGGACGATCGGTACGACGGGAACCCCGATCCTGGAGGCGCATGCCGGACTGACCGAACCCGGATATCGGGCGACATACGGGTGGGTGGTGGAGTCGGATCGGGGCCCGGTCTCTCAGTACCCGCCCGGCACCCCACTGCTGGCGGCCCCCCTCTACGGACTGTTCGCCCGCGATGCGGTCGAAGTCGAGTTGGTCGCAGAGAACGAGACCGATGCCGCCCCCATTCAACTACCCGTCCCCAATCTGGTGCCCGCCGCCATCGTTGCGTCGGCAACCTCAGCGGCCGGGGTTGCGTTCCTCGGTTTGTTGCTCCTCGATCTCGGGGCCTCTCGGACCCACCTCTTCGTGGGCTTGGGCATCGTCGGCCTCGGCACCGGCATCTGGTCGGTGGCCGCCGACGCTCTCTGGCAACACGGACCGGACGTCTTGTGGCTGTCTCTCGGCATGTGGCTGGCAGGACGGCAACGCTGGTTCGGATCGGGCCTGGCGTTTGGAGCGCTGGCGTTGACGCGTATTCCGGTGGTCCTGGTCGGCGTGGCGCTCGGCCTGCAGCTGCTCGCACGACGAGAATTCCGCCCAGCTACTCGCCTCGCCGCCGGGGCGCTGCCCGGCGTTGCCGCCCTACTCGCCTACAACTGGCGGCTGTTCGGGACACCGACCGTGTGGGGCGGATACGGGTCGGGATTCGCCGAACGGGCGCTCGAAGCCGATCCCGCTGCCTATCTCGCCAACATCGGCTCGGCCCTCTTCGACTCCCAGCACGGCCTGTTCGTCTGGTCCCCGATCATCGCCATCGTCGTCTTCGGCCTCCCGCTGGTATGGCGTCACACTCCCTGGTGGATATGGACGGCCGCCGCCGGCGGCCTCGCCTATCTCCTGTTCCAGTTGAAGGCGAACCGTGCATCAGGCGGAGACGGATTCACCTACTACCGATATCCGATCGAGACCATCGCGTCTTGGGCGCCTCTGCTGTTCCTGGCGGGCATCGCATTGTGGAAGACCGGCCCGGCGGCCAGGCTTGCCATCATCCTGACAGCCGCCTTCTCGATCGGTGCCCACACCGTGGGTGCTATCTGAATGCACAAGCGTCCGCGCCGCGAGCGGAAGCCATCGATGGCGAGAGGAGCCTCGAGGTGCCAAGAGGTAGAACACGCGGCTCCCTGTTCCACCACTCGGGCCGACGGACATCTGTCTGTACCTCCATAGAAATGTCCGCTCGCCCCTCGACGAGGATCTGGCCAAGACATGACAGGCGATCCAGTCTCATCGGCAGGCGGGCGACTGATCGAGGCGTGGTCGGACCGAAGGCTCGGCATACAGAACGTAACGACCGAACGTAGCGACCATCTCGTAAGAGGTTTCCAGGGTCCGAACTTCGGCCGCGGTCGGAGCCTCGGAAAAGCTCGGCCCATGCTTCAAGACGACGACCTCGGCGCCTGCTTGCGCCGCTCGTTCGGCGATCGCCGCTCCGGGACCTGAGAGGAACTCGAAGAGCACGTCATCGAGCGGTACCGAGCCCGAGAGGTACGGGACTTCGACGGCGTCAGGCGTGGCGAGCACGCGAAGAGGTTCGTTCTGTGTGATGCATTCGAGAAGGAGCACCACGTCCAGTGCGGATTGTGCAGTCATGACGTCGAGACGTCCGACGTCTCGCGAGATGTATGCCTGCGTCGCACCCGGCGTGTCCGAACCTGAGTACAGCTGGCCGGTCAACTTCAGAGCTACCCCCATCACCGCCACAGCGCCCACCGCCATCAAGGCCGCCACCCTCCGGTCGCCGGCCACACCCACGAGAATCAGCACCGCCAGTGGGGCGATGTAGAGCAAGTAGTACTGATTGAAGGCCGGGACCTGGAATAGTCCGAGAATTACGGCGAAGGCCCCGAGAGTCAGCATGGTCCGATCTCGCCGGTCAACACCAAGCAGTACTCCAATGGCAACGGCTGCCGGTAGCCATGTCCCGATGGCAGTCCAGACAGACACGGCCAGCTCCCCAGTAACGAGAACCAAGCCGAGGAAACTCGCAGCCGCTATTAGTGAGGTCACCCGAGTCGTCGTAATCCGGGAGAGCAGCATCCATGCTGTTCCCAGTGCCAAGACGAGCACCCCGCCCGTCAAGGACGGAACGTCGATGTCGACCGCTGCCGGATACGCCGAACGGACCGTCGCCAGGTAGTCCGCAAGCACCCAGGGTTCACCGATAGCCGTGGTACCCACCTGCATCACAAGAGCCGGCACCGCGACCCCTGCCGTGACCATGGCCAGCGCGGTGGCCGCTCCCGGCTGAGGCTGGCACCGCCGCGTCCAGGCAACAACGCACACCACAGCTATCGGGGCAGCGAGAACAACGAGTCGATTTGGTGTCCACAGTCCGGCGAGTACCAAGGCCGCGCCGACCAGTCCAGTCCAGGGCGCCGTCACGTTGGCGACACGATCCATCGTGGAAGGCATGGCTCTATCGCCGAACGGCCGCGAGACCGCGGCGAGAGCAAGAGGGAATAGCCCGAAGAGACCAGACACCTTGACGAGAGCGGAGAGGCCCGTGAGTAGGCCGGCCAGGGCCAAGTTCCCCGCCCTTCCGTCCTCCAGATATCGAACGGCAAAACAGAGCACTCCCCGTCGCCAAGAAGACGTTGTACCAGGAGGGCATGGGCGAGAGATGGAGCGCGACCGTACCCACGAACAGCACGCCCGCCAACGCGACGGCAGCGAACAGTGACATGATCCGTCGTCCTAAGCGAGCCAGGACGAGAGCCCATCCCACCGCCACCGCGAGGAAGAACAATCGAAGGCTCGCCACAGTCGAGCCGAACAGGTAGGTGGCACCGGCATGGATGTAGGAGAGAAGACCGGTATATGGCTCTTCGAAGTCGACGTGCGGAACTTCGCCCAATCGGACCCGTTGAGCAGATTGGCCCAGACCGCCCACGTCGTTGGGCAGCCAGCCGAACCGAAGCATGAAGCCCCCCGCGGCCGCGACAATCGTGACAAGTAGGAAGAGCTGGGCGGACTCCGACGAGCCGACTGCCCTGCGCAGGGTTCTCACGGTCTTCATGTGGATCCGAGAATCCAAGCAGTGTCCGCCTGTCAAACGCGTCAACGCCCTGCCATCTCCCGGAGCGGTCCCTTGAGATGACCGAAATCGTTTCATCAGGCTCGCGGTCCGGGGGCCGGGTCATCGTCTGAGATATCCAGGATCTCTTTTGATTGCGAGCGTTCCGGCAAAGGCCCCGCGGTCGATGTTCACCGACTCCTGGGCTGCCGGCGTCGTGTCTTCTGGCGGTAGCGCAAGGAGTCTTCCACGGACGGGAACACTTTGCCGGAGCCACTCTTGAGGGTCATCGGCCAAAAGCTTGCGTACCCGTGCCAGAGCCCTCGCTGAGCACGACACGGGGCTGACGGCTCGAAGAATTCGGTCTCGCAGCACGTCTCACCGCGCTTCCGCCACCTGCTTCAGCTCCCCGATCTCGTCCCTGAGCCGGGCGGCGTACTCGAACCGCAGCTCCTTGGCGGCCTGATGCATCTCGTCTTCGAGCGACATGATCAGCCGGGCGAGGTCGTCGCCGGAGACATCCAGCGTCTTCTTGAGGTCACGGGCGTCCCGGCGCCTCTCCCCCGGCTTTGCCTGGGTGTTGACCAGTTCCAGGATGTCAGAGACCCGTTTGCGGATCGTCTGCGGGTCGATACCGTGCTCTTCGTTGTAGATCCGCTGCAGACGCCTTCTCCGGTTCGTCTCGTTGAGGGCCTTCTGCATCGAGTCGGTCATGTTGTCGGCATACATGATCACCTGACCCGAGACGTTGCGGGCAGCCCGGCCGATGATCTGGATGAGGGAGGTCTCCGAGCGGAGGAACCCTTCCTTGTCGGCGTCGAGAATCGCCACCAGCGACACCTCGGGCAGGTCGAGGCCCTCCCGCAGTGGAAGACCGGCTCGATGGCGCGGCTCGCCCTCATCCTGACGGCCGTCTTCTCGGCCGGCGCTCACGCGGTCGGCGCAATCTAGTTTTCGGGAGCGCCCAAGCCCGCGCATCCAGCCAAGGGGGAACTCGACCCGACCGCCGTGGTGGAGATCCCGACCGGGAGCCACGGCACCAGAATCAGGAGGGGATCCGAAGGCGAGCCTGCTCGAGAACGCGCCCTCACGAAGCACGATCAGTGGGGGCAGGCGGGTCCGCCATAGGACTCTTCTTCGGTCTGAAGCGCGCTCGGATCTCGTGCCAGCGGAATTTCGCAAATGCGCCCAGACCGGCAAGTCCACCCACGAGCAGCTGCACGAGCAGGCTGCCCGACCCTGCATCGATGTACGCCAGCACCGCCCTCATGATTCGCCTTCCAATACGACCGACCTTTCACCATAACGGGCTCCCCGGAGCTACACGTATGGGTCCACAGCCTGAGTTCAGTCCTCTATGGCCCTGGGGCTTGATAGAGATACAAGTGGCGGTATTGGGTGACCCGCTCCACCGCCACGATCTCGAAGACTTCACCCATCGCCCTCTCGAACTCGGCGCGGTCCGACGGCCACGATCCTTCGGTCTTCGAAGCAGAGAGCAGTTGGGACATCGGATCGCCCGGTCCTATATGTTCGATGATGTGCGTTGGACCGAGTCGTCTTGCCGCCGTCGCCACGATTTGGAGGGGAACATTCCGCGAGATCACGAGATGGTGGACAAGAGCAAGCCAGACGAACAGGTCGGCGCCTGACAGTCGATCCAACAGTGCCGGCCGCTCCTCGTTTAGTACTCCTCGGCCGGGTGTCGGGTCGAGCAGATCGGACACTCCGGTGGTCAGTCGCCTTGGAGCCTCCCCTGACCTAATTCGCTGATACAGCGATTCGACGGCTCCTTCGGCGAAGTCCAACGCCACGACCTGGTCGAAGTAGTCCGTAAGCACCAGCGAATACCTCCCGGTGTTGGCGCCGAGGTCAACCGACAGCCGCCGCGACTTCACCGCGCCCACCAGCTCCCTCAATGCCTGCTCCTTGACGGCCGCCTCCTCGACGCTGTAGCTGTTGTCGTCCTCGTATCCGACCCACGCGGTTGGAGCCGTCGGCTCGAGCCTTCGGACTTGCCTCGCCACCGTGTCGATTAAGCCCCGCGTCTTGTCCGGTGCAACCCCAAACTCCGATCTGAGTTCGCGTCTCGCTCCCGCGTCCAAACCGTCACCACCCCGCTCCAAGGCGGCTCGAACGTAAACGTGTCTGAGGAGGCCGCGTCGTAGGGACCGCAGGCCGAGAATCCCCCGCAGGTCCGCCGCCGAAAGCCCCTCGAGCGACGAATCCCAGACGGTGCGCTGCGGCGTTCCTGTCAGCGCATTGAGAGCGAGCGGATTCAAGAAATGATCGCAGAACTGACCGTAGGCGAGCCAAAAGGGCGTATGCCCCGGACGAAAGGATCCATGGTCGACGAAGACCGGTCTCCCGCCGTCGAACACGACGTTGAACGCCGAGGCGTCCCGCACATGTACTTCCCGATCCCATGCACGATCAATGATCTCCAGGGTCAGCAATGCGGCATCCTTCAGCATGCTTGTCGTCCATTCGGACGGATACGTGACGAAGGGAATTCGTGGGCTCACGACGATCATCGAACCGTCAGCGATCTCGGTCCTCTCGAACGGCTGAAGAAGCCCGTCCGCAACGAGGTCTACGAGCAGCCCCGTCTCCTCCACACCGCGAAACCACGCTGCTGCCTCGGTACCGAGATGCCGGGTTACCGACTCCTCCGCAAGCACCACCCTCGAGCTCGGATCCCGATAGGACTGTGGATTGGCACCTGCACCGTGGATTCGGTTGTCATAGCCGAACGCTTCAGTCACGGGTCGATTGTGTCATACACCGCGCTCCTGGAACGAGGATCGAGGAGTGGGCCCAGAATCCTGATAACAGCCACTCAGTTCCCCTCGCCCGACGTCGCAACGCACCACCACCTGGGCGCCGTGCCCCGTACACCTCGAGTCTCACTCCAGCGGCGCGTGAGCCTGGCAACATGACTCGCCATGCGTCTCTCCACTCCCCTCCGCGGGCACGCGATCTGGTTGGCAATCCTTGTCGCCCTCGCCAGCTGGTCATACATAGCCGTCTGGGCCGCCAACACGTTTGTGCTCAGCGGGTTCTACGTCGGTCGGTACGCGGCGTGGACGCTTGGATTTCTGGCCCTCGCGCTGGGTGCCGCTGTGGCTACACGCGGGTTCGATCGCTCTAGGCGTTCTATCCACCGTCCCTACGCGATGGGCGCCTCAACTTTGCTTCTCTTTCAGTCTGCGTTCGTATTCGTGGCGTTGCAGGAGTGGCTGAGCATCCGACTCGGGGGCTCGGCGTCGTGGGCGATCACAGCCGTCCTGGCCGGGGCGGTACTCCTACTCACCTTTCGTGTCTCCGCAACGCCGAGCATTCGAACGGTCTTCGCCGTTTTGACCGTCTTTCTCGTTGCGGTGCCTGCGTTTGGGGTGGCTCGATGGGTGCTCGAGGATGCATTCGGCCGGGCTCCGCTGCCAGGATCCTCCGCCGTACCGATGCTCGATGCTGTCGAGACAGCGCCCGACGTCTTTGTCGTCGTGCTCGATGCATATGCACGCTCAGATGTCCTCGAGCAGCAATTCGCGTTCGACAACACTCGCTTTGAATCTGCCCTTGCTGACCTCGGGGTAGCAGTCGTACCTCTCGCAAAGTCGAACTATGACGCAACCCAGGTCTCAGTAGCGAGCCTGCTCGACGCTCGCTACCCAGCCGTCGGTGACTCCGATGACCCAAGCCTCTGGAGGTTGCACACGACATATGCAGGCGACAACGCGCTGTTCACGTCACTGCGCGCTGCTGGTCACGAGATCCACCTCTTCGACAATGCGTGGACGTTCACGCAGTGCGGTCCCATCGTTGACCACTGTTACTCGACCCTGCTCACCGAAATCGACCACGTCATCGCACAACGCACGCCGCTCCCCCTCGTGATGACGTCCCTCCTCATCGACCCTTGGACGCGCGGATCCGTCGACCAGCTGCGTCAGGCGACGGACCTGGCTCGAACCGCGTCAGACCGACCGCGCCTCGTCTTCGTTCATGCCCTCATTCCCCACGCTCCGTTCCAGCTGAACGAGGTGTGTCAGGAGTACTCGGATTCGAGGCTGGACGGATACGCCTTCATCGACGAGTCCCCAGGGCATCTGGAAGTGCGGAGAACTGCGTATGTTGCACAGCTGGAATGCACCAACTCGCTTGTCATCGATCTCGTCGCGGCGATTCCCGCAGACGCCATCATTCTCATCACGGGAGATCACGGCCCTAAACCAACTGACGTGGATCCCGATCGATCCATCGGGACGACGCCCGAGCAGGTTCTAGCCCGGTTCGGAACATTCACCGCCTACCGATTCCCGGAGCCCTGCGATTCCGTCCCAGACGGCGCTTCGTTGGTGGTAACCGCCGCCAGCTTGTTCAACTGCGTCGGAATACCCGTCACAGATGAGATCGCACGAACACCGGACCAAGCCGAGAGGTACTTTATGTGGGAACCGGCCGACGGTGAGGGGCGTGTGACGGAGGTCTCGTCCATCGTCGCACGCGTACCTTGAGCGAATCGCGTTGGTCGTGGATGCTTCTTGCTGGACTCCTCTCCGGGCGTTGGCCGGTGACGCTCCCGGGTTTCGAACTCTGAGAGTTCTCGACCGGCTCTGCGCCGGAAGGAAAACATCCCGAGACGTCATCGCGTTATGACCCAAGGAGACGATGGACCGGGACTGCGGGAGGCGACAGACGTTGTGGTACAGCTCGGGGGCCGCGGATTCTCACCGCGCCGCGGCCCTGCTTCAGCGTGCGTGCCAGGAACTCGCCGTGGCGTCGGTTAGCGTCATCGCCCGTCGCCCCGATGTCGCCTAGATTCGCCAGTTGAACGTTGCAGAGGATCAGCAATGACACACACAACTCGCATGCAATGCGCAGGTCGTAACTCGCCCGTGGTTCGAGCTGTCTCACGAGCTTGAACGGAAGCGCATCACCCATGGGCGTGGCACCATCTGACGCCTGGAGCTCGGGGGTCGGATCACCGCAGCGCCGACATCTTGCGTGGATCATCCTCGGATTCGGGATGGTGTATTCGCTCACCGCCACCTGGGGCCTGGATGCCAACGTGGACGTGATTGCCGCCGCCCTTCCCGCATGGTCGCTGGTGGAGCGGGGGACCATCACCCTCGACCACCTTGCGGGAGTCAATCCATGGATCGTCGAGTCTGCCATTGGGTTCGTGAGCAACCGGCCACCGGGTCTGAGTGCTGTGGCCCTGCCCGCATATCTCATCACGAGCCCAGACGCGTTCACCAACGCCCCAGCCACAGCAACCGCCGTCATCGTCGCTGTCGGAGCGCTCGTCGCGCTCTACTTCGTATTGTGTCGCGTCGTCGATGAGCGAACGGCCCTGCTGGGGGTTGTGGTGATGGGGCTCGGAACCAGTACGTGGAGTGTCTCGGCGGACGCCCTGTGGCCCCACGGTCCCGGCCAGCTGTTCGCTGCTCTCGGGCTCCTCGCGCTCTCCTCTACTCGGCATTTCGTTGCAGGGACAGCGATGGGCGCCGCACTTCTCATCCGCCCGGTGACGGCGGCCGCGACAGCCGCTCTCGGACTCCTGGAGAGCGTGCGATCCCGTTCATGGCGGCCCGTCATCGGGTTGGGTATCCCATCGGTTGCCGCTCTCGCCGTCTTGTTGGCATACAACCGCATCGTCTTTGGGCGAGCCTCGCTCACTGGCGGGTACCAGGGCGAGTTCGCCGACCGACTCACGACGTCAGGTGCAACTGAGTGGCTCGGGAATTTCGCAAGAATGCTGACCTCGGCAGAGAACGGGCTGCTGCTTTGGTCGCCGTTCGTGGTAGTCGGTGTGGTTGGGATGGCGCTCTCGTGGCGGGGACTCCCCGGCTGGGTTCGATCGGCAGCCGTGGCGGCACTCGTGTACTTGGCGCTCCATGCTCGACTCAACCGCGCTTCGGGTGGTGTTCCGTTCGGTTACCGCTATCCACTCGAATCGCTGATGCTCGCCGCCCCCGCACTCACCCTCGGAATCGTCCGGGTATTCAGCTCAGGCCGGATCGGAGCGATGCTCGTCCGCTTCTCAGTGGGGTTGTCCGTCGCACTCCAGCTTGCATTGGTTTTCCTCTTGGAGTGTGAAAACATCCCGAATACCGAGGTCACCTGCAGCTTCTTCTGAACCTCTCAACGATGTTCAGCGCGCCTCTGCCACCTGCTTCAGCTCCCGTTTCAGCTCCCCGATCTCGTCCCTGAGCCGGGCGGCGTACTCGAACCGCAGCTCCTTGGCGGCCTGATGCATCTCGTCTTCGAGCGACATGATCAGCCGGGCGAGGTCGTCGCCGGAGACATCCAGCGTCTTCTTGAGGTCACGGGCGTCCCGGCGCCTCTCCCCCGGCTTTGCCTGGGTGTTGACCAGTTCCAGGATGTCAGAGACCCGTTTGCGGATCGTCTGCGGGTCGATACCGTGCTCTTCGTTGTAGATCCGCTGCAGACGCCTTCTCCGGTTCGTCTCGTTGAGGGCCTTCTGCATCGAGTCGGTCATGTTGTCGGCATACATGATCACCTGACCCGAGACGTTGCGGGCAGCCCGGCCGATGATCTGGATGAGGGAGGTCTCCGAACGGAGGAACCCTTCCTTGTCGGCGTCGAGAATCGCCACCAGCGACACCTCGGGCAGGTCGAGGCCCTCCCGCAGCAGGTTGATCCCGACCAGCACGTCGTACTCCCCCAGCCGCAGGTCACGCAGCAGCGCCACCCGCTCCAGCGTGTCGATCTCGCTGTGGAGGTAACGGGCACGCACCCCCATCTCCAGCAGGTAGTCGGTGAGATCCTCGGCCATCTTCTTGGTGAGCGTCGTCACCAGCACCCGCTCCTCCGCCAACGCCCGGATGCGGATCTCCTCCAGCAGGTCGTCGATCTGGCCTTTGGTCGGCTTCACCATCACCTCGGGGTCCATCAGCCCGGTGGGACGCACCACCTGTTCCACCACAGTCTTTGACTTGTCCCGTTCGAACGGTCCCGGGGTGGCAGACACGAACACCACCTGGTTGGCCCGGTCCAGCCACTCGTCGAAGCGCAGCGGGCGGTTGTCCAGCGCCGACGGCAGCCGGAACCCGTGCTCGACCAGGGTTTCCTTGCGGGAACGGTCGCCCTCGAACTGCCCGCCGATCTGGGGGACGGTGACGTGTGACTCGTCGATGACGGTGATGTAGTCGTCGGGGAAGTAGTCCAGCAGCGTGTAGGGCGCCTGACCGGGCTGGCGGCCGTCCAGGTGGCGTGAATAGTTCTCGATACCGGAACAGAACCCGATCTCCCGCATCATCTCCAGGTCATAGGAGGTGCGCATGCGCAGACGCTGGGCCTCCAGCATCTTGCCGGCCGACTCCAATTCTTTGAGCCGGTCGACCAGTTCAACCTCGATGTTGGTCACCGCCTTCATCATCCGTTCCCGCTCGGTCACGTAGTGGCTGGCCGGGAAGATGACGAGGTCTTTCATCTCCTCGATCACCTCACCGGTGATCGGGTCCATCTTCAGCATGCGGTCCACGTTGTCACCGAAGAACTCGATGCGGGTGATGGTCTCCTCGTAGGCGGGGAAGACCTCGAGGGTGTCGCCCCGGACCCGGAACTTGCCGCGGATCAGGTTCACCTCGTTGCGCTCGTACTGGATGTCGACCAGCCGGCGGATGGCGTCGCCCATCGGATAGTCGACGCCCTGGTTGAGACGCAGCAGCTGGCCCTCGTACTGCTCGGGCGAACCAAGACCGTAGATGCATGACACCGAGGCGACGATGATCACGTCCCGGCGGGTGATGAGGGCGGCGGTGGCGGCGTGGCGGAGACGCTCGATCTCGTCGTTGACCGTCGAGTCCTTCTCGATGTAGGTGTCGGTCTGCGGCATGTACGCCTCGGGCTGGTAGTAGTCGTAGTAGCTGACGAAGTACTCCACCCGGTTCTCGGGGAAGAACTGGCGGAACTCGTTGGCCAACTGGGCGGCCAGCGCCTTGTTGGGAGCGATGACGATCGTCGGCCGCTGCAGCTTCTCGATCATCCAGGCGATCGTCGCCGATTTGCCCGACCCGGTGATCCCCAGCAGCGTCTGGAACTGGCTGCCGGAGGCCACGCTCTCGGACAGCAGCTCGATCGCTTTCGGCTGGTCACCGGCAGGGGCGAAGTCGGAATGAAGCTTGAAGGCGGGCACGGAGTGGAGTGTACGGGTCGGGTGTGACAAGAAACCGAGTGATGGCGCCCAGAAACGTCAGCCGACCTGACGGTCGACCCAGAAGATCCGCAGGTCGTCGCTGTCGGAGGCCGGTACGGGCATAAGCCACCCGGGAACATCGCCGCTCGTCACCACTCCGAAGAAGGCCGACAGATCATCCGCCGCCGCACCAAGGTACGCCCGCTCCCGGCTCGGGCAGACGGCGACGATCGACACTCCCCGCCGTTCGACGATGCCACGTGCCGTATCCTCGTCGCCGAGCAGGAACCGGCGGCCGTCGAGGATCCCGTCCACGTTCCGGTGATACGGGCTGGCCACGACACGTGCGTCCGTCGTGTAGAGCAGCCGCGGCCCGGCGTCGAGATGGGCGAGCACCACCGGTTCTCCGTCGGTCTGACGCACAACATCCGCGAGCCGGGACCAGTCGCATCCGAGCGCCGTCGTCGACGACTCGCTCCCGCCGGATCCAGGGAAGGCGGCGACAAGCAGCGCCGGGACGAGGAAACCGACGACGCCCAAGGCGTTCGCCCCCACCCGGCCCGCAGCCGACCGCAGGTCCGAGTGGTCGCCCACCCGGTCAAGCAACTCCGCCGTCATCCAGCCGAGGGCGAACACCGCCAGGATCTGCGGATAGGCGCTGAAGCGGAGCTGGAAGATCGACAGGCCAGCCAGCACCACCAGCGCCGCCAGCCCGAACCACCAGACGTAGCGGGTCCAGGTCGAAGATCGCTTCGCCGCCAGCCACGCCAGCGGGATCGCTAGCAGCGGTGCACCCATGAGATAGACGAATGCCGCGAACGAACCGCCGATGGGCCACAGCGACTGGAGCTCAGCCACCCCCGCCAGCCAGCCGTCCCACAGCTCGGGCGGCACATCGCCGAACGGCCCGCGCACGAACGACGGAACCAAGGCGACCAGCAACACGGCGAGGGCGCCGCCGACGCCCACGGCGAACCACAACCGTCCGCGGCGTGACACCACCGACGCCGCCACGGCCGCCAGCCAGAACAGCACCACCAGCCCGGCCACCACGACATGCACCCCGGAGATGCGATCCAGATCCGCGGACTCAAGCCCGTCCCAACCCCGTTCGACCAGGAGAAGCAGCACCGTGGCTGCAAGCCACGCCGTTGTGAACCAGAGGCCCAATCGTGCCACTCCCTCTCCGACCATCAGCCATGCCACCGTCACGGCAACGATCCCCAGCGCCAAGGGGAGAAGGAACTCGGTACTGACCCACAGCCCAGCCGCCGCCGTCACACCGGCGATGGCGCCAGCGCCGGGCGACTGCAATCGGACGACGCGGAGGCCGAAACCGAGGAAGAGAACGAAGAGGAGAAACAGCAGCGAGTGATGATCGACCCGGGCAACGGTCCCGTAGGCCATCACCGTCGGCTGCAGCGCCACGGCGATGCCGGCGACCACCCCCCCACGCAGCCCGACCAACGGCGCCGCCGCCCACACGACTGCGGCTGACGTGGCCGCGAGTAACAGCGGGCCCACTGCAACCCCGGCGGCGTACACCGCGTCGGCGGTAGGCATGAACAGGTCGAGCGGTGCGGCCAGCGCCAGCACCACCACGTCCAACGCCCGCGTCCAGTGCATGCCGTGTCCGAACGGGGCATTCGATCGGGCTGCGGTCGACTCGAACCAACCCGCCTCACCCGTGCGCAGCTCCATGATCCGAGTCATGCGCATGTAACCGTCCGTGTCGGCGACGACGCGGTCGTCGAAGTCGACGCCCGGCACGGTGAGACCGACGACGAAGACCAGCACGCCGACCGCCACCAACGCGGCGAACGTGCCGACACGGCCAATGTGAGACGAACTCAGGGTCACCACCCTCCTATCGACCGGGCCGGCAGCCGACTGGACGACATCGCAGAATTGCTCCTGACCCGATGCACCGGCGCCGAAAGAGTGACGAGATACCCTGCCCCAGGCCGCATGAAGAACCGTCGCACCGCCCTCATCCTGGCACTCGTGAGCATCGCCTTCGGTGTGCTGTTCCGTTTCCAGTTCGTCGACCGCCTCGCCTTCGACGCCGACGACCTGGCGTATTACGAAAGAACCCCGTACGGCGTCGACCTCCCCGACCGCTACGGCGACACGCCGTACTGGCTGTCCTGGAGCCGCGGCGACGGTCAGGCGTACGTCACCCTCGCCGGCGACCCATGGGCGGAGGGTCCGGTACGCGGCCTCCGCGTGGCGCTGTACCGCTATTCCCGCATCGGATACAGCTGGGCGGCGCTGACATTGACCCTGGGACGGGTCGACCTGATCCCCTACGGACTGTTCGCCGTCAGCATGATCTCCCTCGGCGTCGTCGGCTGGATCGTCGGGCGGAATCTGAACCGGTGGGGACCACGCGGCCTCATCCTTCTCGTGGTTCCCGGTGCGCTCATCTCCGCCGCCTCGGACACGGCGGAAGCGTTCGGGCTGGCTCTCTCGACGCTCGCCGTCACCGCCCCCATGCCGGGTGCGACCGCGGCGGCACTGACCCTCGGAATCGTCCGGCCCGACTTCGCCACAACCCTCTTTCTGCGCGGGAAGCGGAGCCTGTGGCTGATCGGGGCATGCGGTGTCACCGCCGTCGGAGTGCGCCTCCTCGGCATGAGCCTCGGCCTCGACTACGCCGGTCTCAACAACAACCTGACGTGGCCCTATGTCGGCTACGTCAACGTGATGGGAACCCAGACACCGGTCGACCGAGCCGTCACGATCGGCTTGCTGGCCGTGGCGACAGTCACCGTGATCCATGCGGTTCTGAACGAGCGGGGATGGCGACGCCTGGCGTTCGGCACCACCGGGCTGTTCGTCCTCCTCCTCGCCCCACTCGTCCTCGCGAACTACCAGAACTCACTGCGTGCCGCCATCGGCCTGTCACTCATATGGGCAATCCCGGCCGACCCGGAGCCCGATGGTGACCAGTCATCCAGCGGGGCACGGAGTGAAACGAGGCGCAGCCAGTCTCATCCGGTGTGATGGGTAGCCTCAACGAACGATGACGACCGAACGCTCCTCCGATGTGCGGATCATGCGGGTGGTCACCTTCACCCAATGGGCCGGGCTCATCGTCGGAATCGTCTCCGGAGTCGTCATCAGCGGCGGGACACCCGAGTCGTTCCTCGCCGCCACCACCGGTGGGCTCTACGTCCTGGGAAGCAGCGCCATCCCGCTCGCAGTGCTGCGCCGGCCACTCGTCCTCGAGGCATACGCCCTGGGAGGCTCACTACTGACCATGGCCTCGGTCGCAGCCACCGGCGGCGCCAACAGCCCCTATGTGCTGCTGTCCGTCGTGCCCGCCGTCGCCGCCACCGTCCTCGGCGGGTTTCGGGTCGGATTGACGACAGGGACGCTCAGCGCCTCGCTCCTCGTCGCCATCACCCTCTCGGCGGGCAGCAACCTGGTCCCCGCCATCGGGACCGCCCTCCTCTATCTCCTCGTCGTGCTCACGGTGGGCCAGATTCGCCGCATGCTGCTCGACATCGAGACACGGGCCGAGGCGCTCGAACACACCTCCGAAGAAGCAACTCGCCGAGCCGGCGAACTCACAACCGCCAACGAGCTCCTCACCCGCCTGGCTGCCGTCGCCTCCAACAACGACGGACCGATCGCGGTGGGGAGGACCGCACTGGAGAGCATCACCGCCACGATCCCCGGCGCCTCCGGGGTGGCGATACTGACGACGTCGAATGGACCTCTCGTCATCTCCCAGACCGGCGACGGCCAGAATCGTCCGATCCGGACCCGGCTTCCCCTCGTCGTCAACGACCGGGAGGTCGGTGTCATCCTGCTCGCCACCGACGAAATCCTCACCGAACAGCAGCGGCACGGTGTCGAGGCCGTCATTCAACCGGTGGCGTTGTCGTTCTCCAACCTGCTCCTCCTCCAGGAGATCGCCGGCAAGGCGGTCAAGGAGGAACGCTCCCGCCTGGCACGGGACCTGCACGACGAGATAGGCCCGACGCTCGCCAGCCTGGGACTGGCACTCGACATGGCGGCCATGCAGGCCGGTGAACCCGACATGGCAACCCACCTCGACGAACTCCGCGGCTCCGTCACGGATCTGGTCGAAGACGTTCGAGCCACGGTGGCAGACCTTCGCACCGACCGGCACGGCAGCCTCGTCACCCGCATCAACGAAGGCACCCATTCCCTCGCACCGCCGCCCACCATCGACGTCACCGTCGACGAACGGCGACCACCGCGGCCATCGATCATCGACGACATCGCCTCCGTCGTGGTCGAGGCGGTGCGGAACGCCTATCACCACTCGGGGTCCGATCGGATCCGGGTGCACGGCTGGGCCGACTTCGAGAGGGGTCGGGTGGTGGTAGAAGACCACGGTTCCGGCTTCGACACCGCCGACGATTACGCCGGACATTTCGGCCTCGTGGGCATGAACGAACGGGCCAGCCGCGTCGGCGGGACCCTCACCATCGTCAGTAACGCGAGGGGCACGACCGTGGCGCTTAAATGGGGCGACGAATGACACGAGTACTGATCGTCGACGACCACCAGATGTTCGCCCAGGGTCTCTCAGGAGCGCTCGGCGTCGTGCCTGATATCGACGTGGTGGGCGTCGTCGGCGATGGGTCCGAGGTCGGTGACGCCGTGGCCGACCACACCCCCGATGTCATCGTGATGGACCTCGAGATGCCCAACGTCGGTGGCCTGGATGCCATCCGGGCGCTCCCGGCACCGATCCCGGTCCTCGTCGTGACGATGCATGCCTCCGACGATCAACGCGCCGCCGCGTTCGAAGCCGGGGCGGTCGGATTCCTCTCCAAGAGCGCCCCCCTCAAGCACCTGGCGGCGGCGATCCGGGCGGCAGCGAGTGGGGTGTCACTCCAATGGTCCACCGACGCCGAACGAGACGAGATCCTCGGCCGCCATGCCCGTGCCCGGCTCGATCCCGGCGCCGAAAGTCTCACCCAGCGCGAGATCGAGATCCTCACCCTGCTGGGCCAGGGGGTGTCCTCCACCGAGGAGTTGGCGGAACGTCTGTTCATCTCCCAGAAGACGGTGAAGAACCATCTCGCATCGGTGTTCTCGAAGCTTTCCATCTCCGACCGGACCCAGGCCGCCGTCGAGGCAATACGCCTGGGTTTCGCCCAGCCCAAGTAGCATGAATTCCAATTGGGTCGCGGGACCCATGTGATGCAACCAAGCCCCAGGTAGCTTGTGAGTTCGCAAGCCCCTATTTCTGAGGAGGTCCCAATGCTTGCTCTCTGGACAAAGATTCTCGACTGGGCACGTGACGAAGAGAAGGGTGCTTCCATGGTGGAGTACGCCCTCCTGGTCGTCCTCATCGCCATCATCGCGATCGTCGCTGTGGCAATCGCCGGTGAGAACGTGTCGACCGCGTTCTCGAACATCGCTTCCGGTCTCGACCAGGCCTGATCGAACCCATCCAAGAGCGAGAGAGGCGGGATCCACCGATCCCGCCTCTCTCGCGTCCGCACACACGCGCACGTTCCGTTACCGTTTCTGTCACGGTCACTCCTTGCACGCCTCCAACGCACAAGGGTGATCCATCAACGCGGACGGCCCTTTGTCGAGTCACTACTCGGCTCGGTCACCTATCAAGTCACGCGTTGACGGGGAACCGGCCCTCGGAACGACAAGCCCAACGGAAGTCACACCCACCAGGGTGGACGGGGTGGAGTCGAGTCACCCCGAGGGCCGCCCATCCCCGCCGCACACCGGTTTCTCCCCCCACGAACGCCGCGAGCGCCAGGGGACATGGGGGTGGTCCACGAGTTCGCTTCGCTCACGCCCCCCTCCCCGCCTGCGGCGGGACTCCCCCCAGACGGCCTACGGCCGAGGGGGGAGAAAATCTGCGCTCACGATCGGGTAGGGGGCGGGGTCACCCCGCCCCCTCCCACACCACCGTACGTGCGGGTCTC
>Ga0326597_10003359_pt1 | contig 23127 bp, 21 predicted proteins | sample RVTome_12_FD_203789 | JGI IMG/M metagenome (GOLD analysis project Ga0326597, IMG submission 203789) | Soil microbial communities from uranium-contaminated site in the Upper Colorado River Basin, Wyoming, United States - RVT100D185 | ecosystem: Environmental > Terrestrial > Soil > Contaminated >... | reverse complement strand
TTGTGCTAGCCGATATCGGCGTCGTACTTGAAACAGCCATGGTCCAGGTACGACGCATACTCAACTGCGTGGAGGCGGCTGATGGCGGTTAGAGCCGTACTTAAGATGGGAGATCCACTGCTGCTCAATCGGGCACGCGAGGTGGAGAATTTCGGCAGTTCCGAATTGGAGACGCTATTGATCGATATGCTCGACACCATGGAAGCGCTCGATGGGGCCGGTCTCGCGGCGCCGCAAATCGGAGTGTCGTTGCGCGTGATCATCTTTGGCGTAAAGCGCAATCCTCGTTATCCCGACGCCGAAGAAGTCCCCTATACCGTACTGGTCAATCCCGCCATACGGGCCCGAGGAGAGGAACAGGAAGACGGTTGGGAAGGCTGTCTCAGCGTGCCAGGAATGCGCGGACTGGTGCCGCGCTACCGCCAGATCAACTACTCGGGTTACGATCAATACGGCAGCCGTATTGAGCGTGACGTCGCCGATTTTCACGCGCGCGTGGTTCAGCACGAGTACGATCATCTCGACGGCATCCTCTATCCGATGCGCATTGCGGACCTACGTAATTTCGGTTTTGCCGACGTGCTTTTTCCGGGCCAACCGCAGATTGACGAATAGGTCAAGCCAACGAACGATCCGGGCTAATCGACCTGGAGCGTTTGCAGGAGGTCGCTTTCCAAGCGTACAACCGTTTTCGGATTCGTCAGCGCCGGTCCTGAGATGAGGAAGGTATCTTCAACGCGTTCGCCAAGCGTATTGATCTTCGCGGTGTGAATGCTGATTTCGTGGGCAATTAGCACACGTGCGATTCGGTATAGAAGTCCGGGAAGATCGCTCGAGATCACCGATAACACCATGTAGGCGCCACGCTCGTCGGGCCGTAGGTCGACTTCAGGCGTGGTTGGAAAGTGACGCACGCGCCGGCTTAGTCGTCCCGCGCCTGGCGGATCAAGGGGGGCCCGGTGTTCGATTCGAACACTCAATTCATGCTCGATGTAGCTCATGACGTCCCGATAGTTGGCGTCGCGCCCCTGCGGGTCGAGTACCAGGAAGCTGTCGAGGGCGTAGCCGTGGCGTGTTGTATGGATCTTGGCTTCGACAATACTGAATCCAGCTTGGGCGAAAAAGTTGCAAATGCGTGCGAATAGTTCCGGCTGATCGGGCGTGTAGATTAGTACCTGCAGACCTTCGCCCATGGGAGCGAGGCGCGCTTTGACCACAGGTGCAGAGCTTTGCACGCGATAATTTAGCAGCCGTGCGTGCCACGCAATCTCCTGAGCGTCATGACCGAGGAAATAGGTGGTATCGAGTTGTGCCCAGAACTTCTCATGCGCATCCGACGGGATCGCATATAGGCGCAAATTGACCAGTGCCTCTTGTTGTCGGTTTTGCACGCTCGACTGCTTCGAGATCCTTTCGCCGGATAGAACTCGTCGAGTTTCCCAAAACAAGTCCTCGAGCAGTTTCGCTTTCCAGGCGTTCCACACTTTCGGACTTGTGCCGCGAATGTCAGCCACCGTGAGAAGGTAGAGCGCGACCAGATTGCGGTCGCTGCCGGTGAGGCGGGCAAATCTCGCGATGACACCCGGATCGCCGGTATCCTGCTTTTGCGCGGTCGCCGACATGGTCAGGTGGTGCCGAACAAGCCATTCCACCAGCTTGCAATCTTCGGCGCTCAGGTCGTGACGCTGGCAGAATCGGCGCGCATCTGCCGCTCCGAGAACGGAGTGATCGCCGCCGCGACCTTTGGCGATGTCGTGGAAAAGTCCAGCCAGATACAGCACCTCGGGCTGTTCGAAGTCGTTAATCAGGCGACTGCACAGAGGATACTCGTGCGCAAGTTCGGCAATCGTAAAGCGGCGAAGGTTGCGCACCACCTTAAAGATGTGTTCGTCTACCGTGTACACATGGTAGAGGTCGTGCTGCATCTGACCGACGATGCGTCCGAATGCTGGAATGTAACGCCCCAGGATACCGTACTGGGTCATGCGTCGCAGTTCGCGAATGAGTCTCGACGGATTGCGCAGCAGGCTCATGAAGCGGGCACGGTTCTGCGGATCCCTGCGAAACCCGGCATCGATCCGGCGACGTGCACGCCACAGAGCGCGTAGGGTGGCGGCGCGCATGCCTTTGAGTTCGTGATGCTCCTGCAAGAGCAGAAAACTTTCCAGGATCGCGGCCGGTTCGCGCTCGAACAAATCTTCGCTGACGGCTTCAAGCAGTTCGTTGCGGATCAGGAAGCGCGCGTTAATCGGCTGCGCGGCCTCCGTGCGGTGCGGGAAAATGCGTGCTCCCGCGTTTTGCTGCACAATCGTATTCAATTGACGCACCGTGGTTGCTGCGCGATACACCTGCTGCATCAGCAGTTCGCTCGAGCGTCTATGGCGCCCATCCTCGAACTTTAGTTCACGTGCGATGGCCGTCTGATAATCGAACAGCAACCGATCTTCGCGTCGTTTCGCGAGATAATGCAACCGTATCCTGATGTCGCTCAGGAAGACCTGCAAACGTATCAGTTGCCGGGCTTCTTGCACGGTGACGAGCTCAGCCTGCGCGAGTTCCTTCCAAGAAGAACCGAGCTGGCCGGCCTTGGCGATCCACAGCAGATGGTGAAGGTCGCGCAGGCCGCCGGAGAATTCCTTCAAGTTCGGCTCGAGGTTGGTATCTTGAAAGCGTTCGTGACGCTGGTGCTGCTCGAGCTGTTTCGCCTTGCAAAATATGCGCGCATCGAGGTTTGCCCAAAATGCTTCCTCAAAGGCGTGAAATAGCGTTTGATCGCCGCACAGATAGCGCGCTTCAAGCAAGTTGGTCTGGATCGTAATGTCCCGCGAAGCAAGGTCGACGCACTGCGCTACCGTGCGCACGCTGTGGCCTACTTCCAATCCGATATCCCAGAGTGTCCCGATCAAATCTTCGATGCTCTTGCTGTGGGACGCGGCCGGGCTCGGCTCATCTAGAATGAGCAAGTCCACGTCCGAGTACGGAAAAAGCTCTCCGCGCCCGTAGCCGCCGACGGCCACCAAGGTGCAGCGGCTCGCCGGCGCTATGGCGAGCCATGCGCTTTTGAGCGCCCGGTCAACCAGTCGCCCGTGCGCCAATAGGAGCGATCGCGGCCATGGTGTCCGCATGTACGACCTACGCAGTTCTTCACGGCCACTGCGCAGCTCCTGGCGTAACTTCGCCGCCGCGGGGGCCCCGGCTTGCACAGTTGGCGTGGGCGCCACGGTTCCGCAAGACATGTCAGGCCACTGGTGCAGGAGGAGGGGTTCCCGCGGATAATGTCAGGACTTCATAGCCGGTTTCTGTCACCAGGACGGTGTGTTCCCATTGCGCGGATAGACTGTGATCCTTGGTAACGACCGTCCAGCCGTCGGCGAGCTGGCGTACATCAGGGCGGCCTGCATTGATCATCGGTTCGATGGTGAACGTCATGCCCGCGGCCAGCCGAACACCCGTGCGTGTGCGGCCATAGTGCAATACCTGGGGATCTTCGTGGAAGCGCCTGCCTATTCCGTGGCCGCAAAATTCGCGGACAATGGAATAGCCGTGATTCTCGGCGTGCGTTTGAATCGCATGCCCGATGTCCCCGAGATATGCACCGGCGCGCACGCTGCGTATGCCTAGCCACATGCACTCGTAGGTAATCTCGCACAGCCGGCGCGCCTGAATTGGCGGTTCGCCGACGAAATACATGCGGCTAGAGTCGCCGTGATACCCATCGTAGATCACGGTGATATCGATATTTACCGCGTCGCCCGATTTCAGCTTTTTCTCGCCCGGGATACCATGACAGACGACGTGATTGACCGACGTGCAGATCGACTTGGGAAACGGACGGTAGCCTGGAGGCGCGTAGTTCAGAGGCGCTGGAATCGACTTCTGTACATCCGTGATGTAGGCATGGCACAGGCGGTCGATCTCGCCGGTGGACACGCCGGCGCGGACGAATGGACCGATATAGTCGAGGACTTCGGAGGCCAATCGACCAGCAACGCGCATTTTTTCAATCTCTTGGGCGGATTTGATACTAATTGCCATAGCAGGTGCTTAGTTGGCCGGGAAAGGAAATGAGCATAGTCGAAGCCAGGTCCGGGGCGCAATGCATGCAGCGGTCATCCGGTGATGGCCATAGTCAGTGTTGAGGTGTGAAGAAGCAAGCTGCTATACTTTAAGGTTAATTCGCAAAGAAGCTCGCGTGCGAATTAAAAGGAATCAAAAGGAATCAAAACGGGAATTAAAACCACACACCTCTGGCAAAGTGATGGGTGCCCGCAATGCGGGTTGTTGCACCGGAGGGAGGCCTAACCCTGATCAGGAGCAAAGATGGCTACAACGATGCGCGAAATGCTGGAAGCGGGGGTGCACTTCGGTCACCAGACGCGTTTTTGGAATCCGAAGATGGCGCCGTTCATCTTCGGCAGCCGCAACAAAATCCACATCATCAATCTCGAAAAGACCCTTGTACTGTACAACGAAGCGCTCAACTATGTGCGTCAGTTGTCCGCGCGCAAGGGCACGGTGTTATTTGTCGGAACTAAGCGGCAGGCACGCGACATCATGCGCGAAGAGGCGATCCGATGCGGATCGCCCTATGTCGATCATCGCTGGCTTGGTGGCATGCTGACTAACTACAAGACGGTGCGCCTGTCGATCAAACGTCTCAAGGACATGCAGGCGATGATCGAAGACCAGTCGATCGACAAGCTTTCGAAGAAAGAAGGGCTGCAGTTTCAGCGGGAGATGGCCAAACTGGAACGCAGCTTAGGCGGCATCAAGGACATGTCGGCGCTGCCCGACGCAATATTCGTCATCGATGTCGGTTATCACAAGATTGCAATCACTGAGGCGGCGAAGCTCGGCATCCCAGTGATCGCCGTGGTCGACACCAACCATAATCCGGATAGGGTGCAATACGTAATTCCGGGAAACGATGATTCGACGCGCGCTATTCAGCTCTATGCCCGTGGCATTGCGGACGCTTTGCTCGAGGGGCGAAATCTAGTTATACAAGAGTTGGTGAGCGATGAGTTCGTCGAGGTCGAGCCTGACGAGGAAAGCGCCGAGGCACAATAGCGATACTGTCATCGAGCGACGCCAGAAGCAGACAAAGATTATCATTCAGGATTCAGGAGCGAAAAATGGCCGAGGTAACGGCAGCGATGGTCAAGGAACTGCGCGAGGTAACAAGCCTTGGCATGATGGAGTGCAAGAGAGCGTTGACGGAAGCGGGTGGGGATCTGAAGAAAGCCGAGGAGATCCTTAGAATAAAAAGTGGCGCAAAGGCGTCCAAAGTTGCTTCGAGGGTGGCTGCCGAAGGCACGATCGCTCTGCAGGTCGCACAGGACGCCAACAGTGGCGCCTTGGTCGAAGTAAACTGTGAAACCGACTTTGTTGCGAAGGACGCGGGATTCACTCAATTTGCGCGGGCGGTCGCGCAAGCTGCCGCTGAATGTTCGAGTGCGGATACCGATGCCTTGGCCGGCGAGAAACTACCCAGTGGCGAAACCATAGATACGGCTCGCCAAGCACTAATCGGGCGGCTAGGCGAAAACATAACGCTGCGCCGCTTTGTTCGTGTTCAAGCACAGGGTCGTTTGGGACATTATCTGCACGGTGCGCGGATCGGGGTACTGGTCGACTATAGTGGTGGCGACGAGGCGCTCGGCAAAGATCTCGCGATGCATATTGCTGCCTCTAAGCCCGTAGCACTTGTGCGCGATGATGTGGCGCCTGAACTTATCGAGCGTGAGCGTGCAATCGCCCATGCGCGCGCCGTCGAGGCAGGCAGGCCGGCGAACCTGCTCGATAAGATTGTCGGGGGCGCGGTAGCTAAGTATCTGTCCGAAGTAACCTTGCTCGGTCAGGTGTTCGTGAAGGACGATAAGCTCACTATTGAAAAGCTGCTCAAGAGTCGGGGGGCGAGCGTGCATACGTTTCACTTGTTCGTGTTAGGCGAGGGGATCGAGAAGCAGAAATCCGATTTTGTCGCGGAGGTACTGGCGGCAGCGGGTCAGGCGTGAGCACGGATCTGCCGATGAGCGCTGCTCGCGTTCACCAGGCGGGCGGAACGCCGGTGTTCCGCAGAATTCTAGTCAAGCTCTCCGGCGAGGCGCTGATGGGTGGCGATAGCTATGGGATCAATCGATTAACCATTGAGCGCATCGTCGAGGAAATCGCCAGCGTCGCGTGCCTTGGAGTCGAAACCGCGGTGGTCATCGGAGGCGGAAACATTTTTCGGGGAGTCGCCCCGGGTGCAGAGGGTATGGACCGGGCGACGGCTGATTACATGGGCATGCTCGCGACCGTAATGAACGCGCTCGCGCTCCAGGATGCGATGCGCCGGGTAAATCTGGCCAGCCGAGTGCAGTCTGCGCTCAATATCGAGCAGGTCGTAGAGCCTTATATCCGTGGCAAGGCGATGCGCTACCTGGAGGAAGGCAAGATCGTGATATTTGCCGCCGGCACAGGCAATCCGTTCTTTACTACCGATACTGCTGCGGCGCTGCGCGGCATGGAGATGAATGTCGAGATCGTGCTCAAGGCGACCAAGGTTGACGGCGTATACACCGATGATCCGATGACTCACCCTGACGCGGTGCGTTACAAGCGAGTTACTTTCGATGAAGCGATCAATCGCAAGCTCCGTGTCATGGATGCGACTGCGCTGACGCTGTGCCGCGATCAGAAGCTTCCGATCAATGTTTTCAGTATTTTCAAGCCGGGCGCACTCAAGCGTGTGATCACCGGCGAGGATGAGGGAACCTTGGTTACTTGGAAGCCGGAGGTGCGAGATGAACGCAGCTGATGTGCGAAAGGTCGCGGAACAGAAAATGCATAAGAGCGTGGAAGCGCTCAAGCAGGATCTTGGCAAAGTTCGCACGGGGCGCGCCCATACGGGGTTGCTCGATCACATCGTCGTCGATTACTACGGAAATCCGACGCCCATTCCGCAGATCGGCAGTGTCAGCTTGCTAGATGCACGAACTCTAGCGGTAACCCCGTGGGAAAAGACTCTTCTGTCTGCGGTCGAAAAGGCCATTCGGGATTCGGACTTGGGCTTGAATCCGGCTTCGGATGGTGAGCGCGTGCGCGTGCCGATGCCACCGCTAACTGAGGAGCGCCGGCGTGATCTAATCAAAGTGGTTAGACACGAGGCCGAGACCGCACGTGTCGCAATTCGCAACATTCGGCGCGATGCCAACAATCATCTGAAGGAAATGTTCAAGAAAAAAGAGATTCCGGAGGATCAAGAACGCAAGGCGCAGGACGAAGTGCAGAAACTGACGGACCGGAACATCGGCGAGATCGACAAGATTCTGCAGCAGAAAGAGGCAGATTTGCTGGTGGTATGAGAAGCGGAGGACCGTCGGTTGTTTGAAAGTTCTACGATAGCGGTTCCCGACTCACGGGTCGTTCCGAGGCACATTGCCATCATCATGGATGGTAATGGGCGCTGGGCACGGAAGCGTCATCTTCCGCGAGTCGCTGGGCACCGAAAAGGCGCCGAAGCAGTACGTGCGACAGTCCAAGGCTGCGCCGAGCGCGGCGTCGAATTCCTGACCTTGTTCGCGTTTTCCAGCGAGAACTGGCGGCGCCCGGCCGAAGAGGTCTCTTTTCTAATGGATCTCTTCGTTACGGCGCTCGAACAGGAAGTGGCCAAGCTGCACGAGAACGGGATTCGCTTTCGCGTGGTCGGCGAGTTGTCGCGATTCAGTTCGCGTATCCAAACGTTGATCCGGCAGGCCCAGACCCTTACGGAATCTAATACGCGGCTAACGCTGACCGTTGCGGCGAACTATGGTGGTCGCTGGGATCTAATGCAGGCTGTGCGGCGTATGCTGGAGGCGCAACCCGACCTCATAGCCGGATTCACGGAACAGGATCTGGCGGCCCATCTCGAGCTTAACTATGCCCCAGAGCCGGATTTGTTCATTCGAACTGGAGGAGAGCAAAGAATAAGCAATTTCTTGCTCTGGCAACTCGCGTATACCGAACTTTATTTCACGGACGTTCTCTGGCCGGATTTCGATTCCGCTGCTCTAGGTCACGCAATACAGTCGTACCGAACACGCGAGCGCCGCTTTGGGCGCACGAGCGATCAGCTCGTAGAGGACTCGGCTCAGCCGTTGCCTCGGGTGTCCGGGACTGGTTAGGCGGCGACGGCACCGTGCTGCGTCAGCGGGTACTGACCGTTCTTATCGTCCTTCCGGCCTTTCTCGGCGCCTTGTTTTGGTTGCCACGACCGTTGTGGGGCGCTGCCATGCTCTTGGTCGTTTTACTGGCGTGCATCGAGTGGGCGAAACTCGCATCTCTTCAAGGCGTGGGGCGCACCCTGTTCACGATTGCCGTTTTTGTCGGGTGCATCATGGCGCCGTTCGCGCAGTCGGCGACTGGTGGATTGGCCTTACTCGCCGCCGGTGTCGCCTTTTGGATTGGTGTCGCACCGTTGTGGTTGGTTGGGAACCTCCGGGCAACACCAGGCCGGCTGGCGGTGGCTGGCTGGGTCGTTTTGGTTTGCGCGTGGTATGCGCTTTATCTGCTGCAGGTCAATCCTGCACGACTTCTCGCTCTACTTGCGGTGGTTTGGATTGCCGATTCCGCAGCCTATTTCGCTGGGCGGCGATTCGGTCAGCACAAGCTTGCCCCGACGATCAGTCCTGGAAAAACCTGGGAAGGTGTAATTGGCGCCGCCCTAGCCGTGGGCGTGTATTATGCGCTGCTATGGTTGCTGGTCGCTCCGCATTTTCTCGGCAGCAACCTGGCTGGCGATCTGTTGCTCGTCGGTGGTATTACGATGCTTAGCGTCGAGGGTGATTTGTTCGAATCGTGGATGAAGCGCAGGGTGGCATTGAAGGATAGTGGTTCGATTCTGCCCGGGCATGGTGGTGTACTGGACCGGATTGACGGCGCGGTTGCAGTCTTGCCGCTCGCGGCCTTGACTACGGTAGTGCTAAATGTCTAGGAGCGATGTAAGGATGCGCGGTGTGACTGTGCTGGGTTCGACCGGCAGCATAGGAACAAGCACGCTCGCGGTTATCGCCGAGCACACGCAGCGGTTTCGGGTTGTCGCCCTTACTGCGCATGCCAATTCCGATGCGCTCATCGAGCAATGCCTGCAATTCCATCCCGCGTACGCTGTGCTTGCCGATGCGCGTGCCGCCGAGCGTGCGCAAAAGCGTTTGCGCGAATCGGATTGCGGCTGCGAGGTTCTTTGCGGCCCTGAGGGGCTGGAGCGCGTAGCCAAGCTTGCCGAGGTCGACACCGTCGTGGCCGGCATCGTGGGTGCAGCGGGGCTACCCCCGAGTCTTGCTGCCGTCCAAGCTGGTAAGCGCGTCTTGCTCGCGAACAAGGAAGCGCTCGTGATGGCAGGGGAAGTGTTCATGTCTGCGGTTCGTGAGCACGGCGCCACATTGCTGCCGATTGATAGTGAGCACAATGCAATTCATCAAGCCCTGCCGCGCAATTTCTCCGGCGATCTCGACGCAGTCGGTGTAAAGCGAATCGTGCTGACAGCGTCGGGGGGGCCATTCAGACTTTTCTCCGCGCAAGCGCTGGAGCGCGTCAGTATAGAGCAGGCGTGTGCGCACCCTAACTGGGTGATGGGGCGCAAGATTTCGGTGGATTCCGCCACCATGATGAACAAGGGCCTGGAAATCATCGAAGCATGCTGGTTGTTTAGCGCAGCCGATGGGCGTATCGCGGTAGTAATACACCCGCAAAGTATCGTGCATTCGATGGTGGAGTACGTGGACGGCTCGGTGTTGGCGCAGTTGGGTCAGCCCGATATGCGTACCCCGATTGCCTACGCGTTAGCGTACCCAGAACGCATTTTCGCCGGGGTCGAGCCGCTTGATTTGACCCGTGTCGGGCGCTTGGACTTTCACGCGCCTGACCCATCACGCTTTCCTTGCCTGCGTTTGGCGGATACGGCGCTTAAGCAAGGTGGAACGATGCCAGCGGTGCTAAATGCGGCGAATGAAGTTGCTGTTGCGGCGTTTCTCGACGGCAAGATTCCGTTCACCTCGATCGTGCGTCTGATAGAGGATGTGTTAGCGAACACCGTACGCGCGGAGGCCCTGACGCTAGACGCAGTGTTAGGCGCCGATCGGGCCGCGCGGCAACGTGCGCGCGGCTGGGTCGAGCGAGGCTCGTCGAGGGGGCGAGTTAGCGCGGGTAGCGGCTACGCGCACGGCGCCAGCTGAGAAGACCGAGATGAATTTCTTGATGACAGTTATTGCGTTCGTCATCGCACTCGGGTCCTTGATCCTGTTCCACGAACTCGGTCATTACTTGGTCGCGCGAGCGCTTGGCGTAAAGGTACTGCGTTTTTCCATAGGTTTTGGCCAACCCCTGGTCAGTCGTCGGTATGGTGCCGATCGGACTGAATGGGTGATAGCTGCGTTCCCGTTAGGCGGGTACGTCAAGATGGTTGATGAGCGCGAGGGACCGGTGGCAGCCGCCGATCTCGGTCGAGCATTCAACCGACAGCCGGTGGCGCGGCGAATCGCCATCGTTGCCGCGGGGCCGATCGCTAACTTCTTGCTTGCCATCGCCGTCTACTGGCTGTTGTTTGTTACGGGCATGCCTGGGTTGCGTCCTATCGTGGATGCTCCGCTGGAAGCGACGCCGGCTCAGGCAGCAGGATTTAAAGCAGGGGAGACCCTCGTGCGTATTGGTGGAGAGTCCGTGGCCACCTGGCAAGACGCGCGCTGGGCGCTCCTGCAGCACGCTGTCAATCGGGCAACGGTGCGAATCGAGGTTGCCGACACGAAAGGCTATATTGACATCCGCAGTCTGAATCTTTCAACCGTGACGCCTGAAGATCTGGATGGCGATTTCCTGCGCGCAGTAGGCTTGCAACGCCTGCATCCCCCGATCGCTCCAGTTTTGGGGCAAGTTATTCTTGGAGGTCCGGCCGAACGTGCCGGGTTGCACGCAGGCGATCGCGTCATTGCGATCGATGCCAAGGCCGTCGGTCATTGGCAGGACGTCGTCGCGGCTGTTCGCGCACGACCCGATGCACGCCTGTCATTCGACGTCGAGCGTGCCGGCGGCCAGCACTTGAGCGTGACGGTTGCAACCGAGTCGGTTCGGCAGGCGGGTAAATCGATCGGCCGCATTGGCGCGGCTCCGCGCATGGATCCGGATGCGTTGCGCGCAATGATGACGGAGGTTAAGTATGGCGCGGGCGAAAGCCTGTTGCGAGCGAGCGCTAAGACCTGGGAGACATCGCTGTTCAGCCTGCGCATGCTAGGCAAGATGGTTCTTGGCCATATTTCGCTGAAAAACCTGTCCGGGCCGATTACCATTGCCGACTATGCAGGTCAGTCAGCGCAGATTGGCTGGGTCGCCTATTTGAGCTTTGTCGCGCTCATCAGTATCAGCTTAGGGGTGCTCAATCTGCTCCCTGTTCCGTTATTGGACGGCGGACATTTGATGTATTATACGTTCGAGATTTTCAAGGGCAGGCCGGTCTCCGAGCGTGCCATGCAGATCGGTCAGCACATCGGCATGGCAGTGCTTTGCACATTGATGCTCCTCGCCCTGTACAACGACGTGAACCGGCTGATCAGCAACTGAATAAGTATGCGATTCCTGCGTCTGCTGTTGCTTAGCGCGTTGCTCGCTTTCTGTAAACAGGCGGCGGCTCTTGATGCGTTCGTCATCAAAGATATCCGGGTCGAGGGTATCCAGCGCACCGAAGCCGGAACTGTGTTTAGCTATTTGCCGGTCAAGGTGGGCGATACACTGACTGAGGAGAAAGCTGCAGCCGCGATCCGCGCGCTTTACGCGACTGGATTTTTTCGCGATGTGACGCTGGAAGCTGACAATGGCGTGTTGATTGTGACCGTGCTCGAGCGTCCCAGCATCGCACAGATTGAATTAACCGGGGTACGCGAGTTCGAACCCGAGCAGCTTAAGAGCGGACTGAAACAGGTTGGACTTACGGAGGGCCGCATCTTCGACCGGTCGCTGCTCGAACGAGCTGAGCAAGAATTGAAACGCCAGTACATCAGCCGCGGAAAGTATGCCGCGACCGTAGTCGCTACGGTAACGCCGCTTGAACGCAACCGAGTTTCGGTCAACTTTAGCGTTACCGAAGGTGATGTGGCTAAAATTAGGCAGATCAGCATCATCGGCGCGAAAGCATTCAGCGAACGTCAATTGCTCGATTTATTCGGGCAACGCACGCCGGGGCTGATGACGTGGTTCTCCAAGCAAGATCAGTATTCCCGGCAAAAGCTGCAGGCCGACCTGGAGAGCCTGCGGTCGTTCTACCTGAACAGCGGATACATCGAGTTCAGCATCGATAGCACCCAGGTCTCGATTACTCCGAATAAGAAGGATATCTACATCACCATTGGCATCACGGAAGGTGAGAAGTACCGAGTTTCAGATGTGCGGCTGGCCGGTGAAATGCTCGTGCCGGAAGAAGAGCTACGTAAGCTGGTGATGCTTAAGCCCGGCGACGTGTTCTCGCGCGATATGCTCACGGAGTCGACTCGCGCGATCTCCGACCGGCTCGGCAACGACGGCTACGCATTCGCCAATGTCAACGCAGCCCCGGAGGTGGACCGTAACAAACGCGAGGTGGCGTTTACGTTCTTTATTGATCCTGGTCGTCGCGTTTACGTGCGTCGGATCAATATCGCCGGCAACACGCGAACGCGCGACGCAGTTATCCGACGCGAAATGCGTCAGATCGAAGGCGGCTGGTATTCTGCTGGCAAGGTGAACATGTCGCGATCCCGGATCGACAAGCTCGGTTATTTCACGGATGTGAACGTGGAAACGCCAAGCGTGCCTGAGTCCACCGATCAAGTCGATATCAATTTCACCGTCACGGAGAAGCCCACCGGCAATCTGCTGCTCGGCGCGGGATTCTCCAGCGACGAGGGCGTGACGTTTTCGGGTGGGATCTCGCAGGCGAACGTGTTCGGTTCCGGAAATCATTTGGGCCTGCAGTTAAACACCAGCAAGACTAATACCGTGTACTCGTTGTCGCTGACCGAGCCATACTATACGGTGGATGGCGTGAGCCGTGGGTTCGATATTTATAAACGCGACGTCGACCCGAGCAACACCACTTCGGGCCAATACAAGACTTCGGCGTTGGGCGGTTTAGTGCGATTCGCAGTTCCGGTCAGCGAGCTAGACACGATTCACTATGGATTGGGCGTTGATCGCACCGAAATCACAACATTTTCCGACAGCCCACAACGGGTTATCGATTTCGTCAATACGTTTGGAGCGGCGAATACCACTTTGCTAGGGACAGTCGGCTGGGCGCGTGACGGGCGCGATAGCCTGATCTACCCCACCAAAGGTCAGCTGCATCGGGCGAACGGGGAGATCGGATTGCCAGGGGGGAATTTGCGTTTCTACCGGCTGTCCTACCAGCACCAGCGGTATTTTCCGCTCACGCGCATATATACGCTGATGCTTAATGGCGAGCTTGGGTACGCGAACGGGCTGGGTAGTGACCCAATGCCGTTTTATAAGAACTTTTACACCGGTGGTGTCAGTTCAGTCCGGGGATACGAGTCTAATTCTCTTGGGCCGAAGGACCCGAATGGAGATCCGGTGGGAGGATCGCGCCGGGTTGTTGTCAACGGCGAGTTTCTGTTTCCGTTTCCGGGTCTGACCAACGATAAATCGGTGCGGGTAAGCGCGTTTCTGGATGCTGGGATGGTCGGCGAGAGCTTTGATAGCTCCCTGCTTCGCAGTTCAGCGGGATTAGCCGTGCTGTGGGTTTCGCCAATTGGTCCGTTGAAGATTAGCGCGGCGCAGCCGCTCAACGATAAAGAAGGTGATCGAGTGCAGCGTTTTCAGTTCACATTCGGCGCTGCGTTCTGATGATACTGACTCACGCCTCAAGGAGAAGCATCTTGAATGCTGTTTATGTGGTCTTGGTCGCTGGGGCAATGAGCCTAGCGGGCTTGAGTTCGGCCGCGGAGCTGAAGATCGGATTCTTAGACGCGGAGCGTATCAACCGCGAGTCTGCCCCGGCGATCCTCGCCAGCAAGGAGCTTGAGACGGAATTTGCTCCTCGTATTCAAAAACTGAAAGAAATGGAGCGGGAACTCAAGGATGGCCGTGCCGCCCAGGAGAAAGATACCCTGACCATGAGCGAAAGCGAGCGCGGACGGCGCGAACAAGAACTCGCTCGGGCAGCTCGAGAATTCCAGCGAGCGCAACGGGAGTACCGAGAGGATTTGAACCAGCGCCGCAACGAAAAACTGGCGGACTTATTTCAGCGCGCGAATCGAGTCATTCAGCGGATCGCAGAAGCGGAAAAGTTTGATCTTATCCTACAGGATGCGGTTTACCGGAGCCCGCGTTTGGATATTACGGACAAGGTGCTGAAGGCACTAGCCGATTCTAAAAAGTAGCTAGACAGTGTTACGTAGGCATTAAATGCCAGAGCCTCGAGGACGCGACACGGTCGTTGGACCCTTCGCTCGCGCCTACCGTCTTAGCGAGCTGGTAGATCGATTGGGTGGAGACCTGCGTGGTTCGGGCGAGGTGTTGATTCGCCAGGTTGCTCCACTGGAGTCGGCGGGCCCGGAAGAGATTGCCTATCTCGGAAGCGCTGCCTATCAGCGAGTCTTATCCACGACACGCGCTGCTGCGCTGATCGTTGGGTCGGCTGCAGCGGTGGTTGCGGGGCGACCGTGCGTGGTCGTACCTAATCCCCATGCGTACTTTGTTCGGGTGGCATGGTTACTTAATCCGCAGCATCCCGCCCAGCCTGGTATTCATCCCATGGCGTCAGTGGACCCCTTGGCTCAAATAGCTCATAGCGCCGAGATATCGGCTTTCGTGACGGTTAATGAGGGCGCTAGGATCGGTGAGCGCGTGCGCATTAGCTCGGGCTGCTGTATCGGGGCGCACGTGGTTATTGGGAGCGATTCGCAACTGCATGCCAATGTTACGGTATACGATCGCTGCGTGATCGGTATGCGGGCGGTTATGAACGCGGGTTGCGTAATTGGCGCTGACGGGTTTGGCGGCGCACTCGATGACAACCGCTGGCTAAAAATGCCGCATTTGGGACGCGTTGTCATCGGCGACGATGTAGAGGTTGGCGCTAACACGACAATCGATCGGGGTGTGATGGTCGATACCGTGATCGAAGATGGCGTTAAGCTGGACAACCAAATTCAAATCGGACACAACGTGCGCATCGGCGCCCACACGACGATCGCGGGTTGTGTCGGGATTGCCGGCAGCGCCCGAATCGGCGCGCATTGCATTATCGGCGGCGCGGCGATGGTGGCTGGCCACTTGCATCTCGCCGATCGGGTGCAAATATCAGGGGGCACCCTAGTCATGAATTCTATCGAAACTCCGGGACGGTACACCGGAGTTTATCCGGCGAGCGAACACCGCGCGTGGCTCCGAGGTGCGTTAGCGGTTCGGCGGCTCGGTGAATCCACTTCCGGCCGCAAGCGCCCGGCCAAGCGGCGACCAGCAAAAACGGACGGGACAAGTTAGCGATGATGGATATCCATGAAATTTTGAAGCACCTGCCGCATCGGTTTCCATTTTTGCTGATCGACCGCGTAGTTTCGCTCGACTCCGGAAAATCCATAGTCGCTTTGAAAAATGTCACTATCAACGAGCCGTTTTTCACTGGACATTTCCCGCACCATCCGGTGATGCCGGGAGTGTTAATCGTGGAAGCTCTGGCGCAAGCCGCGGCGATACTTGCCTTTCAGACGGTGAATGAGCTTCCGGACAAGAAACTTATCTGCTATTTCGTCGGCATCGACCGTGCGCGCTTCAAGAAGCCCGTAGTACCGGGCGATCAGCTGGAGCTAAAGGTGGCGATTGCGCGCGCGGTGCGCGGCATATGGAAGTTCTCCGGATCGGCGCATGTTGGCGGTAGTCTAGTTGCCGAGGCTGATTTAATGTGTACTGTTAGAGAATTGCAACCATCCGTCGTCAATAGCTAGCCATAAGGTACTGCGAACGTGAGCGTGCACCCGACCGCCGTCGTGCATCCGGACGCGCGAATTGCCGAAGGCGTCGAGATTGGCGCGTACAGCGTGATCGACGAACATGTCAGCGTCGATGCAGGCACCCACATCGGCCATCACTGCGTGATATCCGGGCACACGCGGATTGGGTGTAACAACCGAATCTGGAGCTTCGTGTCATTAGGGTCTCCCCCACAGGACAAGAAATATTGCGGAGAACCGACGTCGCTCGAAATCGGCGATGACAATACGATACGTGAATTCTGTACCTTCAATACGGGCACCGTGCATGACGTTGGCACTACGCGCCTTGGTAACGGTAACTGGATAATGGCGTACGTGCATTTAGCGCACGATTGTCAGGTGGGTAATTCAACGATATTCGCCAACAATTCGCAGCTCGCCGGGCATGTGCATGTCGGCGATTTCGCCATACTCGGAGGGTTCACGGCGGTCCATCAGTTCGTCAAGATCGGAGCGCATAGCCTGACTGCCATCGGTACGGTCCTGCTGCAAGATCTGCCGCCATTCGTTTTGGCCTCTGGGAATCCCGCGGCGGCCCATGGAATAAATAGCGAAGGGTTACGGCGGCGCGGTATTTCCGCTCATACCATCGAGTCACTTCGGCGAGCTTATAAGACGCTGTACCGCACCGGCCTCACGCTAGAGGAGGCCAAGAAAGCTTTGGCTACGCCGGCCGCCGAGACCTCTGAGGTGAGAGAACTGCTCGAATTCTTGGCGCGCGCGAGCCGCGGTATCGTTCGCTGAAATGCCTGGGATCCAGCGCGCGCCAATCGTAGGCATTGTCGCCGGGGAACCTTCCGGTGATTTGTTGGGTTCGATGTTAGTTCTGGCGCTGCGCCGTTTAAATCCAAATATCGAATTCATCGGGATCGCCGGTCCGCAAATGCAGGCCGCCGGAGCGGCGAGTCTGTATCCGATGAGTAAACTGGCTGTACGTGGTTATGTTGAGGTTGCGCGTCATTATTTTGAGATCTTGGCGATTCGGCGCAAGCTTCGCGATCGCTTTATTTCTGATCCTCCCGACCTCTTCATCGGCGTCGACGCACCGGACTTCAATCTCGATCTGGAACTTGCCTTGCGTTCGCATGGTGTCGTCACCGTCCATTTCGTCAGCCCATCGGTTTGGGCATGGCGCTACGAACGGATACATAAGATTCGCAAAGCCGTCTCCCATATGCTGGCATTGTTTCCGTTTGAAGGACCGTTTTTTGAGAAAGAGGGGGTGCCTGTGACGTACGTCGGACATCCGCTGGCTGATTCCCTGCCTGACGAGCCCGAGCCCGCGAAAGTCCGCGAGCAGTTACGTGTTCCAGTCACAGGGACGATTGTTGCGCTGCTGCCTGGTTCGCGGCTTAGCGAGTTGGAACACATGGCCGACCTTTTCATGCGCAGCGCGGAGCTCGTGGCCCGGGCGCGCGACGCAGTTACGTTTCTAGTCCCAGCTGTTTCGCGCGAGACCCGAGATCTGCTCGAGGAGACGCGAATGCGCTTGGGGCTGAGTGGGAATCGCATCCAAATCCTGTTTGGTCACGCTCATGCAGTGATGGGCGCCGCTGATGTTGTCCTGGTCGCATCAGGTACCGCTACCCTAGAGGCGGCATTGATCGGCAGACCGATGGTTATTGTCTATCGAATGCCATGGCTTAGCTGGTGCGTAATGAAGCGCAAACGTCATTCTACGTTCGCCGGAATGGCTGGGTTGCCGAATATCCTCGCCGGCGAATATATCGTCCCCGAATTTCTGCAGGACGCTGCGACGCCGGACAACATCGCCCAGGCCCTGCTGAATCTGCTCGCCGATACGCAGATCCAAAGTCGCCTGCGTGAGCGCTTCGCTGAGATGCGAGCGTCATTACGCCGGGACGCCGCGAATACGGCCGCGCGTGCGATCTACGGGATGCTGCAGCGCAGATGACGCCGATGGGCTGGGTTTGTGGGACTGATGAGGCCGGCCGTGGACCGCTCGCCGGTCCCGTTTATGCGGCTGCGGTCGTCTTAGGTCCTGCGGCACAGATCGAGGGTCTGAAGGATTCGAAGAAGCTGAGCAGCAGTTCCCGGGAAGCGCTCTCGGCAGCAATTCAGGCACACGCCTTGGCCTGGGCAATCGCGAGCGCAAGCGCCGCGGAAATCGACGCCTTGAATATTTTGCAAGCGACGCTGCTGGCAATGCAGCGTGCGGTGATGCAGCTCAACACCGATGTATCAGAAGTGCTAGTCGACGGCACGTATTGCCCGCGCTTGCCCTGGAGCACGCGGGCGATCGTCCGGGGGGATAGCTTGATTCCCGAGATTTCTGCCGCTTCCATTTTGGCGAAGACGGCGCGTGATCGCAGAATGGTTGAACTCGATCACTTGTACCCACAATACCAATTTGCGCGCCACAAAGGGTATCCGACCAAGGGCCACATGGAAGCCCTCGATCGCTTAGGCCCGACGCCAGAGCACCGGCGCAGCTTTGCCCCCGTGCGTGCGGCGCTTGGACGCCAGGGCGGCTGAATCCGTGATTACTCCTTGTGCGCAAGTTCATGCACCAACGCCGCTAAACCGGCGCGTTCGCGTTTCGCGCTAATCAAATGCTTGCGTGCATTGCATTGAGACCCAAGTCGGCGTCGGAATGTGGCGGAGAATTCAAACTTGGCGATCAATGCACCCAGCGCGTGCTCGTCTTCGACCGCGTAATATCCTTCATAGTCTTGACCTAGCATTCCAATGTTGCCCGAAATTCTGGACGCCAAAACGGGGACCCCAGCGGCCAATGCTTCTGAGACGACGTTTGCGCCTCCTTCCATTCGTGAGCTGATGACCAAGGCGCGCACGCGGGCGAGATAGCGCCTGACACGCCAGTGCGGAAGTTCTCCGAGCCAGTGGTAACGAGGTTCCTCGGTCATCAGGCGACGCGCCTCGGCCTCCATCTCAGCGCTCATCGCCCGCCCTAGATGGAGTATCTGCACGCGAGACGACGCAGCCAGGTAACGCGCGGCCAGCGCAGCGCGAAATGGATCCTTCTCTTCCCGCAAGTGGCCGATGACCGCGATCTCAAATGAACGCACAGCCGGTTTGGTTCGCACAAGGGCGACCGCCGATTGATAGATCACGCGCGTCTTGGCGCGCAGATCGGCAGCGAGTTCTCTCCGACCCTGATCCTGCAGTACGATCATGCGATCGGCCAGGCGCATCGAAGCCTGAGCGTCGGCGTCATGCTTGATGTCGCGATACAGATCGGTGCCCGTAAGCGCGAGTACGAGGCGACCAGCAGGATAACATTCGCGGTAGCGAACGATCGATGCGTGGCTGCGACGCGCGTGCAGTGCGAGCAGCAAGTCTGTTGACTGAGAATTCCAGGCAGTATCGACCGTGACTTTGTGGTGAAGACTCTGCAGCATGTGGGCCCAGCGCAGTGCCGTGTTCCTATTACCGTTGCGCGATCCCTTGCCTGCCGGAGTTACAATGAAAATGCGCATGAAAGTTCTCTAATCGTGAAGCGAATCAGTTCCCGCAGCAATCCGAGTTTCAAATTGCTGCGCAGCCTCATGAGCTCCGCTCGCGAGCGCAGCAGCCAGAAGCGCACCCTGCTTGACGGTGCGCACCTGGTAAGTGCATACATCGACCGAGTCGGTAACCCGGTGCTTGCCGCGGTATGCACGGACGCGTGGGAGCATCGCGAGATTCGGGCGTTGATCGAGAGGCTCGGTGAGGAGCAAGTTCTTTGCTTTCCTCCAGAGCTTTTCGCCCAAATTGCTCCGGTCGAAAGCCCTAGCGGAATTCTGGCATTGATCGACATCCCGGCAACGACGAAGACCGATCTGGTAAAAGATGATTTCCTGGTGCTGCTCGACGGCGTACAGGATCCTGGCAATGTTGGCACAATTATTCGCTCCGCCGCCGGAGCAGGAGCGCACGCCGTAATGCTGTGCCCACGCTGCGCCGATCCTTGGTCTCCGCGCGCGCTGCGCGCGGCGATGGGCGCGACCTTTGCCGTCGAGATCCGGCCAGATGCAGTGTTGACGGAGGTCGTCGAACAGTTTCAAGGAGGAGTCGTTGCCACCGCGGGGCGCGAAGGTTTGCCTCCTTATGCCGTCGACCTGACAGGTCCAGTCGCCCTGCTTTTGGGCAGTGAAGGAGCGGGGTTGAGCAGGCCGCTGGCGGCGGCCGCAACTGTTACGGTCACGATTCCGCTCGCCAGCGACATTGATTCGCTCAGCGTCGGTGCGGCCGCTGCGGTCGTAATGTTCGAACGTGCCCGCCAGATTGCGCTCAAACGCGCTGGATTGCAGCCGATGTTGGGAGCCGGATGGGGGAGGACGTGAAGGGCGCACTGAGCCACGGCCATAAGTGGCGGTTCAGTAGATGTGGCGCATGAGGTGCGTTTCGTGCAGGATCGTCGCGGCGATCTCTTCGATCGATTTGCGGCTGGTATCAATATACGGCACCCCTTCTTGTCTGAGCAGGGATTCGGCTGCGCGCACTTCGAATTGGCAATTTGCGAGCGTGGAGTAGCGGCTCCCCGGGCGACGTTCATTTCGCACGACCTGCAGCCGTTCGGGCTGTATTGTCAAACCATAGAGCTTGCGGCGCAGATGGTGCAATTGGGAAGGTAATGCGTTGCGGCTGAAATCCTCCGCAACTAGTGGATAGTTGGCGGTGCGAATCCCGAATTGAAGCGCCAAATAAAGGCACGTTGGCGTTTTTCCGGAGCGCGATACGCCGACGAGAACGATATCGGCTTCGTCAAGATCGCGCGTCGAGATCCCATCATCGTGGTTCAGTGCAAAGTTAACCGCGTCGATTCGCCGGTAGTATTCACCGAGGTTGTCCGCGCTGTGCGAGCGGCCCACAGCGCGGGCGGATCCGACTCCAAGTTCCTGTTCGAGCGCGGCGATGAAGTACTGGTAGCAGTCGATCACTAAGGCGTTGGCGCCAATTAACGCCTGCTCAATCTCCGCGTTGACCAAAGTACAGAAAACCAGGGCTCGATTGCCATCGGTTGCGGCCGCTTCATTGATTTCCTGCGTCAGAGCTTTAGCCTTGTCGATCGAGTCGATGAAGGGCTTGGTAATTTCGGTGAGAACCATGCCTTGAAACTGGGTCAGCAGACTGTGACCGAGCATTTCGCAGGTGATCCCGGTACGATCGGAGACGAAGAATGCGGTGCGCTTCGGCGGCGTAACTACTGACTGCATAAATGCTCGCAACAGCTGATGGAGTCGGTAAAATATCGACTTTCCTATCCCCTTACAACCTGTGCAGCGCCCCATGGCAAAGGACTACCTCGTTTGGTTGCATGATGTGCGCATGGCTGACTTGATGCGCGTTGGTGGCAAGAATGCGTCCCTAGGCGAACTTATCGGCGAGCTCGCGTCGCTACGTGTGCGCGTCCCAGGGGGCTGTGCCACGACGGCGGAAGCATTCCGTGATTTTCTCGCGCATGACGGACTCGATCAGCGCATCGAGCAAGCCATGTCCGGACTTGATGTCGAGGATGTACAGGCGCTCGCGCGTTGTGGTGCGCAATTGCGCTCGTGGATAAATGCCCAGCCTCTACCAGAGGAACTCGAGCGCTGCATCCGCGCAGCTTATGCCCAGATTCAGGCACAGATCGGCGACGAGGTGTCGGTGGCAGTGCGGTCATCGGCCACCGCAGAAGATCTTCCGGAAGCCAGTTTCGCCGGTCAGCAGGAGACTTATCTCAACGTCCATGGCGTCGAGCATGTACTCGCTTCAGTCAAGCGCGTTTTCGCATCGCTATACAACGATCGAGCAATTGCCTATCGCGTGCACCACGGTTTTGTTCATTCGCAGGTTGCACTTTCGGCCGGTATACAGCAAATGGTGCGAAGCGATCTCGCTGCGAGCGGGGTCATGTTCACTCTCGACACTGAATCGGGTTTCGATCAAGTGGTATTCGTCACTGCGTCCTATGGATTGGGCGAGGCGATAGTGCAAGGTGCGGTGAATCCGGATGAGTTCTACGTTTATAAACGGGGCTTGACTGAGGGGCGGCCCGCGCTATTGCGGCGCACGCTCGGCGCAAAAGCAATTCGCATGGTGTATTCCCAGATCCGAGAGCCGGGGCGCTCGCTGCTGACCGAGCCTGTGCCGGATTCGCTCAGGACGCGGTTTTGTATCAGCGACGCGGAGGTCGAAGAACTCGGTCGGATCGCGATGACCATCGAATCTCACTATGGCCGGCCTATGGATATCGAATGGGGCAAGGACGGCCAGGACGGACAGCTCTACGTTCTGCAGGCGCGTCCGGAAACAGTTAAAGCGCAAGCGGCCGGCGATTCCCTCAAACGTTACCGGCTGAAAGCGCGTTCCGAGATCCTGGTGTCGGGACGCGCGATCGGACAGAAGATCGGTAGTGGTTCCGTCCGGTTGATCCGCAGCCCCGATGAAATGGATCGAGTCAAGGCCGGCGATATCCTGGTTACGGACATGACCGATCCTGACTGGGAGCCGGTGATGAAACGCGCCGCAGCGATCGTCACTAATCGCGGAGGTCGGACCTGTCACGCTGCGATCATCGCCCGAGAGCTCGGAATTCCCGCAGTGGTCGGAACCGGTGATGGCACAAAGCGGGTGGCAGAAGGCGATCTCGTCACCGTGTCCTGCGCGGAGGGTGACACGGGCAACGTCTACCGCGGTATCTTGGCAACCGAGGTGCTTGATCTTGCCTTGGATACTTTGCCCGAGGCGCCCGTGAAGATCGCCATGAATATTGGCAATCCGGAACTCGCCTTCGAATTTCAGCGACTGCCAAATGCGGGTGTGGGATTGGCCCGCCTGGAATTCATCATTGCGCGCATGATCGGTATCCATCCCAAAGCGGTTCTGCATTATCCCGATCTCCCCGTTGATCTAAAGCGCGCGGTCGAAAAGCAAACGGCAGGCTACGCGAATCCCGTCAGCTTTTACGTCGAGAAACTCGCCGAAGGAGTGGCGACTTTAGGCGCAGCGTTCTACCCGAAACCAGTGATCGTGCGGTTGTCTGATTTCAAGTCGAACGAGTATTCCAGCTTGATCGGCGGTTCCAAGTACGAGCCGCACGAGGAAAATCCCATGCTGGGCTTCCGTGGAGTTGCACGTTACATCGCTCAGTCGTTTCGCGACTGTTTCGAACTCG
>Ga0326597_10003358_pt1 | contig 23142 bp, 27 predicted proteins | sample RVTome_12_FD_203789 | JGI IMG/M metagenome (GOLD analysis project Ga0326597, IMG submission 203789) | Soil microbial communities from uranium-contaminated site in the Upper Colorado River Basin, Wyoming, United States - RVT100D185 | ecosystem: Environmental > Terrestrial > Soil > Contaminated >... | reverse complement strand
GTGTTCGGTTCAGCGATGGCTCCGTCGCAGGTTTCCAGAACCATCTTCATGAGATGCCAGAACCGCCAGTCTCCTCGGCGGAAGTGTACGTGCGGTTTGAACGGCATGTCGATCGTATGCGTTCGCATGGAGTCTCCTTGGAAAACGCTTGCCATAGATTGACACAACTTTTGCGGCCAGGCAAGCTTGCTCGAGGAGGAGCTCATGCTCTACAAGCACCTGATTCGTCCGTGGCTGTTCGCGAAGTTCGAGGATCCGGAGGAGGCTCATGAGTATGTTCTGAGTCTTCTGGAAACGGCTCAGGCTGTTCCTGGTGGACTTAAACTGCTTCATTCGCTGTTTGGTATTGAAGATCAGCGCCTCGAAACGAGGGTCGGGCATGTCACTTTTCCGAATCCAATCGGCCTGGCCGCCGGGTTTGACAAAGACGCGCGCGTTGTCGAAGCACTGAGCGCGATGGGCTTCGGCTTCATCACGACCGGGACGTTCACGCCGCGTCCCCAACTCGGCCATCCGCGACCGCGCATCTGGCGCGATGAAGCGAACCAGGTGATCTACAACCGGATGGGCTTCCCGAACATGGGCGTGATCGCCGGAAGCAAGCGGATCGAGCGAGCGCGGTTGACCCAGCGCATCAAGATTCCGATCGGCGCGTCGATCGGGATGCAGAAGGATACGCCTGAGGCAAAGGCCGCGGACGACTACGTCGAGTGCCTGCGTCATCTCCACGGCCTTATCGATTACGGCGAGGTGAACGTGTCGAGCCCGAACACGGAAGGACTGCGCAAACTTCAACGCGCGCTTGCGCTCCAGCAGATCCTGCGCGCCTTAAGCGCCTACCTGGACGACTGGTACCTCGATCGGATGGTTCGCATTCGCATGCCGGACATCTGGGTGAAGGTCGCGCCGGACATGGACAACGTGTTCCTGCGCGACGTGGTCGAGCTCTGTGTCGAAGAAGGTGTATGTGCGCTCGTCGCGACCAACACGACGGTCTCGCGCCGTCCGGGCGACCCGGATCATCCTGGCGGCAAGAGCGGCAAGCCTCTGTTCCCGCTCGCGCTTGAAAAGGTGCAGTTCATCCACGAAGCCGCGAAAGGCCGACTTCCCATCGTAGCGGTTGGCGGCATCGACAGTCCGGAGAAGCTCCTTGCGATGAGAAGCGCCGGCGCCACGCTCTTTCAGTTCTACACCGGCCTCATCTACAAAGGCCCGCGACTTGCGCGGACCTTGAACGAGGGGTACTTGCGTCATCTGGCTGTCTAGCAAGGGGCGCTTTTTTCTTGCATTGCTTATTGCTGAGCATGGCGGAGAAAATTTTCCAGCAACTTCTTGCCAACAGAAAAATTTGCGTTTTGTGAAATTTTAATGAGGTAATCAGCGTGGTCGTAATCCTTGATGGAGCCGCGGCGAATCCAAGGATCTGTATATTTTTGGATAAGGCCGGCCATGATATCGCGGGTAAATTCCGGATGGAATTGCACGGTCCGCACATTGTTGCCGTAAGCCAGCGCTTGGTTTCGATACAGTTGATTATACGCAAGTTCGCGCATCTTTCCATCGGGAAGATCGATCACGAGATCGTGATGGAGCATGGGAGAGATAAACTCGGACGGGATACCTTCAAACAACCAATCCTGCTCCCCCGCTTTCGTCAACGAGAGCTTTGTTGGGCCGATTTCAGGACCGCTCGGCGCCAGAGCAACCCGTCCGCCGAGCGCATGCGAAACGAGTTGATGTCCGAAACAAATCCCGAGGACGGGAAAATCCTTCATCACCGCCTTTCTTACAAATTCTTCAAGCCGGACAATCCACGGTTCAGAATCGTATACCGAGTGAGACGAGCCGCCAATCACGATCGCACACTCATCTTGAATTTCTGGAAGCGGTTCGTCTGCTGCAAAGATCGTCCGAATAGAAACATCCCCGTCGTCAAAACTTTTTTGCAGGATTTCGGACTGCATGGGCAAACCGGATGTTATCTGCACCGCCTTCGGAAGTGTGGAGAGAAAAAGAACCTTCATGCTTTTGTTGGTTTCATCTTTTTCCTCCGAAGAATAAGACCAATAATGGCAGAAATGGCCGTTCCGCCCGTGATCGATGAAATAAACATCATGACGCCTTGAGTCGAAGGCGTGTAAAGGTTTGTGAGATTTGAGACGGCGTTGTCTATTGCTTGTTGGCTTTCCCCTGCTTCCTGCATTTTAACGACAACAAAAGTAAAGTAATCCGAGATGAGCGTTGGGGAAAAATATACGATCAGTGCCGTTCCGATGCCAGTGATCGTTCCGGAAATAAGCGAGATCAGAAAACCGCTTTTGACCGATTGCAAAAACGTGAGCGCACCGGTGAGAAAGATGCGTTGTTTGAGCGCGATGGTAAGGATAGTGATCGGAACAACGATCGCAAAAAGATATGTGAATGTTCCGAGGATTGGATTTGAGGTGCGTGCGGCGAGTAAAAATTCTGCGGCGATGTACAGCAACGTTGCAATCGCAAGAATGATGCCGTAGGTGAGATGAAATGCCGTGAGTCGTTTCATATTAACGTTTCCGAATATATGGACGGATCGGGAAAATCATGAGCGTTCCAAGGATGCTGATAAACACGAGAACAACAATCAATGTTCGAAAGCCAACGGTCTGTGCAAGGACACCTCCGATTGAAGCGGCGATGGCTCCCATGAAATCTGTGAGCGTAAAGTAAATCCCCCACTCAGTTCCCTCTTTGTGCTTATCAATGTGCCGCGTAAAAATCGCCATGAAGGACGGAAATGTGATGGACATAATGAGTCCATAAAGAAATTGCACGGCGTAAAGTTGAAGCGGCGTGTGAATGACAAGGTACAAGAGCGGCACAAGCGCAGCAAGAATACTCCCAACAATCAGCACCCAAAAATCGTCGCGCTCACCACGAATGCGGTCGATGATGGTTGCTGTGGGAATTTGTAAGATGCTTTTTGTGACGAGGTAAACAGCGGCTGCCACACCGGCAACAGCGGCATTTCCTCCATCGATAAAGTCGACGATAAAGATTGCAAAGATCGGTCCAATCAAACCAAGCGAACCGACAAGGACGACGTCGGACAGAATGAGGAATCGAACAACAGGGTTAATGTTGAGGAGGAAATAATCTCGAAGAGGTGTGCTTCTTTTTAGCATAATAGTTTGGAATCGCTTGGATTATACCACGATCCGGGATATGATCTTGCTGTATGCAATTCGCGCTTTCAAAAGCTCAGGAAAAACTTATCCGATCGCTTCATACCAAGAAGGGTCGGGAAAAAAGCGGACAGTGTTTGGTTGAGGGTCAAAAAGTCGTCGAAACGGCTGGCGATTTTGTTGACTGGACGTTCGGTCCTGAAGATACGCTTAATTTTGAGTTGCTTGTAACAACGGAAGCACCGCAAACCGTTGCGGCGGTTGCGCGCATTCCTCAATGGACTGCGGAAGACTTAGCAAGCTCGAAAACGATCGTTGTACTCGATGGGGTGCAGGATCCGGGAAATGTCGGATCGATTTTGCGCTTGTGTTTAGGATTCAATGGCTCGCTCGTGCTTGTCGAATCCGCAGACGTGACGAATCCGAAAGTCATTCGATCGTCTGTTGGCGCGATGTTCCAGGTTCCTTGGATAAAGGTGTCCAGGGAAGAAATTGATTCCTTCATTAAACAGATTGGACGCCGCGTCTATCGGCTCGAGAAAACGGAATCCTCAAAACCCCTTTCCGAAATTAATATCCCCGACCCCGTTGTCCTCATTGCAGGCTCGGAAGGTACAGGCATCCAAGTAGACGTTCACGGCGTGGCGGTTGCGGTTGAGCACGACAGTCGACTCGAATCGCTTAATGTCGGCCACGCGCTTGCCATTGCGCTGCATTCACGCAAATAAAATGCGCCTTCGACCTCCTTCGCTCCGCTACGGACGGGCAGGCTCAGCAATATTCGCCGACTTGTCGAAAGCGAGTTTTTTATTCCTCGTCCGTTTTTTCAAAACCCAGCGCAGCTGAATTGATACAATATCGCTTCCCAGTTGGATTCGGTCCATCATCGAACACGTGGCCAAGATGCGACTTGCACTTGTTACAAACAACTTCCGTCCGGTTCATGCCGAGCGAATGATCTTCTCGAAGCTCGACGCTTCCCCTGTCCACAGCATCGTAAAAACTTGGCCAACCCGTGCCGGACTCAAATTTTGTCTTCGAGGAAAACAAGTCTTGTCCACAAACCGCACATTGGTACATTCCGGTTTCTTTGTTCTCGAGCAGTTCACCAGAGAACGCCGGTTCCGTCCCTCCTTCGCGGCAAACGTGATACTGCTCGGGCGTGAGCTTTTTCTTGATCTCTTCCTCGTCCATCGGTTGTTTTGTCATATATTTCTATTCTAGCACAAACAAAAATCCCGCCGAAGCGGGAGTTTTTGGCAGTCTTACGCCTTTGAGACGTTGACGGCGCGAGGACCCTTGTCAGAGTCTTCGATGTCGAAGGTGACAGAGTCACCAATGTTGAGCTCATCGAACTCTACACCTGAGAGAGCTGAGGAGTGGAAGAAAACATCCTTTTCCTCGCCTTCTGGAGTGATGAAGCCGAAGCCTCGGTCCGTGAGCGTTTTGATTGTTCCGTTCATAGTAGAAACAGATGAATTATCTGCAAACTGTCTTCTGCGGAAATAAACCTATTTCTACTTCTGACCGTGTTGCACGCGCAAAATAGCATAGCCTGTGAAATCTGTCAAGTGCATACGTCTACTTTTCTCTCAAAACACCAATCTTTTTGGCAAAATAGGGTGTGAGCGGAGGTTCAATAATCAAGGTTAGTAAGATAATCCACATACCGATCGCGATAATGAAATCAGGAACTATAATTGGCGAGGCGGCAGCGATAATGATCATGACCGCGGCAATGATTCCGGTCTCGCGGATGAAACTAAGGAAAAGAAAGTCGCGGAAACCGAAAACATTTTTGTGGAACCAAGGCAGGAGTGAAACGAACACAACAAATGGGCGAACGATAAACATGAACACGAGCGCGGAAATGATGCCGAGCGGCGCCAGCGCAAGAAGTACGTCGATCGGAACAAGCGCGCCCAGTGCAATGAAGATCACCGGTTTGATGAGATGGTTGAGAAAACTGTCATAGAAATGCGAAGCCTTTTTGATACCGCCGACCACATCCGACAAAAGTCCGCTTACAAATGCAGCAAGCAGACCGGCTCCGCCCAAAATATTTCCAACGACAAACGTAACGATTGGCACGGAAATCATCAGCGCTGGGTCAGACCCGCTTGATTCAGATTTTGAGCCTCTATAAAACCGCTTGATCACCAAGTAGCCGGCAAAACCAACAAGGATCCCGGAAATAATTTGCAGCGCAAGAGCGTCGTAAGTGGATTTCTGCAAGAGCGGAGTAAAGTACGACAGAACCCCATGCTGCGCCGTAAGGTCGACTGTGATGAGAGCCAGTAAAAGAAAGCGCGTCAGAACGGAGCCGGTAACGTCGGTGAGGGCACTCTCTGCGATGACGATTTGCTTAAGCGCTGGTTTTTTGAAATGGATGTTTTTGAGCGTTGGGATAATAGCGGTCGGGTCGCTCGAGGCAAGTGCGGCGGAAAGGATGATAATCGATGGAATAATGATCGGATCGAACGTACCAAACATACTCACCAAACCGTAGAGCAGCACGGCAAATAAGACAGACGAGGCCATGACACCGATCAGAGAAAGTGAAGCGATTGGGAAAAACCATTTTTTGAAATTTTTGAATGGGATTTCCAGTCCGCCGGAAAACAGAATAATTGCAGCGAAGATTTCCATCGTGACGGAAAGCGCTCCGATGTCACCTGTGAAAACCGAGAGAAGCGGCTGAAGGGCGAGGCCGGCGAAAATCGCCCAAACGAATGATGGGATAATCGTTTTCGGGGCGATGCGATTGATATAGAAACCGATGAAGAGCAAGCCGCCTAAAACGAGAAGTTGAAAGTCGATCTCTTCGGTGACGTGGGGATACCTGTCGAAAAAAGCGCGCGCGAGAACCGAAATGATTACCAAAAAGACAATAAGCACGGCGTACGGAATGTAGCCGCGGACAGATCCGTATGAATGCGATTTCCTCCTCGCCATAATGCTTCCAGTATAGCAAAGAAAAACCCCAGGGCGAACCCCGGGGTTGTGACACGTTCTGTTTTAAGGCAACTCTACTTCCACAAACACATCAAAGAATGAGTCTCCAAGTACTTGCCCAGTTTCATCGAGCGCTTGGACTTCTACACGTCCAAATTCTTCATGAGCTGAGAAGTTTGAGATGTTGCAGTTGAATTGAAGCTCAAGATCAAGCGAATCACCTTCCACAACTCCAGACTCTTGCGAAAAGTTCAGCCAACCAACTTCCGTTTTTATGTCGAAGAATGATCCCGCTGGAAGCGTCACGTGGACAGACTGGTCGATTGGATCCGGACACGAGCTTCTTCCGATCACGTGCTGCCAGCGAATTTCATTTGGCGAGAGTTGAAGTCCGGTTTCTGGCGGTGGCGTACCTTTGCAGAGGTTTTTTCCATCGTCCCCGTCCGGACCGGCCGTTTCTCCCGAACCTCCTGATCCGCCCGAACCCTCCTTGCAGCCATCTCCGCCATCGCCGCCAGGACCACCAAATTCATCTTCCCTTTCCCCTTCCGTACCGTTTGCGGTTATCGCCGTTCCCGGCGCACCCGGCGTGGCAACCGCATCTCCGCCACTTCCTCCGTCGCCACCGGAAGCCTCCGATCCACAATCACCACCCAGACCGCCTTCGCCGGCAAGCGCGGATGCATTTCCACCGTCGCCGCCGTACGATTCAGCGTCGCGACTCGTTGCGTCACCTCCAACCCCTCCACTCGCCACGGCTTTGCCTCCAGATCCTCCGTTGCATCCGCACGCATCGGCCGGACTTCCATGTCCGCCAACGGCATGCGCGTGACCTCCTGGCCCTGCGTTCAACTCATCGATCACAACATTCCCGACTCCATTGACTGTTCCTTCAACGCGTGCGCCTTTCTTATTGTCCGCACCGTTTCCGCCAGTCGCTGTCGCGTCGCCGCCCTTTTCCGCACTGCAGCTTGGATCCTTATCCTCGCCATAAGCAAACGCCTCACCGCCCACTCCTCCAAGTCCGGGATGCAAATTGAACGCACCGGAAATCGTAAAATCACTCGAAGCTATCATACGGAAGTTTCCTGGATTGCCTCCATTTCCACCAACGGCTACTGCCGGATCACAGTCCTGGTCTGTCACGGCTCGGCCGCCGTCTCCGCCATTTCCGAGATACAAATCAAAATTATTGATACGGATGTTTCGAGCTCGCACGTTCATGCGCATGGCGTCAATGCCGTCCTTGCCTTTTACATTACAGGATCCCTCGTCCGGTTCTCCTGCCTGGCCATCTGGTCCCCACAAACTCCAATTCTGCAAAAAGACGGTTCCATTTGGTCCGAAATCGAAGTTCAGGATAATCTTCTTGATCTTTTTTGGCGGAGTTGGAACGAGTGTGACGGGAGGAGGAAACCGACCCGGCTGACCCATCACCCAGGTTCCGCCGATTTTCCATGTATCCGCAACTTCGCGACCAAACTCATCCGTTGCCGGTTCTTGTGCACTTGCTGGCTGTGCGATCACGTTTAAAATTCCAGCAGCCTGATGGTCTTCCACCTTCGGAGTAAGCACGGATTTTTGTTCAGAGATGGTGCTCACCTGCGTAGGCACATCGATGAACGGTCCGAGGCGCGGGCCTTCTCCTTCATCTTTTGCAATGTCGTTAAACATCGATTCAATATCAACATCATTCAAAACGAGTGCGTCCGCATCGGCGACCACTTGCACGTGTCCATTGGTTGAAACCGTTGCGTCGTCTGAGGAAGAAAATCCGCCGCCGGCGACGATCACAACTCCCTGTCCGGAATCGCCTTCAGGAAGATCATCACTTCGAAGACATCTCAAATCACCGTTCAGCTCGAAAAATCCGGTTACGACGATTTCTATTCCGCCACCTCGACACGAAATGTGACCGTTCAGAGTTAAGTCGCCGTCGACCGTGAACGTTGCGCCGTCTTTTAATACAATCCGATCCCCTGCCCCAACGGTTTGGTCTCCGGAAATCGACACGTCTTCTGAATAAACCGTGGCACGAAAAAAGACGTACCACGCCAAGATTGCCAAGACCACGGCGACAAGCACGGTGATCAAAACGGCAAAGCGTTTCTTCTGCATAGGACAAAGAATGATGAAATAATTATCTTGAGTATAGCATACCGGCGATAATCGATTGAGACAGGAACGAATGAATGGTATAATGACGTTAATCTAATCGAACACCTATGCCAAAAGAAAAACAAGCTCATACAACCGCACGCGATTTTTTTTCGCACCTGCTGGCAATTTCCATGCTGTACGCCGGCGTCCTTGCCGTCATCTCACTTCTCTTTCAATACATCAACGTCGCGTTTCCCGATCCGCTTGACTACTACCTCGGTTCGCTCGACACGATTCGATATTCCATGGCGGCGCTGATTGTTGTCTGGCCGGTTTATCTCGTCATGAGCTGGCTTATCCGAAAAGACATGAAAGCTCATCCGGCAAAAGCGGATATTTGGGTGAGAAAATGGTTGATGTACCTAACGCTTTTTGTTTCGGCCGTGACGATCATCGTTGACCTGGTAACGCTTATTGATAATTTCCTCGGAGGTGAATTAACGGTTCGGTTCGGGTTGAAAGTCCTGGTTGTTCTCTTGGTTGCCGTTGCGGTGTTCTGGTACTACCTTTGGGACTTGAAAGAGGACGGAGCGTTAAAATCGAAAGTGCCCTTGCGCGCCGCGTGGATTTCTTCCCTTCTCGGAGTCGTGATTATTGTCTCCGGTTTCTTCTTTGTCGGCACACCTGCAACGCAAAGAACGGTTCGATTAGACGACCAACGCACATCAGATCTTTCAACCATTCAGTATGAAGTCATCGAGTATTGGAGATTGAAGGGCGGGTTGCCGTCTGAGTTGGGTGATTTGCAAAGTGATTTGCGAGGTTTTATTCCTCCAACAGACCCGGAAACAGGACTGCCATACGAATATCGCGTACTGAGTCCGCTCTCGTTTGAGCTCTGCGCGAGCTTTGGAGAAGAAAGCAAGGACGAACTGCCACGACAAGCGCGGCCTGTCTACGAGCCATACTTTTCTGATCAAGGTTCCTGGCAACATGACGCAGGCAGGTTCTGCTTCGATCGGATCATCGATCCGGAACTCTACCCCAAACCAGAACTACGCTAACAACAAAAATACTCCGACATGAGTCGGAGTATTTTATTTACCTTCTGGAACTTCTCCCGCTTTCTTCTCCCTCGTTCCCTTCTTCCGGAAACGGGATGACTTCCCCTTCGGTGTTAAATTCCTGTGCACTTTCACTTCTTGCTGTGGATTCAGCTGCCTGTCGTTCTTTCTGTGCTTGTTCAGCTCGAAAGGTTTGTTCTCTTTGCTGAGCAATTCGTTGGTTTATTTCTCGAGGATCAAGACGCTCACCTTTCTCAATATGCTCGCCACGAACAATTTCGTTAATCGCTTTGTAGATCTCGTTCGTTTCTCTCACGGACTGAGAATAACTCAATTCCGTAAGTTTCTGCTCCACAAGCACTCGATCGCTTTTCTCCAGTTCCTCCAGGCGGAAATCGTCAAGTTCTACCAACTCTGGTACTTGTGTTTCTTCATCCCCTTCACCTCCGCCTCCGAGAAATGTATCGGAAAGCTTTCTCCCTAAATCAGTAAGCCAATTCATATGGTTTCAATTATTTGCTTCACCATAGCACAAATTCGCAGATTTGTCCATGTATTGCCATTATTCTGGAGTAGGCGATTAATTTCTACTTAGCTTGTTTCCAAAGCTGAAATGCAAGGATCCCCGCGACGATAAAGAGTACAACACTGACCCAAACAGGAGCCATCCAGCCTCCAATCGAGACTTCCCAGCCGGATATCGCACGAATAAGATGAAACGCTGAAGCGAGAGTCAGGACCATTGCGCTTAAGTGAAGCGTAAGACTTTTGCTCATATGAATGACTGTTAGGTATTATTGATTTAATTTTATCAATGATCCGCACGAATCACAATGAGCAGAGGCCATTGACCCACCCCTTGTCTTCATCAAAAATGCATGATACGATTTCGTCGTTCTTTTTCAGAACAATATTCGGGGGTAGCTCAGCGGCAGAGCAATTGGCTGTTAACCAATGGGTCGAGGGTTCGAATCCCTCCCCCCGAGCCAAAAAACCGACCGTCATGCGACGGGCGGTTTTTTGTTATTGTGTGAATGTGGGAGGTGAACTGGTATACTCATTTTAGATCCAACAATAATCTGTATGAAGAAACATCGAATTTACACAACAAGCTTCGCAAGTGTTTACCCTCTTTATGTTGCGAAGGCGAAAAAGAAAGAGAGGAAAAAGGCGGAAGTGGATGAAATTATTCGCTGGTTGACTGGGTATACGCAAAAGGGGCTAGAATCTCAATTGAAAAAACATTCGGACTTTGAGACGTTTTTTGCGAAGGCACCTCGGATGAATCCTTCGCGATCTCTTATTAAGGGCGTGGTTTGCGGTGTTCGAGTTGAAGATATAAAGGAGTCAACCATGCGGGAGATTCGCTACCTGGATAAGCTCATCGACGAGCTGGCAAAGGGAAAGGCGATGGATAAAATATTGAGGAAGGAATGATATAAGGGTTAAGCGGTCCAAAATATCCGGTCACGAGTCCTTGTGACGACGTTTTTCGTATGATAATATGCCTACATATGGAGCAAGAAACTCTGAATAAAATTCTCGTAAAAATCGATGGCTTGGACTCGAAGGTTTCTGGATTGGAATCCAATCAAGATAGAATTCTGGTAAAAGTCATCGAAATCGATTCCCGATTAGGAGATTTTGCTACAAAAGATCAATTTGAATCTCGAATGAAAGATGTGATCACTACTGTTTAGCGTGTCATATGGCAAAGAAGGTTATTATTTGGGGAGTTATTATACTTGCTGCATTGATTGTGGGTTTTTTCTTGCTCAATTCGTATATTTATCAAGCAAAACAAGGCGAAGAATTACCTCAAGAACAAACCGGAGCGTTGTCTCAAGCACAAACGGAAACATTGGTTTCGGCCTACATCGAAGAAAACATTTCCGAACTTTCTTCCGAGCCGGAAGTGTTAGGCGGAACGTTTTATGTTACAAACATTGGATTTACAGGCACAAATTCTGGAACGGTAGAATACGAGGACGGACATATCGCGCTCGAAGCAGACTTTCAATACGTTTTTAACGAAGAAGGTGCCATAGAAGTCGAGCTTGCAAATATCAGAGAACAACAGCCGTAATCCTAAACAAATCATCCGATACCCAGCCCCGTTTTTCAAATAACCAATCCTTTTTATGCGACTTCTTCTACTTTCCGTTCTCACGCTCCTTCTGTTTCCTTCCGCATTATTCGCCGCTCCAGCAAGTACGATCGGCAGAATTGTCCTTGAAGTAGAAGCGAACGGAGAGGCCTGGTACGTCGATCCTGTCAGCGAAGAGCGTTTTTACATGCGGAACGGTGATGCCGCATATCAAGCATTGAGGAACTTCGGGCTCGGCATTACGAACGCTGATTTGGAAAAGATTCCTGTCGGATTTGAAGATCGTTTTGAGGAAAGCGACATGGATAATGATGGTCTCGGGGATAAACTGGAAGAGGGTCTTGGGACGAATCCGAATAATGACGATACAGACGGAGACGGATATAATGATCGTATAGAAGTCGAGTCAGGGTTCGATCCAGTTGGGCCTTCCGCAATGACCATGGACTACAGCCTTGTCGACTACCTTCGAGGCAGGATCGTTCTACAGGTCGAAGAGCGTGGGCAAGCTTGGTATGTTCATCCCGTTGATGGACGTCGCTATTACATGAGCGACGGAGAAGCCGCGTATCAGATTATGCGCTACTTAAGCCTGGGGATCACCGCACAAGATTTGGCAACCATTTCCCTACGCTCGAGCCGTGTTGATTGTGCGGATAGCAGAGATTGTTTTATCGGCATGATGGAAACGGAAGTTTCGGCCACCGTGACCGCCACAGATTCCTTCACGCTCTTCGTAGAGATTTCGAGCACAGCAACAACCGAGCATATTCCAAATAGTGATGGTTCTTTTACCCAAATTACAACAACGACAGAAAGAACGATTTCGTACACGGAATCACAACGGCAGGATTTTCGAAATGAGGGCATGACAGATGAAGAGATTGACGCCCAGGAACAAGAATTCTCCCTTGACCCGAATCAATACGAAGTGTCTACCTGCACGTACCAATCAAATGATCTCGACGTTGTGATCGAAAACTGGAAATTCTTTAACGACGAGGACGCAACGCTTCACACTGGAACCGATCTTGGAACTTGTCAGGTTGTGGTTCTCAATAAGTAGATTCACGTTTTGGGTGAGGTCTTGGATCTTGAATTTTGAAAAAGTCGATAGTCGGACCTGACCCTACTTCATTTTTACAGACTCATACTTTTATGAAACGAGTACTTGTTCTTCTCGCAGGCATCGTGCTTGTCGGCGCAGGCTGCGCTACATCTGCGCGGAATACGGCAGAACCTATAATCATTCCACCTATGAGCTACTTAACCAATATTATCAATGCAACGCAGCAGAATAAGAATTTCCGGACGGTAATGTTCACCGGACCGAAAAGCCAGCTGGTGGTGATGAACATTCCACCCGGCGGCGAGGTGGGAGAAGAGACTCATCACTATACGGAACAAACCTTGTTTTTCCTTTCCGGAACAGGCGAAGCGATGCTTGATGACGAAACCTTCGCGATCAGTTCCGGTGATGTCGTTGTCGTCACCGCAGGCACAAAGCATAACTTCAAGAATACGGGTGTCGACGACCTCAAACTCTATACCGTCTACGCTCCGCCCAATCATATCGACGGCCGCGTCCACAAGACGAAGGAAGATGCCGACGCGGACACAGAGGACGAGGCTATTGGCGAATCGGCACCGCTGCAATAACCAATACCAGCAAATTTTACCGTTGGATATTTAGGTTATTTTCTCCTATTACTTGCATGAATGACGTTCATATTCCGCGCCGTCAAATGGGTTATTGGATCCTTGCCGTGCTTATTACGGCGGGGGCAATTTTTGTATGGAGCACCGCGTCTCAGCGTTCTGCGAAGGTTGTTGATGTGTGCAACCCTTCGTGTGTCCCGGAAGACGCGTTGTACCGTCAGGCGGACGTGCCGGTTGAGCAGCGTATTGAAGATTTGCTGAGTCGCATGACGGAAGCGGAAAAGATCGGTCAATTAGCGCTCGTCGAGAGGAACAGCATTCACGATCCGGACGATATAACTAGGTATGGCCTCGGCGCGATCTTGAGCGGGTCAGGGAGCAGTCCGGAACCAAATACTCCAGTTGCCTGGCTCGATATGGTTCGCGGTTTGCAAGAACGTGCGCATGCAACTCGGTTGGAAATTCCCCTTCTCTATGGTGTGGATGCCGTGCACGGTCATACAAATGTCATTGGCGCGACGGTGTTTCCGCACGCTATCGGCCTTGGTGCCGCAAATAATGCCGACCTCGTGTATCGTGTTGCTGAGGCAACCACACAGGAAATGGTCGCCACCGGCATCCATTGGAACTTCGCGCCGAATCTCGATGTGGTGAAAGATAGCCGATGGGGCAGAACGTACGAGTCGTACGGTTCCGATACAGAATTGGTTACGCGACTGGGTCGTGCCTTTGTTGAAGGTGTGCAGTCGTCTTCTGATCATCAAGCGATCGCCACGGCCAAACATTATCTGGGATCGGGAGCAATGGCTTGGGGGAGCTCGACTAATCCAGATTTCAAAATAGATCAAGGCGACACGCTGGTTGACGAAGCGATGTTGCGAAAAGATCACCTTCCGCCGTTTAAGGCCGCGATCGAGGCGGGCGTACCGGTGGTGATGGTCGGTTTGAACAGCTGGAACGGCAACAAACTTTCTGCCAATCATTTCCTTTTGACCGATCTGTTAAAAGATGAGCTCGGCTTCCAGGGAATGGTCGTCTCCGACTGGTACGGAGTGTACGAAATTCCCGGCGACGACTATCAAGCCCTTGTGAGCGCTATAAATGCCGGCGTCGACATGGTTATGTTGCCATTCGATTATCGAACATTCGCAGACAATTTTCACAAGGCACTCCAATCCGGTGATATCGAATCAGCACGATTGGACGATGCGGTTCGACGGGTTCTTCGTGCAAAATTCATGGCCGGACTGTTTGAAAACTCAAGCGCGGATAGTTCGGGACTTGCTGAAATCGGATCGCCGGCGCACCGTACTTTGGCGCGTGAGGCCGTTGGTAAATCCGTCGTCGTATTGCAAAATCGCCGTACGACTTTGCCGCTATCAACCGATCTCGAGCACATTATCGTTGCAGGGTCATCCAGCCACAATCTCGGCCGACAGATGGGAGGCTGGAGCGTTGAGTGGCAAGGGATCGATGGAAACTGGGTTCCTGGCACAACCATTCTCGACGGGATCAAGGCCGAAGTTTCGGCTGAGACTCTCGTGGACCAGAATCCTGACGGCTCAACGAACCAATCAGATAATAAGGCGGGTGTGGGAATCGCGGTGGTTGGTGAGTCGCCCTATGCCGAGGGGTGGGGCGACAATGAGCATCCTTCACTGAGCGATGAGGATCTTTCAACGATCCGACGGATACAGGCAGCCAGTCAACGCCTTTTGGTGATAATTGTATCGGGCCGACCACTTGAACTTCCTCCAGAAGCAAGCCAATGGGATGCCGTCGTTGCCGTTTGGCTCCCAGGAAGTGAAGGCGCAGGCGTCGCGGATGCGATATTTGGAAGCATCCCGATTAGCGGCATCTCACCACTCCCCTGGCTCATCGAATAAAGCCACGCCAGCTAACAGTGAACGCGGCGATGTGGTACAGTGAACAAAGATCATTTAACTATTTTTATTTTGTATGAAGAAATCACACTGGATATTGTTGCTCATCCTCTCCGTTTTGGTCGGAGGGTTTGTGGGCTACAAGATAGGACACACACCGCCGGCTCGGCTTCAGACCGTGACAGGTTCGATGATCGATCGGCCAGAAGGCGAAGCTGATTCGTCGTCTCAGCTAGATCTGTATGCGGCGATGCGTAAGCTCTGGACGGATCATGTGATCTGGACGCGCGAATACATTGTCGCGGCGGTGGACGGTTCACCGGTTAGCGAAGCGCTTACAGCCGCACTGGGCAATGCTACAGGCAGCATCGCAACACTTCCTGTTGTAGGAGAAACCGTTTCTGCGCTTGGACCAGGCGATGCCGCAGCCGTCCGTCTCTTAAAGAATCAAGAGGACATTGGCAATGCCGTCGCCTTGTATTACGGGCGCGAAGCCGGTGACAAACTGACAGGGCTCTTGAAGGAACACATCCTCATCGCAGTCGACATTCTCAATGCCGCCAAAGACGAAGACGAAGCGCGTATGGAGGCCGAAGATCAGAAGTGGCGAGAAAATGCCGACGAGATCGCGACGTTCTTGAGCGAAGCGAATCCGAATTGGTCCAAAGCCGATCTCACCGAAATGATGTACCACCATCTTGATACCACACTTGCGGAAGCCACCGCCCGCCTCAACAAGAATCACGGCGCGGACGTCGAGGCGTTCGACGAAGTGTACGATCATATCCTGACCATGTCCGATGCCCTTTCCGCCGGGATCATCGCCCAGTTCCCGGAGAAGTTCTAGGCTTTTATAAGACATCAAAACCAGCGTTCCCGACGGTGCTGGTATTTCTTTTTTAAATCAGAAATAATGTTTGCGGTATCGGTTGATTCCGCATCACTTAAAACGTATGCCCAAGTCCAAAACGAAGTATGTCGAATACAAGTCCAGGGCGCATCGAGATCAAGTAAACAAGAAGGTCATGAAAGAGATGGAAGAAAAATATGGAGACGATCCGCATATGAACGATATGCCCTGGGACATGAAGCGATTCGCCTTCGGAGGGTTTACTGTTGAGGTCTCATAAAATATCAAGAGATACCTGTACTTCACTGAAAAATAACGGTTGATGCTGGTTTTTTCCGACTATTATCAAAATTTGAAGTAAGTTGTGTGCAGAACTTAAAACCGAACTTCTTGATCGGTTTTGTGGTAAACTGAATGAGTATGAACAATCGTCGGGCGCTTATCCTTTCTGGGTCCATTAGTCTTGCCTTGATTATTGTTATTCTCGGAATCCTGCTTTGGACGGATACTCGGGAACAGCGAGCCGAAGCGCATTTTCTCAATGAGGACGGAATTCTCCTTCCTGATCTTGAAATCGAATCTGTTCCAGAACCCGAACCTGAACCAGTCCCAGAGCTCGACAAAGAGGCGTATGACGCGATTATGCGCCGACTCGCGCATGTTGAGGAAACCGAGGCGGATGAAGAATCTGAAGCCGTGGAAGAAGAGCCGCTCTGGCCTGTGGAAGCGGCGTACCCGAATGTTGGCGCCATACTTCCCTTTCACCGCATTGTGGCGTACTACGGAAATTTTTACTCGACAAGAATGGGCGTTCTGGGTGAATACTCGCGGCCAGTTGTTATTGAAAAGCTACGAGCGGAATCTGCGAAGTGGGAGCAGGCGGATCCGGAAACGCCCGTGATGCCCGCCATCGACTACATCGCCGTGGTGGCGCAGGCCGGTCCGGGAAAAGACGGAATGTATCGTTTCCGCATGCCAGATGATCACATCGAACGAGCACTCAGCTACGCAGAGGAAGTGGGCGGAATCGTTATTTTGGAAGTTCAAGCGGGGCGCGCGAATGTGCAAACAGAGGTTGAAGCGCTGGAAAAGTATCTTGTCTTGCCGCAAGTTCACCTCGCGATCGATCCGGAATTTGCTATGCAGCACACAGGGAGTCGACCAGGCCTTCGTGTTGGATTCGTCACAGCAGAAGAGGTGAACACCGCGGCGGAGTACCTCGCCGGGCTTGTCCGCGATCACAATTTGCCGCCAAAAGTCCTTGTCGTCCACCGGTACACACAAGCGATGGTCCGAAACGCAACCGACATCACTCCCCTTCCAGAAGTGCAGATCGTCATGGACATGGACGGCTGGGGCACGCCAGGGGCTAAATACAACACGTACAACTCTTTCATTGTGCCATATCCGGTCCAATTCACAGGCTTCAAACTGTTCTACAAGAACGATCTTAAAGGAGGCGGCTGGGTCCTGACTCCACCCGAAATTCTCAAACTCACGCCACAGCCGATTTTCATTCAGTATCAATAACCAGGATCAAAACGTCTTCGATGTATTGGCGCGTGAAGACGGGTGTTCTGTTATTTATGAGAATTCTCATTGGCCTATTTACGCTCACGATTTTGTTTTCCCCACTGGTCGTGTCCGCGACGCATTTCACAGACATTGTTCGGGGAAAGATTTTGCTTGACGTGGAGCAAAGCGGCGAGGCGTGGTACGTGTATCCAACAACGCTTCAGCGATATTTTTTGGGTCGGCCAACGGACGCATTCGACATCATGCGTGAATTGTCTATCGGAATCACTGACGCAGATCTCGCATTGATTCCCATTGTCGGCAGCGGCGGCATCGGTAACATCAATCTAAAGCAACGGCTTTCCGGTCATATTCTTCTGCAAGTTGAGCAGAATGGTGAGGCTTGGTATGTCTATCCGGACACACTCGAAAGATATTATCTTGGCCGTCCAGCAGATGCCTTTGCGATCATGACCGAGCTTGGTCTCGGAATTTCCTCGGCAAATCTGGCCCACATCCCGATCGCAACTTCCTCGCTTGAGCCCCCGCTCTTTGAAACATCGTCGCACCGCTTCTTCACCATCTCTACTTCTGACGGATCCTTTCCGATTCATGTGATTTCTCTCGACCGAGAAGCGTTCGAAATGGTAACCGACACGGCGGAAAACGAGGATTGTGAATCTGACTGCACAGCACAATCACTCCAGGCGTACGTTTTGGAACATGAAGCATTTGCTGGAATCCACGGAACCTACTTCTGCCCACCGGATTATCCGCCTTGCCAAAGCAACATCAACACGTTTCTTCCGCCTGTGTACAAAACCGATGAAGGGTACATAGTTAATGAGGACGGATTGGAAACGTATAAACGACCGATGATTGTACAAACCGAGAGCGGCGAACTGCTTTATTTTCATCGTGCGCAGGAATTTGGGGAAAGCGTGCAGGAGTTTGAGTCTCGCACGGGAAATCAAGTGCATGCGGCAATTGGAAATTGGCCGTCGCTCATGGAAAACGGATCCATTGTTGTGAACGAAGAGCCACTCGAACCAAGTTTCTCCGTGAAGGCCACGCGCGGAGGAATCGGCTGGAGTGAAGACGTTATCTTTCTCGTCATTGCGCAAAGTGCAAGCGTCTCGGATCTTGCTGGCATTTTCCACGCGCTCAGCGCAGACTTTGCCATGAATCTGGACGGAGGCGGATCCGCAGGTTTATTTTACGGTGGATCGTACAAAGTCGAACCAGGCCGCCTGCTCCCGAATGCAATCGTCTTTCGAAAACGATTATAAGTCGACAAAAAATCCGGCCGCTTGCGCGGGGTCGGATTTTTGATTGGACATTTAGAGCTGTAAGTCGCCGCAGGCAACGTACGTTGCCACCTCGGGAACGCTCTTGTGAACGTTGATGGAAAGCTGTGTTGAAGAAATGAGAATATCCGCGAGCGTCATGTCGAGAACGGTTGTGGAGTACCCATCAACAGAACCGATCAACGGGAATTGAACGCCGCCGATGGTTGCACACGAGCCAACATGGATATGCGCCGGTTGTTCCACGCCGCTTGGCGCTCCGGTAAGGCTGAGCGTAACCGTTGTCTGTCCGTCCTTTTCAACAAGAACGGCCGTTCCAGACTGCCCGGAATCATTTTGTTCTTTGAGAACAACCGTGCGGCTTTCTGCTTCCGCTTTCATACGGTCTTCTTCCACTTCATCTTCCTCCATACGGTCCTGTGCCGCATCTTCTTCCATGATTTCAATGCCTGCCTGAGTGCCTGTTTCAACCTCTGTCGTTGCCGGTGACGGAGAAAAGAGACATCCTGCACCAGCCAGTGCAAGAACGGAAAGGGCTCCGAGTAACTTTGTCATAGTGATATGGTGAAATAATTATCTTCAGAATGAGTATACATTGTTTTGCGAATGAAAAGAATGGTACAATGAACGCTCAAAGACTCATATATGAAACAATCTTCACGAATCATCCTCATCACGCTCGCCGTTTCCCTGCTTGCTCTCGCTGTTGCCGGCGCGGTGATGTTTACCCAGTCAACACAGAAAAGCGAACCAGTGTGGCCCGAAACACCCCAAGAAACCCAAGATCCGCGTGGCGACCAGGCGACGTGCGAAAATCGTTGTGGAGATGGTCAGTGTGCGGAAATTGTCTGTCTTGCCATCGGATGTCCGTGCGCGGAAACGCCGGAAAGTTGTCCACAGGACTGCGCGGCTCCTCCAAATAATGAGCCGGTTTTCTGCACGCTCGATGCAAAAATTTGTCCAGACGGATCTTCTGTCGGACGGGTTTCCCCAAACTGTGAATTTGCCCCCTGCCCCCAAAACGATTACAAATAACAGAACCTCCTCGGGTCTGATAGATACTGTGAGGTCTGGAGAAGTCCATATTTATTCACGATCACCCTTATATGCGTGAAAAACGAGCTTTTATATGCGTGAAAAACGAGCTTTTAGAGAAATGGAGCAAAAGCGATCGAACCCACTTCGAGAACTATGGAATGAGACAACCAAGACGGAAAAGGCGATGCTGTTCGCGTTGATTGGCGTCGCCTTATATAGTGCGAAAGTGACCGGCAACGAGATGGGGTTGTCCATGGACGATGCTTCATATAAATCTTTTGCAAATGCATTGAATGAAAAACGAGCTGAACTAGAAAAGGCCGTGGGAGAATTTCAGGAAACAAAGGAAGGGAAAGAGCATCAAGTGGTGGGAGAATATATGACACTCTTCGAAAAGACGCCAGCGATCTCAGTATTTTAAAGGACTCCGGAATACACGAGTTTGATTTTCCCATTGAAAATGCGACGACACTAAGTGCTGTAGATATCACCACCGATGAACTCAAGACCGTTCGTGCTCCTGAAAGAGATGGATATAATCGAGATGCAGAACTTCTTCACACGCTCGAGCTTTGGATGGAAAATCCAAATGCGAAGGCGGCGTTTGATGCATATGCGGAAAACGTAACACTTCACCGATCAGGAGATGCACTTGTGGCAATTCATAAAAACCCTGCGGGAGGTGATGCAGAACTCGTTGGGGCGTACTATCTTTGGAATCATGATGATGGAGGTATTCAAACTCTTCTGGATTACTCTGAAAGCCGATTCGCCGTGTCTCGACAAACAAAATATCTGAACTCAGATATCGCTCATAATGAGTTTTTTGATGGAATGGATATCGAAAATGTGTATATCGATGAACATGATAAGGATTCTGACGTAGATGCTCAGGAGCGTTTAGAGCAGCGTGTTATCGGAGACCTTCAAATCTCCATCGCGGGTGAGATTCTTATCCCAATCGATAGAAGATAGGTCGTCCTGTTTCAAACATTCGCCGCGGCTGACCGGCATCCTGAAGCAAAAAATCGGGCGGTGAGGCCCGATTTTTTGTTCTGATTAGCCGTTTACTCTGGCAATAATGGTTTGTCGTGTCGTCCAATTATAGACGCCATCAAATTCATTCACGCTTCCTATCGAATCGCCCATGCGATAGTTTTGGAAGATTCCAGGGTCAACGTCGATGATGAAGTCGGACCAATTCGAGCCGAAGAGTGATTCCAGAATGGCAGAATCGGTTATGTGGCGGAGCAAGTACGTTCCATCCACATCAACCTCTACATGATAAACAGACGGATCTGACTGAATCTTTACAAGCACCACGCCCGGCTTTGGAAGCATTGGCTTTGAAAGCGTCATGGTTGCAAGCGTGGCATCTGTCACCCAGATAACCTCATCCCAGCTTTGTGCCCAAGTCATGAAGGTCGCTCCATTCCAGAAAGCATGGCGGTTCAGATCCTCGTCGATATAGTAGACGGTTGAGTAGTTATATCCACGGACATACCAACCCGCTCGAACCGTGGAAATTGGTTCGGTCAAACCATTGAATGGCGAAGGACCTGTTTGTCCTGACAAAGGCGCGATCTTACGGCCTTCGTCGTCGATGGTAACGCCCGCATCGGTTTCGTCATCGCTGAGCGGTGGAATCTCTTCACACTCGCCATCTACGAGATGGAAGCCGGGGTCACAGGAAGCCGCGGCCGGGTTTACAATTTCGATATCGACGACGTCCGTATCCAAGAGAGCTCGCCCGGAATCATAGGCTCGCGCAATAACGCGGACTTCTCCGGAGAGATTGCTTGGAATGTGCCAGCTCACTGGAGATGAACCGGTATAGTTCACAGCAATGGCTTCGGTTGTGATTCCGCCGTCGACCGAGTAAAGGAGGTCAACTTCAGCGATACCAGATCCTTGCAATGTGTAAGTGATGTCAAAGAAGGAATCTGCACTCAGAGTATCTCCTTCGTCCGGTTCGGTAAGTGTAATGACAGGTGTCGTTGAGGCTTGGCTGCTTGATCCACCACCTCCGCCACCGGAAGATCGGATTCTAAAGGTCCAATCGCCATCCTCAACGCCGAGGCTAAGTTCCAGTCCTGCTGGCGAGTCGTGAATTTCCGTCTCGTCAAGAAGGATGTTGTACAGTTGGTTTGAGGTGAATTGATTGTGCTCAAGTGTCACAACCGTATCGCCCGCGGACCACACTTCCGTCCATCCTCCCGGATTTGGGTCTGCGGTAAACTCTATTTCTTCCTCAAAAGATGCCGTATCCATGGCCTCGGAGAAGGTGATCACAACATCCGCTGTTTTCGCCACGCCCGTTGCGTCTTCTGCCGGAGAAACGCTCAAGACGACAGGGGCAGCCGCGTCGTCGATGTCGACTGCAGCCATGAACCCAAGCGGACCGTTTCCTGCAAAGTCTTGCATGGTGCCAGGGTTGTCGTTGTCCTCGTAGTTAACCGTTGGAGCCGTGGCAGAACCTGTTTGATCCGCGTTAACGGTCAACCCAATTGTGAGTACCGGTCCCGCGACGGCAACCGTGTCACAATCAGCTTCGAACGTTGTGAAATCACCTGTTGTCAAAATCCAGTCAGCATTGTCGCAAAACGGTGCTATGGGATCAATATCCTCTGACCAGGTCATATTCATCTCCACAACGGTTCCAGCTCCATTGTCGACATATTCCGCCGAAGTGATGACTGGTGAAGCACCGTCGGTCGTGGTGCCGAGAACACCCACGTCAACCGTGTTTCCCGCAGCATCATCAATGGAGTCGCCCGCTGCGTTCACAGTACATTCAACTCCGGTATCAAAGGCTGCGTCTTCCGTAACTGTAAGAGTAACTTCGCCAACGCCGGTATCGGCTGCGCCTGTTACCGTTCGAGCCGCTCCACCAACGTCACATGTGTCCACCGTGAAATCTGTTCCACCGGCAGCAAGCGTTGCTCCATCATAATCTTCATCAAACACGACAACGATCGTGTCAACGTGTCCGTTGGCATCCGTATCAGCCGTGGTAGCAGAAACGAAGTCTGGGTCATCTGTGTCGATCTCGAACGTTGCATCAACAGATGCACCTTCCGTGTTGCCTGCGACATCCGTCGCTCCGCTACTGCTCACGGTTTCAGCAGCAACCTCTTCTTCATCTTCATCATGGTTGAAGGTTTCAATCCAAGTCGTTGCGGTGTCCCATGCACCATCACCGGCTGTGACAAAATTCGTACTGGTTCCGAACGTAATGGTTGGTGTTGAACCGGCGTCCATGTCTTCGTCGTAGGTGACTGTAACAACTTGGACAAAGTCGCCTTCGTAGATCGGATCCGTGTCAACGGTCACGGTACCGGTTGGCTTTTGTGTGTCGATCTCAAAGGTTGCATCCACAGATGCACCTTCCGTGTTGCCTGCGACATCCGTCGCTCCGCTACTGCTCACGGTTTCAGCAGCAACCTCTTCTTCATCTTCATCATGGTTGAAGGTTTCAATCCAAGTCGTTGCGGTGTCCCATG
>Ga0326597_10003357_pt1 | contig 23147 bp, 22 predicted proteins | sample RVTome_12_FD_203789 | JGI IMG/M metagenome (GOLD analysis project Ga0326597, IMG submission 203789) | Soil microbial communities from uranium-contaminated site in the Upper Colorado River Basin, Wyoming, United States - RVT100D185 | ecosystem: Environmental > Terrestrial > Soil > Contaminated >... | reverse complement strand
CAAACTTCCCAAACAACTGGTCCCAGCGTTCCAGTCCACCCTGGAGTCGGTCAAGGAAGCGGACCTGATCCTTCACGTGCTGGATGCTGCCGATCCCCAGATGGAGTTCAAATGGCGCGCGGTCGAACAGGTGCTTAAAGACGTGCTGGACCCTCATCCATGGCCCCCCTTGCTGCACGCGTTCAACAAGATGGACGCCGTCTCGGAGCAGGCCATGGCCGCGCTGGAACACCTCAAGGGGCAGTTCTCGCATACGGTGCAAGTCAGCGCCCTGCAGCGGGATGGGTTGGAGGAGTTGCTCAAGCAAATCGTTCACCTGCTGGACCACGGCAAGGTCCGGGTGACCTTCGCCGTGCCCTATGACCAGGGCCAATGGCTCGATCGTCTGCACCGCATAGGCGAAGTGCAGGATCAACGCTACGAAGCGGGTCAAGTCTCCTTGACCCTGGTGCTGCCGCGCGCGGAGCTGGAAAAGTTCTCCACGCACGCGGCTGCGGACGGGCTCTCCTGGACGCTGCAAAACGCAAGCCTGAACGAGCGCGCTCCTGTTTAAGGCGTTTTCCATTGTCAGTGCGGTGCAGTTGCCCCTATAATTCAAACACCATCACGGGGGTCCGCATGAAACAAATCCTGTGTTTGTCCGCCCTTTTGTGCGCGGTAGTTTTCGGCGCTCCCTGGAGCCCATCGCAGGCGCAGCCCTTTGATCCATGTCAGGCTCAGCCGACAAATCCCACCCCCGCCGTGGCGCTGACGCCGGTCGAGGACGGTTTCGACCAACCCGTGTTCCTGACCCATGCAGGGGACGGATCGGACAGGCTGTTTGTGGTGGAGCAACCCGGCGTGATTCGCATCCTCCGAAACGGGGAAACGTTGCCTGAGCCCTTTTTGGATATTCGTTCTCGCGTGGAGTTCGGCGGGGAGCAAGGGTTGCTCAGCATGGCGTTCCACCCGCAATTTGCGCACAACGGCCGCTTCTTCGTCAACTACACTGCCCGCCCCGACGGGCGCACGGTGGTGGCTGAGTATCACGTAAGTCAAAACCCAGACATCGCCGACCCCACCGAGAAAGTGGTCATTGAAATCGCACAACCCTTCGCCAACCACAACGGCGGCCAGCTGCAATTCGGCCCCGACGGTTTTCTATACGTCGGCATGGGCGACGGCGGCTCGGGTGGCGACCCGCTGGGCAACGGGCAGAACTTGAACTCGCTGCTGGGCAAGCTGTTGCGAATTGACGTGGACGGGACCGAGCCCTATGCAATACCCCAAGACAATCCTTTCGTAGGACGCAGTGAAGCGCGAGGCGAGATCTACGCGTACGGGTTGAGAAACCCCTGGCGCTTCTCCTTCGACCGCTGCGACGGCCGCCTGTTCCTGGCCGACGTGGGCCAGGGCCGCATCGAAGAAGTAGATTGGGTGGTCAAGGGCGGCAACTACGGCTGGAACGTGATGGAGGGCTCGCAGTGCTACCCGCCCAATTCCTTCTGCGTGCAGGGCGGATTGGAGCTGCCCATCCACGAATATCGCCACGACGCGCAAGGGGGCAACTCCATCACCGGGGGCTACGTCTATCGCGGGGCGCTCTATCCAGCGCTTGCCGGGCGCTATTTCTTCGCCGATTTCGTCTCAGCTCGCCTGTGGTCCTTGACGCAAAATGCACAGGCCCAATGGCAGAGCCAGGAATTGCTCGTCGCCCCCTTCAACATCAGCTCCTTCGGCCAGGACGAGGACGGCGAGCTGTACGTGCTGGGCTTTGACGGCGGGGTGTACCGTCTCGAGCTTGCTGCGCCGCAAGCGGCGATCTCGTCAGCGCTGGATGTCAATGGAAATCATCTGGTGGACGACGCGGAAATCCTGAGCGCGGTGCAGCTGTGGGCGCGCGGCGCCGTGGCGCCGGGCACTTCCCTCGTCATCGACGACGCGGCGCTGCGCAGCGTGCTCCACCTATGGACCACGGGTGCGCGGCTGGGCTGAGGGGGACGGTCGTTGCTGGCGTCACCATGCGTTGAAACTGAGTTGAGGTATCATCATCAACAAAGGGGGCCTGCATGTGCGGCATCGTAGGTTACGTCGGGGACAAACAGGTGCAGCCCATCCTGCTCGATGGGCTCAAGCGGCTGGAGTATCGCGGCTATGACTCGGCGGGGCTGGCCATGTTGGAGCCGGAAGGGCTGTGCGTGTTCAAGCGCTCGGGCAAGCTCAGCGCGCTGGAGCAGGCCGTGGCCCACAGGCTCTCCAAGGCCACCATCGGGTTGGGACACACGCGCTGGGCCACCCACGGCGTGCCCAACGACGTCAACGCACACCCTCACACCGACAGCCAGCGCAAGCTGGCCGTGATCCACAACGGCATCATCGAGAACTATCAGGAGATCAAGAAGGAACTGCAACAGAAGGGCCATCGCTTCGTCTCCGATACCGACACCGAGGTCATCGCTCACCTGCTCGAGGACCTCTACGAAGGGGACCTGGTCGAAGCCATGCGAAAGGGCCTCAAGCGCGTGAAAGGCGCCTATGCGCTTGCCGTGATCTCGGTGGATTCACCGCGCCAGATCGTGGCCGCAAAGACCTCAAGCCCGTTGGTGGTCGGTTTAGGCGACCATGAGAATTTCCTGGCTTCGGATGTGCCTGCGTTGCTGCCCTACACGCGTGAAGTGCTGTACCTCAACGACGGGGAGATCGCCGTGATCGACGACGCAAGCGTCCAGATCATGGACTTCGACGGCAAACGCATGGACCGGACGTCCCATCACATCACCTGGGACATCGCCCAAGCCCAAAAAGGCGGCTACAAGCACTTCATGCTCAAGGAGATCCACGAACAGCCGCTGGCCCTGGCCGATACCTTGTCGGGACGCTGCGACGCGGAGGCGGGCCGCATCGACCTCGACTGCGGCATCGCCGATGAGGTCTTAAAGAAGGTCAAGCACGTCACGCTGCTCGCCTGCGGCACTGCCTCGTATGCCGCCCTGGTCGCCAAGTACTTGTGGCAGCAGTGGCTGCAGCTGCCCATCAGCGTGGAGATCGGCTCGGAGTTCCGCTACAGCCAGCCCTACCTCTCCTCGGACAGCCTGGTGGTCGTGATCTCCCAATCCGGCGAGACGGCGGACACGCTGGAGAGCTTGAGGCTGGCCAAGTCAAAGGGCGCCAGCATCTTGAGCATCGTCAACGTGGTGGGCTCCACCATCACCCGCGAGTCGCACGGGGTGCTGTATACGCACGCCGGCCCCGAGATCGGGGTTGCCTCCACCAAGGCGTTCACCGCACAGCTTGCCGTGCTCGCGCTGCTGGGGTTGTATCTGGCTCGGCTGCGGGGCACCGTGGCCCAGGATGACATACGCCGGTCTTTGAAAGCGCTGGCAAGCGGCCCGCGCCTGGTCCGCCAGCTACTGCGCCAGGAGCCCCAGATCGAGGAGTTGGCCCGAAAATTCTTCGACGTGGAAAACGTCCTGTACCTGGGCCGCGACGTGCTCTACCCCATCGCCATGGAAGGCGCGCTCAAGCTCAAGGAGATCTCCTACATCCACGCGGAGGGCTACGCGGCGGGGGAGCTCAAGCACGGCCCGATCGCCCTCATCGACGAGCACATGCCGGTGGTGGTGCTGATCACCAAGAACAGCGTGTACGACAAGGTTTTCTCCAACGTGTCCGAGGTCAAGGCGCGCAAGGGCATCGTGATCGCCATCACCGATGAGGTCAACGAGGACGTGCGCCGCGTGGCAGATTACCTGATCGAGGTGCCCGCTACGGACAAGGTGCTTACCCCCTTGCTGTTCACGATCCCGGTGCAGCTTTTGGCCTATCACATCGCCGTGCTGCGCGGCACGGACGTGGACCAGCCGCGCAATCTGGCCAAGAGCGTGACGGTGGAGTGAGCTCGCACAAGACTCATTGCTGATTTCGTGGTTTCCGTTTGCGGATAGATTTGTTGCATAACGATCTTGTTGTACAACAAGATCGTTATCTTGTCACAGAGAGGAAGTCAACACCTCAGCAAGCGTCATCCCGTCGCTTGGCGCAGGTCCTGCTGCAACAAATTGCAACGGCGCGCGATCTCCACGAAGTGCTGGTCCAGATGGAACAGCGTCGCTTTGGCTTCCATCGCGCAGGCTGCAATGATGAGATCGGTGGCCGGCACGGTAACGCCCAACGCGCGCAACGCAACCCCCAACTGCGCGGCTCGTTCGAAGACGGCCTCGGTCAGCTTCAACCAGTGAAATGCCCGAAAATCGGAGCGCAGCTTTCGATATTCTTCTTGAGAGGGCGCAAAGCCGACGATCTCCGTCTGGATGATGCCGTTGACGGCGACTTGGTCAGACGTGATCGCGGCAGCAACTGCAGCTTGAACTTGCCGTTGGCCTTGAGGGCGGTAGTACTCGATCCACGCCGAGCTGTCCACCAAAATCATGGCGTTTGTCGAAGCTGCTCCAAAGTCTCCTGGTCCAAGGCCAGCTCAACTCCCCCTCGATGTTCAAGAGCCTCAGCCAACCGCTTGCGGCGCAACACTTCCTCAAGCGCTACGCGAATCGCCTCCGCTTTCGTGGAAACGCCCAAGGTTTTTTTCACTTCCGTCACCAGCCGCTCATCCACCGTGATCGTCATGCGCGCCATGCAGCACCTCCAAGATGCACCATTAGTATACACCACTTGTTGGTGACTATCAATTCACCGTTTGCATGTCCCGGCTAAGCGCAAGTTCTATTTACGAACAAAGTTCTGTAATACAACCGTTACATAGAATAATATTCTCTTGACAAACCGTGTGGCTATAAGTATGATCCGTCAATAAGGTGATCCTTCGAATGTTAGACGGAAAAGACAAGAAGATTCTGTCGTTGCTTCAGGGCGACGCCCGCATCCCCAGCGTCGAGATCGCACGGCAGGTGGGCATGGCCCCTTCGGCCATCCACGAGCGCATCAAGAAGCTGGAGCAGGCCGGCGTGATCGGCGGCTACGAAACGCGCCTGGACCCCAAAGCCCTTGGCTTGAACCTCATCGCCTTCATCTTCGTCAAGACCGTCGGCGGCGTCGGGGAGTGGAGCACGGGTGAGCAACTGGCCAAGATGCCGGAGGTGCAGGAAGTCCACAGCATCGCGGGCGAGGACTGCTACCTGGTCAAGGTGCGCGTGCGGGACCCGGAGGCTTTGGGGCAACTGCTGCGCGAGCGGCTTGGAAAAATTAAGACCATCGTCAACACCAACAGCGTGGTCGTGCTCTCCACTCTCAAGGAAAGCGGGCAATTGCCCTTGGCGCTACCGAAAGAAAGCAGGCCTGCATGACGCCCACCACTCCGCCGCGGCTCAAGGTTCTTTTTGCGTTTGCCGCCATTTACCTCATTTGGGGCTCGACGTATCTGGCCATTGACTACGCCATCGAGAGCCTGCCGCCTTACCTGATGACGGGCATCCGTTTCTTGGTCGCCGGGGGCCTGCTGTACGCCTGGGCGCGCTTGCGCGGGGCAACGGCCACGTGGGCGCACTGGCGCTCGGCTATTCTGACCGGCGGGTTGATGCTGTTCGGCGGCATGGGCACGGTGGCCGTGGCGCAGCAGTGGGTGCCCTCCGGGGTGACCGCGCTGATCATCGCCCTGGTGCCCTTGTGGATGGTGCTGATTGAGTGGTTGAGACCCGGCGGCACGCGGCCTGACACCCGCGTATGGCTGGGCATCGGCTTGAGCTTGGTAGGTCTGGTGTTGCTGGTGGATCCCTTCGGCGGGATGGACGGCGTCAACGTCAGCCTGCTGGGGGTGGGGTTGCTGCTGCTGTCCACACTGTCATGGTCGGCGGGCTCGATCCTGTCGCGCGCGGTGCCGCTGCCGACGTCGCCGCTGCTGTCCACCGGGATGCAGATGCTGGTGGCCAGCGTCCTGATGTTGTTGGTGAGCTGGCTCAAGGGCGATTTCGCCCACCTCGACGTGCAAGCCATTTCAGTGAGGTCCGTTTTGGGGCTGGGCTATTTGATCGCCTTCGGCTCGATCGTGGCCTTCACCGCGTACTTGTGGCTGCTGCGGGTGAGCACGCCCGCGCTGGTGGGCACGTATGCGTTCGTCAATCCCGTGATCGCCATGCTGTTGGGCTGGAGCTTGAACGGGGAGAGCCTTACGCCCCCCACCCTGATGGGCGCCATGTTGATCCTGGCCGCGGTGGCCGTGATCGTCAGCAGGCCGCGCGCTCAAGCCAAGGCAAGCGCGCCTGGCTTCGCTGAACCCGCGCGGGTTGCACCTGGAGCATCGCCCATCGAGCCCAGGTGCTGTGTCAAATAGACACGGCGCTCAGCTTGTAGGGCCGGCTGTGCCGGCCGAATGCCTTCAAGCAACGATGGCTGGCGCAGCCAGCTCTACTGAAAACTATCCTCGCTAAACCCGGCTGGCGTGCATGTGCTCCTGCGCTTTGCCCTTGGGGATGAGGAACGCGGCCGACAGCGAGAAGACCACAAAGACAAAGCCCAACAAGAACACGTTGTGCAACGCTCCGTCCAGCGCTTGGCGAGCCCAGTCCAGCGCTTCAGCCGAGATGCCACGAGCCGCATCCGCGCTGATCAAGGCTTCCGGGTGCTGGGCCAATGCAACGGCTTCCTGAGCCTGGGTCGGCGTCAACGCCTGGAGCGAAGCGCCCTCCGCAGCGCCCTGCATCCCCAGGCTGAGCACGGTGCCCAGGATGGCCACCCCGATCGTGCCGCCGATCGAACGGGCGAAGATCGAGCTGGAGGTGGCGATGCCCAGTTGGGTTCGGGGCACCGCGTTCTGCACCGCAAGCAACAGGCTGACGACCACCATGCCCATGCCGCTTCCCGCCAGCCCCACCGCCAGCAACACCAGCACCCAGCTGGATGAGGAACTGAGAGCGGTGAACGACAAGAAACCAAGCAGCATCAAGCCCATGCCGATAAACACCGTGAGGCGATAGCCGACCCGAAGCAGCACGCGCCCGCCCACGGTGGAGAAGATCACCCACCCCAGCGTGAACGGCATCAGCGACGAGCCGGCCTGCGTAGCCGACCCTCCCATCACGCCCTGCACGAACAAGGGCAAGTAGGAAATCGTGCCGAACATGGCCATGCCCACGAACAAGCCGCTGATGGCGGACGCGGTGAAGATGCGATGGCCAAACAGCGCCAAAGGCAGGATCGGCTGAGGAAATCGACGCTCCCACCCCACGAATGCTGCAAGCAATCCGACGCTGCTGATCAACATCGCCAACACCTGTGGCTCAAGCCAGCCGGCCTGGCTGCCCTCGAGCAAGCCCAGCAGCAGCAAGGTCATGGAGGCGGTCAGGGCAAGGGCGCCGAAATAGTCGATGCGGGCGTGCGCCTGCTCGGACCGCTGCTCGTGAAACATCCAAAAGATGACGGCGGCAGCCGCAATGCCAAACGGCAAGTTCACATAAAACACCCAGCGCCAGGAGATCACGTCCGTGAAAAAGCCTCCGACCAGCGGACCCACGATGCTGGCCACCCCCCACACCCCGGCAAACACCCCCTGCATGCGCACGCGCTGTTCCAGCGAGTAGATCTCGCCGATGATGGTGATGCTCAAGGTGAACAGCCCGCCCGCCCCTAAGCCCTGCAAGGCGCGCGTGGCGATCAGCATGGCCATCGAATCCGACTGACCCGCCAGCATCGAGCCCGCCACAAACACGACGATCGCGGCCAGGTAGAAGCGCTTGCGCCCGTAAAGGTCCGAGAGCCTGCCCCACAAGGGAACGGTCACGGTGGAGGTGAGCATGAAGGAGGAGAACACCCAGCTGTAGATCTCAAAGCCCCCCAGCTGCGCGATCACGGTGGGCATGGCCGTGCTGACCACTGTTCCATCCAGGGCGGCCAGGAACATGGACAACATCACGCCGCCGGTGATGGCTCGCCTCTGGCGCTGCGTCAGCCCCAGGGGATTGTCCGCGGTTTTGGATGGCGCGGCAGCAACTGAGGGTTCTTTCAGCGTTTGCAATGGGACTCCTCTTTGAAACGAGAGTAGTTGTAGGGCCGGCTGTGCCGGCCTTCCGACGCGCTGGCTGGCAGAGCCAGCCCTACTGACTGGGCCGACCGCTCGGCCCGCAGAGCGGGCCCTACGGGAATACCCCTCGGAGCGCCTGACGAACTGATCTGAAATCAGGCTCAACGCGCATGGCTTGCCCGACGGACTTCATCGCCGCGCGCACATCTTTGAGCCCGCTGCCGGTGACCAGCACGACGACGGTTTCGGATGAATCCAGCAGCGCTTGCTGCATGGCTTTAAGCAAGCCTGCGTACGCCGCCGCGCCGGCGGGCTCGGCGAACACCCCCGCGCCGCGCGCCAGCGCAGGAATGGCTTGCAGGATCTCCTCATCGCTGACGGTCAGGAACGCTCCGTCCGTTTCGACCACGGCGCGCATGGCCTTGATCCGGTCGCGCGGCAGGCCGGCCGAGATGCTGTCGGCGATCGTGTGCGCCTCGATGGGCTTCATGTGCAACGGGTCCACTTTATCCTTCCAGGCATGGTACAGCGCCGCCGAGCCCTGCGCCTGCACCCCCATCAGCTTGGGCATCTTGTCGATCCAGCCCAGCGCGCACAGATCGCAAAACCCCTTGTGCAGCCCGCCGATGATGCAGCCGTCGCCCACGGAGACGAACACGCGGTCCGGCGCCTTCCAGCCCAACTGCTCGCAGATCTCGTAGCTTGCCGTCTTCTTGCCCTCGCTCATGTAGGGGTTGTATCCGGTGTTGCGGTTGTACCAACCGTATGCGGCTGAGGCTTCCAGGCACAGGTCAAACGCCTGGTCGTACGTGCCCTCGACCAGGAGCACGGTGGCGCCGAACACCAGCAGCTGCGCCACCTTGGCCTCGGGCGCAGAGGCGGGCACGAAGATCACGTTGCGCTGCCCGACGCTGGCGCACAACCCGGCAAGGGCGGCGGCCGCGTTGCCGGTGCTTGCCGTAGTGATCACGGAGGCGCCTTTCTCTTGCGCTTTCACCACGGCCACGGCGCTTGCGCGGTCCTTGAACGAGGCCGTGGGCTGCCTGCCGTCGTCCTTCACGTAGAGGTGCTGCAAGCCCAGCGATTCGCCCAAACGCGGGCTGGAATACAGCGGGGTCCAGCCCACCTGAAGCGGCGGCACGGCGCTGTCCGGCTTGACGGGGAGCAAGGGCTTGTAGCGCCAGATGTCGAGCTGTTGGTTCTTGGCCAGAACTTTAGGGGTGAACTGCCTGGCGATGAGGCCGTAATCATACTGCACGTCCAGGATGCCCTCGTTCCCGTGCTTGGGGCAGACGTAGTCCACCTCGTCGGGCGCGTGCTCTGCGCCGCACACCGTGCACTTCAACCCCAGGACGTGTCGCATCGTGCTCCGTTAGCTGGCCGGTTTCCTTGGATGGTGCGCCGGCACGCCATGGAACATGCCCTCGACGCTGAGATCCTCATCAACGTCCGGCCAATGCACGCCGTGGCCATCGCCAAGGATCTCGTAATGGTTTCGCTGAGCCTCAGTTGCGTCGCTCAGCCGCCACGACCACGCCAAAGGCACGCTGACCACCCGGCCGTCGACGAGATGGAATGTGATCAACTCGTCGGTGACGGACACATCCTTGACTCGCGTATCAACGCTCACCGCAGTGCTCACGCCAGGCCTCCTCGATCTTGGTTCGTTCTTCCTTAATGATCGCGCGGATTTGGTTGAGTTCCCGCGCCGTGAATCCGTGGTTCCTCGCAAGCGCCAGTGGGTGGAGCCAGAACTTACAGATCGCCTGGTCCCGCCGAACGTGAACGTGTGGGCGCTCGTTGCAATCGAAACTATAGAAATAGAATCGATACGGTCCGGCAATGTCCTTGACCGTCGGCATGGCCTATTGTCCCGTCAATTCCTTCTTTGGTCAAACTGCGCTTTTGGGGAGGTGCGTTTCCGCTGCTGTAAGTGATCAGCTGCACACACTTGTGAGTGTTTGTTGTTTGTCCCTTCGTGCTTTGCAATTGGCTTCTTAGGTGGCCGCCACCTCGATCAACTCTCCCTCGGAGTTCGGCGTCGGCACGGGCAATCCATCCTCTCGGAGGCCGTCGATGTGAAAGGTGATTGCTTCACGGATCAGGCGCAGTGCTTCCTCCCGGCTCTTGCCAACGGCAACGCAACCCGGAAGATCTGGCACATGTGCTCCCCAACTCGTCTTGCCCCGTTCGAGCACGACAATGTACGGCATCATCGGTCACCCCTCTTCTTCTTGAAACCCGCCTGCTTCAATATAGCGTTCAGCGTGCCCGGTGGCACATCCAGACTCGGTTTCCCGGCTACCGTCACAACACCCGGCTTGTTCGAATGCTTGTATTGTCAGTGGTTGCCTCGCGTGCGCGCCAAACGCCATCCGTCATCCTCCAAAAGCCGGAGCAGTTCCGCGACCTTCATCTCCTCTTCAGTGCCCCTCCCGTTGTTTGCCTAACGACTTGCCGATAAGCTAGCTGCGTGCACAGGAGGCAATCGTCAGCTTTATCTCCTTGCTTGGTGTATCCTCTCCATTGCTTCGTACCTGGCGATAACTTCCTCCATTTTCGTCAGGGCCTTGACCACCGCGTAGTCCCACGCAGCGTGGTGAGCCCCACGACAGCGAGAGCCAGGAAGCTTGCCACCGCGCCGAGCCAGCCGCCGATGACGCGATATGCCCACTGAACGTGAACTTGCGAAGGCCAGGCGCCATTGTCATCGCGGCCCTCCAGCCAGCCCAAGCAGCTCTCGGGATAGGAGCGTCAGAACCTTCGATCCAGTCCGCAACGGTATGGAGGCGAAGGAATGAGCGAGCGCCACGGGTATCAGTGCATCTTCGTACAAGCTCGTCCCAAGACGATCCAGCAGGGCCAGGGTATTTGCCAGCATCGGGTAGTTCGTCGGGTCGTCAGGCGGCGTCACGGGTGGCATCCGTTGAGGGACCGTAATCGTTAGTATTTGGCCATGGCTGGTCTTGTAGAAAAACTTCTGCCCGTAGTAGGTTTCTTGTCCAAACGCCGAGTTGGGCGAGACGCGAAATGTCAGGATATGCCGGTAGATGTAATCGTCCGGCAGGCGCATGAGCTGGCGTCGAGGAATGCGATCCGCAATGGCCGCCGCGTGATCTGCGAATTGCCCCCCTTTCTCTATGCCGACGACGATTGGACAGCCAAGGTTCTTCTCAGCAAGGGAAACCTCAAGAGCATTCAGAAAGACCCGAATTGGTTTATGCAGCCACGCTTGGGGCCCGAACAGAGCCAGTGGGCCATCGAGCACGAAACCCACCGACCCTAACACCCGCGGTTGTCGCTGACCCAGGAAGTAGAGGTACGCGACCAACGTTACGTGCTCCAGAACGGTCATGAGTCGACCGAGCGATGTAGCGTTGCCATGCTCCTCGGAGACTTCTTCATGAAGCCTAAGAGCGTCCGTCGGGAACACTCGGCCCTTACAAGACTGGCATTGGGTTCCCTGTCGGGAAACAATAAGATCCCTGGCCGTGCAGCCCTCTGTTGCTGAACAGCGCGCCAGGATAACGCTACCCGCTGCGTTCTTGTCGCTAAAGCCGACCAACAACATGAAAACGTCAAGCAGTGGGATTTCTTCGACGGTGTAATCACGGAAGATCTCGTAGACTTCCGCTCTCCACGAGTCTCTCACGGTCGGCATGTCTTGCCGGCATACGTTCGAGCCGGGCAAGACCATCGAGTGGAGGGCTTCCTGTGTCGCAGACCGGATCACCGCCGGGTCCACCAGGTGGGCTTGTTCCTGACGCAGCAATTCGTCCAGATGAACGAGCACAGCCGCGACCTGGACGTAGCCAATTCTAGTGCTGGGGTGCTCATCCCTGGCAGCCACTTCGTGTGGCGAACCGTCAAAGGACATCACCCATTTCGGGGTAGACGTCACCGTCCCAAGAGATGCAGGATCGAACAGTAACCCAGGCTCGACTTCCGCAGGAACCTCTCGCGTGAAGATGCGAAAGCTACGCAGACGTTCCTGCACCAGTTCGTTTTGCACGATGGGCACGTGCCCCGTGCTTCTCGCCCGCTCCAGCCTTCCCGATCTATCTTTGTAGGGCATGAAACACCACGCCCTATGAGGCTCGCTGCGCCGCTGCTAACACAGCTTGCCGGGCGGCATCGATCCTTGATCGGTCAAACAGGTCGATCTGAACCGGTATGATGTAGCGCCCACTCCGTGTCTTCAGGCGCGCAAATCCAACGTCCTCTGCACGCAGGGTGAGCTCGGCGAAATCCTGGAAGTCGTAGTACTTCGAGAGTTCCTTTACCTCGGCATGGTTGTTCAGGTGCGTCACAATCCAGTTCGACGTGTTCGAGAGGATGAGCGGATCAACGCTGCTGACCTCCTGAGTGGCGTAGATCAGACCGATCTTGTATTTGGCTGCTTCCTTGGCCAATCGAACGTAAGGATCAGCCTCCTCCTTCAGTTTCATCCGCTCCCGATTGAAGAGGCGGTGCGCCTCCTCGATGAAGATCTGTATCTGGTCGGCTTCCTGGCCTTGGGCGAAACGCCGAGCAGCATCTTGAACGATGTGGTTGATAATGCGCTCTGAGCAGAACTGCAGAATCGTCTCAGAGCCGAGGGAAAGGTCAATGATCACGATCTTTCCCTGCTTCAGTTCCTGCAGCACTTCCTCCGCGTAATCCGCTGTTGAAGTGGGACGGTGGTAGACCCCCAGTGGTTGGAGGAGGCGGTAGCCAGACCCAACGGAACCCCTATACACGTCAAGGATCGCATCCAGTCCGGGATCGATCCAATCTTCGAGGTTCTCACCCGCATCCTTGGCAGCAAGCAAGGAGTCCCAGAACGCCATGAGATCGGCCGTGGTGAGGCGGAGCGACCCGCGCTGGTTTGTTTGGAATGGTTGGGCACGCCGGTTTCCCAGGTGCCGATTGATTGCATCCAGTACCTCCTGATTCACCATAATGTTGGCCGCCAGGTTTGCTGGAGCCTGAAAGCCTGCCTTCATGAGCGTTGCGTAGAGCGCCGCCCGGCGGCGCCTGGCCCTGTAGAAGGCGGAACGGTCATCGGCTTCATTGGCGGGGCCGACTACGTCGACCGCAAGGAAACTCTGGATGTAGTTGGCAGCCCGCTCTTGGAGGTACAGGGTGATGATCCTCCAAGTGACCTCAATTGTGTCATCAGAGTAGAAGTTAGAGGTAAGCGGCCTGATGGCCGTCTGCGAGCCGTCCGCGCCGTACCGGAAGATCGTGACGAACTCGTTTCCGATCTGCGCCAGCGCCGTCTGATCCTGAACGTTGACATTTGCGTATTCCCCGGCTGGGTCGAAGAGAAGCTGGCCTATCCGTTGACCCGTCACAGCAGCGTACTCGCAGACGGCCGTCGCGATGGTCTTCATCGTATTCGACTTTCCCAACCGTGTCATGCCGAAGACGGCGGTCTTCAGCGCGATGAAGTCCTGCACATTCACCTTGACAGGGACCGCGATGTTCTGCGCACCGCCAGTGCCCAAACGGCGGCGTCGGTTCGAGGAGCTGTACCGAATCGTCCCGATTCGAACCCTTCGAGAGGGATTGCCCCCAGCCTGCCTGGCTGCCTCCTCAAGCCCGGTGACCTCGGGATAGCTTGCTATCAAGGCCAAGCTGTCGCCGAATGGCTTGTAGACCTTGTAGCGACTGGAGGAATAGAAGGTCTCGACGTCGCTTCCAAAGGACAGCAACGGAGAACCGTTGAGATCAGCGTCGTAGAACGTCCCCAGGACCTTTGCCCTTATGCCAGAGAACTGGATCTCGTTCCGGGTCAGGACATCAAGAATTGCTGGCGATGCCGCAGCCCCGGAGGCACCTCTAGAGACAACCATCTCGCGCATCGCCTGCTCTCGGACCTGCACCAGTTCAGCTTCCGTAGGGAGAGCAGCGGGCCCGATCACTCGGAGCAAGATGATCTCCTCGTCCTCGACGTCGGGAGCCTGCCCCGGAATCATGGCCGTCGCCAGAAGGAAGCAGTGCTGCGGAACGCCGCCCGCTTGCTTCTTCCAGAGATCGTTCGTCAACACGAGACATTCGTCGTATCCCATGGTATAGATGCCGCCCACAATCGCCGCGGGGGACAGGAGCCGCTGGATCACCAGGTCCTGCGCGACGATGCGGCCGCCGAGCGATGAGTTTTGCGCCATGTTCATTCCCGCCCATTCCTTCGGGTCGTTCCCGCCCCATTCTTGCCACTCCGCCATTCCTCACTCGAACGCCAGATTCGAGTAGCCCGAGGTAGACGGGCAAGGTTGGTGACGATGAGCTCTTGGGCCTTGACCAATACCCCTGTCCCAGAAGCACTGTAGAGCAAGTCCACTCGCTTGAGTCCCTGCCCGTTGTGAGAGTAGAGCGCCTGGATCGAAGGCACGGGATCGTAGCTCAGCAGCCATGGCCGTTGCAGTCGCACGAGCCGGTCGTGCAAAGCCTTATGGTCGCCATTCTCAAAGTAGTACCTGTAGAGGCGCGCGGCCTTTTCGTAGAAGGGCGGATCAAGGTAGTAGAAGACCTCTTCCTCTCCGTAATCCCAAGACTCAACCTCGTTCATCGTATGCCGCCAATCTCCTTGGTTCACAAGAAGGACACGTTCCCGGAGTGCGGCGACTTGGCGAATCCGCTTGGCAAGGGTGGTTAGGTTGAATCGACAGTCAATCTTGTACTCCGACTCCTGTTGGTAGCCACCAATCGGCCCGGCCGTCTTCGCCAGGATGCCAGAGAAGCTGGTTCTGTTCAGAAAGATGCAGGCAAGCGCACGATCTCGATTCGACCGGAACGACGTATCCCTAAAATACCTCCAGTTATCGACAGTGACCTCAACGCACTTAATCTGTTCAATGAGCCAGTCAGTATCATCGAAGAGAACCTTCCAGAAGCTGGCAACGAGAGGGTCTCGCTCGCCCAGAACTATCGCTTCAACCACCCCGTCGTTTAGAAGCTGTAAGGAGACGCTTGCCCCTCCTGCAAAGGGTTCCACGAATAGTTTTGGTCGAAGAGAGTTCAGCCGAATGACCTCGGATACATATCCAGCCAAGCGTCGCTTCGCGCCGGGGTAGCGCAGAGGCGAGAGAATGGAGACCTCATTTCGTGTAAACGGAGATTTCGCATTTGTACGGGAGTTGGTTTCACTCGTCAAGATGCAACATCCTCCCCTGAGGCGCCAGACTCTTGGCGTGCCTAACTACGGGTCGACCAGCATAAGCTCCTTAGCTGATCGTGCATGTCAGTATATTCCCCTACCACTCCAAGTCAATAAGCCCGCTCAGTATGCAGTGTTTCTCTCTGTGTTGGCTTGCCCCCTCAACTCATGGTCAGCGCCATCACGGCCTTCTGCGCGTGCAGGCGATTTTCCGCCTGGTCGTAGACCACCGACTGCGGGCCGTCGATCACGGCGTCGCTGACCTCGATATTGCGGTCGGCCGGCAGCGGGTGCATGTAGATGGCGTCTTTCTGGGCCAGCTTCATGCGCCGTTCGTCGGCGATCCAGTTCTTGTACTTGCCGGAAATCTTGGCGCTTTCCTTGTCGTCGGTCGTCGTCATCGTGGCCCCCCAACTCTTGGCGTAGACCACGTCTACCCCCTTGAGCCCTTCTTCGAAGTCGTTCACGATCTCGAAGCTGCCCTTGTGTTTCTTGGCGTTTTCCTTGGCCTGATCCACGATGTCGGGCATGAGCTTGAACTCCTTGGGGTGGACCAACCGCACGTTCATGCCAAAGCGCGGCATGAGCAGAATCAGGCTTTGCGGCACGCTGATGGGCTTTTGGTAGCTGGCGGCGTAGGCCCAGCTCACGGCGATGGTCTTGCCGCGCGGATCGCCCTTCTTCTCAAAAATGGTCATCAGGTCCGCCAGGATCTGGAAGGGGTGGTAGACGTCGCACTGCATGTTGAGCACAGGCACGCGGCTGTGCTTGGCCACCTCGCGCAGGTACTGGTTGCCCAGGCCCCAGTCCACGTTGCGGATGGCGATGCCGTCGTTGTAGCGGCCCAGGATCTCGCCGATCTCCTTGGCCGTGTCTCCGTGGGCGATCTGGGTGGTCTTGCTCTCGATGAACTGGGCGTGGCCCCCCAGCTGCGCCATGCCGGCCTCAAACGAGGCGCGCGTGCGGGTGCTGGAGTAGAAAAACAGCATGGCCAGCACCTTGTCCCGCAAATAGGCGTGGGGCTCGCCAAGCGCGCGCTTGCGCTTGAGGTCGAAGGCCACGCTCATGACGGTGTCGATCTCTTCCTTGGTCCACTCCTGGGTCGTGATCATGTCACGGCCGCGAAGGTTCGTCTGCATCTAAAGTTTCCTCCTATTCTACTGCGCCTAGAATCAGCGCCAGCAGCGCCATACGGGTGACCACGCCATTGTAAGCCTCGAACCAATAGCGCGCATGGCGGGTATTATCCACATCCAGGGGCAACTCGTCCATGCGCGGCAGCGAGTGCAGCACGATGGCGTCCGGCTTGGCCGCATCGCGCAGCAGCTCGCGCGTCACGCGGTAGGCCTTGGGAGTCAAACCCTTGTCCGCCTTGGCTTCTACGCGGGATTTGGTGTAGTCCGGCTGCACGACGGGCTCCATGTAGATCACGTCCGCCTTGGAGATGACGGACTCGACCGTCTTGGCCTCCTTGAAGCGCAAATTCAAGTCCTGCAGCTCTTTCTTAAAATCCTTGGTCAGCGACATCTCGGGCGGCGAGACGTAGCTTGCCTCGATGTCGAACTTGGCCATGGCGTAGCTGATGGAGTGCATGGTGCGCATGCGCATGTCGCCCACGCACAGGATGTGCAAGCCGTCCAAAGTGCCCTTCTCGCGCCAGATGGTGAACAGGTCGGTCAGCACCTGGGTGGGATGCTCGCCCCAGCCGTCGCCGCAGTTGATCACCGGCACGCTGGCAAAGCGGGCCGCCTCTTGCGGCGCCCCTTGTTGGAAGTGACGCATGGCGATCACGTCGCCGTAGTACTCCAGCATGTTGACCGTGTCCTTGATGGACTCTTGGTAAAAATCCCCCGCGCGCGTCATCTTGGCGTCGGAGAAGCCCAGCACATGGCCACCCAGCCGGTGCATGGCGGCCTCGGTGGACAGCCGCGTGCGCGTGCTGGGCTGGTAGAAGGCGGTGAGCAGGGTCTTGTTCTTGAGCAGATCGGCGTTTTGCCGCTTGCTTGCATAGGGCTCAAGCTCCAGCCCGATCTTGAAGATGTGCATGTACTCGTGGCGCTCGAAGTCCTTGAGCGACAGGATGTCTCGACCTAGAAAACTGCGCATGGCGTTTTCCCCTTTCTGTGGGTGCTTTGCAGAGCGAATCTTTCAATCATCTTATCCGCATTGATGCTCAACCGTATCTGGATCAAGCTCAGGGGCGCAAGCGAATAGGTCAGTTCCCGCCTTGATCTAGATCATGGCCCCACCCTGACGGAGATCGGTTGCAGCGGATGAGGCGCGATGCTACACTTCCCCGCCTCAAGTCGTGTGCTTTGACTTCAAGGAGAGCCGATGACCCCCTGCATGACGCCGTCCCAGATCCAGGCCGTTCACCAGGCCGCCCAACGCTATGAGCCCCACATGGTCCGTTTCCTGCGCGAGTTGATCGCCATCCCCAGCGAAAGCGCCCACGAAAAAGCCGTGATCGACCGCATCCGGGCCGAGATGCAGGCAGTGGGTTTCGACGAGGTGCGCGTGGACGGCATGGGCAACCTGCTTGGCCGCATCGGCAGCGGTAAAACCGTGGTCGCCATCGACACCCACGTGGACACGGTCGGCATCGGCAACCGCGACGAGTGGCGGCGCAACCCGTACGGCGCCGTGCTGGAGAACGGCATCATCTACGGGCGCGGCGCCTCGGACCAGAAGGGGCCGATGGCGAGCATGGTGTACGCGGGCAGGATGATCAAGGAGCTGGAGCTGCTCGACGATTTCACGCTCTACATCGTGGCCTCGGTGCAGGAGGAGGACTGCGACGGGCTGTGCTGGCAATACCTCATCCGCGAAGACGGGTTGCGACCCGACGTGGTGCTGATCTCGGAGCCGACCAACCTGAACGTCTATCGCGGCCACCGCGGACGCGTCGAGATCGAGGTCACCACGCGCGGCAAGTCCTGTCACGCAAGCGCGCCGGAGCGCGGGGTGAACGCGGTGTGCAACATGGTGCCCATCATCAGCGAGATCCAGCAGCTCAACGAGCGGCTGGCCGCCGATCCATTCCTGGGCAAGGGCACGGTGGCCGTCACGCACATCGGCTGCCAGACCCCCAGCCTCAACGCCATCCCGCCCCAGTGTTCCATCTACCTGGACCGCCGTCTGACCCTTGGCGAGGACAAGCAGACGGCCGTGCGCCAGGTGGAGGAGGCCGTGCAGCGCTCGGGGATGGAAGCCGCGGTGAGCGTGCCCACCTACCGCAGGCCAAGCTACACCGGCCTGGTCTACCCCACTGAGAAATACTTTCCACCCTGGGTGCTGGAAGAAGACCATCCCGCGGTGCAAAGCGCGGTGGACGCTTACCAAACGCTGTTCAACGCGCAGCCCCACGTCGGGCGCTGGGTGTTCAGCACCAACGCGGTCTCGATCACGGGCATGTTCGCCGTCCCCAGCGTGGGATTTGGACCCGGCGACGAAATCTACGCGCACACCGTGGACGAGCAAATGCCGGTCGAGCACCTGGTCAAGGCGGCGGCTTTTTATGCCTCCTTCCCCACGCACTTCGTCCATGGCCGGAAGCGGGAAGCGCGCTCGGGTGAGCGAACCACTGGAAAATGGGACCTGCAACGATTATGATAAAGTCCAGCAGCGTTGGGGCGTAGCCAAGCGGCAAGGCAACGGGCTTTGGACCCGTGATCGCAGGTTCGAATCCTGCCGCCCTAGCCAGGCCAACATCCCTCCAGCGGGGAGCGGCTTTCAACACAAAGCCAACTACTGAAAACCTGCATGGTGCCGACATGAAGTTAGACATGCTGGAAGCGTTGCTCCGGCGGCTGAAGCTGAACATCCCGGTCGACAAGGCGCTTCCCGCTTTTTACCACGCCTCTTATGTCAACGAGATCGCGGAATCGGATCTGAAATCCAACGAGCGCTTGGAGTTTCTGGGCGATGCCGTGATCGAGCTTGCGGTGGCCAACTTCCTGTTCGAAGCGTTCCCCTACTTGAACGAAGGCGAGCTGACCAAGATCAAGTCCGTGGTCGTCAGCGGCTCGACGCTCGCCGACCGGGCCAAGGCCCTTGGCTTCGATGAGTGCCTGTTCCTGGGCAAAGGCGAGGAAAACGGCGGCGGAAGGAAGCGCGCTTCGCTGCTTGAGGACGTGTTTGAGGCCTTTGTCGGCATGCTCTACTGCGAGAAGGGGTTTGTGGCGGCCAAGCGTTTTGTGATCGGCCAGCTCAAGGAGGAAATCCGGCGCGCGGCGCTGGGCAAGGGGCCGCGGGACTCCAAGACGCGCTTGCAGGAGCTGGCGCAGAAGGAAGGTTTTAAGCCCGAATACACCCTGGTCGCCGAAGAGGGCGCCGATCACGCCAAGCGCTTCACGGTGCACGTGCGCGTGGCCGACCTGGAAGGTACGGGCTACGGCTCCAGCAAGAAGGAAGCTGAACAGGCCGCTGCCGAGCAAGTCTGTATGCAATTCTACGCCGAAGAATGAGCTGCCTCGCGGCTGAGCTGCGCGGCGAGCGCGTGCTTGTGATCGGGGCAGGCAACCCCTAAAGTGTAAGGCACACGCGCCCGTAGCTCAGTAGGATAGAGCAGCGGTTTCCTAAACCGCAGGTCGCAGGTTCGACTCCTGTCGGGCGTACCAGTCTTTTGTCTCGATCTCAAGGAGGGGACATGCAACGCTTCAAACACGGGGTCGCGCTTGTCTTGTTGACGGGGCTGAGCAGCTTGGCGGGGTTAGGCACTCCGATTGCTTACGAGGTTTGGGTTGCCAACCAAGGGCTGGATCTGATCCAGATTTTCGACGGCACAACGCTTCGCATGGTTGAGCAGATTGAAATAGACACCGATAACCAACCGGCCACCAGCAAACCGCACATGGTGTTGTTCAGCCCGGATTTCCAGTACGCGTACGTGACCAATGTGGGCCGGGGGACGGTTTCCATTGTGCACGCGGATACGCGCCGGATCGTGGCGGAGTTTGCCACCGGCAAGGGCGCTCATGCAGCCGTGCCTTCCCCAGACGGCAGGCGCGTGTTCGTCGCCAACGTCAATGAAAACACCGTGACAGAAATCCTCACTGACACCCAAGCCGGGACCTTCGCGCTGGGGCGCACGATCCACACCGGCACGCGCCCGATCTGCGCCATGTTCACCGCCGACAGTGCCCAGGCTTACGTCACCTTGGGCGGCGACCCTAAGGCCGCGGATGCCGCTCAAACGGGCGGCGTTGAGGTCATCAGCGTGAAGGAGGGAGCAATTGTTCACCGCTTCCCCGACACAGGCAAGGAGGGGTGTGGACTGCTCCGTTCCCCGCTGGGCGGCCGCGCCATGTACGCGAACGTAGGTCATCCCCTGAACCAAGTAATGGTGTTTGACACCAAGTTGACTCAAATGGTCTACCGTGGCTCTGCCCTCAACAAGGACCCCCACGGCATGTGGATCACTCCAGATGGCACGCAGCTGTGGGTCCTGGGCCGCCAGGACAACCAGATCACGCTCTTTGACACAGTGTTGTTTGAGCGCATGAGCTCCATTCCCGTAGGCGACCGGCCGGACCTAGCCGACAGCTCCCCGGATGGGCGCTATTTGTTCTACACTCTGCGCGGGGAGGCCGTGACCGGCGACGTCCACAGCGTGTCCGGCCGAACCCCCGGCGTGGGGATCGTTGACATCGAACACCGAACCCAAGTTCAGATCATCCCTCTGTCGGGCGACCCGCACGGCATTGCAGTTCGACCACTTCAATAGCACAAAGGAGGGACGTTATGCCCAGCTGCAAGGAACAGCTCCAACGAGAGATGGTTGAAACCCGCAAAGAACTGGTGAGCACGGTCAAAGGCTGCACGCCAGAGGAATTCGTCTGGGTCCCGCGACCGGGGATGAAGTCGGTTCACGCGATGCTCCAGGAAGTCGGCTTGATGGAAAAACTCCATACCATGCTCCTGGCCCAAAACAAGCTGGGCTCCTGGGGAAGCGCCGTGCGCTGGAGCGGCAAGACTGTGGACAAGGTTCTGAAGGATTTAACCACCATCCGCAAGGAGACGCTGGCTTTTCTGAAGCGCTGCCCGGACAAGGATTTTCAAACGCCGCGCGCGATTCCGGAGCCATGGCAGCAATGGTGGGGCAAAGAGGCCACCCCTGAGGCCCTGATCCGCTGGGTGTCCCGCCACGAGTACTACCACTTGGGGCAGATCGTCTACAACCGCTGGATGATCGGGCACAACCCCTATCAAAGCTAGCATCCTTTAGCAGTGGTAGGGCCGGCTGTGCCGGCCATCCTTTCCTGTGTGTCGGCTGGTAAAACCAGCCCTACTGACTACCACTGTTTTTGGTGGTGTTCCAGGGGGGCTTGACAATTATCTCCAATATGTGTATTGTATAATTCACATAAACCAGCTTGCCGCAGAATGGGAGTGAATGTTATGATGACGACAACTACGATCACCAGGAACGGAAAAGGTGGGGATATGGTGGGCAAGAAGGAAGTGCTCAGCAGCGTACTCGATCAAATTAAAAGACAATATGGTGAAGGGTCCATCATGTGGATGGACGACAATACCCACATGGATGTGTCCGTGATCCCGACGGGCTCGCTGTCCCTAGACATCGCCCTGGGTGTGGGGGGCATTCCCCGCGGGCGCATGATCGAGATCTTCGGCCCCGAGGCCTCGGGCAAGACCACGCTGGCCCTGCACATGATCGCCGAGGCGCAACGTCTGGGCGGCGTCGCCGCCTTCGTGGACGCCGAACACGCGCTCGATCCGCAATATGCCAAAGCCATCGGCATCAAGCTGGACGAGATGCTCATCTCCCAGCCCAACTCCGGCGAACAGGGGCTGGAGATCACCGAGAAGCTGGTGCGAAGCGGCGCCGTGGACGTCGTGGTGGTGGATTCGGTGGCAGCCTTGGTCCCAGAGGCGGAAATCGCCGGCAACATGGGCGATGCCCAGGTGGGCCTGCAAGCGCGCCTGATGAGCCAGGCAATGCGCAAGCTGTCGGGGGCCATCAGCCAGACCAAGACCATCGTTATCTTCATCAACCAGATACGCCAGAACATCAACGCCATGCAGTGGGGTCCCAAGACGACCACCACCGGCGGCCTGGCCCTCAAGTTCTACGCCTCGGTGCGGCTGGACGTAACCCGCATCGGCCGCATCAACGAGGGCGAGGAAGTCATCGGCAACGAAACGCGCGTCAAGGTGGTCAAGAACAAAGTGGCCCCGCCGTTCAAGGAAGCCAACTTCGACCTCATCTTCGGCAAGGGCGTCGTGCGCGAGCGCGACCTGATCCAGGCCGGCATGCAGATCGGCGAGGTCAAGAAGAAGGGCGCGTGGTTCTCCTATGGCGACACCCAGTTGGGCCAGGGCCTGACCAACTCAGCGGAATATTTGAAGCAGAACCCTCAACTGGCCAACGAAATCGAGCTCAAGGTGCGCAACCAAGCGCATTTACCGATGCCGACCATGTTGTCCAGCACTCCCAGCCCCAGCGAGGAAGAGGCCGAGGAAAAGCCCGCAACCAAGTCCCGCGCCAAGAAGGCCAGCAAAGATGAGGAAAGCGCTGCCGCTCCAGCAAGCGCGTGAGGCGGCCTATCGGCTGATCCGTTACCGCGCGCGCAGCGTTCAAGAGCTCCAGACCAAACTGGAAGAAAAAGGCTTTGACGCCCAGGTGATCGAGCACACGATCGCCTGGGCTCATTCTTCCGGGCTGCTGAACGACGCCAAGTTCGCCCAGCTGTGGGTCAACGATCAGGTGCGCCGCCCTCGGGGTGCGCGCCAGTTGCGTTGGGAGCTCAAGAACAAGGGCGTTTCCGAGGAAGACATCGACAATGCCCTGTCTAAGGCCGAGCTGGACGAGCGGGAGTTGATTCGGGGCTTGGTCGAAAAGCGCCTGGCGCTGTACCGAGGCCAACCCTGGGAAAGCCAGCAACGCAAACTCGCGACGTACCTGGCCCATCGAGGCTTTGCCATGCAGGACATTGCGGCAGTACTCAAAGAGTTCAAGCACCTTCCCTCTGCCCACTGAACGTCAAAACAAGGAGAGTACTCTTATGCAGCCCTATAAAAAATCTCAGAATATCG
>Ga0326597_10003356_pt1 | contig 23154 bp, 23 predicted proteins | sample RVTome_12_FD_203789 | JGI IMG/M metagenome (GOLD analysis project Ga0326597, IMG submission 203789) | Soil microbial communities from uranium-contaminated site in the Upper Colorado River Basin, Wyoming, United States - RVT100D185 | ecosystem: Environmental > Terrestrial > Soil > Contaminated >... | reverse complement strand
GCAGGGGATCGGCCCTCTTTGGACTGTTGACAGACCATCTCTGCAAGCGCACCCATCTCCAGATTCCAGTCGACGCCCGGCAGCCGCACGAGCTCGCCCATGGCTTCGATACGGTCGAGCAGATCCCGTAAGTCTTTGTGGCGCGTCGGTGCGGTTCCGCGCCGCGGCGGTGAGGCTGTTTTCTGCATCGGGTAAATTGTCTCTAGGTCGGAGGTCGTACTTTTAATCGAAAGTATTTCCGCTGCGCTACGGCACGCCGGTTTCGCAACGATCAGCCGTAAATCCGATGTTCACGGAACCGATAGATCAAAGCAAGTCTGCGGTCCAAGGTCGGCCTGGTTGCCGGGCGCTGGCCGTATCGATCGTCTCAGGCTGTCGCTTCCACACATATTCCACGTGTGGCGAAAAAGCCTATTTATTGTCGACGCTTAGCTCTGGCGTAGAATGCGTAGTTGTGTTATCTATACTGAGGGTTACAAAAACAGTTCGCGATCACCCGCGGACGCAAAATTTAGCAGTAGTGCTCGGGGGGTTATTGCATGTCAACGAAAGAATCTTGTTCGCTTAGGACCGTCGCCCGTGCTTCGGCGGGAACTTTGGCTCTCGGTGTTTTAGCGGCGATCTACAACGTGCCGGCCTATGCGCAACTCGAGGAAATCGTCGTGAGCGCACGGCGTGTCGAGGAGAGTCTGCAAAATGTACCGATCTCCGTGGCAGCGTTTACCGGAGCGGACCTCGAAATGCGCGGGATCGAGCGTGGCGAGGACCTCATGGTTGCCGTGCCGAACGTCGTTGTCGGCGGCAGCGGGCTGACTACCAGTGAGTCGGCTATCGTCATCCGTGGAATGCCGAATGTCGGCGTCTATCTCGATGGTGTTGCCCAGAGCACCACCGGCTTGCTGCAGTCGAATTTGCTGGAGCTCGAGCGCATCGAAGTGCTCCGCGGCCCGCAGGGCACGACCTTTGGTCGCAATTCCAACGGCGGCGTCATTCAGATGATCAGCAAACGCCCCGGCACCGAGTTCGGCGCGCGCGTTAAGGCCGAATTCGGCGAATACAGCCGGCAAGACCTCACGGCGGCAATCGATGTGCCGCTCACTGACACTTTGCTAACCAAATTTACGATTGGCCAGTACCGCCAGGACGGTCAAATCTGTAGCCTGTCAGTACCCAATTGCTATGGCGGGAAAAACGACGAGGCCTTTCGCGCGGATATAACCTGGACTCCAAGCGAACGCTTCGATCTCCGGATCGCTTACGATTACCAGAGCACCGCGAGCAGTGACCGCAAAGCTGTCGTCTTTACGGACCCGAATCACGTCCGGATTGCCGCATTAAACGTGGCGGCCAACGGCTGTGCGACCGGCGCTTTTTCCGCCGCAACCACCGCGCTGAGCTGCCCATACTTCTACGGAGTCACCGAATACTCGCAGCGAACCCACGAGGCGGGTTATCCAGGCGGTGAGGTCGGTCTATGGCAGACGCGCGGCGACGGCCCCGAGGATGGCATTACGACCGACTATGACGGGCTGACTATCACCACGAACTGGAACATCAACGACACGCTGGCGCTCGAGACGATCTCGGCCTGGTGGCAGAAGGACGGCCGGAACTACCGCGACATCCGCGGCGCTCAGGTCGTCGAAGGTGTCGAGGACGATCAGTACACGCGGGACAAAGTCTGGTCGCAAGAATTTCATTTAACGGGATCGATGCGCGAAGGGCGCATTACCTGGCTTGCCGGGCTTTGGTATCAAAGCTACGAGGAATGGGACGTCAACTACCGCTGGCCGGTACCTTGGGCGCGCAGCCCGGATGGGCCCGATCCCGGTTGCACGCCGGATGAAATAGCCGAAGTCGTAAGCTACGTCCAAGATCCAGCGAACTGGGACCTTGGATGGACCGAATATGTGGCCGGGGGCACTCCGGGCACGGCCGGCAGCACTCTCGCAAACTGGGCTCCGCAGGGTATCCCGCCGAGCGCGTGTTTTGGCGACCCGGGCCGCGAGATCGCTGATGACTACGCCGTCTTCGGGGAAATGCAATTTGCTATCACCGACCGGTTGAACCTGGCGCTCGGCGTGCGCTGGAGCGATCGCGATCGAACGGAGTATTTCTATCGTCGCGCTGGTTTCGCCGGTACGGCGGTCAAGCCACCCTATCCGGGTCCGATCGTGGGCGACATCTGGGCGGCCGATATCGTCGACTCGAACAAAGATCTCGATGCTTCCGTATGGTTTACGCCGAAGGTCTCGCTCGATTATCAGTGGACCGATGACGTCATGATTTACGGTAGCTACTCGGAAGGTTTCACCGCAGCCGAAGTGAACTTCGTGCAAACGGGCGGTGTGTTCGAGGAGACCGATCCGGAAATTGTGGCAACGATCGAATTCGGTATCCATTCAGATTGGCTTGAGGGGAACTTGCGCCTCAATGGCAGCATCTTCTTTACGGACTGGGAGAATATCCGTACCTCCGTCAACCCGCCGGATCCGAATAACCCCGGTCAAGTCTTGCTTTCGCCGGTCACCGTCACGGGTGGTAACGCCGAGGCGAAGGGGCTAGAGGCGGAGTTGACCTGGCAGGTGAACGACCGCTTCCTGCTGAATGCCGCGATCGGGCTGCTCGATACGAAATACATCGAATTGCTGCCGGGCGTGCCCGTCGCCGAGGGGCAGCGTTTCCCGTATGCGCCGGACGTGAGTTATAACGTCGGCGCCCAATACGATTGGACTTTGAACAACGGTGCGACGCTGACGTTGCGGGGCGATTACCGCTACATGGATGACTACGTCATGCACGAGCGCGAATCCGCACAGCTATTGCAGCCGGGCTTCGGGCTCAGCAGCATGCGTGTCATCTACGAGCCGGCGTCCCAGCAATGGAGCGCCTATGTCTATGGCACGAACCTGGGCGATGAGCGTTACTGGAATTCCGGGTTCATCGGCGGGAACGGTGGGCTGTTCTTGGCGCAGATTGGCGCGCCTCAGGAATTCGGTGCTGGTTTTACGTTTAATTTCGACTGATCGGCGCTAGGGGCGCCGTGAGCAAAGACAGGGCGAGACCGTCGGGTTTCGCCCTGTGTCTAGATTGAAGACGCACGAGGTAGGCGTTGTTGGCCGCGAGCGGGCATTTCCGGTCTTTTATCCGGACTTGGAGGAGGGCTGCAGTGTATAGACAGAGGTTCTGGTTGATCGGTATCGGCTCGCTTGTATTTGGCCTACCGGTTAGCGCACATCATTCTTTTCAGGCTGTCTACGATATGAACGCCCCCATCACCGTGGAAGGCACGGTCACGAAGCTCGAGTGGATGAACCCGCATATCTATTACTACGTCGACGTGGCGCAGCAGGACGGCACGGTCATCAACTACCGTATCGAAGGCGGCACACCCAACTCGCTGTACCGGCGTGGCTGGCGCAAGGACGATATGCAGCCCGGCGATACGATCACAGTCGAGGCATTCAAAGCGCGCAACGGCACGAATAACCTGGCCGGCCGGCGGGTTGTGCTGCCCGACGGACGGCGGGTCTTTTCCGGATCTACGGATGGCGGTCCGACGGAATCAGACCTCGATCCATAACAACAGGAAATTCGCACGATGAAGCATTATCCCTGCACTTATAGGGGCCTACTGCTTGTCTTGCTGGGAACCTATGCCGTCTGCGGCGTGGTGTCGGCGCAGACTTATGGGCCGGAGCCGACCAAGGGTGCCTGGTGGCATAAAGGTGAGCCGCAGCCGAACGGGCCGGTAGAGATCGGACCTGTAGACCTGACCGGAGTCTGGTACGGCGGCCCGAGCGGAAATTTGGCCCGCGCGACGCTGCCCGGCCAGGAGTTAGTCCTGACGCCATACGGCTACGAGCGGTATGCGACGGTCGATCATGCGCAGGATCCGAATAGTTTCTGCCTGCCGGCGGGGCCCGCGCGCATGATCATGATGGCCCATCCGGCCATGATCGTGCAGCACCCGGATGTGGTGGCGGTGCTCTCTGAATCGCAGCGTACGTTTAGGATCATCTACACCGACGGCCGCGATCATCCGGAGGACGTCACGGACTACCCGGAATTCATGGGCAGCTCCCTTGGCCGCTGGGAGGGTGAGACTTTCGTCGTCGAGACGGTCGGTATCGATCAGCGCACTTGGCTGGATACGTCGGGGCACGAGCATAGCGGTCACCTGACGACGGTCGAGCGTTTCCGATTGATCGAAGCGGGCAGTGTGCTCGAGCACATTGTGACTTACGACGATCCGGTATTTTTCGAGCGGCCGTTCACAACCCGCCGGGTCTACGATCGTCAGGTCGGTGACCGCATCATGAATCATGCGTGTGCCGAGAACGAAGGCGATATGGAGCACGCCTTGCCGTTGATTGGCGGGCTCGGGTTGGACGAGGCACTCACTCGCAAAGACGTAGAAGGCGATTGATATGCAAGCGACGCGCCGGACGGAAATCCGTAGTCTTGTTCCTGCCGCATTATTGGTGCTGGCCGGCGCGCTTGTCGCCATGCCGGCGCAGGCGGAGATCATCTACTACCAGCTGCAGCTGAGCGGCAGTCAAGCAGGCGATGGCGATGGCGAGGCCCACGGTACTCTATCGATTGACACTGACACTGGACGGATTGTCTGGGGTCTCTATTACTCGAATATCGCAGCGCCGACTGCAATGCACATCCACCGCGGCGCGGCGGGAGCAGGCGGGGGCGTCATCGTGCCCCTTAATGTCGAGAGCAAACTCGGGGCAGGGGCCTTGACCGGAACGGCGACTGCCGATCTCGACGCTGTCGCCGAGATACTGGGCGGGGCGGAGAATTTTTACGTCAATATTCACACCGCGGACTTTCCGCGCGGCGCGTTGCGTGCGCAGCTGGGCGCAGAGTGGAGTGCTCAGAACTGATCTGAGAAATATATTCTAATTAACTGTTTATCTTTATTATTTATGTGTGTTGTGCCATCCATCCAATGCTACTCCGGCGGCTGTGCGCTGCCGCGAATCAGAATGCTCCCATCTTCGCGCGTGATCGTGGCGCCTTGCATGCCGTAGGTCCCGGCAACTCTCGAAGGATGGCCGGCCGCCTTGAGCACTTCGCCGGGTTTGACGGTATCCGCGTTCCAACCGCGTTTGCGCATATTCGTCCGATTCGGAAATTGAATCGCCCACTCGATCTTGGCGCCGTTTGCGTCGGTCACTTCGACGTAGAGATGCGGGTGCGGATTGATGAAATCGAACCGGGTGACGACGCCCTGGATCTCGACCACGCGATCGGCATCGTAAAACGGTGCTTGGGAATGATGCGCCTCGAGCAGCGGTATCAGCGATAGGCTTGCGAGGGCAACTAGGATCGAAGAGGCGGTCTTGATCATTGGGCTCTCCCTACTCAGTTCGTCTGCCATTTCGACGGTAGGTACTTAAGCGGTTCACGCGCCCGCACCGGGTCGCATCCGTACGGCAGCACGAGATCTTCCTCCGATCGTGTCCACTGAAAGCTGAAGCCGGTCGGCTCGGTCAGGAATACGGGATCGGCGACTTCCAGTTCGAGTATCAATTGGTCGCCGTCGCGGCGGTAGCGCTCGATCACGCGCTTCTCCGTCGACGACGGAATATTACCGAGATCCTCGAGACCCGTCGGATCGTACGCGAATTTAGTCGTCTCGATGACAAACTCGTCGTCTTCGTACCAGCCGACGGAGTGACCTTGGATGGAAAAGTCGTAGGGGCCGGCATCGGGATGGCCGTGGCCCTGCAGCCAGACGGTACGCACCACGTCGTCCTTTTCGTAAGTCAATACGACTCGGTCGGTGCGTTGCTCGAACTTAAAGGCGTAGGGATCTGCGACCAATGACGGCAGCGAGGCCTGAACGCAACTGTATTTCGTCGCGATCGGCTCATCGAATATTTCCATATGTGCCTTAGCGCGAGGGTGGAGCGGCATGTTCTCGGGCACGAACGGGCACGGGCCGCCATCAGCCGGTAAACACGAATCGGCGGCCCAATTGCCGGAGAAATCAGGGATGCCGAGCGTCTGTGCGGCGACGCTGCCGGGAAGCAAGAGAATGCCGGTGATCGCGAATGCCAACCGCATCGAAGTTCCCCCTCTGTGTCCTATGGCGGCGCCGTCCAAAGGGTCCCGATCACGGTCGTTCGCGTGGGACCATTAATCGCGCCGCCGCCACTTGCGCTGCGCACACGGCTCGGCTGAACCAACGCTACTCCGCGGAGCTAACGCGGCCGATCGACACGGCATGGTGTCGGGTCCCAGCCGGCATTGTTGCGCTGTTGCTTGAAATGATTCGTCGTCGTGTACGGCCGCGTCAGATTCTGCGGATCCGTGACGATACTCGTGACCACGAGCCAGCGGTCGCCGTTGGGCTCCGTAAATGCGTAGAAATGTTCCTCGAGCCGCGTATCCGCGCTGTATGGCGCGCCATTCTTGCGCAGATAGCCGGGCCGCAGATGCGTCGTGCGAACCGTGAGATAACGCTCCGCACCCGTGCCTTCCCATGAGGCGACGGAGTGTCCTTGCCACGAAGCGGTAGGGTTTTGATTACCGGCAGCTGCGCCGAAATGGAGCAAGCGCGTTTGTGTGCCCGAGTCGATGTCGAGTTCCAGCGTATCGTCGTCGACCCATCTAAATCGCAGGCGACTCGGCACGCGCATGATCACGGGTGCACCGTACGATGCGCATTCGAGCCCGTTGGCGGCATCGGCAGCGGGATCCCAAGCCGCGGCCCGCTCGCGCGCCGCAGCGTTGAGCGGCAACATGTCGAAATCGCCAGGAGGTGGCATCGACATCCGCAGATGCCACTGCTCGGTCACGACGGCGACCCAGTAGCCGGACGGATCCTGGCTCACCGGTACCCCAAGCCGGCCCGTGGCCTCGGATGCCGCAGCGCCATTTGGCCGACCCTGTGCGATCGCGTGCTCCAGGCTTGCCGCGCAAAACGTTGCGGCCACGGTCAGCCCCAAGGCTAGGGCGCGAAGCTGAAGCGGGTTCGAGCGCATGCCGCTACCGGACTCTGCCGACCCATTCCCAGCCGTCGCTCGGACGCCTGAGTTCGCGCAGCAAGAGGCGCGGGGCAGCGGAATCTCTGGACGGATCGCCCCTAGCAACTACATGGTCGCCGGGTCGCAGTGTCGTTCGCGTCAAATCGGATTCGGCTAGCTGACTGATCGAACCCCACTCCAGGGCCCACGTGCGTATGCTGCCGTCGTCCTCTGCGACGTCGATGCGCAGAAATGAGTGCGGATTACGCCAGACGAGCTCGCGCACCGTGCCTTCGATCTCGATCACGTCATCCGCACTGTTGTAGGTCGCTGCAAACGAATGGTGTGCGTATACCCTGCCAGCGCCTGCGAGCAAGAGTGCGGTCGCGATACTGGCCAGTAGGAGTTCGCGCCGTAACAATGCTTTCATGAGTGGCCCTCCTTCGAGCTATTTTGCAAGGCTGCTATAGACAGCCTCGACAAATCTTGCCGTGGTCCAGGGGCCGCGATCGCTGCCATAGAGCGAATCATACCCGCGCGTCGGCCTAGCCTCTTGCACCTGTGCCAAGGTCATGCCCCGGCCGATCATGTCGCGAATCCGATCACGGACGACCGTCAACATGTCGCGGTAGTAGACGACTTCGGCGTGGTCGGCGATACGACCATGCCCTGGTATGACCAGCGTACCGCCCGCGGAATTCGCGCTCGGAACCGCCAGGCTGATTAGTTCGTTCAGCGCATCGACGAAGCCGTCGGCGCTGCCGCCGGCAGCGAGGTCAATGAAAGGGAAGCGGGTGAGATCGAGCAAGTCACCGACACTCAGCACGTCGGACTTGCGAAACCACACTATGCTGTTGCCGTCGTTATTCGCGGGTCGATGCATGATGACGACCGGCTCGCCGTTGAAATACAGACGCTTAATGGGTGTCGAGTACGTGTTGTCCGGCCACGCCGCTTCGGGGCGAGGGTCGTTTCCCGGGGTGGGTAATACCATGCGCGTAAAGACATTGAGATGGGCGATCAACGAGGCGCGGTCATAGTCGAGTATGCCTTGTGGGCCCGCGCCGTAATTCTCGCCCCGCAACGGGACGATCTGGCCGGTGACGACAATGGCTTCGTTGCCACCGCTGTGGTCCAAGGCTTCGGTTGTGTTGATGATGTAGCGCAACGGCCCGCCGGTTGGAATCGTCTCGATGGCGGCGAGCACCGCAGTGCTCGTTGAGGCGGTGCCCGTATCGACGAGTAACAAGCCGTCGTCGCCGGTTTGCACCGTGATATTCGCACCCGCCCCAACGATCATGTAGATGTTGCCCGCGACAGGCACGACCCGGACTTCGCCGGGTTGCGGGGCTGGCGGCACTGGGGACCACGCCGGCAAGTCGTCGCTTCGTTGCGCGCGGACTTCCTTCGAGGCGGACAGCACAGCTGCCATAAATACGAGCATCAACATCGTAGAGGCCCACTGCGCACTCATGCGCGTGCGCTCTATAGAGAAAGCATGCGCTGTGGCGGTCATTCGGAAATTACCCGTGCGGGAACGGGTAGGCTGCGCATGCGCTCGATATACTCAGGGAACATCGTCGCAGCGCCGCCCATGCGTGCTTCGAACGGCGTCCGATATACGTCGGTCACGTTCGGATCTAACGCCGGCAGGGGGCTACGCCCGGGCAGAAAATGCGCGACGGTGCCCCGCGGAACGGCGGTCTCGGTCGCTTCCTCGCAGGGATAGGGCGCCATGACCATCGTCGGGTCATTCACCCACATCATCGAGCTGCGAATATAGGGTTCGGTCAGATACGCCGGGTCGTACATGATGACCGTCGCCTGCAAGTAATCGCCGATTCGACGCCAGTGCGTACGTACCGTAGTTTGATCGCTACGCATGATACCCCAGCGTCGTACATAGGCTTCCTTGACATGGGTCGTTGTCGTCACAAGCACGTCGCCTTGCCACTCGCCGGTCGTGAAGCCGCTCCAGGTATGGGGCGCGTGACGCGGCGGATGCGGTCGGCCATCCATCCAGATGGTCGTTTCCTGTTGCTCCATGTTGATGTGGCCGTGGTAGGCGATGATCTGTTGCGTCGTGTAGTCGATCTCGGGCCAAAAGCGGATCTGCGACAATGGGCCCTCGAGCGAGTAATCCCAGGCATGCGGCCGACAGACCCATTCTGCCATGTCGAATTCCTCTGCTGACCAGCTATGCAGACGGTACCTGCTGTCCTCGCTGATAGGCACGCCCGCGGCGTCGAGCGTCAGGCCGCTGCCGTCCTGGTTGCGCGGCAGAGGCCGCCAGAGGCCGGTGATGTCGATCTCTGCGTGCGCAGTGACGGTCGCGCTCAGTACCACCAGCGCAACAGCACCGATGACCATCGATGAGTATTTTTTACGCATGTCTCGATTAGTTCCCGTGCGCTGTCAGCATCGCTATATTCCCCGCACCAACGGCTAGTTCTGCGTGCGTAAGAAAGCTACCCCCAAAAGGCTGCAACTTCAGTTCGCAGATAAGGCCATCACGGTCTGCCATGCTTTGGAGCCGCCGGACGGCTAGCAGCTGCGGCTACTCGTTGGAGAGCCTTGGGCGGTGCCATAACCGACCGGTTGATTTTGAGTATAGTATACTGAGTTACCGATTTGGAAAAGCCGCGACGGCGCGGCGAGTCGCTCGAGAATAGTGACTTCTGTCCCGTCCGTTACGGTGTAAGGATCCGCTTTACCCGAACCCCGAGCACGAGCCGAACATGCGAATCTCGCCCATGACTGCAGACGGTTTTGCCACCGATATTGTGCTTTCAAAGCAAAGCGTCTCTGAGTTATTCTCCTTGGACTCTTCCGTACAAGAACGACGATGACCGTTACGGGACTCAGCCGGTTTTCTGAGTGCGATGCTATCGACCGGTCGCGACGGGCAACCATCGCCGCAGCGGCTTGTTTTGTACTCGTGACCTGCGCCGGGCCGCAGGCCGTTTTTGCCCAGCCGACTACTTCAATATCAATGAGCGGCGTGGTTGGCGACCCGGAAGAGGGCAAACGGTTTTGGGAAACGCTCGCGACATCCTCGTGCAAGAACTGTCACGGTATCCAAGGTCAAGGCGGATTCGCACCGGCGCTCGCCGGCCGCGGCTTGACGACCGAAGACTTCATGCGGGCAATCACGCAACCGGCCATCATGCCGGAGTTTCCGCAGTATAACGTTCAGCACATGGCAAACTTTGCGGCGCATTTCGCGCGGTTGCCGCCGGTGACGACGCCCGCACCCTGGCGTTTTGCCATGCCGGAAGATGCGGGTCCCGGCCTCATGATCGCGTTCGCGATCGGCTGCGCTCAATGTCATGGGCCTGAACTCGAGACGCCACGGCACAACGCGGGCGCGGTATTTGCCGACGCGGACTTCGAGTGGTTCAAGACACACGTGTACGCGCATACGTCGGTCGTCCGGGACCATTGGGCGTTACTCGAGTTGCCATCGCCGCCGCCGTGGGAGCGCATGGGCGATTATTCGATGGATCGCTTACCGGAATCCGTGCTCGCCCAGATCTGGGGCTGGATGACGGATGAAGGTCTGCTGACGCCGATCACCGCGTCATTGCCGAAGCCCGAAAAAACCACTGACGGCGTTCGTTATACGTTGACGCTACTCAACCAAGGGCTGCGCGACAGGGGGCTCGTCGCCGAGGACGTGGAGATTGAGTTGATGCTTCCGGCAGGGGCCGCGGTCGTGAGCGCTTCCGGTGAAGGTTATCAGGGCGTCGAGCGCGATGCGCAAGCGCAAAAAGACGTCGTGACGTGGCACGTCGCCCAGATCGCTCCGCAGGACCGGCCGAAATTTCAGCTTACGCTCGCGGATGTCGGGGGCAGCACTGAGGATACTCTGAGCGGCGCCGCCACCTGGCTCGGACAGGATACGAAACACCCCGAGGTGCTCAATTTACGCGTCGGTCAGCGACCTCGTAGCTTCCCTTGATGAAGCGCAACTATTCAGCCGTATACCGTCAGCGCCATCAGCAACAATAAGAAAAGGGTGAATTGACATGAATAAGCTCGCTGCTCTTCTTGCTCCGCATGTGCATTGGGGCTTGCGGTTGTCCGTCGCGGCCACATTTCTCTGGCATGGCTATCACAACCTGCCGCCGGGCGGCTTCGAAAGTCGTTTCGGGATGCCTGGCGGATACGTCATGGCAATACTGGAAATGGCCTCGGGGGCGGCCTTGTTCGCCGGCGCATTCACGCGACCGATTATCACGCGGCTCGGCGCTATCGGCGTCATTGTCTTTATGATCGGCGCTATCGTTCTGGTCCATGGTCCTCAAGGCTGGGATAGCCGTACCGGGGGAACGGAGTTCCAGGTGCTGCTGCTGACGGTCGGTCTATACTTTTTCGCGAAAGGAAATAACGATGTTTAAGCTGAACTATAACGCTGGCTTCTCTGTAGCTATCGCATTGCTGATTGCTCTGGGCACATCCGCGGCCGCACGTGCGCAGCCTGCCGACCTCATCCTGACCAATGGCAAAATCATTACGGTCGATAACACGTTCTCAATTGCCGAGGCTGTTGCCATACGCGGTGAGCAGATCGTCGCCGTTGGTACGAATCAGGAAGTTGCCGGTTTGGCCGGTCCGTCTACGCGCCGCATCGACCTCGAGGGCAAATCGGTCGTGCCGGGCATGATCGACAACCATGCTCACTACATGGAAGAGGGTGCCTACTGGCTCCACGAGCATCGGCTCGACGGCGTGGACTCGCGCGCGCGGGCCCTCGAAATGATGCGCGCCCGCGCCGCCGATCTTGGGCCCGGTGGTTGGGTATTCACGCTCGGCGGCTGGTCACCGGATCAGTTTGCCGATGATGACAGCCCGTTTACGCGCGCAGAACTCGATCGCGTCGCGCCGAATAATCCAGTCCTGTTGCAGTTCACGCGTTGTTGCACATTCGTCAACTCCAGAGCGATCGAGGAACTCGGTCTCGAGGAAATGAATGAGCCGTGGATCGAGCGCGATCGAAACGGGCGCGCGACCGGTGTCGTCGACGCAGCAGGCGCGAACCGGCTCACGCGGCATCTCGTGCAAGTACCGCCGGAGGATGAGCTCGAAGCCGGCGGCCTTGCGATGATTCGCGACTTGAACATGGCGGGCATCACTTCGTCGGGAGGTTCTTGCGATTTCCCGGAGATGTATCGGCGTTGGCAACAGGAAAATCGACTCGGCATGCGGTTCTTCTGTTTTCTGACGGTGGATGGCGGGGCCCGTTCTCCCGCGGATGTCGAGCGGGTAATCGCGGGTATGTCCGAGCTCAAGTATTTTCAAGGCGACAACTGGATCGACTACGTCAACTGGGGTGAGCGGGTATACAACCTCAATGACAACATGACGGATCTGATGCCGACGCAAGAGCCCGGCCAGTTCGAGAACTGGGGTCGGGTCGCACGAGCCGCCGCCGCGCACCATATTCCGCTAATGATCCATACGACGCTCGAGCCAACCGTGGAAGGTCAGCTCCGCCAGGTCGAAGCGATTGCCAGGGACTATCCGGTCCGCACGATGCGCTGGACATTCATGCATATGGAGCAGGTGACTACCGATCAGCTCGAGCGCATGAAACGTCTGAACATGTATGTCGGCGTTCATCCGCGTGCGACGGTCATGGGTGGAATTTACATTCGTGTGCACGGTGACCGTGCCTATCACATGCCACCGCTGAAGACGATTCAAGATAGCGGCATCGTATGGGGTCTCGGCACAGACGCGTTCGAGGTCAACCAGTATCGGCCGTTTACAACGCTATGGTGGGCCGTGACGGGCAAAATGGTTGGCGGCAAAATCGTCAACCGCGAGCCGGTAAGCCGCGAGGACGCGTTGATCGCGCACACTCGCAGCAACGCGTACTTCTTCTTCCGTGAGGATATCCTCGGCTCGATTGCTCCCGGTAAGCTCGCCGACATGTTAGTGATCGACCGAGATTACTTGACCGTTCCTGCCGACGAGATCAAGGACATCAACCCGGTGCTGACGATTGTCGCCGGTCGTATCGTTTATGATGCCAATGCGGGCTGAGCTGACGTGACCGGCGGAATCGGTCGCGCAACGGAATAGGCGGCGGTACGCGTTAGAGATTATTGATTTCGGCCGCGCGCTTGAGCAGCTTCTCGAGCGCGCGATCAATCGCGGCTACTTCTTCAGCCGTCAGCGCGGCCACGCGGCGATGGTGATAGCGTGAGGCAAGCTGCAATATTTTCCGGGCGCGTTTGCGGCCGGCTTTGGTAATCGCGTAGGTGGTGCTGCGACCGTCCGCAGGATTCTGCCAGGCGTCGACGAAATTCTGTTTGTGTAATAGCGCCAGCGCGCGGCTAACCTGTGGGCGCTTGAGGCGCATGATGTGGGCCAGACGCTTGACGGTAGCCGACGACAGCTCTTCCAAGACGCCGAGCACGCGACTTTCTGTCAAAGAGAGCTCGTGTTGCTTGGCGAGGTTTCGGCCGGCTTCCTGCTCGAACGCACGATTCAGCACGCTGATCCGGTAGCTCAGCAGATCGGTATGGTGGGGGAGCGGCGGTAGCGCCTCGCCCGGGTCTTCTTCTTCGTTGCGCGCCATGAGCGTTTCTAAGCGTAAAGTGGCGCATTATACGCTGAGTAGACCCCAGCTTGTCGTCCCGGTCGAGTCAGCCCGTGGCAGCCTCAGTGGTGTCGCCTTTCGGCGGCAAGGAAAATCCTGCCACCTGCTTGTAACGATCGGATATTTGCTTGAGCTCGTCCTGACTGATGACGTCCTCAATCCTGTCGAAGGGCTCACCATTCGTAAGCTTATCCACCTTGATGATCATGTAATCGGGTGGAAATTCACGGTTCATGCGCACGATCTTAGCGGTGGTTTCGCGCCGATCTTGCTCGTAGGCGTGCAACGCGGCCACGGGATCGTCGAGGGCAGCAAGATGCGCTGCCAGCGTCCGGGCATCGATTGCTCCTTGTGCCGCGCCGTTTGAGCCACGCGGATACATTGGATGGGCAGCGTCGCCCATTAGCGTGACTCTTCCAAAGGTCCACTGCGGCACGGGGTCTTTATCGACCATCGGATACTCTAGGACCACATCTGCGTTCGTGATGAGATCGGGTACATTGAGCCAGTCAAAGCGCCAGTTGGCATAGATCGGAAGAAAGTCTTTATAACTGCCTTTACGGTTCCAGTCATTCATTTGGACATCGGGCATGCGGCATTCCGCCATCCAGTTGATGAGCTGAGTGCCCTCGCCGTCGATGTCATCGACGATCGGGTAAACGACGATCTTGCCCGTCTCGATGGAGCCGATGCGCATATAGGTTCGCCCGTCAAATATCGGTTTGCGTCGCGTGACTCCACGCCACGTGTTGATGCCGGCAAACTGCAACTGCTCGTCGGGATAGAACTGCCGGCGGATCGACGAGTTGACGCCATCGCATGCGACGACGATGTCGGCGTGCGCGGCATCCAAGGCCTTGCCGCTGGTCGTCTCCTTAAACGAAATTGTGACCCGGCGCGCGTCCTGCTCGATGCCGGTGCAATGATGATTCGTCGCGATTCGGTCTGGACCGAGCGCGGCCAGTGCGGCCGCGAAGAGAATTTTGTGGAGCTTGCCGCGATGAATTCCGAGTTCGGGTTGGTCGTAGCCGCCGAAAAGCCCTCGCGGTTCTTTATAGATTAGTTGGCCATGGCGGTTGAAGAAGGCGCTTTCGCGATTCTCAATCGCTACGCTGCGCAGCTGGTCACGTAGGCCCAGTGCCGCGAACTCGCGCATGGCATGCGGGAGCAAGGTAATACCGACGCCGATGGGCTCGATGGTCGGTGCGCACTCATAGACACGGCACTCGATTCCACGCCGCTGCAGATGCAACGCCAGTGTCAGGCCGGCGATGCCGCCTCCCACGACTGCCACTTCCACTGCGGCGTGCTCCTTATACGATGCGCGAACCGCTAATTATAGCCACGCCGGCTGGGTCGGTTGAAATTGCTCGATCGTTCCCAACACCATTTCGAGCACACCGGAGGCGGTCGGCCGTCGCGAGGCGAATAGCGCTATCGCCAGCGGTCCATGGCTTTGCGGTGATCCGATTCCGGCGGAAGCTCCGCGAGCTCGATGCGGATACCGTTGAGATCCATCACGTTGGCTAGTACCGCACCTGTGTCGCTCTGGCGAACTTCGGTGACTTCGGCGCCGGCGCGACGAAACATCTCGGCTGTTGCCGTTACGTCTTCGACATGGATCCCGAAATGGTTGATGCCCGTCGGACGTCCGTTGGCTCGATTGAATTCGACGAACGTATTTTTGCTAACTTGCATATAGACCAAGCGCGTTTCACCGGATTCGTCACTGGCACGGAATGCCTCTGAGAATCCCAGCGTGTCCGTGTAATAGCTGACGGCCGCGTCGATATCTGGCACGGTGATGCCGACATGGTTGACGCCGACGAGTCCGCGATTGCTGCTCTGGCCGATTGCGGTTTGAACGCCAATTCCGACCGCTAGGCCCGCGGCAAAGATGTAAAGACCTCGCATTGTTTCCCCCTTAATCTCATCGAGTCGAGCAGGCACAGTGTTACCAATATTTATACGCTCGCGCCGAGAGCTTGTCCATGCACTCGGGAGCGCGACAGGCATCGATCCGCGCTTTGGGCCGTGAGAGTCACAGTAGTGCAATCCGCGCCTCGCATACCGCTGGGGTCCAAGCTTCGATACACCGATCTGGATATCTTTGATAAGCTTGTTATCGACTATAGGAACGGGGGCTTGCATGCCTGAGCGGCTGGTCGCGCAGATCGAGGAGCGGAAATTGGCGAATGTCAGTCCGTTCCCGCAGTTCGCCGGCAAACTTTTGCTCGGCGCCATACTCGTGCTCGGGGGGCCTGCGCTGGTGCTCGCGCACCATTCCGCGCGGCTGCAATACGACATGGATCAAGTGATCGAAGTCGAGGGGGAGATCACCGACGTCGTTTGGCGCAATCCGCACGTGCGATTCACACTGCAAGTCGTTGGCAGCGGCAACGACGACGCGCGTTGGGCAATCGAAAGTATTCCGGTGACGCGCCTGGCCCGCGTCGGAGTCTCGCGCGATTTGCTCCAAACCGGCGCTCGCGTCAAAGTTGCGGGCTACCCGGCCCGCCTCGGGACCCCCGAACTCTACGCACTGAATTTGCTGCTACCGGATAACCAGGAGATTCTTTTAGACACGCCGACGGCGCGCTGGAGCGCCGATACGATCGGCACGGGTCTCGATACGACCCCCGGTGAAGCGCGTGCGGATCCGTCGCTCGGCATTTTTCGTGTCTGGAGCAACGATGGCAGCTTTCTCTCCACGGAAACGCGTTTCTTGAGTGCAGGCCGCACGCTGAATTATCCGCTCACGGATGCAGCGCGCGCCGCGCAAACCGAATGGGATCCTCTCGATCCGGGTAATCCGTTTCTTACCTGCGCGCCAAAGGGTATGCCGCTGATCATGCAGCAACCCAACCCAATCGAGTTTGTCGATAACGGCGATGAGATCATCCTGCGCATCGAGGAATTCGACACGGTGCGGCGAATTGCGCTCACATCGCCGCCGACCGAGTCGTTGCCGCGAACGCTACTTGGTAATTCATACGGCCGCTGGGAAGACAATACGCTGATCGTTACAACGGACGGCATTAGCTGGCCTTATTTCGACCAGTGGGGCCTGCGGCAAAGCGAGGCGATGCGAACAGTCGAGCGCTTCTCTTTGGATGATGCTGGTAGTCGCCTCGATTATGAGTTAACCGTCATCGACCCATGGTTATTCACTGAGCCAGTCGTACTAAGAAAATCTTGGCGGTGGCTCCCGGATGACCGCGTAATGCCTTTTAATTGCACGGATCGATAACGGGCGAACAGAGAATACTTAAGAGTACAGTTATGACACACCGCTACGCGCGAAAATTGCGTTTGCTAGTTTGGATGTTCGCGTGCTGCCTCGGGTTTAACGCGACAGCGATCGGCCAGGCGCAAATCGCTGTGGACAAGCAGCGCATGATCCAGATGGGGCTCGAGCACGACTCGGCTCGGGATCTCTATGGGGCACTCAAGGAGCAGGCCGGCGGCGGGCAGGTGTTAAATTGGCAAAATATGCCGGACTGGTCGGGACTGTGGACGCGCGTGACCCCGGGGGGGAACGCGTTCGATACTGATCGCCCGCCGGGCGCGTCAACTTCGGCAAAGCTGACTCCGGCGGCTAAGGCGCGCCACGACGGGGCTATGCGAATGGCACGGGCGGGGCGGCTCTACGACGACGCGCTCAGCGAGTGCGGACCGCCCGGGTATCCGCGCTGGCTGGCCGTGCCGTTTCTTCGGGAATTTATCGTGCGGCCCGAGCAGACTTGGCTGTCGTCTGAAACGGTCAACAATGTCCGGCGAATTTATACGGATGGGCGCGACCATCCGCCTGAGATAGAGCGTTACCCGCTGTATTATGGGGATTCGATCGGATTTTGGGCCGATGGCCGGTTGATTATTCATACCAACCAGCTCAGGGCCAGCTCTTATGGGCGCGCACACCCGGAGCACTCCGATCAGACTGAGACAGTTGAGATCTGGCGTAAAGCGGGCGAGGGCACAATTCTCGCCGATGTCTGGGTCTACGATCCCGTCAATCTCTTAGAACCGTGGTACGTCCAGTTCCGTTACGATCGCGTGGGGAACCCTGAGCACAGCCTTCGGATTCGTTATTGGAACTGTACCGAGAATCCCAACAACGACGTATTCGAAACGCCCGAAGGCAGCACGCAGTACACCGACTTCACGTTCACGCGTGAAGACGACCGCTAGGAGATCGGCATGAAGACGAAAACGACACCCGGCTCGATGAGTTTGTTGCTGCTGTTCTGTGCTTGCGCCGCCTCGGCGCACCATGCGGGCGTGATGTTCGATGACGAGTCCGAGGTCACGCTCGAAGGCGTCGTTCGCGAGTTCCAGTTCACAAATCCGCACTCGTGGCTGCTCGTCGATGTCACGAACCAGGACGGCACCGTGACGACGTGGGGCTTTGAGGCGGAAGGTCCGTCGATCATGATGCGCCGGGGTATCCGCCCAGGCGATCTTACGCCCGGCACGCGTTTGACCGTCACAGGGCATCCGATGCGCGACGGACGTCCCGCTGCGGCTTGGACTAAGGCGGTCCGATCCGACGGTGCGGAGTTTTATCCACGCAGGCGCGCTGCGAGCGAAGGCAGCGCTTACTGAGTCTGCACACGCCCGGGCTAGTGCTCGTCCGTCAGGAAATGATACATCCCCAGGACGTTTTCGTGCAGCCAGTCATAGCCGACCCAGCCGCGGTATTCGTCCAAAATAATGCTCTGCTGCATTTCCTCTAGCGATTGGCCCTCGGCAATTGCGCCGGCGACCGCTGCCCGGAGGTTTTCGAAGTACTCGCGCCATTGAACGATGTTGTCACGCGTACCGGTCGGACCGTGGCCCGTTGCGACGAAGGCGTAGTTTGCAGCGATTGCTTCAGCTTCGCGGATCTTCGCCATCCACTCGTCGAAGCGACCGAGTTCGAAGTCCATCTCGCGGTACGGCAGGCGCCCGAAGGTGACGTAATCGACGACGAACATGACGTCATCGTCCGGGAAGGTAATGAGGCTCGAGTCCATCGAGTGGTTCATTTTTCCGACCCATTCCATGCGCACGCGTTTGCCGCCGAGCCTGATCTCGAGTTCGTCGCTATAGGTCAGTTCCGGGGGATACACGAGACTGACAGGGCCGCGCATGATTTCCGCGCCCGTCAGCCGGCCATCGGCATTGGCATCAAATGCCGTGAATCGGATGTCTTCGACATTCCCCGCAGTTGCTTCGTTGCGATCGACGATCCCGTCGCCGTTGGTATCGAGGGCAGCGATCGGCGCCTCCTGGCCGACGATATCGGCGAGCGTCGCCGTGGCCGGCGGCATCGCGAGGTGATCGAGCATATTGGCGTGCCCGACGAACGTCGCTGTATCGGCGAATACGCTGCCGCCGGTCGCATGGTCCCAATGATGATGGCTGTAGATCACGTACCGCACGGGCACGTCGAATCGCATATCGAGCTCGTTTTTCAGCCAGACCGCGAAATCCATCGTGAGCGGATCGGCTAGAACGATGCCTTCGGACGTCACGAGAAACACCGTACCGTGAAAATTGTTCGTCGCACGATACACTCCGCCGTTGATCTGCGTGATTGAACGGCTCGGCGCCGATTGCGTCAATCCGGGCGTCGCAAGCGTCATCGACAAAAGCAGCACGGCACCGCTCATCGTTATTGTTGTGCGAGGCATCGAGGCTCTCCTGTGACTGCAGGCGACTTTCGGGAACGTTACACCGCCGGTGAGTGAATTCCTATCCCCGACGCGCTTGCGTGGCCGATGCGCGATCGCTGGGAGGCACGAGATTGCGCTGCCGTCAAGCAAGGCTATCGAACAGGGCTTCTTGCCGCGTGCGCAACTCGGCGCCGGGTAATCGGCCGCGCGCGGCGCCCAGATTGTCCACGACATGTTGTTCCTGGCGAGTGCCGGGGATCGCGCAGGTGACCGCCGGATGGGCGATGATGTACTTCAGCAAGAACTGACCCCAACTCGCACAATCAAATTCGCCGGCCCAGTCTGGAAGCGGCTGGCCGGAAACCGTGCGGAACAGGCGTCCCTGGCCAAACGGCAGATTCACGAGCACGGCAATGCCGCGATCGGCGGCCAGCGGTAGCAGGCGGTTTGCGGCCGCGCGATCCTCGAGCGAGTAGCTTAGCTGCACGAAATCGAGATCCTCCGTTGTCATGAGGCGCTGCAGTTGCGCGTGTTGGCCGGATCGTGACGTCGTGATGCCGATATAGCGCAAGCGTCCGCTGCCTTTGAGTGCGCGCAGCGTGTCGATGTGCGCCGCGTAGTCCGTGAGATCGTGCACCTGCATGAGGTCGATCGGATCGCGGCGGAGCCGGGCAAATGATTGCTCGATGCTGCGCTCGCCCGCGGCCCGACCGAACATTCTGACTTTGCTGGCAATGAACAACTCCTCGCCGATACCGAGCTCTGCGGTCAGATCGCCGATGACACCTTCGGCGTTGCCATATTCCTCGGCCGTGTCGATGACCTGTCCACCGAGCGCGTGGAACCGTGCCAGCGCGGTGCGCAGCGGCGCGCGCGCTGCCTCGGACGGCCCGACGCTGTAGCGATTCGTGCCGATGCCAATCGGAGTGAGCAATTCGCCGGTGGACGGGATGGCTTTTTTTATCAACGCGCCGGTTTGAGCCCCGAGTCGGTACGGCATCGCGAGCGCGATGCCCGCGGTCATGCCGCGGCGGATCACGGCGCGGCGGCTCAGCCGCATTGACCGTGGTCTCCTACAGTGATCAGTGCTTGCGGATTATTATTCAACATTACTTAAGGTTTACGCTCTATATATATAATATTACAATTGTTTTTCGGATCTAAGCTGTGCGAAATGCAAGCTGACTCGAGTTCGAGCACACTTAGGCCAATCCGCGTGGGAGCAAGAGATAGTATATGGACCATGAAGGGGCAATCATGCGAATAGCGGTCGGGGCCATTGGGCTACTTCTGGCGCCTCTTAGTGCCTGGACGCATCACTCCACGGCACATTACGTGCGGGAGCTGCATTTCCTCGAAGGAGAGATTGCCGCGATCCAATGGCGGAATCCACATATCCAAATCACATTGCGAACCTTCGACGATGATGGCCAGGAAGCGCTTTGGCAAATGGAATCCAATTCCACCTACAACTTGCAACGTGCGGGGATTACACGCGACCTCTTGGCGATTGGCACGCAAGTGCGCGTCGCCGGCCAGGCATCGAGGCTCGAAGACTACTCGATGCTCGTGACGAACCTGATGCTACCGGACGGCACCGAAGTCGTGCTCCGCCGGGATGCGCAGCCGCTATGGTCGGGTCCGTCCATTGGCGGGCGTGAGCGATGGCTGGCTGGGGACGGCCCAGCCGTGCAGGCCGCCGCGGAGAACAAGGGCATTTTCCGCGTGTGGAGTGCCTCCGAAGTGCGCATATCGACGAAGCACTATCCTTTCACGGAAGCCGCGATCGCGGGTCGGCAATCCTGGGATACGTTGGACAACTTCATGACCCGTTGCGAGGGACCGGGCATGCCCTACATCATGGACAGCCCGCATCCGCACGAATTCGTCGATCTCGGCGATACGATCGAGTTACGCGTGCAGTTATTCGATCAAGTGCGCACTATTCATGTAAACGATGCCGCAAGCGCCGAATCGCAACCAGCATCGCGTCTCGGTTATTCGGTCGGTCGTTGGGAGGACGACAGTACTTTGGTCGTGCATACCTCACGCATCAATTGGCCGTACTTCGACCGTATCGGTACCTTCCAAACCGAAGCCGTGGAAGTCATCGAGCGCTTCAGCCTCAGCGACGATCAAAGCCGCTTGGACTACCACATGACGGTTATCGACCCGGCTGTCTTTACCGCGCCAGCGACGATGGCGACGACCTGGCTCGCGCTCGGCGACAGCGTGAATACATACGACTGCGCTGTTCTCTAGACGAGCAGACGTTCCACGGCCGGTCGATCGCCTCCGAAGGGATGTCTGTGCGCCAGTATTCGCTGCCCGATACCGAGCGTCACACCGATAAACGGCGTCTGTTCGCCCGCCGTCTGCTTGCGCAGAATCGGTCATGTCCGGTGTCCGGTGCCCTCAATCATTGATCTATGGAGCAGCATGAATACCGGTAATTCCTGGCGAATCACAGAGTTCCGGACGGGAACCGTTGCCCGGCCGGATGCCCACCTGGCACCTATTCGCGCCCACGATCATCACTACACTGCGGTCGGGATACTCATTCGAGCAAGCACGACGCGACGCGTTCGGTGCGCTCACAGCCGCGGTCGTTGCCTTACCCTTGGCCCTCGCATTTGGCGTCGCCTCGGGAGCCGGTGCGATCGCCGGACTCTACGGCGCGATCGCCGTGGGATTCTTTGCTTCAGTGTTCGGCGGAACACCGGCCCAAGTTTCGGGCCCAACCGGCCCGATGACTATTGTCATGGGAGCGATCATCGTCACGCACGCACAAAGCCTTGGTGAGGCGTTTGCGATTGTGATCCTCGGGGGTCTGCTTGAAATCGCATTCGGGCTTCTGCGGTTGGGAAAGTATGTCGTGTATACGCCGTACTCGGTGGTTTCTGGTTTTATGACGGGAATCGGCGTCATCATTCTAATCATCCAGCTGCCGCCATTTTTCGGTCTGCCCGCTTCAGGCCAAGGAGTCGTCGGGTCATTAGAGACGCTCATCATGCTCGACGGCGCAATATTGGATTGGCGTGTGCCACTGACTGCAGCGATGTGCCTGGCAGCGATTGCATTTTGGCCGGATCGACTACATCGAGCGTTGCAGGCGCCGCTGAGCGTGTTGATCGTGGGAACCGCGCTCGCCAATAGCGTCTTTGTCGGAATTCCAGCGATAGGAGCTGTTCCCTCGGGACTGCCGAGTCTGAGTGCGCCGGTCATCACGCTGACGGCACTACCCGCGGCACCGGAAGCCGCATTCGTGCTCGCGTTACTCGGTTCGATTGATACGTTATTGACGTCGCTCGTGGCTGACTCCGTAACGCGAACGCAGCATGATTCGGATAAGGAATTAGTCGGTCAGGGTATTGGTAACTGTATTGCCGGGTTGATTGGAGCCCTGCCGGGTGCCGGCGCAACGATGCGGACCATCGTCAATATCCGGGCCGGCGGGCGTACGCCGATCTCTGGCGCCTTGCATGCTCTGTTGCTTTTGGCCGTCGCGCTTGGGCTGGGACCGATCGTCTCGCATGTCCCGCATGCAGTGTTGGCCGCCATCTTGATGAAGGTCGGTTGGGACATCATCGACTGGGGTTACATCAAACGAATCAAAGGCGCGCCGCGGGAAAAGTTCGTCATTATGCTGATTACCTTTGCTCTAACGGTGTTCGTCGATCTAATTACCGCGGTAGCCGTCGGAATCATACTTGCGAGCTTCGTAAATTCCCGCTGGCTCGCGGAGGAGCAACTAAAAGGAGTAAAGCTATTCGCTAACGCTGAGGATCTCGATCACCTTAGCGATGAGGAGCGCGAGTTGCTGAATTTAGCTAGTGGTTGAGTGCTCGTGACGATACTCCATGGATCGTTTTCCTATGCTTCCGCTCGCGAGCTAGCGTGCCGC
>Ga0326597_10003355_pt1 | contig 23155 bp, 26 predicted proteins | sample RVTome_12_FD_203789 | JGI IMG/M metagenome (GOLD analysis project Ga0326597, IMG submission 203789) | Soil microbial communities from uranium-contaminated site in the Upper Colorado River Basin, Wyoming, United States - RVT100D185 | ecosystem: Environmental > Terrestrial > Soil > Contaminated >... | reverse complement strand
GTGTGGGGTGCAGTCTTCAGCGTCCCCCGCAACGAATTGGCCGCGATCGATGAGATCGAGGCTGGAGAGGGCCGGATCCCCGCACCTGCGCAGGCCATGGACCGCGAGGGGCGGCGCCACGAAGTGGTGACCCACGTGAGCGGCAACGACCACAACGGCGAATACCAGCCGGAGCGAGAGCATGTACGGCTCATGGTGAGCGGCGCGCGGCATTGGAAGCTCCCCGCGGGCTGGGTCGCCTCGCTCGAAGAGCACCTCGAGGATCGCTAGGCGCCGCGCCCGCCCCTGGGCTCGTCGCTAACCCGGAACACCGCTAGCCCCCGGCAGGGTTGACAGTCATACTGTCGGAGAGTCCGCCGGGCGGTCGCGGCACGGTGCTTCGGCGCCGGGTCGAGGAAAGTCCGGACTCCACAGGGCACGGTGCTGGGTAACACCCAGGCGGGGCGACCCGACGGATAGTGCAGCAGAGAGCAGACCGCCGATGGCCTTCGGGCACAGGCAAGGGTGAAACGGTGGTGTAAGAGACCACCAGCGCCCCGGGTGACCGGGACGGCTCGGCAAACCCCACCGGGAGCAAGGCCAAGCAGGGACAGGGCGGCCCGCCCGACATGTCCCGGGTAGGCCGCTCGAGGCCGCCGGCAACGGCGAGCCCAGACAGATGGCCGCCGCCGGCTTCGGCCGGCACAGAATCCGGCTTACAGGCGGACTCGACGAACCGTGAGGGCCCCTTCGGGGGCCCTCACCGCGTGGGGGCCGATCCACAGGAGGATTTCCCACCTCGTGCTCCGGGGTTTGCGCCGGGCCCCGCTCCGGGTATCTGCACGGAGGGAGGACGACGATCATGGCTCAGACCACCTGGAACGACCCCGAGTTGCGCCGCAGCATCCTGGAAGGGCTCTCGGCACTGAGCGAGGACCGCAGCAGCGAGCGGCGGAGTCCCTTCGTGGCTGGTATCTCCATGGCCATCGCCGTGGTGATCGCCATCACGCTCCTGTGACCTGGCGGCCTCGTGCCGCGATTCGTCACCGTGATGGCAGGGCCCGGCACCGCCCCTGGCCCTAACCTCCAACGCCGATGACCCGGCGACCCGAGGGAGACGACCAACCATGAGCGATGAGCCCACCACCCGGCCCGGCCTGGGGCGGCTGCTCTACGAGAGCGTCCTCGGCATCGCTGCCGGGTTCTCCCTCGGATGGTTCACCTGGCTGATCGCCGACCGGTTCGCCGACACCGACCTGGTGCTCTGGCCCTTCGCCGTCGGCGGGATGGTCCTCGGCGTAACCCTCGTTCGCTGGATCTCCACACGAAAGTCGGGGCGGGGCTGGGTGCACGCCCTCTGGATCCCGGTTGTCCTTTTCGTCGGCCTGATGACACTCATCATCCTCGCCCTGCGGGCGCTGAACTAGGACGCGAGTCGGGCGCCCAAGGCGCCCGAACTCGTCGTGTCTCGATCCGACTCAGATCATGTTCGGCATGTCGTCGCTGAGGTCGGTGTCACCGGTGACGATCACCTTGTACAGGACCCAGGCGAGCACCGCACCGACGGCCGGCCCGGCCAGGTACACCCAGATGTCGCCCCATTCGCCGCCGACCAGGGCCGGCGCGAACGAGCGGGCTGGGTTGACCGATGCGCCGGTGAACGGCACACCGATCAGGTGCACCGCCGTGAGCGTGAAGCCGATACCGAGGAACGCCGTCGTCCACCGGCTGCGCGCCAGCACCAGGATCGCCATCACGAACACCGCGGTGAACACCGCCTCCCCGATGAACGCCCCGAAGGCATCAATCGGTGGATCGCTGAACTGCGTGATCGTGGTGGCGACCAGATCCTTGCTCAGCACGTAGGCGAGCATCAGGCTCGCCAGCACCGCACCGATGACCTGGGACACCCAGTAGAACAGCATGTCGGTCATCGAGATCCGCTTGTCCAGGTACATCCCGAGCGACACGGCCGGGTTGAAATGCCCGCCCGATACCCGGCCCACCGTGAACAAGCCGGCGATCAACGCCAGGCCGAATGCGAGCGATATGGCCACCAGATCCCCGCCCGAGGCGAGGATCGCCCCCGTGCCGATGCCGACGAGCACGAACGTCCCGTAGGCCTCGGCGGCATACTTCTGCCAGTCCTTCACGCAGGAACTCCCTTCTGTCTCCCCATACGCCCTGCGAGACTACGCGAAGATGACGGGGCCCACCCGTCCTACGAGAGGCGACCGTGCCCGACTTCTACTACTTCTGCGGCCACGAGCAGTGGCAGCCCGAGGAGCTGGTGCGCCACGCCGTGCTGGCCGAGTCCGTCGGGTTCGACGGGCTTCTGGTCTCCGAGCACTTCCACCCATGGGTCGACGACCACTCGGCGGCGGGTTTCGCCTTCTCGACCATCGGGGCGATGGCCCAGGCGACGGAGCGGGTGCGCCTCGCAACCGGCGTCACCACCCCGCTCTTCCGCTACCACCCCGGCGTCGTCGCCCAGGCGGCGGCCACCCTCGACCGGCTCAGCGGGGGACGCTTCGAGCTGGGTGTCGGGACCGGCGAGAACATCAACGAAGGCCCCCTCGGCTACGAATTCCCCGGCTACACCGAGCGGGCCGCCCGGATGCGCGAGGCCCTGGAGATCATGCGGAGGCTTCTCGATGGCGAGAAGCTCACCTACGAGGGCGAGTACTACCGCACCGACCGCGCCCGCCTGTACAGCCCGCCGTTGAGCCGGGTCCGGATCTGGATGGCGGCCGGCGGCCCCAAGTCGTCGGCGATGGCCGCGGAGTTGGCAGACGGGATCATCACCAGCGTGAAGGTGCCGGCCGACACCATCGAGAACGTGATCGAGCCCGCAGCACGGGCGGCAGCAGTAGTCGGACGCGAGCCGCCGAAGATCCTGGCGACACGCTGGTCGATCCATGCAGCCGACGAAGATGAGGCGTGGCAGGCCCTGACCGCGTGGCGGGGTCTGCGCGCCCCGGGGCGCCTCGAGGCGGTCGACCCCCAGGATCTCAGGGAGCGGGCCGACGAGATGCCCCGGGAGGAGGTGCTCGGCCGCTACACCATCGTCCCCGACGCCGACGCCATCGTCGACGCCTACCGGCCGCTGTGTGAGAGCGTCGGTGCCGAAGCCGTCACCTTCCAAATCGCATCACTCGATCAGGAGGCGACCATCCGCCTCCTGGGCGAGGAAGTGATCCCGCGCCTGCGGGGCTGACGCTCACGGAGCGAGCGCCCGCAGCCCGTCGGCGATGGACCCGGGGTCCCCGATGAAGTTGAGGGCCCCCACATCGACCCCCGCATCGGCGTACTCGTCGAGGCGCTCGCGGATCTCCCCCACCGTCCCCACCAGGCTCACCCCGTCGACGAGAGCATCGTGGAATGCGGCAGCAACCGCCTCCCGATCCCCCGCCGCGAAGGCACCGGCGATCGCCGCCGCCTCTTCCTCGTGCCCCAGCCACCCCAGAAAGCGGTTGTAGACCGGCTGGGCGAAATAGGGGCCGAAGGCTCCCCGGATCAGGCCCCGCCCCGCTTCGGGATCTTCGGTGATCACCAGGTGGAATCGGGCCATCACCCGGAAATGCTCGGGAAGCGCTCGCCCTGCCGCCTCCGCGCCCCTGCGGATCTCGGCGAGCTGCCGGGGCACCGCACTCGCCGGCATGAGGTTGAGGCAGACGCCGTCGCCCACCGCACCGGCGACCCTGAGCATCCGCGGCCCGAGTGCCCCCACGAACAACCGGACCGGCCCGCTAGGCGGCGAGGCCAGCCGAAACCGCCGCGTTGCCACATGTGCGCCCTCGTACTCCCGCTCCCCCTCCAACAGTGCGCGGGTCGCCTCAACCGTCTCGCGGACCCGCCCCAATGGAGGTGCGAACTCGGCGTCATGCCATTGCTCGACGATGACGTGCGACGACGAACCGATGCCCAGGCCGAAGGTCCGCCCCCCGAGGAGCTGGCTCACCGTCCCCGCCGCCATCGCCAGCAGTGCCGGCGACCGGGTCATCGCCGGGACCACCGCCACCCCCAGCGCCAGTTGCGAAGTCCGCGCGGCCAGTGCCCCGAGCAGCGAAAACGCCTCCGGCCCCGCCACCTCGGCCACCCACGCCTCGGAGTAACCGAGCCGCTCCGCCGCGACGACCAGGTCCACCAGCTCAGGGGCGGAGAAGCCGGGCATCGACGGGCTGACGGCGAGGTCCATGGCACCCAACCTAACGATTGGCGATTGGCGATTGGCGATTGGCGATTGGCGATTGGCAACGGGCGACTGGCAATTGGCGATTGGTGATTGGTGGCTACAGGGCGAAAGGCGAAAGGCGAGTACGTCCTCCCCCGGCTTCCGGGGGAGGTGCCGAAGCGGAGCGAGGCGGAGGGGGCAGCGGAGACAGCGTGCGGCCTCCACACCAACAGCCTCTTCTCCTCCAGACGAAACCAGGCTCGCCCGCAGGGTCAGCTGCCCCCCTCCCCCCTTCGGGGTACTCCCCCCGTCTTCGACGGGGGGAGACGTCATCAAGAAAGAGGCCCTCTTCTCTTCAACAGGCAACGGGCAACGGGCAACGGGCGACGGGCCACGAGCCTCTGGGGACGCCACCGGGCGACGGGCGACGGGCGACGGGCGACGGGCCTCGTACCATCCGGACATGCGACGCACCGCCGGAGCCGCAACCCTCGGCCTTGCCGCCGGATTCATCGGCGGGATGCTCGGGATCGGAGGCGGCTTGGTGATGGTCCCCGGCCTGGTTCTCTGGCTCGGCATGGACCAGCACCGCGCTCACGGCACCTCGGTGGCCGTCATCGTCGGTGCCGCCACCGCATCGGTGATCCCCTTTGCGCTCCGGGGAGAGGTCGATTGGACAAGTGCCGGTTGGATCCTCTCCGGGTCGATGGTCGGCGCCTACACCGGTGCCAGCCTGGTCACGCGGATCCCGGCCGTGTGGCTGGCCCGGGCGTTCGTGGCCCTCACCGTCGTCGCCGCCATACGGATGGCAGTCGGATGACCGCCGTCGCGCTGATGGCCGTGGGCCTTGCCGCCGGAATCCTCTCCGCTGCCCTCGGCGTCGGCGGCGGCATCGTGTACGTGCCCGCGCTCGTAACGCTGTTCGCCTTCGCTCAGCACGAGGCCCAGGGCACCTCGCTCGCCGTGATCGTCCCCACAATGGTGGTGGCCGCCTTCGTGCACGCCAGGGCCGGGCTCGTGGACTGGCGTACCGTCGTGCCGCTGGGAATCGCCGCAGTCTTCGGAGGCTTCCTCGGCGCCCAGGCCGCGTTGGCCCTCGAGGCCCCTCTTCTGAGAAAGCTCTTCGCCGGCCTGCTGATCATCGCCTCGATCCGGATGCTCGGGAGGACCAGGGCCAGAGCCCACAGCCCCACTCCCGACGGAATACTCAGCGGCCACTCAGCCCAGCGGAATCCGGCCGTCTCTGATGAATTGACGGACGCCGCCCTCCGGCCGCAGCCGGGTCCGCCACAGATACACCAGATAGCCGGCACCGACGGCCTCCCCCACCCACACCAGGGGGTTGGAGACCATGTCGGCGAGCAGCGCCCCGAACTCCGAGCCGGTGACGCGGGGGAAGGCCACGCCGAACAACGGCCACAGGAAGCCCTCGGGGTTTGCCCAGACGCCGTCGAGGAGCAGGTGGACGAACCACCCGAGGACCAGGGCGATGGCGGCCTTGCGTGACGCCGTCCCGCGGCGAGTCACGGCCATCACCAGCACCAGCCCTGCGACCGGCGCCACAAGAGCATGGGCGAACAGCCGGTGGGCATGGAAGACGTCATTCCACAAGATCGACCCGATTGGCTTGTCGATGATGTCGGGCAGGAGCGCCCCAACAGCCAGCCAGCGCAGGTCCATCTCTGGATCCCGGAACACATACCGGGCGATCAGCGTGGTCATCCCGAGGTGCCAGAGCAGCACCTCAATCGGCCTCGTCGAGTGCGAGGTTGGCGAGAGCGTCGGCCCGCGTGTTGAGATGCCGCCGCACATGAAGCACGCGCACCCGATCGATTCCTCGAAGCAAGGCTACGGCGCGACGGTGGAGTGGTTTCAGGTTCTCCGCCTTCACCCGGAACTCGCCCGATACCTGCCTCACGAGAAGGAGGCTGTCGAGCCGCACCTCGAGGTCGGTTACGCCGCGGGAGCGAGCCGCCTCCAACCCGGCGACCAGCGCCTGGTACTCAGCGACGTTGTTGGTGGCGACCCCGATCACCGAACCCATCTCGACCACCGGCTCGCCGTCGGGTCCGAAGATCACGAAGCCGATGGCAGCCGGCCCCGGATTCCCCCGGGAAGCCCCGTCGCAATAGAGGACATGGGTCACCGCGGTGCGAGGATCCTGCGGCAGTGGACGCACCGCGGTGGGTGGCCCTTGAGCGCCTGAGATCGCTCGGCGGCCGAAAGCGTCAGATGGCACCCACCGCAAACGCCGTCGACCAGCGGAACCGCCGCCACCCCATCCTTCGATGGGCGGAGCTCGTCGTACAGCTCGAGCAGGACCGGATCGATTCCGGGAAGAATTCCCTCGCGCTTCTCCCGAAGCCGGGCGACCTGATCGTCGAGGCGCCCCCATTCCGCCTGGATGTCTCCCTCCAGGCTCTGCTCCAGCGCGGTGGTCTCCGAGCGCTCGCGCTCGAGCTCGTCCAATTCCCCCTGCATGACCTCACGCTCGTCGATGAGCGCCAGGGCCTCGTCCTCGCGCGCCGAGATCCGGGAACGCAGCATCGCGACCTCGTTGCGCAGGTGCTCGGCGTCGCGCGCCGATAGGCCCCCTGCGTACAGTCGGCGCTCCTCGCGCTCCAGCTTGACCTCGTCGAGCTTCATCTCGCCCTCGGCCTTGTCCTCGGCGAGATCGACCTGGCGGATGCGGTCGGAGAGCGACCCGATCTCGGCGGCGAGCCGTTTGGCCCGCGTGTTGGCGGTGCGGTACTCGGCGAGGATCGGCAGGCTCCCCCGCTGTTCGATGAGCCGGTCGATCTCCGAGTCGACCGACTGGAGATCGAGGAGATCCTCGAGGCTTCGGATGTCCTCCATGCCACCTGCTCGGGTGAGGGGTCGAAAGGCTAGTGCTGCCGTGGACGCGCCCGGCTCGCGACTCGAGCCGCCGACATGCCCGGTCCCCCGCACCGCTCCCAGGGGCACAATCGGGTTCGGCGTCGACGAGATTCGGCCAAATCGCACCAAAGATGGACGGGCGCCGCTGTGACCACTCAGAGTGTTGATTTCGCGGGCAAAATCGCCTATGTTGCTACTCACCGTGGCGGCCCACGAACTCCGACTCGGGAGCGGAGGGATGGCCGCACCACCGTGCAAGGAGGCATCCGGTGACCCGTGTTCGCCGGCCGTTGGCCGGCCTCGTCGTCCTCTTCACCGCGGCCATCGCCGTCGACCGTGTCGGCCTGAGCCGGGGATCAGACGCGGTCGGCTCGCATGTCTACGCCATCGCCGCACTCGCCGTGATCGCTCCCCTGGTCCTCGGCGGGCTGAGACGAACGCGACCGTGGCTGGTCCCCTCTCTCGCCATCGGCGCCTACCTGACCATCGGGGCCGCCGCGGGTGCACTCGCCATCAGCCGATTCGACATCTACGTTGCGGTCACCGAGGCGGGCTTCCTCGTACTCGCCTCGTGGCTGGCACAGCGGGTCGCGGTGACACTTGCCGAACTCGATGAGACTCTCGGGGCCGTCGCGTTCGGCGAGAACCCTGCGATCGACATCGAATCGCCGAGCGCCGCGATAGAGATCAATGCCGAGATGACCCGCAGTCGCCGGCACGATCGGCCCATGTCGGTCCTGGTCTTGGAGCCGGACAGCCAGGGATTCGCCGCCGCTGTTCGCGACGCCTCGACGGAAGTCGACCGGGCCGTCAGGACCCGATACGTCCTCGGCAAGCTGGCCCGGGCCGTCGGCGACCAACTGCGCCGGTCCGACCTGCTCTTCGAGCACCGGGCATCCGGCCGGCTATTCATCGTCAGCCCCGAGACGGACGACCGGGGGATGGAGCTCCTCGTCCAGCGGGTCGTGGAAGCCGCCGCCCGCGTGGGAGTGCCCACAGACGCCGGCAGCGCCTCCTTCCCGTCCGATGCCATCGGTTTCGACGGGCTGATCGAGGCCGCCGAACAGGCATTGAGCGCCCGCCGGGCACCACAGCCACTTCTCCGGGCGGTGCACAACGGCGGTGGATCGTGACCAGCACTCCCGCCGTTCGCCCTGCGCTCTGGTCGGGCTACCAGTGGCTCGATCGGCTCCGCCCCGAGCATCGCATCCTCACCGGCAACGCCTACACCGTCGTGAAGCGACTGATGGACATCCTCCTGGTGCTCGTGGCGCTTCCCCTGTGGCTGCCGCTGTTCGCTGCCTGCTCCATCGCCATCAAGATCGACGACCGTCGCGCCCCGGTGATGTTCACCCAGCAGCGGACAGGTGTGGGCGGCAGGACGATCGTCATGCACAAGTTCCGCACGATGGTCCCCGATGCCGAAGAGATGAAGTGGGAGCTCCGGCACCTCAACGAGCTCGAGTGGCCCGACTTCAAGATCACCGAAGATCCCCGCATCACCAGGCCGGGCGGCTTCCTCCGCAAGACGAGCCTCGATGAGCTCCCGCAGCTCTGGGACGTCCTCATGGGCCGCCTGAGCCTCGTTGGGCCCCGCCCCACCGACTTCATGCCGGACACCTATCGGCTCTGGCAGACCGAGCGCCTCGATGTGAAGCCCGGGATCACCGGCCTCTGGCAGATCTACGGCCGCGGGCTCTCGGAGTTCGACGATCGCACCCGCCTCGACATCGCCTACGTGCAGCGACGGAGCGTCTGGCTCGACCTGCAGATCCTGTTTCGAACCGTCCCTGCCGTCCTCCTCCAGAGGGGTGCCAAGTGATCGACCTCAAGGGCGCACTCCGCTCCGTCCTCCTCGGCTGGTACTACCCCGCCCTGGGATTGCTGGTGGCGCTCGGCGTGGCCGCGGCGATCCACACGCAGTCCACTCCTGTCTACGAGGCCGAGGCCACCTACATCGTGTTCCCTTACAGCCCGAACGCCACCACCGATGTCACAGAGAGCGTCAAGACGCTCGACTCGACGCGGAGCCGTTCGATCATGACGACTCTCACCGAGATCGTCGAGAGTGACGCAGCGGCGCATGATGCCGCCGCCGCCCTCGGCATCGACCCGCTCCTGCTCGAGGAGTACGCGGTACGCGGCGTCGTGCTGCCTGAGGCCAATGTGATCGCAACCACGGTCCGCGGTCCCGACGCGGCGCTTGCCGTCCAGCTGTCGAGCGCCATCGGCGACGCCGCCATCGCCCGGTTCGTGGGGCTGTACCGGATCTACGACGCCTCGGTGCTCGACGGGCCGACCCTGCCGACCTCTCCGTCAAACCGCGGGCTCCTCGAGCTCGGCGGGATGGCGGCCATCCTCGGCCTGCTCGTAGGCGGGATCGTGGCCGTCCTCCGCGACCCCGAGCCCGGCCGCCGCCGCTCGACCGTCCACAGCCGGCTCGGTGCCTACGGCAACGTCACCCCCATCAAGGAGCACGACCGGTACCAGAGGGTCGGATGACCCTCGTCGCCCTTCGGGGCCGGTCGAAGAGCCACGGCGGCGTCTGGCTGCTCGCCGGGCTGGTGGCGACCACCGTGGGGGCGGGGGTGGCGGCGATGGGAATCCTCCCGCCGTTCGCCGTCGTGGCTGCGCTTCTCGCCGTCGGAGGCGCGGCGGCCATCCTCCTCGATGCCCGCTGGGGGCTCGTCGCCATCACCGCATTCGTGGTCCTTCGCCTGTCCGATGTCGCCACCGATTTTCATGGCGCCCCGCCGATGTTCGCCGCACTCGTCGGCCTGGTGTTGGTCGCGGTGCTCCTGCGGGGGCGCCTCACCGGAGATTGGCCCGTGGGTGGGGCTCGGGCCATCGTGGTGGTCGCCGCCTTCGCCACCGTCGCCCTCGTGTCGCTGCTTGCCGCCGGCGACTCGGGAGACGGGATCGCGGCAATGAGCACCCTGATCGAGGACGGCTCGGTCGCGGTGCTCGCCGGGATGCTGCTCCGCCGATCGGACTCGCTGCACACCGTCTCCTGGGTGCTCGTCGCGGGAGGCGCCCTCCTGGCCTCGATCTCGGTGCTTCAGTTCGCCATCGGTGCGTTCGGCTCGGCCTTTGGTGGCTTTGCGCAGTCGGCGGTCCAGAACATCTACGAGACCACCGACGACGTCCGCATCTCCGGACCGATCGGGGACCCCAACTTCTACGCCCAGCTGCTCGTCATGGTGATCCCCTTTGCTTACGACCGCATGAGGGAGGAGGCTTCACGAGTCCGGCAGGTGGTTGCCGGGTATGCGGTGGCGGTCTGTGGGGTCACGGTCGTGCTGACCTTCTCGCGCGGCGGTCTGCTGGCACTCGGGGTGGTGATCGCCATCATGGTCGTGCGCCATCCGCCGCGGCCGAGCACGATGGCCATCGCCGCCCTCGCGGTGATCGCAGCAATCCCGCTCATGCCCTCCGGCTACGTCGAGCGCCTCACCTCTCTCGGAGACGTCGGGGAGATCGAGGCCGGCATCGACCCCTCCATCCGCGGCCGCACCGCCGAGATGGGCGCCGCGTGGGCGATGTTCTGGGATCGGCCGCTCACCGGCATCGGATTCGGCAACTTTGCCCGGGTGTATCCCGGGTACGCCGAGGGGCTCGGCATCGACGTGCGCGATGCCCCGCGCGAGGCCCACAACCTGTACCTGGAGACGGCCGCGGAGACCGGGCTCCCCGGGTTGGCGATCCTCGCCGGGGTGTTCGCCGCCGCGTTCTCAGCGCTCGTAGCCGGCCGCCGCCGGTTCCGCGCAATGGCCGACCTCCGCTCGGACGGCATCGGCTTTGCTGTCGCTGTGGCTCTGGTCGGGTACCTGGTGACCTCGGTGTTCCTCCACATGGCATTTGCCCGCCCGGTCTGGCTCCTAATCGGGATGGCGCTCGCCTTCCCGTCGACGGCAGCCTCGGAGGACCGGATCCGTGACGGGGCCGTCGAGGAGGTGTCATGGCGCTGACCGACGACCGGGCGGACCTGGGGAACGAGGCAGCTCGCGCCGTGATGTGGAACTACGTCTCCTTTGCCGCGGGCAAGGTGCTCGTGCTGGTCACGATGGCGATCCTGGCGCGGCTCCTGACGCCGGAGGACTTTGGCATCGTCGGCTTCGCCACCCTCGTCGTCGCCTACCTGGCCGTGCTCAAGGATCTCGGGCTGGGAGCCGCCCTGATCCAGCGGCGCGACGACGTCGAAGACTCCGCCGAGACCGTCTACGCCTTCAATCTCCTCAGCGGCCTGGTGCTCACCATCGTCACCTTCCTGTCGGCTCCGCTGGTGGCGGAGTTCTTCCGGGAGCCACTCGTCACCCCCTTGCTGCGGGTGCTCTCGTTCACGTTCGTCCTCGAGGCCCTGGGGTCGGTGCAGCTCGTGCTTCTCAGGCGCAACCTCGACTTCCGCCGCAAGCTGATTCCGGACGTCGGGCGCTCGATCGTGAAAGGCGGGGTGTCGATCGCCGCCGCCGCCCTGGGCTTCGGGGTGTGGGCACTGGTTTGGGGGCAGCTCGCCGGGGTACTCACCTCGGTCGTGCTCGCCTGGACGGTGGTTCCCTGGCGCCCGCGCGCCCGCATCCATCGGCGCCTGGTGCGGCCCCTCGCCCGGTTCGGCGGCCCCCTCATCGTCACCGACATCCAGTACGCCATCTGGTCGAACCTCGACTACCTGGTGGTCGGCCGGATGCTCGGCGATGCCGCGCTCGGCATCTACACACTGGCGTACCGCCTGCCCGAGCTCCTGATCCAATCGGTGTGGCGGGTGCTCGCCGGGGCGATCTTCCCGTTCTTCTCGAAGATCCAGGATCGGCCCGACCTCCTGCGGCGCGGGTTCCTGGCGACCATCCGCTACACGCAGGTCCTCGTCGTGCCCCTGTGCGTCGGGCTCTTCATCACAGCCGAGCCCGCGGTTGAGACGCTCTTTGGCGACCAGTGGCACGCGGCCGTCCCGGTGCTGCGGATCATGGCGATCTTCTCGCTGCTCGGATCAATCGGCGTCAATGCCGGCGACGTCTACAAGGCCCTGGGCCGCACCGGCGTCCTGGCCCGACTCGCCGCTTTCGAGCTGGTCGTGCTGGTCCCGGCCCTCGTGATTGGCGCCCGGCACGGAATCATCGGTGTCGCCTGGGCGCATGCGGGGGTCGCCGGCATCGACACCGTCGTTCGCCTCGCAGTTGCCAATCGAATGGTCGACACCACCTTCCGCGACATCTGGCGGCAGATGGCCCCCGCGCTAGGTGCCGGGGTTTGGCTGGCCGCTACCGCCGGCGCCGCCATGTGGGTGACCCGGGGCGCCGGCGGAGTCGTCACCCTCGGGGCCGCCACTCTGGCCGGCGGAGTCGCCTACGTCGCCGCCCTGTGGCGCTACGACCGCGAGGCGGTGCGCAGAGTCGCCGGATGGGCCGGGTTGGGGCGCCTGGTCTCGAGGAGCCGCGCATGAGCACACCCCACCTCCGTGCCACTCCCCCGGTGCCCGCTCCGGCGTCGCTTCGCGTGCTCTACCTGATCGACTCCCTGGGAGCCGGCGGCGCGGAGCGCCTGATGGTCGAGTATCTCCCCCGCCTGGCGGCGCGCGGCGTCGAGCCGACGGTGGTCACCATCCAGAGCCGTGACGGCAATCCCGCGGCCGCAGAGATCGAGGCAGCCGGGATCCCGGTCACCAACCTCGGAATCATCCGGCTTCGAGAGAGGGGCGCTCTGCGGCGCGTCACCGCGGCGATCGAGAGCGCTGCTCCCGAGCTGGTGCACACGCAGCTCGAGTTCTCCAACATCCTCGGAACGATCGCGGCGCGGCGCCTCGGGATCCCCACCGTCACCACGATCCACACGATCGACCGGCCGCGACGCTGGAGCCGCGATGCGGCCCGCTACCGGCTGATGGCCTGGGTGCTGAAGGCCCGGAGGGCTCGGGTGGTGTCGGTGTCCCGCAGCGCCCGCGCGCACTTCATGGGACGCTCCCGAGCCCGGCGCGATCGCGTCGTGACCCTTCACAACGGCATCGATCTCTCGCGGTTCTCTGGTGGGACGGCTCGGCAGGAGACGCGCCGCGAGCTGGGCGTCGGCGCCGGGGACCTCGTGGCGATGACGGTCGCGGTGCTGCGCCCCCCCAAGGGAATCGCCGACATGATCGCGGCCCTCCCCGAGCTGGCCGCGGTGCATCCCTCTCTCCGATATGTCGTCGTCGGCGACGGACCAGACCACGGCCGTCTCGTCGATGCCGCCGCCTCGCATGGGGTGTCCGAGCGGGTCGTGTTCACCGGAGCCCGCTCCGATATTGCCCGGCTCCTCGCCGCAGCCGACGTCTTCGTGCTCCCCTCCCACACGGAGGCGCTCCCCACGGTGCTCATCGAGGCCATGGCAGCCGGGCTCCCGGTGGTGGCGACCGAGGTCGGCGGGATTCCCGAGATGGTGGAGCGGGGCACGAGCGCGCTGCTCGTGCCGGCTCACTCTCCGGCGCTGCTCGCCGACGCCGTAGGACGGGTGCTGTCGGCCCCCATCCAGGCGGCGGCGATGGGCCGCGCAGGACGGCGCGTCGCTGCCGAGCGCTTCGACATCGATCGTCAGGCGGCCCGCCTGGTCGAGGAATACCGCATAGCAATGGCCACAGAGGCGTCGCCATGAGGATCGTGGTCGTCGAGCCGGACGGCGCCGGAGGGATGCTCCACTATGCGTTCCAGATGTGCACCGCCCTCGCCGAGGAAGGCGCCGATGTGACGCTGGTCACCTCGCAGCACTACGAGTTGGCCGGCGTGCCCGCCCCGTTCCATGTGGCTCCAATAATGCGTCTGTGGCCCGCCATCGAGCCGATGCACCGCCACCGTCGGCCGGGGCGGATCCTCGCGGCGCTCGGCCACAAGCTGCGGCGAGTGGCCCGGGCGGTGCGCTACGCCCGCGAGTGGGGACGCGTCAGCCGATTCATCCTCCGGGAGCAGCCCGACGTCGCCCAGTTCGCGATCATACGGTTCCCATTCCTCGCCTGGTACCTGCGGAAGTTGTCGCGCGCCGGCACCACGCTCACCCAGGTATGCCACGAGTTCGAGCCGCGGGAGGCACGGGGTCCCCTGCGAGCGATCCACCGAGCCCTCTCCCATTCGGTGTACCGATGGTTCTCGCTGATCTTCCTGCACGGCGACGAGAATCGTGCCCGCTTCCTCGCAACCCATCCGGTGGATCCCGCGGTCACCCGGACCATTCCCCACGGTGACGAGAGCCTCTTCCTGCGGGTGTCGACGCCGGGTGGCGACCTGCGTGATCGCTACGACATTCCCCCTGACCGGCCAGTCGCCCTGTTCTTCGGGGGCCTTCGGCCGAGCAAGGGCATCGACGATCTGATCGATGCCTACGCCGGCGTAGTCGAGCAGGTCGACGCCCACCTCCTCGTGGTCGGGCCTCCTGCAGGAGTTGACCCCGAACACCTGCGCCACAGGGCGGAGTGCGACGGCATCACCGACCGGGTCACGATCGATCCGCACTACCTGCCGATCGCCGAGGTCGGCCTGCTCATGGCGACCGCGGACGTCGTCGCCCTCCCCTACCGGTCGGCGACCGCCTCAGGTGTCCTCCAGGTGGCCTACGCCTTCGGCCGCCCCGTGGTCGCCACCGAGGTCGGCGCCCTCACCGAGGACGTGGTCCACGGCGACACCGGGCTGCTCGTCCCTCCGCGAGACCGAGCTGCGCTCACCTCGGCCCTGGTCAAGCTGCTCGCCGATCCCGTCGAAGCCAGGCGCATGGGGACACAGGCCCGCCGCCGCGCCGAAGAGGGGTACGCCTGGCCGCCGATCGCTCGGTCGGTCCTCGATGCCTACCGGGACATCGCATGATCGGCGTCGTGTTCTGGGGCTCGGTGGCCTTCATCGCCTACACCTATGTCGGGTACCCGATCGTCCTCACCGCTCTGGCAGCGGTGGCGGGACGGGAGCGCAACCATCCTCTCCATACGCCCAAGGTGACCATCGTTGTGGCCGCCTACAACGAGGAGTCGGTCATCGACCGAAAGCTCACCGAGCTCGGCGCGATGGCGTACCCGGCCGAGATGCTCCAGGTGATCGTCGCCGCCGATGGCTCCGACGACGCCACCGCCGAAATCGCCGCCCACCATGAGGGCGTCGAAGTGCTGCACCGTCCGGAGCGGCGCGGGAAGATGGCCGCGATCAACCGGGCACTCGAGTGGGCCACCGGTGAGATCGTGGTCTTCAGCGACGCCAACAACCGTCTCCTCCCCGACGCTGTAGCCGAGATCGTCCGCCCCTTCGCCGACCCGACGGTCGGAGCCGTGACCGGCCGCAAGGTGGCCACCGGCCAATCGGGCCTCGGCTTCTCCGAGGGCGCCTACTGGAGATACGAGGCCCATTTGCGGCGCATGGAGGATCGCCTCGGCTGCACCGTGGGGGTGAACGGCGAGTTGTTCGCGATCCGGCGCGAGCTGTTCCGACCGGCGCCCGGCTCTGTCGTCAACGACGATCAGTGGCTCGCCCACCAGGTCATCAAGGGCGGCCACCGAGTGTCGTTTCGCCCCGAAGCCGTGTCGACCGAGGCGGTGTCGGGCAGCGCCGCCGCCGAGGCCGAACGAAGGTCGCGGATGGTGGCGGGCCAGTGGCAGGTGTTCCGGCGCCTGCATCGCGAGATCCCTTGGCGACGCCCGCTCGTCGCGTGGATGCTGCTGTCCCACAAGATCTTTCGGCCGCTCGTCCCCTTTGCGATGATCGCCGCGCTCACCGCGGCGGTTGCCGCCGTCGCCACCGGCGCCGACGGAGGGGCCTTCGCCCTCGGCAACCCGTGGGGCGCCGCCGCCCTCGGTGCCCAGGTCGCTTTCTACGCCGCGGCGGCGATGCCCGAATTGCTCCACCGGCTTGTCGGACGGGCGGGCTACCTGCCGCGCTTTCTCGTCGACTCGAACGCCGCCGCCCTCCGCGGGCTGTGGCGGCATTTCACCGGCGGCCAGTCGGCAGCGTGGGAACGGGTACCGCGGGAGCAGGCATGACCACCGGGCACCGAACCGCACCGCTCATCGAACGAATCGATCGCTCCCGGCTGATGGGGATCGCCGCCGAGTGGGACGACCTCGTCTCCAGTTCGCCCACCGGCTCTCTCTTCATGACCTGGGCCTGGATCGGGTCCTGGCTGGCGACTCTCGGGGACGACGCGGATCTCGAGGTGGCCACGGCGCGTCACGCTGTGGACGGACGCCTGCTGGGGGTGGCGCCCTTCCACGTGGAGTCGGGACGACGCCTCGGCGTGCGGTTCCGATCGCTGCGCCTCCTCGGATCAGGCCCCGCCGCGCCGGACCATCTCGACATGCCGGTGGTCGACGGCGCAGGGCCCGAGGTCGCTGCGGCCCTCTGGGACACCATCCAGCGCGCCCGCCGCTGGGATTTTGTCGACCTCGATGGGATTGCCGCCGGCGGGAATTTGGCCCGGGTGATGCTCCGGCGCCGTGGCGACGCCGACGCCGCCGAGAGCATCCCCTGCCCCTATCTGCCGCTCGACGGAGGATGGGACCAGGTGGAGCAGCGCTTCGGCCGGAGCCATCGCCAGAACATCGGCCGCTACCGGCGCAAACTAGCCCGCGAGGCGGGGGCGCCGGTCGGGGAACGGCTGGTGGTGTCGCCGCAGGACCTGGAGATCACGATGGACCGGCTGGAGACGATGCACCAGTCGGTTCGTCTCGCCCACGGTGACCCCGGCGCCTTCGCCACGGCTCGCCTCGGCGAGTTCCACCGCGAGGTCGCCCGGCGCATGCTGGCAGCGGGCCGCCTCCGCCTATGGCACCTCGACGTAGGCGATCGCACCATCGCCGCGATCGAATGCATGCGCTTTGCCGACAGGGTCTCCTTCTACACGACCGGGTTCGACCTGGACTGGGCGGCCTACGGTCCCGGGCGTTCCGTGATGGCGCGGGCGATCCAGGGCGCGGCCGACGAGGGTGCCACCGAGTTCGACTTCTTGCGCGGGGACGAGGAGTACAAGCGTGCCTGGGGCACCGAGACTCGTTGCGACCTCCGCATTCGAAGGCCGGTGGGGACCCGGGGGCGGCTGCTGTGGGCGGCGCGCTCCGCAGCGTCGCCGCTCAGATCCCTTCGAGGAGTGAGGCGACCTCCGACCTGAGAAGTCGCCGGGCCGGCACCAGGGCCACCCGGCCCACACCTCGCAGACGCTCCTCCACCTCTGCCCAACGGCGCACCGCCGCCGCAGCGCGGTCGTAGGACAGGAGAACCGGGTCCAATTCCGGGTATCCCTCGCTCATCGCAGCCGCCCATGCCTCCACGGTCCGACGACGGCGCCCGATGCCGGCTGAGAGGAGTTGGCGTCGCGACAGCCTCGCCTCGATGAGCAGGTGGGCAACATCGGCCGAGGGACGGGCCCGATACCGGTTGGGGTCCACCACCGCCACCCTGTCGTCGATCGTCACCAGGATGTTGGCCATCGAGAAGTCCCCGTGGGCTACCACTTCGAGGGTGGGCCGGCCGGTGAGCACCCGGCCCGCCGCCACCAGATCCGATGCCGCCTGTCCAAGGCTCCCACCGAGGTGCGCGGCGATCTGATCGAAGTCGTCCGCCTCGCCGGGTAGGAACGGTCGGGGCCGCCGGTCGCCGCTCCCGTGGAAGACGGCCAGCCACCGCCCCGCCCGCCGGAAGTATGCGGAGGCAGATCGCCCGCCGCGTCCGCCACGCAGCCGATCGCGCAGCGGACGCGCCCGCAGCAGTTCGGTCACGATGGCGTTCACCTCCGGGACATACGCCACCGGCACCACCGCGGCGAGACCGGGGTCCCCCGACGCCGCCACTGCCGCGGCGATGGCCTCCAGCGCCCGATACTCCTCCTCTGTGTCCTGCTGCGGGCCGGCGGCTAGGGCGTCGGCGAGGTCCGTGGCATCCTCCCAGCGTGGCACCTTCACCAGGAGCGTCGCCGGCGCCGCGCCGCCGGTCTCGACGCGAAAGGTCCATGACCACTCCCCGGTGCGTGGTCCGTGCCACGACGCCACACCCCCGTAGCCCGACGGCAGAGCCTCCTCGACAGCGGCACGAATTCGGTCGCTCGTCATCGCATGGCGCCCGTGAGCCGGGGTACCCCGGCCACCTTCGCGGCGAACCGGGCCAGCCCGTCGCCATGGTGGATGTAGATGCGCCGCACCCGGAGCGGGTCATCGGCCAGCTCGCGGCGGCGGGACGGCCCGGGGACGAGCGAGAACGCCACCCGGAAGCCCGCGGCGGCGACGGCCGACACCGTGGAGTCGTCGAAGTCGGCCGCCATGCCGTTGGGATAGGCAAACCCCACCACCGGCCCTTCGACCTCGGCCTGAACCTCCTCCCGGCCAAGCCGAATCTCATCGCTGGCCTGCTCGAGCGAGACCCGGGTGAGAATCGGGTGGGTCCGGGTGTGCCCACCGATGGCGACACCATGCGCAGCCATCTGGCGCACTCCGTCCCAATCGAGCACCAGGCCGTCGAGCGCCAGCCCGGGGCGCACCGCGGCGAGATCCTCCACGGCGGATCGCAACTCCCCATCGGGCAGCTCCTTGGCGCGGGCGATCCACCGGCTGGCCAGCGCCCGGGCATCGTCTTCCCCCCAGCGAGTCGGGCCGAGGAGCGGAAGGTCGGCTGCTCCCTCCCCGGCGGCGAACACCGCAGCGGCGCGATCCCACCAGAACGGCTCGCCGGTGCGAATGTGATCGGTGGCCACGAACAGGACGGCGGGGAGTCCCCGGCGGCGCAGCACCGGCAGTGCGTGGTCGTGGTTGTCGCGGTAGCCGTCGTCAAAGGTGATGAGGGCGGCCCGGTCCGGGAGCGGCGCCCCTCCCACCGCGGCGACCACCTCGTCGAGCGATACGACCGTGAAGTGGCGAGAAAGCCATTCCATCTGGTCGGCGAACTCCTGAGGCGATGCGCTCACGTTGCCGGCGAACGCCGGGAACCCGGGGGCCGTGTGATCGACGACGCGGTGATAGGCCAGCACCGTGATCCGGTCGGCGCCGTAGATCCGGCCCACCGCGCCGAGTGCACCGGAGCGGCGAGCCGCGTCGAGGATCGTCCGCTTCCAGGCCACCAGGCGATGGTATCGACGCCGCGGCTCGTACCCGGGCAATCGACCGAGCACTACCGTGGCGTCAGGAGGCCTGGACCGACATGCCCACCGAGCTGCCATTCACCGAGGACCCCGCGGCCAACCGGCTGCTCGGCTCCAATCCCCTGGCACTGCTCATCGGGATGCTGCTCGATCAGCAGTTCCCGATGGAACGGGCGTTCTTCTCTCCCTACCTCCTGGCCGAGCGCCTCGAGCGCCCGCTCGACGCCGCCACCGTCGCATCTCTCGACACCGACCGGTTGATCGCGATCTTCAAGGGCCCCCCGGCGCTGCACCGGTTCCCCGGCTCGATGGCCGAGCGCTGCCAGGCGATGTGCCGCCAGATAGTCGACGATTACGGCGGCGACCCCGCCCGCATCTGGCGGGACGCCGCCGACGGAGTCGACCTGCTGAAGCGACTCGAGGCGCTCCCCGGATTCGGCAAGGCCAAGGCGCGGATCTTCGTCGGCGTCATCGGGAAGCGCCTCGGCGAAGGCCCTCCGGGATGGGAGGCGGCAGCGGCGGATTGGCCCTCCATCGCAGACGTCGACTCGTTCGAAAAGGTCTACGAGTTGCGCGAGCAGAAGCGCGCCATGAAGGCCAAGAAGCGCGACGCCGGATGAACCGGTCATGATCCTCCGGGCCCTGGTTCGCCTGATCGGCGAGGTGGCGATCTGGACCGCCATCGTCGCGCTCGTCGCCGGCGGAGTGACCCTGGGAACCCGCTGGGTCCTACAGCGGGACGATCGGCCCTCTCCACTGATGCTCGCCGGGATGACGCTCGGCGGGGCACTGCTGTTTGCCGGGCTCTCCGATCGCCTGGATCTCCCCCAGCCCCTTGGGTTCGACATCGGCCGACGGCCGGTTCCATTCCTCTGGGTGCTGGCAGGCGCCCTTGCCGGCGCCGTCGTCTACTGGATTTCCCAGCGCAAGGTCCGGGCGTGAACCAGCTGGTGTCGGTGATCGTGCCGACCCACAACCGCGCCCTGCGGGTGTCGCGAGCGATCGACTCGGTGTTGGGCCAGACCCACGGAGAGGTCGAAGCCCTCGTCGTCGACGACGGCTCGACCGACGACACCCGCGATCGGATAGCCGCGCGTTATCGCGACGAGCCCCGGGTGCGCTACCTGTACCGGCCCAACGGCGGCCCGGCAGCCGCCCGAAATACCGGGCTCGAGGCCGCCACGGGTGGCTTCGTGGCGTTCCTCGACAGCGATGACGAGTGGCTGCCGTGGAAGCTGGAGATGCAGCTCCGCTGCTTGGAGCTGCTTCCCGGCGCCGGGATGATCTGGTCCGACATGGCCGCCATCGACCCTGACGGGCACCCGCTCGCGGACCGCTACCTGCGATCGATGTACCGCCGGTACGGCGAGGTGCACCTCTCCTCCATCTTCGGCGGATCGCAGGTCGTCGCTGCCGGCCTGGCGCCGGGGGCGCCATCGGCGCGGGTGTGGCACGGGAGGATCTTCGACGCAATGTTGGGAGGCAACCTGGTCCACACCTCCACGGCGGTGCTCACCGCCGAACGGGCGCGGGCAGTCGGTGGATTCGACGAGACGCTGCGGACCACTGGCGAAGACTTCGACTATCACCTCCGAACGACCCGCCTCGGTCCCGTGGCCTTCGTAGACGTCCCCACCACGATCTATCGCGTCGGCGCCCCTGACCAGCTCACGCTTGCGGAGCACATGGCGCAGATGGCGCGCAATTACCTGCGCACGTTGGAGAAAGCCATCGCCGCGGGCGGAGTCGGCGAACGCCTCGGGCGCCGGAGCGTCGCCGGCGCCTACGGCTGGCTGGGCGAGGAGCTACTCGAACTCGGCGAGCGCCGTGACGCTCGCCGCCATCTCCTTGCCGCGCTCCGCGGCCCGCGGCCCTTTCGGGCCGCCGGGCTCTACGTGGTCGCCGTTGCCCCCGACGCGATTGCCAGCCCGCTGCGCAGGGCACTCGCCCGCATCAGCCACCCGCTCCGGCGTCGCTCGGCAGGATGACCGGGTACCCGAGGCTGGGGTGGATAACGATCTCGACCGGCACCCGGTAGACAGCGCCGACGGCGGCAACGGTGAGGACCTCAACCGGGGCGCCGTCCGCCACCACGCGGCCCCGGTCCATCAACAGCACCCGATCGGCGTAACGCGTGGCGAGGTTCAGGTCGTGGAGCACGGCGATCACCGTGGATCCGGAACGCGCCAGGCCGGAGAGCGTCGCCATGATCAACTCCTGATGGGACAGGTCGAGGCTCCCGGTCGGCTCGTCGAGGAAAAGCACCGGGGTGTCCTGGGCCAGGACCCTGGCCAGCGACACCCGGGTCTGCTCGCCGCCGCTCAAGGTCGGGTAGGAGCGGGAGGCGAATTGCGTGGTGTCGGTCACCGTCATCGCCTCCAACGCCTTTGCCTCGGCACCGCCGTCGCCATGGGGATGGCGGCCCATCATCACCACATCCAGGCACCGGAACGCGAAGTGGAGGAACGTCTGCTGCGGGAGGACGGCGCGTACCAGGGCGAGATCCATGGGATCGGCCCGGTGGGGATCGAGCCCGCCGATGCTCACCGAGCCTCGAGTGGGGGTGATCTCCCCGGAGAGGAGTCGCACCAGCGTGGTCTTCCCCGCCCCGTTGGGCCCCACCACCGCCACGAGGCTGCCGACAGCGACCGTCAGGTCGACCGATCCCACCAGATCCTCTCCGTCGATCGTGTACCCGACACCCGAGGCCACTACCCGGCTCATCCCCAGCCCCCGTGCTCGCGGCGGGTACGCCGAATCAGCCACAGGAACACCGGTCCCCCAACGATGGCGGTGAGCAGCCCGACCGGCACCTCGAGGGGAAGCGCCACGGTCCGGGCGACGACATCGGCCACCACCACCAGGAGCGCCCCGCCGACGGCGCTCGCCGGCAGCAGCAGCCGGTGGCTCGGCCCGGCCACGAGGCGGATGGCGTGGGGCACGATCAGGCCGACGAAGCCGATCACGCCGGCGGCCGCGACGGTGGCCGACACCGCCACCGTCGCCAACAGCAGCACCTCGATGCGCAGCCTTTCCACATCGACGCCGAGGTGGCCGGCCTCGCGCTCGCCGAGCAGTACGAGATCGAGACGACGCGCAGCGAGGGGCAGCAGGATCACCGCAGCGAGCACGAACGGGGCCGTCACCGCCAGCAGGCGCCAGGTGGCGACGCCCAGGCTCCCCAGCGAGTAGAAGAGAGCCGATCCGAGGCGAGGATCGTCGGCGACGACGCTCAGAAACGCCGCACCGGCGCCACCGACTGCAGCCACCGCGATCCCGGCGAGGACCAGGGTCACCACTTCGGTCCGGCCCTGATTGCGGGCGATTGCGTACACGGCGGCGCCGGCGGCGATGCCGCCGAGGAAAGCCCCCAGTGGGCCGGCCAGGGTGCCGATGGCCGCCTCCATTGCGAGGATGCCGATCGCCGACCCCAGGGCGGCGCCACTGGAGATCCCGATCAGCTGCGGGTCGGCGAGCGGATTGCGGAAGATCCCCTGCAGCGCCGCGCCGGCGATCCCCAGGCCACCACCGACGACGATCCCCAACAGCACCCGCGGCAACCGGATCGACCAGAGCACCGCATCCTGTTGCGAGGTGAACGACCCGCTGCCGTCGAAGCCGGCGTGATCGAGCAGGATCCCGACGACTGCGCCTGGAGAGATGTGCACGGCGCCGGAGCCGAGCGACGCCAGCACCGCGACCACGAGACCGAGGACCAGGCAGCCGAAGAGAACCGCCCCGTTCACCCGCCAAGTGTGGTCGCCACTCACCCCGCCAGCTCGGGGTGGAGGTCGCGCGCCAGCTCCTCGAGCAGGATCCCGGTCCGGGGGCCGAGGCCCAGCAGGTAGAGGTCCTCGTACACGAGCACGTTGCGGTTCCGGCCTGCAGGCGTCTGGGCGATGCCGGGGAGCTGCACGAAACCATCCATCTCCCCCACTCCGGCGAACCCGCGGCGGGCGGTGATGATGATCTCTGGGTCGGCCGCCACCATCGCCTCGGCGGTCAGAGGAACAAAGCCATCGGCTCCGGCCGCCGGACCGACGTTCTCCACGCCGAGCGCCTCGA